>ERZ1026886.501-NODE-501-length-20034-cov-39.237399_pt1 | contig 20034 bp, 15 predicted proteins | sample MGYA00380173_ERZ1026886 | MGnify/ENA primary metagenome ERZ1026886 (study PRJEB33269, sample SAMEA4719809) | human gut metagenome | biome: human-associated habitat; feature: organic feature; material: feces | place: Cameroon | collected 2013-10 ... | reverse complement strand
CTCGGAATAAAGTTCAAGCAAGCTTGACTTTATTCGCTCGGTTTGCACTATCTTTTGATAAGATAGGCTGCACCTCGGCAATAAAAACAAGCGAGCTTGTTTTGTATTGCACTCGGTTTGCACTATCTTTTGATAAGATAGGCTGCACCTCGGAATAAAGTTCAAGCAAGCTTGACTTTATTCGCTCGGTTTGCACTATCTTTGCACAAGTGAGTTATAATGACCTAATTTTGAATACACGCTTATGATAGACCATATAATAAATACCGCTCTGCGTGCAGGCCGAGCCATCATGCAGATATATACCCACCCCGACCTCGACTGGCAGGTGGAACGCAAAGCCGATAATTCGCCACTGACGCTGGCCGACCGCGAGTCGCACCGCGTTATAGCTGAGGCCCTGGAGTCGAGTCCGTACCCCCTGCTCAGCGAGGAGGGCGCACACTTGCCCTACGACGAGCGCAAAGACTGGCGCACGCTGTGGATAGTGGACCCCCTCGACGGTACGAAGGAATTCTTAAAGCGCAACGATGAGTTTACAGTAAACATTGCCTTGGTAACTGATGGCGAACCCGTGCTTGGCGTGATCTATGTACCCGCCAAAAACCGCCTGTTCTGGGGCGAGAAAGGTCAGGGCGCCTTTACAGCAGAGGTAGAACCGGAAACGCTTCATGTGGGCGAGGCCGAAGCTTTACCCCTCAAAGGGGCCGACACGGGCCGTCCTTATCGCGTGGTAGCTTCGCGCTCGCACCTTTCTGCCGAGACAGAATCATTCATCAACGACCTGCGCCGCTACCACCCCGACCTTGAATTGGTAAGTGCCGGTTCGTCGCTCAAACTCTGTCTTGTGGCCGAGGGCAAGGCCGATATCTATCCACGTTTGGCCCCCACCATGGAGTGGGACACCGCTGCCGGACATGCCATAGCCTTGGCGGCCGGTTGCCAGGTGCTCGACGCACAAACCGACTTGCCCCTTACCTATAATAAGGAAGACCTGCACAACCCCTGGTTTGTGGTGAAGTAGGTTATGAGGTTAGGAGGTTATGGGGTTAGGAGGTTATGAGGTTATGAGGTTAAAAAGTAACCTTTACTCAAGTTTCGAATTCAGCCCGCCCTTGTTAAATCCGAAACTTCAAGCACATTACCCATTGCCCCATTGCCATATTAGCACATTAACATATTAGCATCTTCACATTGCACGCACTATTTGTAATAATCGTATTGTTCTTTGTCATCACAGCATTGATAAAGGACAGAATGCGTCCGGGATTGATACTCTTCTCGGGCGCTGTAGTGTTCATGTGTGCCGGCATATTGTCGCCCAAAGAACTACTCGAAGGCTTTGCCAACAAAGGCATGATAACCGTTGCCATGCTCTTCCTTGTGAGTGAAGGCGTGCGCCGGTCAGGTTTGCTCGAAGCACTCCTGCGCCGTTTGCTGCCACACCAGCAAGGCGCAGGCGAGCGGCAAGTGCAAGCACGCATGCTGCCGGTGATAGCCTTTATATCAGCCTTTCTCAACAACACCCCCGTGGTAGTGATATTCGCACCCATGATAAAGCGTTGGGCCGAAAAGTATGGCGTGGCCGCCACCAAGCTGCTCATACCCCTGTCGTATGCCACCATATTAGGCGGAGTGTGTACACTCATAGGTACCAGCACCAATCTCGTGGTGCATGGCATGGTGATAGATGCCGGCTACGGCGGGTTCAGCATGTTTGAGCTTGGCAAGGTGGGCATCATCATAGCCGCTGCAGGACTGCTCTACATTTGGGCCTTCTCGTCGAAGTTGCTCCCCGCAGCCCGCACCGACCGCAACGAAGAGACGCAGCCCAGCGAGTTGGGCCGCGGCCTGCACCGCATTGAGGTGGTGCTCGGTGCCCGCTTTCCCGCCATCAACCGCCGCATCATCGACTTTGACTTCAAGCGCAAGTATGGTGCAGACATATTAGAGCTCAAGCGCGGCGGTGTGACCATGATTATGCACGACATGCGCCGCGAACGCTTTCACGAAGGTGACACCCTTGTGTTGCTGGCCGACAACGACTTTATGCAGAACTGGGGCGACTCCTCATTCTTCCTCATGGTGTCGAATGGCAAAGAGACTGACTACAAAATGCCCCGTTGGAAGTGCTGGTTGTCGGTACTCCTCCTCTTCCTGATGATAGTGGGCGCCACGGTGGGCGAGTTGCCCGCAGTGCGCCAGGCCGCTCCGCGCATGCACCTTGACATGTTCTTCTTTGTAAGCGTTGTCACAGTCATCATGGCCTGGCTCAACATATTTCCGGCCCGCAAGTATACCAAATTCATATCGTGGGACATACTCATCACCATAGCCTCGGCCTTTGCCATAAGCCGCGCCATGCAAAACTCCGGCATGGCCGACCTCGTGGCACAGTTTGCCGTAGGGCTGAGCCACAGTTGCAGCCCCGTGGTGTTGCTCGCCGTGGTGTTTGTCATTACCAATGTGTTTACCGAACTCATGACCAACAATGCGGCCGCCGCGCTCGCCTTTCCGCTGTCGTTGAGCATTGCGCAGCACATGGACGTAAGTCCCATGCCCTTTTTCGTAACCATCTGCATGGCCGCATCGGCCAGTTTCAGCACTCCCATTGGCTATCAGACTAACTTGATAGTGCAGGGTGTGGGTAACTATCGTTTTGCCGATTTTGTGCGTATCGGACTGCCGCTTAACATCATATCGCTCATCATTACCGTGCTCGTGGTGCCGCTGCTCTGGCCGTTCTGACAGGCAGTTTACGCAGAAATGTTGCATTCGTGCGTACAAATGTTGCATGAGTACGCATTTACGCATCAATGCAACATTTGTGTAATGGGCGGGGCGGGGTGTCGTTGTATCTTTGCATCGTGAAAATGAGACAAGTAGCCGGTGCGCTTGTGCTACACAACAAAGCACGCGTGGCCAGACACACACTCCATTGACCAACACAAAAACGCAAAGGAACTACGACACACACACGACTAAACTTCATACCACGGTATGGCCCCTGCGTGTAACACACAAAAGCAGTAGCGTGCGACTTGTTTACGTTTTCATTAAAACTCGAAAGTAATGCGGATTGATCCTTAAAAGGTTGCTATCTCAAGTCTGCGAAGATGACAAGATAAAGGCTGGGTCAATTCATTTCTCATAGATAGGTTAGGTTAAATACTCGGGTAAAAAGGTTGTTAAGGAAAGAAGATAAGGGTGCGTAGAGTCATTTCCCGAGTAGTGACTGCGCTGCCCGACATATAACGGCTCCGACGACGTGATGTTGTCGGAGCCGTTTCTGTTATTATTGCTGTACGGTAAAACGCCAAGACGCTACTTTTTCCGTCTTAAATACTTTATAAATAGCGCATCATGCTCTTTATTTCAAAAAGTAAGTCCCTTTAGTTAGCTGCACATGGCTGCAGAAACTATTATTGGCATAAAAGCATGTATGAAATACGATAGCAATCACGTTGTCCATGATAGGTTTTAATGCTTTTGCCCTTTCAGGGCGCGACTGCTCCAATACGTGATACCCAGGGTGTCGCTTCGCTTGCCCTGGGCTATGTGCTCCATTGGGCCTTCAGCCCGCACTTGCTAAAATCATAGTGCTCATTTCTATGCTCGTGGTAGAGAGGCTATGTTAGAACCAATGCACAGTCTCGTTGCTAATTACGGTATAGTAGAAGTGTATGTGCAAGTGCGGGCTGAAGGCCCAATGGAGACCATAGCCCAGGGCAAGCGTAGCGACACCCTGGGTATCACGTGTTGGAGTAGTCGCGCCCTGTAAGGGCAAAAGCATTATTACAATGTGCTTAGACTTTTACCGGACAGCGATATTTTGTTATCTAAGCACGGGGGCACCATCGTGCTGAAACTGGTTGTCGGCAATATTTTACGACAATCCCAACAATGCTTTCAAGTCATCAATGCGGCAGTTCATACTTTGCGCTATAACCTCCAAGGACACACCATTGTGGTACATTGCTTGTGCCATTGAACGTATCTGCGCATTGGCATCTGATAGTTGCGAATTTACATCTGATAGCTGTGCATTGGCATTTGATAGTTGCGAATTTACATCTGATAGTTGCGCATTGGCATCTGATAGCTGCGCATTGGCATCTGATAGCTGTGCGTCCAAATCCGACAGTTTTGCCTTTGCTTCCATCAGCAGTGTGTCACGATCCTCGATAGCTGAGAAATATTCGTCCTCGTCGTTCATTTCCTGTCGCAAATCGGCATTCATGGTGGCAAGACCCAAACGGTGGAGCAAGTGCATCATGTCGGGGTCGTCTTCGTACAATTTGCCGTCAAGGTTGATAACGTGCTGGTTTTTGTCCGCTACCAGTGTTTGGTCGAACACGCTCAACACCTTGTCGAGGCGGTTGTTGATTTTGCCATGCAGCAAAGGTATCTGCACAATAATGCTGTCGTGTGTGAGACTGTTAATAAAGGGGTCTGTGTCGCAGTTTGCCACCTCGCGGCCATCATAGTCAAAAGCCTTGTGATTAACGTACACCACAGGCTCTTCGATGTCGCCTACACGGTGGCCAAGCAGATACACGGCCACCATGGGCATGGCGTAGTATCGCTGCTCTTCTTCCTTCAGCATGTTTTCCTCGGCATTGTATTGGGCTGCCAGGTAACGGCGGAAGCGCAGAGTTTCGGTGTTGAGCCACGTCTTTTGCAACTCTATCAATATCAAGCGCTCAGAGCCGTCGCTCTCGCGCACCTTTGCGGCGAAATCTATTCTGAACATCGACAAATTGTCACGTGTGACATTGGGGTGCTCATGGCGCCGCATCTCAACAGTAAGTACCTCCTTTTTGAGCAAGGCCGAGAGTACGGTGCGGGCTATGCGTTCATCTTCCATCATGAATTTGAACACAGAATCGTATATGGGGTTGGCTACTGTTATTTTCATAATTACTTTACGCTTTGGCGAAATTAGTAAATGAGTGGACAAGCTAACGGGTTAACAGGTTGACGGGTAATAAATCTGTAAACTTGTTACCCCGTTAACTTATTATGGTAGGACACGGCCAGGGCCTTATTCACGCCTGTGTGTTCAGCGAATGGCACTGAGCATGTTGGCCAGTCCGTCGGCCGCCTGCTGCAGGGGTTTGGCTACCATGCCCTTCATGAAGAAGTTGACCTCGGCGCCCACGGTGACGCGCAGTTTGCAGGCCATGTCGCCATGCGGCAACAGTTGTATCCACACATAGAGCTGCACGGGCGAGCCTTCTGAGGCGAACTTGATGCACTTGGGCTCCTCGCGCTCTACCACGCGCAGGGTGATATTACCCATGGGCGAACTGATGTGCAGGGCATCGGTCTCGAATGTAAGGCCCTCGGCATACTTTTGCAAATCGCCTAATTTGTCGGCCGGCACTTGCTGGCTGATGTGTTGCTGCACTTCGGGATTGCTCAATGCCTCCTTGATGGCGGCCAAATTGTTGAGATCGGCAAAGCGGCTGAACACCACTGCCTGATTTTGCGGTACGAGCTTTACTTCGCTCTCAAATTTTGCTAATGACATATTAGGGGGTTAATGGGTTAGAGGGTTAATGGGTTAGGGGGCAACTTGGTCAAGCTCTCACTTTTCTTTCCCTTTTGTATTCAACACAATAAATAGTAAAAGACATGCTTACTTGTCAACCCGTCAATCATTCAACAGATATTTACTTGCCCAAGCGCGTGAGCATTTCGGCGGCAGCCCGTTGTGGTGCGCCAGGCTGTCCGAGACGTTTTGCCACATCGGCATATCCCTGCAGCTGGGCTTGGCGCACAGGGGATTTATCGTCCAACAACTGAGTGAGATGTGCACGGAGAGCCGTCACATTCATGCCATCTGCCACCAACTCGGGCACTACTTCGCGTCCGGCTATAAGGTTGACCAACGAGATGTAGGGCACCTTGAGGAAATAGGGGCGCACACGCGATATGAACCAGCCGCAACGCATGTAGTAACACACCACCTGCGGCACACGGAACAGTGCTGTTTCGAGTGTGGCGGTGCCGCTCGTAACGAGGGCGACCTGTGCATGCGAGAGCAGCTCGTAGGTGCGGCCGCTGACCAGTTGCACACTGTCGGGAGCAATGCCTGCGGCGTGTATGATGCCTTGATAAAATGCAGGTTCGACGCCCGGAGCCATGGCTACCACAATATGATGGGTCGAAGCCCAGGGGCGCACAGCGTACAGCATGCGGCTGAGGTTGTCGGTTATCTCCTGCCGGCGCGAGCCAGGCAGCAGGGCAATGGTGCGGCCGTCGGGCACGGGGGTGCCATGCGTGTGGCAGTAGGCTGACACCTCGTCCACAGTGGGATTGCCCACATATGATATGGGATAATGGTGCTTGCGCTCAAAAAAGTCGACCTCGAAGGGGAGTATCGAGAACAAGCGGTCGACATCGCGGCGTATGGCCTTGATGCGGTGTTCCTTCCAAGCCCATATTTTGGGTGATATGTAGTAGAACACAGGACAAATGGCGCGCTGTTTGACATAGCGTGCCATTTTGAGGTTAAAACCCGGGTAGTCCACCAATATCAGCGCATCGGGCTGCCATGCTTCAATTTCGCGCTTGCAACGGGCCATGCCGCGCAGAATGGTGCGCAGGTGCAAGGCCACTTGCACAAATCCCATGTAGGCCAGTTGGCGATAGTGGCACAAGAGGGTGCCGCCCTCGGCCTGCATCTGTTCGCCACCATAATAGCGGAACTCGGAAGCGGGGCATTGCTGCTTGATGGCACGCATGAGGTGGGCCGCGTGCAGGTCGCCACTGGCCTCGCCGGCTATGATGAAGAATTTCATTGACTGTTTGCTCATTGCATTATATTACGCGTTGGCAGAATATGTTGACGGGGTGATGGGTAAGATGGTTGATGGGGGTGGGTTAACTGGTTGACGAGTGAGTTTGTCAGTTTCTTACGATTCTTTGCTTTCTGTCCTTAATACTGTAAATTATGCAGAACATACTTATCTGTAAACTCGTTGGCCCGTCATCACAGCACCTCTCTCAGCACGTCAACCAGTTCGCGGGCGGTGACGTCGAGTTGCGTGGGGGTGACGGCCACATAATTGTGGGCCAGTGCCCAGCGGTCGGTGTCGGTGGCTTCAGGTTCGAGTTCCTTGCAGTCGCCAACCAGCCAATAGTAGTCGCCGCCATAGGGGTGGGTGCGGTGTTCCACCTCGTTTTGCCAGCGTGAGTGGGCCATGCGGCACACTTTGATGCCCTTGAACTTGTCGGCTTTCGGGAAATTGATGTTTAAGCACGTAAGCTCGGGCAGTCCTACGGCAATGGCCTTGAACATGAAGTCGACCAAATAAGGGCGCAAGGGTTCGAAATTGGCGTCCATGCTGTGGTCGCACAACGAGAAAGCCACAGCGGGATAGCCCTGCAGCGCGCCCTCGGTGGCCACGCCCATTGTGCCCGAATAGTGGGCATTGACCGACGAATTGTCGCCATGGTTAATGCCACCTATCACGAGGTCGAATTTGCGGTCGTTGAACAGGTTGAGCGCCATCTTCACACAATCGGTCGGGGTGCCCGAGCAAGCGCATACGGTGAGCCCCTCCTCCTGCCGTAACACCTTGTAGGTGAGCGGCCGCGACGAGGTGATGGAACAGCTGAAGCCCGAACGGGCCGAATCGGGGGCCATGACGAGCATGTCGGCATAGGGGCGCAGGGCTTCGATAAGGAAATTGATGCCTGGCGCGTCGACGCCGTCGTCATTGGATATGAGCAGATATGGACGCATTGTAAACAAAGGTTTCAGAATGATTTGTATGCCACACAGCGGCAACGACCGTTGCCATCGTGCTGCTTATCTCTTGCAAAGATAATGCAAGGCGAGTGCAGAACATCAAGTTTACTTGAATGTTATGCCGAGCCGCTGCCTATCTTCTGTAAAGATAATGCAAGGCGAGTGCAGGACATCAAGTTTACTTGAATGTTATGCCGAGCCGCAGCTTATCTTATGCAAAAATACGAAAAATAGCTAATGGTTGGAGGAGTTCGCTGTTTTTTTCTTACCTTTGCAACCTATTATAGCACTGCTATTCTTAACCTCAAAACCATAAACAACCGACATGAGTAAGATCATTGCTTTGGCCAACCAAAAGGGTGGCGTGGGCAAAACCACTACTTCGATGAACTTGGCAGCCTCGCTCGCCACACTCGAAAAACGTGTGCTGCTGATTGACGCCGACTCACAGGCTAATGCTTCGTCGGGCCTGGGCGTTGACCTGAGCAAGGTGGACTGCTCCATCTATGAGTGCCTCATCAACGGCAACGATGTGCATGAGGCCATTTACACCACCGACATTGACAGGCTCGACATTGTGCCCTCAAATATCAACATTGTGGGGGCCGAGGTTGAGATGTTGAACTTTGACAAACGCGAGTTTGTGATGAAAAACCTGCTGCGGCCGCTCGACAAGGAGTATGACTACATACTCATCGACTGCTCGCCGTCGCTCGGCCTCATCACTGTTAACGCACTGACTGCGGCCAACTCGGTTATCATTCCTGTGCAATGCGAATACTTTGCACTTGAGGGCATATCAAAACTGCTCAACACCATCAAGATAGTAAAGAAGAAGCTTAACCCCGAGCTTGAGATTGAGGGCTTTTTGCTCACCATGTACGACAGCCGCCTGCGCCTGGCCAACCAAATATACGACGAGGTGAAACGACACTTTCAAGAGTTGGTGTTCAAAACGGTTATCCAGCGCAACGTCAAATTGTCGGAAGCCCCAAGCCACGGACTGCCGGCCATATTGTACGACGCCGACTCCACCGGGGCAAAGAACCACTTGGCACTGGCCAAGGAGGTTATTAAGAAGAACGAAAAATAAGTATGGCAACACATAAGAAATATCCAGCATTAGGACGCGGGCTCGACGCACTCATCTCGACCGAGGAGGAGGTTCACACCAACGGGTCGTCGAGCATCAACGAAGTGCCGGTGTTCAAAATCAAGGCTAACCCCAACCAGCCGCGCCGCGAGTTCCAGCCCGAAGCACTGCAAGAGCTGGCCGAGAGCATACGCCAAATAGGCATCATACAGCCTATCACGCTGCGGCAGATGGAGGACGGCACTTACCAAATCATTGCCGGCGAACGACGCTGGCGTGCAGCACAACTGGCGGGGCTGACCAACATTCCGGCCTATATACGCACCGCCAACGACGAGAACGTGATGCAGATGGCGCTGGTGGAGAACATTCAGCGCGAGGACTTGAATGCCATCGAAATAGCTCTGGCCTACCAAAACCTCATTGAGCAGTATAGCCTGACTCAAGACAAACTGTCGGAAAAGGTGGGCAAGAACCGCGCTACCATAGCCAACTATCTGCGACTGCTCAAACTGCCCGCACAGGTGCAGGTGGCACTGCAGAACAAGGAGGTGGACCAAGGACACGCACGTGCACTGCTGGGGCTGGACAAACCATCGCTGCAGGTGAAGCTCTTTAACGAAATACGCGAAAAGGGCTACTCGGTGCGACAGGTGGAAGAGATGGTCAAAGCGCTTAACAACGGCGAAACGCTGAAAAGCGGACGCCACACACTCAAGAGCAAAACGGCCACTAAACGACTGCCCGAGGAGTACACCGAACTGCGCAACAGACTGTCGGAACGTTTCAGCACGAAGGTGCAAATGACGTGCTCGCAACAGGGCAAAGGCAAAATTAGCATTCCTTTTGCATCAGAGGAGGAACTTGAGCGCATCATCACGCTGCTCGACAAAATCTGATCAAGATACGCCATATATTAAGTAGGTGTCCGGGCTATGTGACCGAGAACAAAGGGGGCAGATACGTCCCGATAACGCACTTTCGATGCGGAAATGACACCTGCTGATGTATAAAATAATATAGAACACCTACTTATAGTCAATGAGTTCGCATACACTACGGAGCGTGGTGCTGATGGTGATGCTCGCATGCTCACAAGCACTGGCGCTTTATGCAAGAAATACGGCCAAAGTCGGAGCCTCAAACGGGGTTCCGGCTTTAGCCGTTTTTGCTGCCGCACGCACCGGTTGCCCTGCCATGCGCCCCGACACAGTGAAAACGCCCGACGAACTGGCCCGCGAACACAGCACCGACGCCGATGCCGACTTTGACCGCATGGCAGCCGAACTGGCGTCGGATCCCGACTCAATGGTCATGCCCGTGGACACGGCTAGACTGCAACACACTGCCGACTCGCTTAAGGCACACCCCGCCACACTGCCCGCCAACGGCAAGGGGGGCAAGCCCAAGGTGTTTGTGCCTAATCCCACCAAGGCGCTGTGGCTGTCGCTGGTGTGTCCCGGCGCCGGACAAATTTACAACCGCAAATACTGGAAACTGCCTTTCATATACGGCGGCTTTTTAGGTTGCGCCTATGCCCTGATGTGGAACCAGATGATGTACCGCGACTACTCGCAGGCTTATCTCGACATCATGGACGACAACCCTAACACCAACTCGTACCTTGACATGTTGCCACCACGCTACGACATTACAGGGCGCGAGGACCAATTTAAGAACATATTCAAACGCAAAAAGAACTTTTACCGCCGCTACCGCGACTTGAGCGCCTTCTGCTTTGTGGGCGTGTACCTGCTCTCGGTAGTCGACGCATACGTTGACGCACAACTCTCGGTGTTCGACATCTCGCCCGACTTGAGCATGCGTGTCGAACCGGCTGTCATAGGGCAGCCTGCCTTGCTCGGCTCATCGTCGGGACGCTCGGCCTACGGCGTGGGCTGCAGCTTGACGTTTTAAGCTTCACGCTTTAACGTTTGGCATTTTAAGGCACACCATGCGCCAACAATACAAAAGATACACACTTTTTTTGATGAAACGCTTAAAGACATTGATTGTAGCACTGGCGGCCGGCTTTATGTCTGCCACAGCGCAAAACGAAATTACCGTACACAACGACCAAAACGGACGCGACGAGGTGATAGACCTGCCCGAGGGCATGTCGGCCGACTGCGACTCGCTGCTGGGAGAGTGGATGGCCAAAAAGTATCTCTACCCCGACACCACGTGTGTCAACCCCGACTACAACCCGACCTTCACCGCCGAGGAGTATCAGGAGCGTCTGCGCCGCCTGCCGGTGGTGATGGAGATGCCTTACAACCAGGTGGTGCAAAAGTTTATCGACCAATACAGCGGACGCCTGCGTCGTACCGTGTCGTACGCTTTGGGCGCTGGAAACTTTTACATACCCATATTTGAGGAGGCGCTCGACTACTATGGCTTGCCGCTCGAACTGAAGTATCTGCCCGTCATAGAGTCGGCACTCGAGCCCCGCGCCAAGAGTTCTGCCGGTGCAGTGGGCTTGTGGCAGTTCATGCTGGCTACGGGCAAGCGCTACGACCTCAAGGTGAACAGCCTTGTCGACGAGCGACAGGACCCCTACAAAAGTTCGTGGGCCGCAGCGCGCTACCTGCGCGACTTGTACAAGATATACAAGGACTGGAGCCTGGTAATTGCCGCCTACAACTGTGGTCCGACCACGGTGAACAAGGCTATTCACCGCGCCGACGGGGTGCGCGACTACTGGACTATCTACCCCTATCTGCCCAGCGAGACACGCGGTTATGTGCCGGCATTTATTGCGGCCAACTACATCATGAACTATTACTGCGAGCATAACATTTGCCCGATGAAGACGAAAATTCCCGTCACTACCGATACCATCATGGTGAGCCGCGACTTACACATGAAGCAGGTGGCCGACCTTTGCAACATCGACATCGAGGCCATACGCGCACTCAATCCGCAGTATCGCACCGACCTCATACCAGGTTCGGCGGGACTCATGTCGCTCTGTCTGCCCACCGAGACGCTCAACACGCTTATCGACCTGAAGGACTCGGTGTACAACTACAACGCTGACGAACTGATGACACGCCGTGCCACCGTGGAGGTGGACGAAAAACTCGACAACCGCAGTGTGGCCTCGCGCCGCCGCTCTCGCTCGGCCTCAACCGACAGCAAGGCGTCGCAAAGTGCGTCATCGTCAAGGTCAGAGAGCAGGTCGTCAAGCAAGTCATCGTCGAGGGGCAGCAGGTCGTCGTCAAAGTCGTCAAGCAAGTCGTCAAATAAGAGCCGCAAAAAGTCTCAAGAAAGGGAGAAGAGCACCACGGTGAAGAAGGGCGACACGCTCTACGAGATTGCAGCAAAGAACGGTACAACCGTTGAAAAACTGAAGAAACTGAACAAAATAAAAGGCAACACCATCAACCCGGGCAAAAAGCTGAGGGTGAAATAAACGCAAGCCCCAAACGCAAGCACTAATGGGGGCGACGCGTCTCGCGTCGGGAAAATGCAATGTTCATACACAGAATAAAGGCTCGCAGACAGCACTAATCACATGCTCGTCTGTGAGCCTTTGCTTTAATTCCGCGGGACGCGGCTGCAGAAAACCGACGCGGGACGTGGCTTCTGAAAAATGCCCGACGCGAGACGCGTCGCCCCCATTAGTGCTTGCGTTTAGTGCTTGCGTTTGGTGCTTGCGTTTGGTGCTCGAGTCCGTTCGCATATTTACGCTTTGCCGGATAGCCATATTCTAACAGAGAGTAAACTTCATTACATAGAAACCCTAAAGCACAAATCAGGAGTTGAACCGCCAAGCATCATATAGCTTGACCAATGTTCAACTCCTGATTCGTGCTTTAGGGTAAATTCTATGGCAAAGGGAAACGCCCCGTCTTGCCAATCAAAGTGCGCCGTTCAAAAAACAGCGCCATTCAAACGTTGTCGGTTTAGTGGCAGCAGTTGCAAGGCTTGAGCTGCTTGAAGAAGTCGTTGCCCTTGTCGTCCACCAAAATGAAGGCAGGGAAATCCTCAACGGTAATTTTCCAGATAGCCTCCATGCCGAGTTCGGGGTACTCCACGCATTCAATGCTCTTGATGCTGCTTTGCGACAATACGGCAGCCACGCCACCAATAGTGCCGAGGTAGAAGCCGCCATGCTTTTGGCAAGCATCGGTCACCACCTGTCCACGGTTACCCTTGGCAATCATTACCAACGAACCGCCATGCGACTGGAACTCGTCCACATAGGGGTCCATACGGTTGGCAGTGGTGGGGCCCATTGAGCCACAAGGATAGCCAGCGGGTGTCTTGGCCGGTCCGGCATAGAGAATGGGGTGATCCTTGAAATATTGGGGGAGGTCCTCGCCAGCGTCAAGACGTGCCTTGAGCTTGGCGTGGGCAATGTCGCGTGCCACGATGATGGTACCCTTGAGGCTCACACGTGTGCTCACGGGGTACTTTGTCAGTTCGGCACGCACGGCGTCAATACCCTTGTCAAGGTCAATTTCAATACCCTTGCCGCCCTCGCCCGGGTTGCGCAGCTCTTCTGGAATGAGTTCTGAAGGATTGTTGTCCATCTTCTCGAGCCAGATACCATCCTTGTTGATTTTAGCCTTGATGTTGCGGTCGGCCGAGCAGCTCACACCCATGCCGATGGGGCAGCTTGCACCGTGGCGGGGCAGACGTATTACGCGAATGTCGTGTGCCAGATATTTGCCGCCAAACTGTGCGCCAAGACCAATTTTGTGTGCCTCGTGCAGCAACTTCTCTTCAAGGTCAATATCGCGGAAAGCGCGGCCCGTTTCATCGCCCGTAGTAGGCAGGTTGTCGTAATATTTGATAGAGGCCAGTTTCACAGTGAGCAAGTTCTTTTCAGCACTTGTACCACCAATCACAAAGGCAATGTGGTAAGGCGGGCACGCAGCTGTACCCAGACTCTTCATCTTCTCTACCAAGAAGGGGAGCAGTGTGCCCTCGTTCTGAATGGTAGCCTTAGTCATGGGGTAGAAATACGTCTTATTGGCAGAGCCACCACCCTTTGCCACCATTACAAAGCGGTATTCGTCGCCCTCAACGGCTTCGATGTCGATTTGTGCAGGCAGGTTGCAGCGGGTGTTCACCTCGTCGTACATGTTGAGCGGAGCGTTCTGCGAGTAGCGCAGGTTGTCCTGGGTATAAGTGTTATATACGCCAAGGCTGAGAGCCTCTTCGTCCTCAAAGTCAGTCCATACGCGCTGTCCCTTTTCGCCATGAATGATGGCGGTGCCGGTGTCCTGGCAGAAGGGGAGGATACCCTTAACAGCAGTTTCGGCATTGCGCAGGAACTGCAGTGCCACGTACTTGTCGTTTTCCGAAGCCTCGGGGTCGGTCAATATTTTAGCCACCTGCAGGTTGTGCTCACGACGGAGCATAAACTCCACATCGTGGAAAGCCTGTTGTGCCAACTGTGTGAGCGCTTCTTTGCTCACTTTGAGGATAGTTTTACCCTCAAACTCGCCGGTGCTCACACCCTCGGTGCCGAGCAAGCGGTATTCGGTAGTGTCCTTGCCCAACTGGAACATAGGAGCATACTTAAACTCTGGAGTTGTTGCCATAGTAGATGTATATAATAGATGTGTTATGTTTAAGTGCTATGCAAAGATAGTGCAAGGTGAGTGCAGAACATCGAGCTTGCTTGAATGTTATGCCGAACCGCCGCCTATCTTCTGCAAAGATAGTGCAAACCGAGCGAATAAAGTCAAGCTTGCTTGAACTTTATGCCGAGGTGTCGCCATAATTGTCTACTTCAATTCCGAAATAGTTTTACGCAATTCTTCAATAGCCCCCGAGAGGTCTAAGGTGTCACCGTTCTCCATGGCCTCCCTAATAGCAATATTCGTTGCATTAAGATCCTTAACCACCACATCATATTGTTCGCCCGTTACACCAAGAGCCTCAGCCTTTTGCTTTGAAATAGTCAAATAGAAAGTTCTGCCTTTCAGTTCAACATAATTTGCAAGTTTAATGCTTGCCTCACGCTGTCTACGCACTTTTTCTGGCATTCTTGAGTATACTTCACTACTCAGTCCAAGTTTCGCCGCTTTTTCTGCAACAGTTTCCAACTTGTTCAAATCGTCAGCAGAATTACTATCTATATCCACAGCCTTGTTATCAAGAGTACAAGCACACGAGCATAGGCCAATCAATATAAGAAGCAAGATGTCACATTTCATGAAATGATTTATTTTAGAGTTAATCATGTTGCAAATGTACAAACCTTATCACATCAGTGCCAACAACCTGTGCATTTTTGCATTTTATTAAAGGCGCTTCGCCGTTGTCGCTCTTTATGAAGAAATATTCGTACCTTTACACACGAAAACATTATTATTCACTACAAATCTTCCCTTACACAATGAATTCGTTGAAAAGAATCTGTTTGATGTGGCTTTGCGCCCTGGCGGTGCAAGTGGCCGCATGGGCCCAGCAGGTGCAAGTGTCGCCTGTGCCACAATCGGTGAACTGGGGCGCAAAGGCATTCGCTTCGGCAGGAGCAAAATACGCCATTAACAAGGCCGCCACAACCGACGCATACGCCGTGGCCCTGTTGCAAGAAAAACTCACAACGGCCGACGACGGCCTTAGCCTGACAATAGGCAAAAAGGGCGAAGCAACGGTGAGCGCCGTCGAAGCCAACATACCCTCAACCGCCGAGGGCTACTACCTGAAAGTGGCCGCCGACGGCATTGTGGTGGCCGGCGCCGACGACGCTGGCACATATTACGGTGTGCAAACGCTGCTGCAGATATTGGCACAACCCGAGGTGATGTCTGTCGAAATTAAGGACTACCCCGCCTGTGCGCAACGTGGCGTGATTGAAGGCTTTTATGGCAACCCTTGGAGCGACGCCGACCGCAAGAGCCAGTTTGACTTTTATGGCAAGAACAAACTGAACATTTATGTTTACGGACCTAAGGACGACCCTTACCACCGTACAAAATGGCGCGAGAACTATCCCGACGACAAGGCCGCCATTATTCGCAGCCTGGCCGAGTCGGCCAAGAAAAACCACGTAGACTTTGTGTGGTCTATCCACACAGGTGGTTCAATATCAAACTCAGAGGCCGACTTTAAGGCAGTGGTCAACAAGCTCGAGCACGTCTACTCATTGGGCGTGCGCAACTTCTCCATCTTCTTCGACGACTTTGGTGCAGCCGACGCCAACCTGCAAGTGGCCGAATGCAACTACGTGTGGGACAACTTCATACTGAAGCACGACGACTTGCACAAGCTTTCAATGTGTCCTACAAAGTACAACGCCGCTTATGCCGGCAACAACAATGCCGATGCCTATCTGCGCGGCTTGGGCAACGGACTGCGCAAGGGCATTGAGGTAATGTGGACTGGTGCCGGTGTGGCCGACATGATTAACCAAAGCGACCTGGACTTCTTTAAGACGGCCACCAACGGCCTGGCTCCTTTTATCTGGTTGAACTATCCGGTTAACGACTATTGCATCGGCCACATGCTCATGGGCAAGTTCTACGGCAACGACCAGGGCGACAACGCCTTTGGTGCCAAAATGACGGCATTTACGAGCAACCCCATGGAGTACGCTGAGGCTTCGAAAGTGGCACTGTATGGCGTGGCCGACTATGCCTGGAACATGAAGGACTACAACCCCGAGGCCAACTGGGAGCGTGCCATCAAATATTTGATGCCGACCAATGCTGAGGCTTACCATGTGTTCTGCGAACATAACGTAGACCTCGGCACAACGGTGCACGGTATGCGCCGCGAGGGCGAAAGTCCTAACTTCGACGCCGCTGCCACTATTGAGGCACGCAAAGCACAGTACGACAAAATGGTGGAGGCTGCCGATGCACTGCTTGCCGACACCTACAACCCTGCACTGATTACCGAAATTACACCGTGGCTCTTGAAAATGAAGTACATGGGGCAGCGCGGACAGAAAATGGTGGAGATGCAGCAGGCGCTGGACGATAACAAACCTGACCTGTTCCTGCAGAACTACCGCGACATTACAGCCATACAGGCTAAGGAGGATTCACTCATTTCGCGCAACTTCGAGGGCACAATCAAGAGCGCACGTCCCGTGGTGGCGAGCCAAAAGATAGAGCCGTTCCTCAAAACAAAGCTCAACCAGCTGGTGCTCGACTACAAGAGCCGCTACACCGAAGGCTGGGAGGTGTTCCCGGCACAGGTGCTCGAGTCGGGCAACTACTACATTAAGTATAATGGCAAATACCTCTACGACAAGGACGCCTCGGCCGACAAAACGGGCGACTACCCCGTATGGGCTGACGAAATTGACGATGCGCAACCGCAAAAGTGTGAATGGACTATCACGCTCGACGCCAACACCGGACGCTACAAAATTGTCAACACTCAGGACGGACGCTACTTGAACGAGAATGGTGCCTTCTGGGCTAGCAAGACCCTCAATCCTTACGATGCCGACTGGCACAGTTACACAATCTATCGCGTGAACGGCAAATATGCCATTCAGACTACCGCAAAGGTCAAGAACCGCTTTATGGCTGCCAACGACAGCCGCATTATAAAGCGCGACACGCCACTGAGCAAGGATAAGAACAATGCGCCTATTCTGCACATCGATGATGCCATCTTCGAGATTGTGCCGGTGCAAGGTGCTACCACCGAACACCCCGTGATTAAGAGTGGTAACAGCTACTACATCAAGAATAATAATGGTGAATACCTTACCACTACGCCCCAACTCACGGCATTGAGCCGTCCTGCCTTTGAGGCCAAGGCCGAGAGCGCAGATGCACGCCAGTATCAAAAGTGGACGGTGAGCATCGACAACACTTCGGGCCGTTGGAAAATTGCCTATAACGCCCAGAAGTTCCTCGATGAAGAGGGCCGAATTAACCAGAATGCCTACTATTCGGATTGGAACTCGGTAATTCTTACAGAGCGTGCCGGGCTGTGGGCCATCATGAGTGTGACGCCCAACGCCGTTCCCCAATACTGGGGCATCACGCCCGACAACACAATCAAACGTGTGGACGCCACCCTCAACGACAGTTATGTGTTTACCTTTGTCGATGCAGCGCAGGACGATGAAATCACAGCCCTTGGCCAGGTGGTTACTAATCCTGCCGTAAAGGCAAACAATGCCATCTACGATTTGTCAGGACGCAAGGTGAGCAAGCCTTCAAAGCACGGTGTTTACATCGTTGCTGGCCGAAAGGTGATTAAGTAAACTCACCCCGTAGCAGACGCTACCTTACCCATAAATATCACTGTTTGGTAAAACACGAACGCTACCTCTAATGGGGGCGACGCGTCCCGCGTCGGGAATCAAAGCAAAGGCTCACAGGCCGGCATGTAATTAGTGCTGTCTGTGAGCCTTTATTTTGTGTATGCACATTGCGCTCAAATGGGGGCGACGCGTCTCGCGTCGGGAAAATTGCACTGTTTATACACTAAACATAAACTCACTGACAGCACGAATTACACGCTGTAAGCCTTTGCCTTAATGCCCGACGCGAGACGCGTCGCCCCCATTAGTGCTTGCGTTTGGTGCTTGCGTTTGATACTTACGTTTGGTGCCTGCGTCTGATAGCATGTTTACGTTTTACCACACAACTATAATCCATAACATGCCCAAAAAAGCAAGAGACCATTGAGTCGCTGCCATATGCACAAGTGCGTCGGTTGCCAACTCAATGGTCTCTTCCTATTATATTGCTGTCCGGCAAATGATGCCACTACCTGCACAGTGCCCGGCACACCCTGTCTTGAAAATTGCGCCCCGTGCTGCTGTAACGCACGCCCTGGTTCATGATGCTGAAACAGAGCACATTGCCCGTGGCAGTAGTCAGATAACCCGAAAGCGTGCTAACACCCTCCACAGTGCCCGTTTTGGCATGCACATTGCCCTCGGCGGCCGAGTGGCGCATACGTTTGCGCAGCGTGCCGTCCTCGCCAGCTATGGGCAGGGCGGGGTGCAGGTGGCGGTAGATGTCATCGTTGTTGTAAGCATAGCGCAGCAAGCGGCCTATGGCCTCGGGCGTGAGATAGTTGTAGAGCGACAAGCCCGACCCGTCGGCTATCTGGTAGTGCGAAGGCTCGAGCCCAATGTGCCTGAACAGTGCATTGTAGTGCGCCACAGCCTGCTTGCGTCCGGCACGCGGCTTGCCGCCCTGTGCGGCAAGTTGGTAAAAGAGCGATTCGGCGGCAGAGTTGTTGCTCTCCTTTAGCATGGGCAGCAACACCTGGTCGATGTTGCGTGTGCGGGTGCATACAAGTGTGGCATCTGACGGCACGGTGCGCTCCTCGGTGGTGCCGTCCCAGTCAATGCCCTCCTCACGAAAGATGCGGCGCAGATTGTCGGCAAAGGAGTCGTGGTTACGGTAGAGCAGCGGTGTGAGCGGCACGCAATCGTCGTCCCAGCACCAGCCCCAGCCCATGCGCTTGTCGTCCTTCATGCTGAGGTCAAGCCCAATGGGTGATGTGATACGGGTGATGCCGTGCGCCTTCAGGCTCTGCGCAAAGGCGCGCAAGTCGTCGGCATCAATCAGCGGGTCGTAGCCACCGCGCACATACACACGTCCCACAAACACACTGTCGGTGTCGCTCGGCAAGTGGTCGGCATAGAGCTTTGTCTGATAGTTGTAGGTCACGCCAAGGTCGTTGAGCGCCACAATGGCCGTAACGAGTTTCTCGTTCGACGCAGGTCGCATGCACTGCCTTTCGTTGTGTGTAAACACCAGAGTGTCGGCTGTGAGGTCGTACACATAAATGCCCACCTGCGTGCGTTCAAATATATCGTTGTCGAGCAGTTGGCGCAGGCGGTCGGGCAACGACAGTTGCAGGTCGGTATTGTCGGCTATGGTGTCGGTCACCACCGAGTCCTCGGGCATGATGCTGTCGGTGCGCATAATGCCAGCGTGCATGGGCAGTATGCTCACAACGAGCAGTAAGAGAGATATAAAGCGTTTCATTATTTTGCCTGACTATTATTGGTCCATATACCAAAAAAGAGATTTATCTTTACGATAAACCTCTTTTTGTTGTGGTGCCACCAGGAATCGAACCGGGGACACAAGGATTTTCAGTCCTTTGCTCTACCAACTGAGCTATGGCACCAAAATGTTGCAAATCAAATATATCACTAAGCACGTTGCGCTTAGAAAGGTGGTGCCACCAGGAATCGAACCGGGGACACAAGGATTTTCAGTCCTTTGCTCTA
>ERZ1026886.499-NODE-499-length-20073-cov-11.362024_pt1 | contig 20073 bp, 16 predicted proteins | sample MGYA00380173_ERZ1026886 | MGnify/ENA primary metagenome ERZ1026886 (study PRJEB33269, sample SAMEA4719809) | human gut metagenome | biome: human-associated habitat; feature: organic feature; material: feces | place: Cameroon | collected 2013-10 ... | reverse complement strand
ATTAATAATTAAAAATTAAAAATTAATAACTAAAGAAATGGTTCAAAAAGTAAATCAACTGTTGAACGACAAGGCATGGGCACGTTGGACAGCCCTTGTCCTTATCGCTTCCATGATGTTCTTCGGCTACATGTTCGTCGATGTAATGTCACCAATTCAGGCGCTCATGGAGAGCCAAAAGGGATGGGGTCCCGACACCTTCGGTACCTATGCAGCATCCGAGTACATCGTTAACGTTCTCGGCTTCCTCATCATCGCCGGCGTTATCCTCGACAAGATGGGCGTTCGCTTCACCGGCGTGCTCTCTGCTTCGATGATGTTCATCGGCGCCCTCATCAAGTTCATCGGCATCACCGACTGGTTCGCACAGACCGCCCTTGCCGACTGGCTCAACTCTTGGTGGGTGACACTCCCCGCAAGCGCTAAGATGGCTTGCTTCGGCTTCATGCTCTTCGGTTGCGGCTGCGAGATGGCAGGCACAACCGTTTCAAAGGCCATCGCAAAGTGGTTCAAGGGCAAGGAGATGGCTCTCGCTATGGGTCTTGAGATGGCTATCGCACGTGTCGGCGTGTTCGCTATCTTCTCTATCTCGCCGATTATCGCCAACCACTTCGGCACAGTAGTAGCTCCGGTAGCGTTCTGCACCGTGCTCCTCCTCATCGGCCTCATCACCTTCATCGTCTTCACCTTCATGGACAAGGCGCTCGACAAGCAGATGGGCGTCACAGAAGAGGCTGCCGACCCGGAGGAAGAGTTCAAGTTCAGCGACCTCGGCAAAATCTTCTCTTCTCAGGTGTTCTGGATTGTGGCTCTGCTCTGCGTGCTCTACTATTCTGCTATCTTCCCGTTCCAGCGCTACGGTGCCAACATGCTGCAGTGCAACCTCGACGGCATCTCTGCCGAAGCAGCTGCCAACATCTTCCGCTGGTTCCCGATCGGTGCAGCCGTAATCACTCCGTTCCTCGGCAACTTCCTCGACCGCAAGGGTAAGGGTGCAACAATGCTCATGGGCGGCGCATTGCTCCTCATCTGCTGCCACCTCGTCTTCGCCTTCGTATTGCCAGCAACAAAGAGCCCCGTCATCGCCTACTCTACTATCGTATTGCTCGGCATCTCGTTCGCTCTCGTTCCTGCAGCTCTCTGGCCAAGCGTTCCGAAGATCATCGACGAGAAGATTCTCGGCTCTGCTTACTGCCTTATCTTCTGGGTGCAGAACATCGGTCTCTGCTTCGTTCCGAAGCTCATCGGCAACCTCCTCGCTTCTACCAATGCCGACAACCCTGCGGTTATCGCAGCTAAGGCAGCCGGTGCCGAGTTCATCCCTTACGACTACACCGTGCCTTTGCTCGTCTTCGCAAGCTTCGGCGTTCTCGCCCTCCTCTTCGCCATCTATCTGAAGGCACTCGACAAGAAGAGAGGCTTCGGTCTTGAGCAGCCGAACATCAAGCAGTAAACGTGTCAGTTGTAATGGTGATGTGTTGATATGGTGATATATTGTTATGTTGATATAGGTTGTCTATAAAAACAATGTACGTGAAAATATCTACAATATCTCCCAGAATCGCCACAACCAACTCACTATTAACACAATAAAGGCTGGAAGATATCTCAGTTTTGAGGATATCTTCCAGCCTTTCTTCCAGGTTCAAAGGGTATGAACAATGCGCCCTGAAAAGGACAGCAATAATACTTATAATTTCTGCATTAGTTTGATGGTTTCGGTTAAAGCGTGAACAATATGCAGATAGTGTTTTATATCATCAAACGACATTGTGCGTCCTTTTCGGTCCTTCAACCACTTTTGTGCAGGCTGATAACCGCCAATGTAGAAGTTCCACACTTCTTCGGGCACGTTGCCGAAGTCTTGTTTCTCGTTAATCCACACTTTATTGTCTTTCCATTTGAGCAGATCTATCTGTTGTGAACCTTCCTCAGGGAATGTAGTGCTACACTTCCATCTCTGTGTATTAGTCATAAGATGTAGATCTATGAGTTGCTGACCTATTTGGGCAAGTCTGTCAAACTCAGCTTCAGATGTAGGGAGCGGTATGCGTGGGAAGTCTATTTTAAGAAACTCCTTATATCTTTCTCTATAGCGTGGAGAGTGAAGCACAGCGTATATATATGCCAAAAGTTCTTCGGGAGTTGTTGTTCTTCCGATAGCATTGTTGAACTTTTGCCATTCATCTTCATTTAGATTCGCAACCTTTGTCTCTTTGCCAAATTCATCGGTGTAGAGATAGAGGGGGAAAACATAGCCACGTTCTTTGGTCTTGTTCGATACACGACAATCATCTACAATATGATTGTCTATAGATACATGTAACCAATCGTTTCCTGCTATTTGTCGACAGGTTAAAAGTGCAATATTATCATGACCAATAAAATTCTTCATCAAGATTTCTCGTGCCCTTTCTATCAATTTTGTGTCATAATATATAAACCGTTTGTCAAATGGTCTATATGCGTATTCTTGGATAAATTCATTTGATGCTTCACCATAATAGGATGACACTTTATTTAAAAGATCTTTTCGATTGAAATCAACAAGTATTTTATCTTTAGCTGTTACAACAGAAACATTTGTTTGGCAAAATATACAATCCAAAGACACCCCTTTCTCATACTCCTCCATCAGTTCAAAATCCTTTGGTACGAAGAAATACATAGGTGCAATAGGATTCAGTTCCTTATATTCAACCTCTGTAAATGGCGTATTTTCTAAAAAGGCATACTTATCCTCTCGTTTGCCATAAAGGTCGTAATAGTACACCTTTCCGAGTTCTGTAGCTTTCTTCTCACCAGTCTTTACAAACAGGTTTATGCTGACACCTTGCTGTATATCAAATACATTTTCGTCGGCTGAGCCGTCAGGACACGTTTCCTTTTTCTTGTTGTTGCCATGCAGATTGATTGTATATATTTTATCAAATGCATTCAGCAAATTCCAACGCATACCACGGAATGTCGGATTGTCTAAGAACCCATGTGGGTTGATAAATCCGATAACGCCACATTTGTTGCGTTCGATGTAGTATTGTGCCAAACGTATAAACTTTACATAGTCGTCGTTTATCCATTTCGGATTACGTTCTTTAAGACCAGTTTTGCCTCCTGGTTCTTTCTTGTAGTCCTCCATGAGTTGCATAATCCATTCGCCTTTGTTTTGACTTTCTCCTGAGTAAGGCGGATTGCCAATCATTACCATTACTGGGCAGTCGCGCTTTATACGATTGGCTGCACTTGCTTCATCGCTGAGCCATTGTACCCATAACGTACCTGTGTCGGGATGGCATTCTTCAAGCGAGTTGGTAAGGTAAATCTTCAAACGTTTCTTATTGTCTGTATGATTGAATCCTGTCTGCTCAAGCAGCATGTCGAGTTTTAGGTGAGCTACAGCATAGCTCGCCATCAATAGCTCAAAACCATGAATGCGTGGTAGCAAATGTTCGTCGACATATCCCTGCCACATACCCTGAAACTTGTCGTATATCTGATTAACAACCTCAGCTAAGAAAGTGCCAGTACCTGTGGCAGGATCAAGAATCTGCACTCGATGCATTTCTTGTTTGATAGTAGGTTTTGTAGACTTTCCCTTAAACCTATCGCCTTTAGAGTATTGTTCGTTCACTACTTCATGTATGAACTTTGAGTGGTCGGCAAGTCCTTCTGCAAGTTCGAAATCGCTCTTCAATATTTCATCTACAGCACGCACGATGAACTGCACTACAGATTGTGGTGTGTACCATACTCCTTTTGATTTACGTAATGCTGGATTGTATGCAGTAAGAAAATCTTCGTAAAAATGAATCATCGGGTCGTGGTGCATTCCTTTCTTGGTATAGTTTTTCATCACTTTCTGCACGTCTGTAGCAAGGAACACATTTACCAAGTCGTCTACTACCCATGCTATTCGCTCGTCAAGGTCGTAGCCGGCTATTTGCTGAAATATATTACGCAAGAAAGGGTTGGTTTTTGGAATGAGATTAGCTGCCTCCTGACGTGAAAAGTCGTTAGGTGTATTGTCATGCAAACGGGCTGCAAACATGCCGTACGCTACTGTTTGTGCATAGATGTCGGCAAACGACTCGGGGGTAAGGCCGTTAATTAGCACCAGTCTGAACGCATCAAGTTGTGCCTGTAGTTGTTTGTTTGCCTCATACGCATCTTCGTTTTCTTCTGCAAGGCGAAACGCATTGTTTATAGTCGATGACAGGATGCGAGCCTTTGCCGCCATCTGTTCTGCAAGGCGCTTTGCCGAAGTGATAGTAGCGGGTCTTGTTGTGGAGATATGACTGATTAACGCATTGAAATCATCTATACGTTCCTTGCATAGACAAATCTTGTCGCCATGCACTTCTGCAAGGCGTACATTCTTCACCCATTCGCCATTTTCATATAGGTGAAAGTCAAGATAGTCGGTAAAAATGATATGGTCGAGACTTTTCTTGTAACGAGAGAATTGCTCCTTATTCTCCTTTCTGCCGTCAAGATCTCTGTCATCAATGTCTTTTGCTTCTATATAAAAAACAGGAGTATTGGTCTTTTCAGATGATATAATGAAATCGGGAGCTCCGCAATCAATTCGGGCTGGTTCGTTAGTTACAACAAAAGACGGTAATTGCTCATCGAGCAACTGCTGAAGCATAGGTCGATATGAATGTTCACGAGCTATTCCTGTACGAAACTGCTCGTTAATCGCTTTTATGTATTGTTCAATATTCATTTGTTTTACGATTGTAGTCTGAGGTACAAATATAAAGAAAGTTATTCAGATATTAAAAGTTAGGATATATGATTGAGCACTGCGCCCTGTAAGGTAGCGCGTGTCGCTTGCGAGTTTGGACACACCCTCTTTCTTCAATTATATAGAATCTTTCGTTTCGTCTAACAACTTGTCAAGTTGCGCTTGCAGTTCTTCGCGTTTTGGCAAATAGAGTTGGTAGCGTGCCACAAACAACTGATTTGTTATACCCTCCAAGGCATATTCCATCAGAAGTTCATCTTTCCTCGCTCCTAACACTATGCCAATAGGTGGATTGTCGTCTGGTTGGCATACCTCGTTCTTGAAATAGTTAAGGTAGAGGTTCATCTGCCCGATGTCGCCATGCTTTATTTCTGCTCGCTTTAGGTCAATCAGCACATAGCATTTCAAAATACAATGGTAGAACGCTAAATCTACCTTGAACTGTCGGCTACCTATCTGCATGGAGTATTGTCTGCCTACAAATGCAAAACCACGCCCCATTTCTAAAAGGAATTGCTCCATGTGGTCTTTTAAAGCTTTTTCTAAGTCGCTCTCCTTATAGCGTTTCTGTTTTGGAAGTCCTGCAAATTCAAGCACAAAAGGGTCGCGAATAATATCTTGCGGAGTTTGTACTTGATGTCCCTCGTTAGCCAAGGCAAGAACTCCTGCCTTATCTGTGCTTAGTGCAAGCCGCTGAAACAGGCAACTTTTCATCTGTCTTTTCAGTTCCCTAACTTTCCAACATTCCTTGATGGATTCCTTATAATAGAACTGCATTTCAAGTGCATTATCACACTTCAACAGTTCATAATAATGGCTCCATGTCAATTTGTGGGACAGTGTCCCACATTTTGGGAATGCCAAGTATAACTTGCGCATATAGGTAAGGTTTGTACGATTGAATCCTTTTCCGTTTCTTGCTGTCAAATCCTTTGCAAGATTTACAAGTAACCTTTTGCCATATTCGGCTCTTTGTTTACCACCTTGTTCATATTCAACGATATACTTTCCTGTATGCCAGTTGGCATCAAGCAATTCCGTATTGACCGCAGCAATGGCTTTAGACTTTGCCTCACCCCATAGCGTGGTTATGTTGTCTATCAACTTCTGATAGGCAGCATCGTTTATATTTGTCAAATCTTTATTCTCCATGCCAATCTTTTAGTCTTCTTCTGATAATTGTTGTATATCAATCATAAGCAACTTCCGATAAGTATATATTATAGGAATATGTTACAAAGATACTAATTAAAACCGACAAACCACATTCTTCTATTTCAAAAGAATAAAAAAAACCTTAGATTGTTGTTCTAACCTATCTTTCTACTACCATCTCCACAAATACACTGGTGCATTGCTGGCGCCGTCTCGCTGCAGCACGCCGGTGGCGGTGAGACGCCGCAGCCATTTCTTTGCGGCACTATCGCGCAAGCCTGCCACGCGCTGCAAGTCGCGGCGGGTGAGGCAGGTGTGGGTGGCGAAATATTGGCGGAGGAGCGAGAGCAGCTGCTCCTCCGTGTACTGGTGCGAACGTGAGGAGAAGCCGGCACGCTCGAAACTGACGCCGCTGCCTACCTCGCCGAGCAGCGAGCGCTCGGGACGGAAGCGGATGTTGCGCAGACGAATATAGTCGGCGCGCATCTTGTCAGAGGGCAGGTCGTCGGGAGCGTCGAGACCTACGGAGAGCGAGAAGTAGCCCACGCCGGGGAGATGGAAGCGTGAGCCACTGGCAAGCGTACGCACCATATAGTCGCGCAGGGCGCTGAATGCTGCGCGCACGTCGGCTTTCGTGAGCGAGCAGCTTGCCTGGATGTCGTCCTCGAGTGCACAGTCTGACTGCGGTTCGCGCGCAAAGAGGTGTACATACTGCTGTTCCTTTCCCTCGCCCTTGGCATTCTTGATGCCGTGAATTTCGTACTTGATACTCATAGTTGTGTTTTTCGTTTAGATTATTAATAATATTGTTGTTTGTGTTTCTGCGCACAAAGTTATAACATTGCGCAAGCGAATGCAAGTGTTTGTCGGGAAAAAGTGCAGCAGAAGTCATCGTGCTCCGAACGCCGTCCGATCGGACGGCGGACGGAATCTGATTGGGCGGCGGACGGAATCCGATCGGACGGCGGTCGCTGTACGGTCGCTGAACATCAGCTACAGCACTACTCGTACTGCGCTTTTAGTATATTTTCACCAAACTTTTATAAACAGAAATGCAAGGGTTTTAGGGATAATCTGTATCTTTGCAGAACCAGGAGCGGAGGTAAAAGCCTCCGCAGCAAACAACCATGAACGATATATTCAACACACTGGGTGCTGCGGAGGCTTTTACCTCCGCTACTAAAAACGCCACTAAAAAGAACAAGAATGAAACACAACAGAATCGCGATGATGGCGTTCATCCTCATACAGTTGTTCGCCGGAGCAAGCCAACTGAAGGCGCAGTTCAGAATCGTAGACGAGCAGGACGGCAAGCCGATAAGCGGAGCGTACGTCTTCAGCAGCAAGGGCACGCTGCTATGTATAAGCGATGCCGACGGAAACGTGAAGCTGCAGGAAGGTATGGTGACGATCAGCAACCTCGCCTACGAACCGCTGACGGTTGACGCAGCGAAAGAGAAGGGCACGGTCTGCATGAAGCCGAAGGCATACACGCTGCCGGAAGTGGCGGTGGGCAAAGCGGAATATGTGAAGCTGAGCGGTGCCTTCAGGGACATCTGCCGCAACAACGGCAAGACGATTCTATACCGTGAGGGACTCGCCGACTTCTACATAAACATAAAGACGGGCAAGGCTAAGCGACGCGTGCGTGCTTGCCGACAGTACGAACTGCCTACGCTGCGCCGACTCATCAACTTCAACATCGCCATACTGGGAGAGGCGCGCTCGTTCGACATCTCGCGCATCCGCTTCATAAAATGCGACTCGGTGAGTGGCACAAGTGGCGACTCCACCTTCTACAAGTCGCACTATAGGGGAGCATCTGCCGACAGCGCAATCATATACCTCAACTCTCACCGCGATGGGGTCTACCGCTTCATCATCGACGGCACGAAATACAACCGACCGGCCAGTCTGCTGTTAAACGTGAAGACGCAGCTGTTAGACTGGACGTTCTCAAGTCCCAAGAACTCGTGGAGTTCTCTGCTCTCCTACCGACGCGTGTACAATTACGACTACCGCCCACTACCAACAAAGGAACCCATTGCTACGGAGGAAATCAACGACTTCGTGACGACAGACGTAAAGACCATGACCAAGGAGGAGGCGAAGGCGGAGATGAAAGACCACAGCGAAACCGACCAGTTCGCCCTGCCCGACTGTCTGCCGGCTATACCATACGACGTGGCTGCGGAGACAAAAGACCTGCTGAAGAAGAGCTTTTGGGAGATGTAGACGTGATATATAAATAAAAATAACAATATAGAATACAAATAAAACCGACCTACTCATGAGAATAACAAAGACCTTGGCAGCTGCGCTGCTCTCTATCTGTTGCTCCACAGCCTGCGCACAGCAGGGCGCATGGAGCGGCGACCTCAACGTGATGGGCACGAAGCTGCCGCTGGTATTCAACTTCTCGGCTGACGGCTGCACGCTCGACTCGCCGGCACAGGGCGCAAAGGATATTCCGGCGCAGAAGAGCGTTGCGGAGGACGGCACGATAAAGGTGACGGTGGCGATGATTGGCGCTACGTTCGAGGGCAAGATGGAGGGCGACTGCATCAACGGCACGTTCGCGCAGGGCGCACTGCAGCTGCCGCTCACGCTGAAACGGGGAGCGCAGGAGGTGCGCAGACCGCAGACGCCGGTGGCTCCGTTCCCGTACAAGCAGGAGGAGGTGAGCTTCGAGAACGCCGGCTTCCGCTTCGGCGGTACGCTCTGCACGCCTGCCAACTGCACAAGCGATACGCCCGTAGTGCTCCTCGTGACGGGTAGCGGACAGCAGAACCGCGATGAGGAGTTGTTCGGACACCGACCGTTCGCCGTGATTGCAGACGCTTTAGCGCGCAACGGCATCGCCTCGCTGCGCTACGACGACCGCGGATGGGGCGACAAGAGCACCGACTTCAGCCGTTTCACCACCGACGACTTCAAGCAGGACGCGGCTGCCGCACTACAACTGCTGCGCCAGCGCTTCCACTTTACCCACGTGGGCATCGTCGGACATAGCGAGGGCGGCACTATCGCTCTGATGCTCGCCGCCAAGGGCAAGGCGGACTTCATAGTGTCGCTTGCCGGTATGGCGGCATCGGGCAGAAAGACCCTCCTGCAGCAGAATCGACTCGTGCTGCAGGCGGCTGGAATGACGCCCGACGTTGTGGAGACCTACTGCAAGCCTATCGCCAAGGCGCTCGACGAGCTGGCTGCGGGTAAGGCCATAGAGGAGATTAGCGATGCTGATGTGCCGGCGGAGATGAAGCCGGTGTTCAAGAAGACGCTGCAGCAGGGCAACTCGCCCTACCTGCGCCATTTTCTGACGCTCAACCCTGCGGCGCTTCTGCCGAAGATAAAGTGTCCGGTGCTCGCGCTGAACGGAACAAAGGACACGCAGGTGGACTGCACGCAGAACCTCGGCACGCTCGAAAAGGGGCTCAGCAACTGCCGCCATGACATCAAGAAGGTGGAGGGCGTGAACCATCTCTTCCAGCATTGCAAGACGGGCATCGTCATGGAGTATCAGCAGATTGAGGAAACGATGGCGCCGGAGGTGCTGGAAATAATAACGGAATGGATAAAAACACTATGAACGAAACACTAAATGTACTTGAAACCCGCCGCAGTGTGCGCGGTTTCGACCCCGAACGAATGCCGTCTGACGAACTCATCAAAGAGGTGGTTCGAGCCGGCGAGTATGCCCCGACGGGCAGAGGAATGCAGTCGCCACGAATAGTGGTAGTGACTAACAAGGCGGTGCGCGACAAGCTCTCGCAGCTCAACGCCGAAGTGATGGGCGTAGAGTCTGACCCGTTCTACGGCGCACCCGTGATAATACTCGTGCTCGCTGACCGCTCGCGACCGACGTATATATACGACGGAACGCTCGTGATGGGCAACCTGATGAACGCAGCGCACGCCGTAGGATTGGGCAGCTGCTGGATTCACCGCGCTCACGAGATATTCGACTCCGTAGAGGGCAAGCTGCTGCTCGCCTCATGGGGCATCGAGGGCGACTACGAGGGCATCGGACACGTAGCCTTAGGCTATGCGCTGAAAGAACCCGCCGAAGCGAAACCAAGAAAGGATGATTATACGATTTGGGTAAAATAAAAAAATTATTGCTGCCCGGTAAAATTAATAATGTGGTTAAAGACGGGCTGAAAGCCCAACAATCACATAGCCCAGGGCAGCGCCCTGGGTAAACATTATACCCCACTTCTCCATTCGCCCTGTAAGGGCAAAAGCCTAATTATTAAGGTATTGCCCTTACAGGGCGCATTGCTCATTATATACAAAAATACCCAGGGCGCTGCCCTGGGCTATGTGCTTTTGCCCCTTCGGGGCGTGCTGCTCGTGAGTTTTGACTTCCTCTTATATAAGAGTTAGCTGAGCTTTGTCTCCGACTCCTCCGACTTCTTCGAAGTAGTCTTGCGAGTTGTGGCGCGCTTACGCTTCGGCTTCTCTTCAGCAGCCTCAGGAGTAGCGGTCTTAACGCCAGCCAGTTCAGGGTCGATCATGATACGACCGCAGTATTCGCACACGATAATCTTCTTGTGCATCTTGATGTCGAGCTGACGCTGTGGCGGAATCTTGTTGAAGCAGCCACCGCAAGCGTCGCGCTGCACGTAGACGATGCCGAGACCGTTGCGTGCGTTCTTGCGGATGCGCAGGAAGCTTGAGAGCAGACGCGGCTCAATCTTTGTCTCCAAGTCGGCAGCCTTAGCCTTCAGCACTTCCTCCTCCTCACGAGTCTCCTGCATGATCTCCTCAAGCTCGTTGCGCTTCTCGGCAAGAGCCTGCTGGCGGTCGGCGATGAGGTCGTTGGTATGAGCCAGCTCGCGCTTCTTGTCCTCAACCTTCACGTTAGCCTCCTTAATCTTCTTGTTGCAAAGCTCTATTTCGAGGCTCTGGAACTCGATTTCCTTTGTCAGCGTGTCGTACTCGCGGTTGTTGCGCACCTCGTCGAGCTGCTTCTTGTAGCGCTCTACGCTCTCCTCAGCCTCTGCTATCTCGCCCTGCTTCTGAGCGACAGCCTGCTGGAAGTCTGCGATGTCGCCCTCGATGTGCTCCACACGTGTCTTCAAGCCTGCAATCTCGTCTTCAAGGTCCTGCACCTCAAGAGGCAACTCGCCGCGCAATGCGCGCTTCTCGTCGATAGCCGAGAGAGTGGTCTGAAGCTGGTAGAGGGTCTTCAGTCTTTCCTCTACTGAAATTTCTGATTCCTTTTTTGCCATAGTCTTTGATATTTTTAAAAATACATTATCGGATTGGTACATGTGTCGGCGATGAAACACTTCACGCCCTCACAACTGTTTTCTATTATCTCGCGGAATATCTCGCTCGTGAACTGCTCGCTCTGATAGTGGCCTATCACCGCTATCTGTATCTGCTGCTCGCGTCCGAAATACTCGTGGTAGTGCATCTCGCCCGTCACGAAGGCGTCGATGCCGGCGCTCACGGCGTCGTCGAGAAGGAACGATCCCGAACCGCCGCAGATGGCAACCGTGCGTATAGGGCGGCGCAGCAGCTCGTTGGTCTGCACACACTCTACACCGAAAACGCGCTTGAGCATGATGACGAAATCGTCGGCGGCAAGCGGTTCGGCGAAACTGCCCACAACGCCCGAACCGTACTCAACGCCGTCCATCTGCTTCGCACTCATGAAGTGCACGTCCTCAAGCCCCATCTTCTCGGCAATCTTGTAGTTGACGCCGCCCTTCGCATTGTCCATGTTGGTATGGAGCGAGAGGATGACGATGCCCTGCGCAAGAGCCTTCATCACGCAACGCTGCACATAGTCCTCACCGGTGAGGCGCGACAGCTTGCGGAAGATGAGCGGATGGTGCGACACGATGAGGTTGCAGCCCTTCTGGGCAGCCTCGTCAACGATACGTTCAGTAACGTCCAGACACAATAATGCCCCTGATACTTCCGCCTCTGTCAATCCAACTTGCAGGCCAGCATTATCCCAGCTTTCCTGCAAGGGCAGAGGCGCGAAACGTTCAAGGGCTTCAATTACTTCCTTTATTTTCACGCTATTCAACCTTTATGTATGTCGATAGAATTTCTATTTAGAGGTACAAAGTTACTACTTTTTTGGCAAAGCAATAGCTCTGCACCCTCTTAATTAGAATATTTTAACGACAAACGTAGGAGGCTACGGCATTACAACTCGACGCTTTCGATGCGCAGTTTGACGAGTCCGGCAGGCACGCGCACTTCCACAACGTCGCCAGCCTGCTTGTTGAGCAGCGCCTGGGCTATGGGCGACTTGATGGAAATCTTGCCCTCGGTGAGGTTCGCCTCATGTGGGTTCACCACCATATACTTCATGCTGCGGTTGTTGGCGATGTTAGTCAGTTCTATGCGGCTAAGCAGTCCGACGCGGTCGGCTTGCAGTCGCGAGCGGTCGATGACGCGCGCGTTCTCAAGCACCTTCTGCTTGAAGCGTATCTGTCCTAACAGTCTGCCCTGCTCGCGCTTGGCAGCATGGTATTCGAAGTTCTCGCTAAGGTCGCCCTTGTCGCGCGCCTCAGCAATGGCATCGCGCACACGCGGCAGTTCTACGAGTTCAAGTTCTCTCAGTTCGGCTACAAGCTTGTCGTAGCCCTCTTGTGACATATATTCCATTATAAGTTTTGAGTTTTATCAAATATTCCAGTCGTCGAGATTGCACGTTGCCTCCACTTTGTCTTCAATCTCGTCGGGTAGCGCAGGGAAGAAGTCGATGCCCGTGATACGCTCCACCTCGTCAACCGAGTTGGCATAATCGCCCTTCGGTCGGTTGCCGTCACCGTTTTTATATATAAAGCCGATAGCCTTCGGTTCGCCCGTCATGCAGAGCACCACCTTGAAGAAGGCGTCGGGCACGGAGACGCGGTTCTTGCCGATAGTCTTCTTGCTGTTCTTGTAGAATATCGGACCGCAGACGATATACAAGTCGCCGTCCTGCTTAGCCCACTTGCGGCACGCCTGCTCCATCTCGTTCCAGTCGCCACGGTTGAGCTGCGGCGCCTGCGGACAGACGTTCGTGAAGAGGAACGACTCGCCCATAGCCAGTGCACTCCACTTGTTGTCGCCAGCCGGGCACATATGTCCGCGGTCGTAGCCAGAGCGCACATAGTCGAAGTCTACAGCACGCGGCTCGGGCACGTCCGTGTCCTCATGAAACTTGGCGTCGCTGCGCTTGCTGCTGCCCGTAAGACGCTTCGGCGTGAGGCACCACGCCACCCAATTGGGCACACGACGATTGCTGTTGTACGACACGGTGTAGCCCGTGCGGCGCAGAATCTGTTCGGGCACCGACTTCAGGCGAGCCGGAATCTCAAGATCCTTGTACTCTGCAGTCGCAGCAGCGGTTGCCGATGACTTCTTGCCACCGGAAGCGAGACTGCTCTCGCCCACTCCGTCGGTTTCGGTATTCTCAACTATGCCGATAGCCGCTTTGCTCTCGGCAAGCTTTGCGTCCATGCGCTTTGCCACTTCGCCGCAAGAGCAGAACATTGGCAGAATACAGCACGCAACAAGTATTGTTCGTATTTTATTCATTGTTATTTGTTTTTTGCTGAATGGTTGATATTAAATAGTTTTTATTGAATAGCCTTCCGTAGCGGAGGTCTCCGGCCTCCGCAGCACCAAGTAAACACTAATAAAAAGGAATATTATGTTAGCATTATTGCTTGCTGCGGAGGCCGGAGACCTCCGCTACGGATAATTATAGTTATCCAATCACAATATACGCTTTATTTCCTTCAGACTATCCACACGCCACAACCGTTCATGCTCATATTCTTCAGTCTTTTCGTGCGCCCAGATGGTGCGGAACGGCACATGCACAGCGTAGGCGCCAATCTGCAGTGCAGGGGCGATGTCGCTACGGAAGCTGTTGCCCACCATAAGCAGTTGGGCTGGCGTCACCTCAAGGTCGGAGCACAGATGGTGATAAGCCTCCTCGGTCTTGTCGCTCACGATGCTCACCACATCGAAGAAAGGCGCAAGCCCCGAACGGCGCAACTTGTTCTCCTGGTCGAGCAGTTCGCCTTTGGTGAACACAGCCAGCCGGTATCGGCGTGCGCCATGTGCGTCGGCCTGGTCGTGCAGATAGCGCAGCGTCTCTTCTACGCCCTCAAGCGGTGTGGCATCGAGGTGAAGCAGACTCTTTCCAAGTTCCACTATGCGTCCGATGATGTCGCCCGTAACAGCACCATGACTCACCCTCACCGCATTCTCTACAAGCGAGATGGTGAAAGCCTTGCAGCCGTAGCCCATGTCAGCCATGTTAGCCGTCTCGGTAGCGAAGAGCGCCGCCGACACCTCGTCGCTGCTTCCCCACGGAGCAAGCAGTCGGCAGTATTCGTGCTCCACCGCCTCGAAGTGGTTCTGCAACTCCCAAAGCGTATCGTCGGCATCAAACGCAATAGCACGAATGCCTCGCAACTTGTTGTGCGAGATACAGCAATCAGTATTGTTCAGCATTTATTTAGTGTTTTTCATACGTCCGTAAGCGTCGAGCGAATAGCGACGCGCCACCTTCACAGCCACCACCGTAGCCACTATCGATGAGCAGAACACGCCGAGCAAAAGCAGCACGAAGAGCACTACAGCGTCGACAACCGTCGAACCACCCATAATCATTGCCCACATCATAGCCGCTCCGGCGCCTACAGATGTGCCGCCGACCAAAGCGCTGATGCCGCGAGCGGCAGCCTGCTGCACAGCACGGCGCGTGAGATAGCCCAACGCCTCGTGATGCGTAGCGCCGTTGCCAAGCATATAATAGTAGAACTGGTTGTGATGGCGCAGTCCGGCGTAGTACATCGACATGGAGCGAGCCAGCACATCGGCTGTGCCCGTGAGCAGAATGGCGAACACTGGCAGCACGAAACGCGCGCTGAGAGCCGCCAGCGACGTGATGTTGACGAGCAGCAAGCCAGCACCGGTGAGCATTGTGCCGGCGAAGAGACCAGCCAAAACCGGGATGACATAAGACGTAGAGCGCAGACGTGCCCTCACCTTTACCTCAATAGCCGAGTAGAAGAGCATAGCAATGACGAACAGAACGTCGAACACGAAGCTGTCCCACTGCACAAGCCAATAGACAAACAAGGCTATGACACCCACTTTCAGCGCCATAGAGAAGAAGCCTTTCAGCATCTTGCCGAACATATTGACGCCTAAAGTGCCCATCACTACGACGGGTATTATTATGAAAATGACACCAAGTGCCAATGCTATCCAAAGATTTACCATAGCTATAAATGTTTCGTTTACAAGTTAACTCTTTTGTTGCACACCGCAAGCAGGTTTTCGTCGGCTGTAGCCACAATCAAGGCTACACCCTCCGACCGTTTCTGCTTTATATATCCGGCTACGAGCTGACAGTCCGCCTCGTCCTGACGCGACGTAGGATTATCGAGCAACAGCAACTGGCGTTCGAACATGCCGACAAGTACGAGCGACGCACGCTGAGCCACAGCTTCATCCATCTCGTCGAAGCCTTTATGCATACAATCAGCGTCTACACCGAGAGCCGAAAGCTCGGCAGCTACAGCCTTCGCCGAATAAGCGTAGTCGGCGTTGGCTTTAATGGCAAACTGACTCTTCGCCACCTCCTGCACGGTGAGCCCTTCGAAGTCGAGCGTGTCGGGCTGATAGGCTATGAACTGGCGGAAGTAGTTGCCGGTGACTGCTGTAACCGGCTCACCGTCGATGCTCACCCAACCCGACTTAAGCGGTCGCAAGCCGAGCATGGCAAACAGCAGAGCCTTCCGAGCCACAGCATCGCCCGTGACGGCAACCGCATCGCCCGGACGAGCCACGAACGATACGCCGCTGAAGAGGGTTTCGCCACCCTTTGTAGCCGTAGCATCCTTAAATTCAAATATCATTGTTGTTTCGCTTTCTGAGTTTATACGAGGTACAAAAGTACAGAAAACAATTGTAAACAGAAAGCGAATAGCCTAAAAAAACGGCATTAGTTTGTGGTTGTCAAAATGAAGAGTTAATTTTGCAGCTGATTAACCGACAGGTTTTTCAGTAGAGAGAACCGAGCTTAATAAGATAAAGAACTGGTTTTAACATTAAAGAGAACCGGTTTTAACATTATACAAATCAAGTAACAATGAGTTTTTCCACACAAGATATAACCCGCCAGTGGGCTTCGCTGCCGGCTTCGCAGATTGCGGTCGGCGTGAACGAAGCCCTGCATACCAACAGTTCGCTCGTAGTGACGGCTCCTCCAGGCGCCGGCAAGTCGACATTGCTGCCGTTGACTATTCTCTCCTCGCTCGGCGAAGGCGAGAAGATACTAATGCTCGAGCCACGCCGACTGGCTGCGCGACAGATTGCGGAGCGCATGGCGCAGATGCTTGGCGAGCAGGTGGGCGAAACCGTAGGATACAGAGTCAGGTTCGAGAGTCGGGTGTCGAAACGTACACGCATCGAAGTGCTGACTGAAGGCATTCTGACGCGCATGATTGTAGACGACGCAACGCTCGACGGCGTGAGCGTAGTTATCTTCGACGAGTTTCACGAGCGCAGCATCAACTCCGACCTTGCCCTTGCGCTGACCCGTCAGGCGCAGCAGATAATACGCCCCGACCTGAAGGTTGTTATCATGTCGGCAACAATCGACACCAGCAATATATGTACGGCTTTGCAGGTTCCGCTCATAGAGAGCGAGGGCCGCATGTTCCCCGTAGAACTGCATTATGCCGACAAGGATACCGATCCGCGCGACATTGCTGCCGCAACAGCCTCAACAACCATCGAGGCATACAAGAAATATGAAGGCGACATTCTTGTGTTTCTACCAGGACAGGCAGAGATTGAACGCTGTTATGAACTGCTCAGCAAGTCTCAACACCTCACCGCATCACCATCTCAACACCTCAACACCTCAGGGGGTGCACTTGTCTCAAGTGCACCAACAACACCTCAACCCATCACCACCACAACATCTCACCACCTCACCATACACCCCCTCTACGGCAACCTCTCGCCTGAAGATCAGCGCCGTGCCATCGCCCCATCTGCACCCGGCGAGCGCAAGATTGTGATAGCAACACCTATCGCCGAGACATCAATCACGATTGAGGGCGTGCGCGTGGTGATTGACGCAGGACTGTGCCGGCAAGTAGTGTTCGACGCACGCACCGGTCTGAGTCATCTTGAGACCGTGCGCATCAGCATGGACATGGCTACGCAGCGCATGGGACGTGCAGGTCGTGTGGCTGAAGGCGTATGCTATCGTCTTTGGACGAAAGCGTCGGAGCATCTTATGGCTGAACAACGCAAACCAGAGATTGAAGAAGCCGACCTTGCGCCGATGGTGCTCGACACGGCTGCCTTCGGCGAGAGCGACGCAGAGGCTCTGCCGTGGCTCACCATGCCGCCGCGTGCCGGTGTGTTCAAGGCGAAAGAGCTGCTCACTGCGCTCGGCGCCATCGACGAGAACGGCAATATAACGCCTATAGGAAAGCGAATGGCTGCACTACCCTGCCATCCGCGTATCGCAAGAATGATTCTCGCAACAACCAATCTAACCACCTCAACACCTCAGGGGGTGCACTTGTCTCAAGTGCACCAACAACACCTCACCACCTCAACATCTCACCACAACAACACCTCTTTGGCTTGCGACATAGCCGCTCTGCTCGAAGAGAAAGACCCGCTATCCGAGACCGGCGGCACCGACCTTACACTGCGCCTCTCCGCTCTGCGTGCCGCACGCCGCAAGAAGCAGCTGGGCAAATGGCAGCGCATAGCGAAAATTGCAGCCGAGTATCGTCGCATGGCGCACACCGACGAAGACAACCGCGACCCGGCGCCGACGGAGGTAGGACTGCTTGTGGCTTACGCATATCCTGAGCGCATTGCGCACAGCACGAACAGCATCGGCGGCTATAGACTTGCGAGCGGCGCAAACGTGCAGCTGGACGCCGCCGACCAGCAGTCGGCTCACTCGTGGCTTGCCATAGCGTCGCTCTACAGTGCGCCGGGCACAACGGGCAGAGTGTTTCTCGCCGCACCGATAGCCCCTGATGATCTCGAAAAAGAGTTCGTAAAGGAGGTGGACAACATCGCATGGGACACGAAGCAGGGCTGCGTGGTGATGCAGCGCGAGCAGCGTATAGGCAAGCTCATGCTCAGTCAGAAACCGATACACGACGCCGACAAGGAGCGCTTGAAGGGCATAGTGTGCGAGGCGATGAAAAAAGACGGACTGACGATGATGGCATGGAGCGAGAAAGCCGTGGAGCAAGTGCAGCGGCGTGTGGCGCAGGTGGCGGCGTGGCATCCCGAACTGGCGTTGCCCGACGTGTCGACAGAGTATCTGCTGAGCACCGCCGCACAATGGCTGCCGTTCTATCTCGAAGAAGGCGGACGTGTGAAGACGAGCGTGCAGGAACTGAGAAAGCTGAACCTTGCAGATATAATATGGAACATTCTGCCGTACGAGGCGCAGCTGGAGGTAGACAGGTTGGCGCCGACACACATCGAGGTGCCGACGGGTTCGCACATACGCATCGACTACCGTTCGGGTGCCGAAGCGCCGGTGCTGAGCGTGCGTCTGCAAGAATGTTTCGGCATGGAGCGCACGCCGTGTGTAGACGACGGCAAGCAACCGCTTCTTATGGAACTGCTCTCGCCGGGTTTCAAGCCAGTGCAACTGACGCAAGACCTCGCCAGTTTCTGGCAAGGCACATACTTCGAGGTGCGCAAGGAGCTGAGACGCAGATACCCGAAGCACTACTGGCCCGAAAACCCGCTGGAGGCAGAGGCTGTGAGAGGCGTGAAAAGGAAATGAACAGCTAACATAATAACATAAAAAGAGCTTTAGTACGCCTTGATGCGGTATATCACGCCAAGCTCCACACGGTCGGTGTTATAATCGTTGAGACCGCAGCGGCGTGTGTAGTCGTACTTGCGACCTGCGTACGAGAGGAACAGGCGGAAGTCCTGCTTCTTCACGGGGAAATACTCCAGACTGCCCACATAGCCATAGCTGCGACGATAGTTGTGCAGATGTTCGTATTCGCTCACAGAGGTTATGCCGTACATACCCTTCAGCTGAAGGTTCCAGGAGGTCGCAAACTGCCAGTCGGCCTTTGCGGTGAGCGTGTGATACTTCACCTTGCCGAAGTGGAACGTTGAGCCAGATTCGTCATCGCCGACTATTGCGGGCATCAGTTCGGATGTGGCTATGCCAAGCATGTCGAGCTGGTCGAACGCGCCCATATAGTCGAGGTAGCACTGGAACTTTGGTAGGTTGAGTTGCTGACCGAGCGTCACCATGCGACTCAGCTTGCCCTTAGCCAGCGACTGCAAGCCGCACGACCAGCGCGTGTTGAGCTTTCCGCCGAACATCGATCCGTTCCAGTTGAGGATGTAGCAGAACGGTGCGCTCGACTTCTTCAACTGCTTCTGCGAGATGCCTTCAAAGACGTATGGCGACGCGCCGTATATGTCGGAGAACTTCTTCTGGTATGTGTTGCTCATCTCGAAAGCGAACTCGTGGTTTGACACGGGACGATAGCTCACCATCACACCAGTCATGAAGTCGCCCATGTGGCTCACGATGTCCGAGTATTCGTAGACGTATATCGGGTTCTCGTCGAACTCGTATCCACCCCACAGCTGCGCCAGTTTGCCGCCGGCAACGGTGACTTTGTCGTTGATGTTGTAGCCCACCATCATGATGTCGGTAGCCTCGGCGAAGTTGTCAAAGCTCTGTCCCTTCGCCGACTTGTTAAGACAGTGGCGCAGACGGTAGAAGAGCTTGTCGTTGATGGTGCCTTTGAACTCGAGACGCAGCTGGCGGTTGGCGAAACGCGACTCCCACTGGTCGGTACGGCTGTCGTGCTCAGACTTCACCGAGCCGGCGAAGTTGACGTAGATATTGAAGGCGTCGTGACGTTTCTCGAGCTTAGTGATGCGCTCGGCTATCGACTCGAAGCCCGCGTCGTTGCCGCCCATAAGCGTGTTGTTACCTTGAGCTGAAACGCCCATCGAAAAGAAAAGTGAAGTTATTGCAAGCAAAAACCGTTTTTTTGTTCTTACGCTAAACATATTAGGTTATTATGAAATGATAAAGATGAGTTGTTAAATAATTTGTTGCTTTATTGAAATGTATTACAAAAGTACAAAAAAATATTGAATAACCTTTCTTT
>ERZ1026886.498-NODE-498-length-20159-cov-34.170911_pt1 | contig 20159 bp, 17 predicted proteins | sample MGYA00380173_ERZ1026886 | MGnify/ENA primary metagenome ERZ1026886 (study PRJEB33269, sample SAMEA4719809) | human gut metagenome | biome: human-associated habitat; feature: organic feature; material: feces | place: Cameroon | collected 2013-10 ... | reverse complement strand
CTAGAGGATTTGCCTGGCTCGATACCGGAACCCATGATTCCCTTTCAGAGGCATCTACCTTTATCGAAGTTTTGGAGAAGCGCCAGGGCTTGAAGGTTGCTTGTCTGGAAGGAATCGCATACCGTCAAGGTTGGATTACCGCAGAACAATTGAGAGAGAATGCTCTGCCTATGTTGACGAATGACTCTGGCAAGTATATTCTTTCAATACTTGAAGAGAAAGAACAAACATTAAGAAAGAATTTAGAATTTTAGAAAACAATGAATGTAACTACTTGAAAAAGTTAGTGACATTGTATTTCGTGATTAACATTAATTTAAATAATATTATATATGAATATTGCACTTTTAACAGCTGCCGGTTCTGGTACAAGAATGGGGCAGGATATACCAAAGCAGTTCATGAATATAGATGATTGTCCTGTAATTATCTATACTATGCAGGCTTTTCAGAATCATCCTCAAATTGATGCAATTGCAGTAGTTTGTTTAAAAGGATGGGAAATGGTTTTGAAAGCTTATGCTAGTCAGTATGGAATAACCAAGTTAAAATGGATATTTCCAGGTGGTGATAGTGGCTTTCAATCTATACGAAATGGATTGTTAGGATTGAGAAATCAAGGTGTAGGTGATAAAGAGGTTGTTATCATCCATGATGGAGTACGTCCTTTGGTTTCTGAAGATATTATTTCAAATAACATTAAGGTCTGTAATGAATATGGTTATGCTGTAACTGGACTTCTTTGTAAGGAAGTAATTATGGAATTTCATGCAGATAGACAGAACTTAAGTTATATTGATACTCCTCGTGAACGATTGTGTCGAACCCAGACACCTCATACTTATCATTTAGGAACTATTTTGGCTGCACAGGAAAAAGCTCTTCAACAAGGTTTGGGAGGAAGTAAAACTGCAGCAATGTGCCAGATGGTAGGTCAGATTGGTATTGATGATCAACATTTGGTTTTAGGTTCAGAAAAGAATGGACTTAAATTGACTAATGTTGAAGATATTGAGTTGTTTAAAGCATTACGTCATGTGTCAAAGGCTCCATGGCTTAAATAATATTTTTATATAATGAGAAATTTTAAGAAACATATCCTTTATCAAGAGGATGTTCATAATATTTTGAATACAATTGATACAGATGAATTGTCTGGAAAAACTTTTCTTGTAACAGGAGCAACAGGTATGGTGGGAGTAATGCTTATTGATGTTTTGATGAAACTTCCACATACTAAGGTTATAGCTGTTGGTAGAAGTAAAGCTAAGGCACAAAATCGATTGGGGGAATACTATGATAATTCTAACTTTAACTTTATAGAACAGGATGTACAGGTTCCATTTCCAGAAGATTTAAAGGTTGATTATATCATTCCTTTGGCAAGTAATACTCATCCGATGGCTTATTCTCAATATCCTATAGAGACTATGCTAATTAATATAGAAGGAGCACGAAATGCTTTAGATTTAGCTGTTTCTAGTAATGCGACTGTTATTTATCCGTCAAGTGTAGAAATTTATGGTAATTCTGAAGAAGGACATTTTTTTGTAGAAAATAGCAATGGTAAATTGAATTTGGCGAATTCTAGAGCATGTTATACGGAATCTAAACGATCTTGTGAGGCATTATGCCAATCATATAAATCAGAACGTAATGTTAAAATTAAAATTGTTCGTTTGTGTCGTATCTTTGGACCAACTATGTTGATGTCAGATACAAAAGCTTCTTCTCAATTTATTATCAAAGCTATCAATAATGAAGATATCGTTTTAAAGAGTGAAGGTAACCAATATTTCTCATATATTTATGTTGCTGATGCTGTAGCTGCTATTCTTTATGTATTGCTTAAAGGACAAGATGGAGAGGCATACAATATAAGTAATTTAGATACAAATGTTCATCTTAAAGATTTTGCAAATCAATGTGCTTTGTATAATAATAAAAAGGTTCTTTTCGACTTGCCGTCTGAAGCAGAGAAGAAAGGATTCAGTATTGCTTCTACTGCAATCTTGATAAATGATAAACTCTTATCTTTAGGTTTTGTCCCTTTACATAATTTACGTGAAGGCATTAGAAGGACGATAGAAATACTTAAAACAAAATAAAAAGTCTCTGTATATTTATGTAATAATTTTATTAGATAACAAAATACAAGCCGAGCTATTTTCATACTTTCTGAAAGAAGGAGCGCATAAGAAAGTTCGAAGTATTTCACTTTCTGATGAGAATTTGAAAAAGTGCTTGAATCACATATAATTTATGTCACAAAATAACACAAAAAAGAAATCAGTTAAAGGAACCATTTGGAGTTTTGTAGACAACTTTATGACAATAGGTTGCTCTTTTGTCATAGGTGTTGTATTAGCAAGACTTCTTTCACCATCCGATTATGGTACAGTCGGAGTATTAAGTATATTTCTGTCACTTGCTAACGTTTTTGTAGATTGTGGATTTGGAACAGCAATCATCAGAAAAAAAGAAAGGACACAAGAAGATATGTCAACCGCATTCTACTTTAATGTAGGATTAGGAGTATTTGTATATCTTGTATTGTTCCTTGTATCACCATTAGTGGCAGACTTTTTTAGGATGCCAATCTTGAAAATCTTGCTTAGGGTATTGGCTTTGTGCGTGTTCTTTAATTCTTTGTCAATAGTTCAAACAGCTCAGTTCACTGCGAACTTAAAGATAAAGATGATTGCTACAGTAAATGTTTGTACACAAATACCTATGGGGGTTGTTGGTATTTATTTCGCCTACAAAGGTTTTGGAGTATGGACTTTGGTAATTCAGCAAGTAGGAAGTTCCTTTTTAAAGACCTTATTGCTGTGGGGACTCTCCAAATGGAGGCCATCGTTAGTGTTTAACAAGGAGTCATTTCAATATCTGTTCAATTTCGGTTGGAAATTGTTAAGCGCCAATTTGATAGGAGCTTTTTTCAATGAGATTTACTCTTTTTTCATTGGTCGTTTCTTGGGCGCAAGCAAGTTGGGCTTTTATTCGAAAGCGAATCATTTAGCCACGCAGCCAAGAAGCATCTTGACAAATGTCATTAACAGAGTGGTTCTTCCTATCATGGTGGAAACGCAGGGAGATACAGACAAGGTGCGTTCCGTTTATTCACGGCTCATTCAAATGGTTTGTTTTGTCGTGTTCCCCGTATATTTCCTTTTGATAGCTGTCGCTCGTCCTTTAATACTCATCCTTTGGACATCCAAGTGGGAGGCTACAATAACGTTATTCATGATTTGCTGTGCAGGTTTTTGTTGGGGACCAATAAGTCAATTGAACTTTAGTCTCCTTCAATTGTTGAATCGTACAGACTTGACCCTAAAGTTGGAGTTTTTAAAAAAGCCAATCTGTCTGTTGTTGCTTTTATGCGGTGCTCCGTTTGGCTTAACAGGTGTAGTTGTCAGTTGTAGCATTTATAACGTGGTAGCGGCTATTGTGAATATGTATCCTACCAAAAGACTTCTTGATTATGGTTATTGGCTTCAATTTAAGGATATTTTGAAGTATTTGGCAGTTGCTGTATGCTCTTTTGGATTTGCTTATATAAGCTGTTGTTTCATTGATAATAATATTTTGTCATTATTGATAGGAACAATTGTGTATGCAGCTATTTATCTGCCTCTTTGTTTTGTGTGCAAGATGGCAGCTTTTAATGATTTCAAAAACATTATTTTAAAGAAATGAGAAAAAGATGAAAGAGAAAGTTAACATCAAAAAGATACAGCATTTTATCATGTGGTGGGCGACCAATTGGAGATGGAACTTATTATATAAGTTGCTATATAATAAGTTACCTATCAATGAAAAGAAGATGTGTGTTATAAGTTGGAGAGGAAAGTATTTCAATTGTAATCCTAAAGCGATTGCTACATATATAGGTAATCACAATCAAATGAGCTTACAGATTATAGCAGTAGTGGATAATCCAAAGCTTTATAAAAACAAATACCCAAACATTAAGTTCGTCAAGACAAAATCAGTTGCTCACTTAATTGCCCAATTATCATGTAAAATTTTTATAGCTAATGTACGTATGTCTGATTTTGAGAAAAAATCAGGTCAGATTTATATACAGACTTGGCATGGAATGGGACCTAAGAAATCAGAGAAAGACAGTATAGAAGCATTAAGTTATGAATATATTCAGAATGCTATCAAAGATTGCAATCAAACAGACATCATGCTTAGTGGTTCCAAATGGCAAACGGATTGGATAAGAAATTCCACATGGTATAAAGGACGAATATTAGAAGTTGGTACTCCACGAGACGATTGTTTTTTCATTGCTAATGAATATGAAACAAAGAAGAATAGGGTATATGAAACTTATCATATCAACATAGATACCAAACTCATTTTGTATGCTCCTACTTTTAGATCTTTTGGAGAAATAGCTCAAAATAGTATAGATGTAAATACTTTGTTACAAACTTTTTCCGAAAAATTCGGGGGCAATTATGTGTTACTTCTTAGATTACATCCAAATGTAGCAAGACAACCATTACCAGAAATATATGCAAAGTACCTTTCTAAAAAAGTGTTCAATGCTACATCATATCCTGATATACAAGATTTATTATGCGCTTCAGATGTATTGATAACCGATTTTTCTTCTGTCTCTACGGAGTTCGTCATGCAAGATAAACCATGTTTTTTATATATCCCTGATTATAAAACTTATGATAGAGGCTTGTACTTCAAGCCTGAAGAAATGCCATTTCCTTATAGTTTTGATGAAAAGCAATTAATACAAACTGTACAGTTGTTTGATTTTAGCAATTATGCAAAACGACTTGCGTCCTACAAGGAGAAAATTGGAATGAGTGAAAATGGTACTTCTTGTGTGAGAATAGAAGAATATTTAGAGAAAACAATTATTAAAAAGTCATGTTAATATATTTATTATTTCTTATATTAATAACTGTCTTTATCAAGAATTTCAAAAGAGGAATAATAGTTTATGCGCCATTTAAGTTTATGTTTAGTCATGGAATACCATCCCATATCGGTAAATTTGAATTGGATGCATTTTTTACATTATGCTTGTTCCTATTATGGCTTTTGAGAAATAATGATAGTTTGGGGAAGAATCCTTTAAGGCGGTCGTTAGTTATAATGTTTGTAGCAAGCTTCATTTACGCTTGCAATCCTCAGTTTGCCATTATTACTTTGGTAGACTCCCTTAGTCCGTTTCTGTATTTCATCATGTTTTTTGATGCTATAAAAAACGAAGCAGATTTAAAGCTTTTTATAAAAGTTATTTGTGGATATGTTCTCTTGTTAAATGGCAATGCCATTTGTGAATTAGCTGGAAATAATATTATAGGAAATCAACTTCTAACAATAATGTACCCAAAAACTTATTGGGCAGTTGATGCTGGAACTCGAGGTTTGTTTATCAGACTACATTCTTTTGTTCCGCATTCTATAGGATATGGTGTTGAAAACATGGTGCTTTTTTCCTTTTTCTTGATGCTTTATGTTTATGGGCAAAATCTCTTAAAAAAGAAAAAGTCAATGTTCTATATGGGAGTTTGTTTGTTAGGCATATTCCTTTCGGGGTCTCGAAGTCCACTTTTGGGAGGTGTCGTTATATTGTTACCACTTATAGCAAACCGAAAAATGTTTAATGCTCAAAACTTTGCTTTTGTAGTCATTGCATCGGTCGTTATTGTTTATTTTGGTGGTGCTTATCTCTCAACAATGTTTGATTCTTTAACAACAGATAGTAATACAGATATAGGTGGTGCAAGTTCTTGGGATATGCGTTTAGGACAATTGGAATATTCTGTTTATTTTTGGATGCAAAACTTTTGGTTTGGCAATGGTCATAACTTTGACATTTTCCAAGGGGGAAAAATGTACTCTCAAATTTTTGGAGCAGAATCCGTTTGGTTTCCGATTATGATGAAACAAGGACTTGTTGGAATGGTTGCATATTTGTACATAACAATTGATGCTTGTTTTTGTGCAATAAAAGTAGATAAGAAAGCCATTTGCTTATGCCTTATGTTAGGATGGCTTATCATTGATTCTGCAACGAATTTGCCTGGATTGAGTATTTTGTTGCCTCTCTATTTTTATACAGTTTATTATAAGTGGAACAATCTATTAAAAAGCAAGAACTATGATTTCAATAATAATACCAATTTACAAGGTCGAGCAATACCTTGACGAGTGTATTACGTCTGTTATCAATCAGACGTATAAAGACTTGGAGATAATCCTTGTTGATGATGGCTCACCAGACAAATGTCCACAGATGTGTGACGAGTGGGCGAAGAAAGATTGTCGCATCAAAGTAGTACATAAGAAAAATGGTGGACTTTCTTCGGCTCGTAATGCCGGTTTAAAAGTTGCCTCAGGTGACTTCGTCGGTTTCGTGGACAGCGATGACTATGTTGATGAGACTATGTATGAGGACCTGATGCGAGTGATGAATCAGAATGAGAATACAATGGTAGTCTCTTCGCCTATTATTCGCGATAAGAATGGTGTCTTTTCTCCGTATATGGTTGGATCCTATGAGTATAAGGAAGGTGATACGATGTCGTTTGTTGAATATATGAAGAGGTTCTTGGGGTTGAATATGGATGCTACAGTATGGAATAAACTTTATAAACGAGAGTTTATTCATACATACTTCCGTGAGGGCCGCAACAATGAGGACTACCTGTTTATGTATTATAATGTAAAGAGTGTGTATAATACACAGTATCTGCTTGCCGTAACAAACAAGTCACATTATTATTATCGTGATAATGCACAGAGTATATGTCATCAGGCTGTTACTTCGGTAAATAGATTGTTCTTTGATACATTGTATAATTTAGATGAAGTTGCAACTGATTTACATAAATGGAATAGCTCTTTGAATGATTATATCATGCCTTTATTAGAAGGCATCCTTATTAATGGTTGTGATCAAATGATTAAATACCCAATACTAAGGCAAAAACGTCCGGTGGACTGTAAATTTGTGGACAGTTTGTTAGATAAGTATATCAATTTGGTAAATGGTAAAAGATCTTTCTCTTCTACGATAAAGTTCTTTTTGTTTAAGTATGCACCTTTCGTGTACAAGTTAAGAATAAAATTATTGCCACATTGAGAATAAACTTAGAAAATACAAATTTTCATGCGCGAAAATAGAATAACTATCGCCAAGGCTATCGCCATTATGGTGATATGCCATGCCGGATTCGGCTCCGTCTTCCTTCAAGGAGCGGCTATCATCAATATGTTCCACATGCCGCTGTTCTTCTTTGTCAGCAGATACTGCTTCAAGGAAAAATATCTGAGCGACGGCAGAAAATATACCGAGAATAAAATCAAGGGACTTTACGTGCCGTTTGTCAAGTGGTCGTTGTTGTTCCTCGTCTTGCACAACGTGTTCTTTTATGCGAACATATATAGTGATGTGTATGGATGGAAGGGTATCGTGTCTCACCTCTATGGCATCAAGGAATCTTTGTTCTGTGCGGCAAAGATTGTGATTGCCATGAACGAGACGGATCAGTTGTTGGGTGGATATTGGTTCATCAAGGAACTATTCATCGGTGCTTTCGTGTTGCGTCTGGTATTTAAAAAAGAACTTGTATTTCGAGGGGGGTGCTTTGCTCTTGCTTGCTATAGTACTTTCATTCGCCGATTTTGAAGTGCAGTTCTTTCATATATGCTCACTCAGCTTCCTCGCATCCTTCTTTATCGTAATGGGACGATGCTATAAGCTATGGGGCATCAAGACTGATGCTTGGTACCATACATTGGCGTTTGCGATTTGTGTAGTTATTGGAAGCTTCAGGTTCGGAACTTCCATGTTGGGATATAAGACAATGCAAATCATCCCTTATTCCTGTTGTGCTATTATGGGTACAATCATGATGCTGAACATCAGTCATGCTATAGCGCAAAGGGACAACCTTGTTACGTCATCGTTACTGTTTATAGGTGACCATACTTTGGAAGTCCTTACGTGGCATTTCCTTTCCTTTAAGTTGGTGTCGTTGCTGATAGTACTCATCTATGGGCTTCCGATAGCGATGGTTTCGCAGTTCCCTGTTATCAGCGATTACGCATCGTCGTTTTTGGGGGCTCTATACGATTGTGGGAGTTGGGGGTGCCTATAGGTATCTTATACTTAAAAAATATAAAATATAAATAATAATGAAAGATATATTGGTTATTCTTGCAGTTTTGGTCTTCTTCCTCTATGCCAAATGGATATTCTGTGTTTTATATTATCCATTGATGGCTATTGGGGCTGTAGGGCAAAATGTTACCAATCGCAAACTAGCTTATGTTTTGCGATTTCCAATGAGGGTGGTAGAACATTTCTTGAGATCCGGGGGGCGTAGATTTGTCCTATTCCAGATAGGGATGATTCCTTCCGTTCACTTACGTACTTGGCTTTATCGAGGACTAGGTGTGAAGATGGGAAAGAATGTGACGATTCATTTCCAAACAGAAGTGAGATGTCCTGAGCGGTTGACGCTTGGGGATGGTACGATAATTGGTGACAATGCTATACTCGATGCTCGTCGTGGATTGACCATGGGGAGAAATGTCAATATCTCTAGTAATGTTTCTATTTATACTCTTCAGCATGACCATCGGAATCCTGATTTTAATTGTCCTCCTGAAGATGAGGTGAAATTTTCAGTTGAAATTGATGATAGAGTTTGGTTGGGCTCTAATGTTATTGTTCTTCCTGGAGTGCATATTGGTGAAGGTGCTGTTTGTTGTGCTGGCTGTGTTGTGACGAAGGATGTGGAGCCTTACGCTGTAGTTGCTGGTATACCTGCGAAAAAGGTGAGCGAGAGGCCGCGTAATTTAAAATATGAATTTAAAGGTAAGTCTTGCAGATTTTATTGATTACAAAAATTAATATGGTAAAACAAAATAATTTAGCTATAGTTATCCCTGCTTATAAGGCTACATTTCTTGCTGCTGCCTTGGATTCTATTGCAGCTCAGACATGTCAGGACTTCACGCTTTATATTGGCGATGACTGTAGTCCTAACAATTTGGAGGAGATTGTTGATAAGTATAGGGATAAAATCAACTTAGTATATAAACATTTTGACACTAATCTTGGTGGCAAGGATCTCGTTGCTCAATGGGAACGCTGTATTGACATGAGTCAGGATGAAGAGTGGATATGGCTCTTCTCGGATGATGACGTAATGGAAGCATCTTGTGTCGAAAATTTTTATAAAAGTTTACAAGAAACAAATGCTTCCTATGATTTATATCATTTTGATGTGAAGGTTATCAACGATGATGGAAAGATAACAAGTATTCCTGATAAATATCCTCAAGATTTAGATAATTTCTCTTATTATAAAGGTAAATTAAAAGGTAAATATGCTAGTCTTGTAGTAGAAAATATATTTAGTAGAGAAGTTTACCGAAAATATAATGGGTTTAAGAAATTTGATTTGGCTTGGGGAAGTGATACTGCTACATGGGTTTTGTTTTCAGAAAGGAAGGGCTTCCATACGATAAATAATTCGCATGTTTTATGGAGATGTGGTAACCAGAATATTTCACCGAATGTTAGTCAACCTATTGCTGTTAGAAAAGTTAGAGCATTGATCGCTTTTTTCAGATGGGCACATTCGTATTTTAAAGCAAGAAATCAAGCTCATCTTTTCACAAATATGAGAGCGTTTGTAAGTAGAGTCGCAATGTTTAGTAGATATACTCCAAAAGAAGTAATTGATGAATCGATTGCGGAGTTTTGTGAAGAGCACAATATATCCTTCTTATGCCCTTTTGTGAGAATATTGGTTAATATAAAAAGATAATATATATGTTAAAGTATATTTCAACCATGAATGCAGCTGATTGTTGTGGATGTAGAGCTTGTGAGCAAGTGTGTGCACACCGGGCTTTACAAATGGAATCAAATGAAGAGGGATTCCTTTATCCTAAATTGGATGCAACGAAATGCGTGAATTGTGGATTATGTGAAAGTGTTTGTCCAATGATGAAGGCTGAAACTGTTCGACAGGATGAAGGTCAAGCTTATGTTGCACAGAATAAGAATGTCGGTGATCTTAAGACGAGTTCTTCTGGAGGTGGCTTTATTGCAATTGCCAAAAAAGTTCTGTCTCAAAATGGCGTTGTCTATGGAGCTGCTTACAAGAATGGACCAAATGTATGTCATATTAGGGTTGAGAAGTCTTCTGATTTAGAAAAATTGAAAGGAAGCAAATATGTTCAATCTGATATAGGTGATTCCTATAAACAAGTAAAAAAGGATTTACGAGAGGAACGTATTGTTTACTTTGTTGGTACACCTTGTCAAGTGGCTGGCTTAAAGCTTTTCCTGAGAAAAGAATATGATAATTTGCTAACTTCTGATTTGATATGTCATGGAACTCCATCGCCTGAGATTTTCAAGAATATGATTAGCCATATTGAAGAAAAAATGAATGCAGATTTCGTTGACTATTCTTTTAGAGATAAGAGAGTTCGTGGTTGGAGCTGTTCTTCTTCTTCTTCTTCTTACAAAAAGCGCTCTTCTAGCAAGATGAAGTATGTAAATTATTCCAAAGATATGGAGGCGTACTTTAGGGCGTTTATTTCAGGTCATCTTATGCGAATGAATTGCTATCAATGTCCATTTGCAAACATTCATCGGTGTGGTGATATAACTTTGGCTGATTTTTGGGGTGTGCGAGAAAGTATTCCTGATTTTCCGTTTATTCATCGAGGAGTGAGTTTGTTGCTTGTCAATACTGCTAAAGGAGTGAAGGCTTTAGATAGCTTGAAAGATCAGTTTGTTCTTAAGGTAATTCCTATGGAAATGGCAGTGGAAACAAATGCGAATTTAAGTCATCCTACACCATTATCAAAAGACAGAGAAATGAGTTATGATTTGGCATTAAAACATTATCCTGCTTTTCTTGATAAATATTATATAGGTAATTATTTTATAAATAACCTGAAGGTACAAGTTGAGTATAATATAAGACGTAACCCTTGGTTGTTTTTATTAATCTCTAGAATTAAGAAGTTAATCAAATGAAAGTTTCGATAATAACTATTTTAGATAATACCAACTATGGTACATATTTGCAGGCTCTTGCTACTGGTATGGCTGTTAAGTCACTGGGGCATGAAGTAGAAATTATACATTACACTAGACCATGTATGACGCCTAAAGGAAATTCTAAAGCTATTTATGAAGACCGAGGTTTCATCAGATGGTTTTATCGTTGTGTATTGAAATATTCAAGAAAACCTTATCAACTTAGAAAACTTGATATGGATTTCTTGAAATGCTATTTGCCTGTAACTTCTGAATATATTGGTTTTAAATCACTTGTAGTAAATCCGCCTCAAGCAGATGTGTATATTACCGGTAGTGATCAAGTATGGAATAGTTTCTATAATCGAGGAATAGATAAAAGCTATTATTTAGATTTTGTTCCAGAAGGAAAGAAGAGAATAAGTTATGCTGCAAGTATCGGTATGCCAAACTTTCCAGAGAATGAGGTTGATGAAACCAAAAGACTATTAGAAAAATACCAAAATATTACGGTAAGAGAGTTGTCTGCTAAAAAAATATTGGAAAGTCTTGGGTTAGCATCAGAAGTAGTTCTTGATCCTACGTTGTTGTTAGACAAAGTTGCATGGTCAGAAATAGCAGAAAGGTATGCTTTTAAAGAGTCTGAACCTTATTTGCTGACTTATAGTGTGGAATATGGAAAGGAAGACTCTTATATCAAGCATTATGCCAAACAAATTGCAGAAAAGAAAGGATTGAAATTATATCATATTACATACGGTGGAAAGCCATTTGATAATTATTATGATAAGGTGTTTACTTATGCGACGCCAGACCAATTCCTTAATTTGATGCTCCATGCTTCATTTATAGTGGTCAGCTCGTTTCATGGAACAGCTTTTTCTATAAATTTCAACAAACCTTTTATTACTGTATCACCTAAGAAGTTTAACAGTAGAGTTATGAGTTTGTTGCAGATTACTGGCTTAGAATCAAGGGTTGTTACTGATGCCAGCCGTTCATTGGATAGTTTTGGCGATATTGATTATTTGTCTGTAAATAAAATCCTTGATGGGGAAAGAAAGAAATCGCTTGCTATTTTAAATAAAATGTTATGCTAAAGTCTGACGATAATTATATCCCTGTTGATGATGCGATGCAGCGATTTGAAGATCATCTCCTTTCTCATGATAGGGTGGTACTTTCTGCCAAGTTTGGTGACGGTAAGACTTTTTTCTTGAATAAATTCAAGGAGAAATGTATGATGGATGCAGAATCGCCATTCGTGTTTATAACGCTCTATCCTGTCAATTATCAAGTACTGGGGAATAAGGACATCTTTGAACTCATTAGGCATGATGTGCTTTTGCAGATACTTCAAGCTGGTATCATTGATGTTAACTATGAGGTGACAGATAGAATGGCTTTTGGGTTTTATATCCAAAGTCATTTTTGTACTGTAGGAGAGTCTTTCTTTGAGATGCTGAAGTCGTGTGGTGCAGACGATATGGTGACCAAAGGCTTCTTGGCTGCTTTCAAATCTGTTAACTGGCTCAAAAGTTTGAAAGATAAGGTTGGTGAGTATAAGAGAAAAATAGACCAGACTTCGTTTCTGGATGACTATATATCCACATTTGATGAAAACTCTGTTTATGAGAATGACATAATCACTAAGATTATTCGAGATAATATTAAAGCTTATCAGGAGAAATATGGAAAGCGGGTAGTTTTAGTGATAGAGGATATGGATAGGCTTGATCCTGCACATCTCTTTCGTATCTTGAATGTCTTTTCTGCTCACATGGATTATGGCTATCGCAGTATGCAGCCAATCAACAATACGCTTGTTGGCAATAAATTTGGGGTAAGCAATGTCGTATTTGTGATGCATGAGAAAAATACTGAGGCTCTATTTCATCATTTTTATGGAGAATGTGCTGATTATGATGGCTATATGTCCAAATTCTATAACAAGGACATTTTCCGATTCTCTTTAGCTGATGAAAAGGAAAAATACGCTTTGGCACTTATTTCTGAAGAAACCGGAATAGGAGAGGAAAGAATCAAGGAGTATTTTGACAAAGGTTTCTTAGCAGCTAAGACTATGCGTCAGATAATCTTTGCTCTGGATAAGATAGAAGAACAATTTTACTCTATAAGGGTTAAGGAGGATATAAGACCAAATCCTCAAATTCTGAAACTTATAGTCATAGCCAAGAGATTAGGTGTTAGCAATGATAAAATAATTTCTGTAGTTGTTAATCATTTCAAAGATCTGGATAGATTTTATGTAGATAGACTTCTTCCTTTAATTGTTCAAAATCCAAGAACAGGAGATTTTGAGCAAGTTTATGTGCAAAATCGACAACGCGGAAATTATGATATAGGCGTTGTGGATATTCGTGATGATGGAATTTGTAATCCTACTATGCGGATAGCCTTCGCAGTACCAGATGGTGACAAAGAAATAAAGCAAAAGACAACGAATATGTTGCATTTGTTAGGTTATTAATGATTGCGCAATAATACTTTACTATGTGTAGCGAAATGCTAGATATTTTGTCATTGTTTCAATCCAACGTTATGGAGTGTAATCACAATGTGATAAGGATGGAATCTTTTAAAAACTCATAATTTTTGATGGTAAGCATTTGGAAAAGGCTGTCTTGCATTCCCAAAAAGTGAGATTCTTTGAGGTAAGCAATGTGGCATTCTTTGATATTAAAGCAAGATTTGAAATAAATGGTTTTTGATAAAAATGAAGAATAATATGAATATTTTATTAGTATCAACCAGTTCTTGGGCTGGTATGGGACCTTACGCAAGTGAGATAATTAATTCATTCTACTTAGATAGAAATGTTTATTATTTTGTTGTGGAAGATGAACGACATTTCTTTTCGAAAAATATATTGAGTGATAATGGACGAATACTTTATAAGGCAAACTCAAAATTGAACAAGTTGACGGCCTTGTTTTGGCCACCTTGTTCTATCGTAAAAGCATTAAAGGCATATTGTAAGGAAAAACATATTGATGTTATCCACTTTTTAACAAGTGAGGTTCCTTATAGCAAGACTATTATTAGTTTGTCACATTCATACAAAGTATTCTTTACAGTTCACGATTTACATCCTCATGAGGCAAAGAAGGTTTTCTACAAACAATTTCGTCACAAGATCATGTATCGTAACTTAGCAAAAACAAGACAAGGTGTCAGAAATATAATTACCAATAGTACTAGTCAAGAAGAAGAATTAAAAGAGATGTTTCCAATGAAGAACATCTACTTTCATGATTTTCCATCCTTGATAAATAAGGCGATTATTAATGGCAATCTAAAACCAGTAGAATTAAATGGTATTGAAAATTATGTATTATTCTTTGGTAGAATTGAGCAATACAAGGGCGTTGAATTAGTATACGAAGCATTTGTTAATAATCCGTTATTGCAAAAAAATACATTAGTGATAGCTGGAAGTGGAGAAGTTTATTTTCCCATTCAGAAATATGAAAATATAATATTAATCAACAGGTACATAAAAGATGAAGAGATTGCATGGTTATTTAATCATGCAAAACTTACTGTTTATCCGTATATATCTGCTACTCAATCTGGTGTATTGTCTGTTTCTTGCTATTTTGGTAAGCCTATAATTGCAAGTGATGTTCCTTTTTTCAGATCGGTCACGAAAAATAAACTAGGTATAAATTTTAAAGCGGGTGATATTGCGGATTTGACTAATAAGCTGAAACAAATGTTAGTTTCTGACCTTTCTGCGATATCTATTCGCGAGAAGGAGTATTATATGTCGAATTATTCAAAAGAAAGTATTAGGCAATCATTATTAGAAATATATAATAGATGAAACCAATAGGACTAGTAACTTGCTATTTCCATCATAATTATGGAAGTATGCTTCAGGCGTATGCCACGGAAATGATTATGCAGCAGATGGGACTTCCTTTTCAAACCATCGCTTGTAAGGCTCCAATCAACTATATGCAAGAGAATAAAATTCTCTACATCATCAAGAAATTGTTGATTGCAGATTGGAAGATGCGTTTGGGTAAGATGAAGATTGAGCGTGCCAAGAAAGAAAATCCTATGTTTGCTAAAAACTGGGAGATTCGTAATAAGGCATTCGATCAATTTGCTGAAACGTTTTTCCATGTATCGCCTTATTGCAAGAATCGCGAGGAACTTACAAAGATGGCTGAAAACTATTCTGCTTTTTTGGTAGGTAGCGATCAGTTGTGGCGAACAGATAGTGTAGAACACGGATATTATACTCTGGAATGGGTTCCTGACCATATCCGTAAGATTGCTTATTCAACAAGCATTGGTGTGAAGGAAGTGCCATGGTTCCAGGTTGAAAAGAATAAGCGATTTATGAACCGCTTTGACCATATTGCTTTGCGAGAGCAGAGTGCCTGTGATTTGGTTTATAAGTTGACAGGTAGAAAGGTTCCTGTGGTTCTTGATCCGACACTTCTTTTTACCGGAGAACAGTGGATGGAAATCCAGCATCAGGAGCCTTTAACAAATGGCAAATACATATTTTGCTATCTTTTGGGTGACAATCCTTCGCAAAGGGAATTCATTAAAAGAGTGAAGGAAAAGACTGGATACAAGATTGTCGCTCTTCAGCAATTAGATGATTATATTCCTTCGGATGAGGGATTTGCTGATGAGGCACCATACGTTGGTCCTCGTGAGTTCCTTAATTACATTCGTAATGCGGAGTATGTATTTACAGATTCTTTCCATTGCTCTGTTTTCTCTATCTTGTATAAGAAGAACTTCTTTACGTTTAGCCGCTTTGCGGAAGGTGCAAAGCAGAGTACTAATACTCGTATCGATAATTTGCTACATATTACAGGTTTAGAAGACAGAAGAATGACAAAGAATAAGACCATAGAGGAGGTTATCAACTTCAAGAGAAATTTTGATGGAGTAGATGAGAAGTTAAATGCTTTGAGAAAGTCGTCTATGGATTATTTGTATAATGCCTTTAAGAATTTGAAATGATAGATATAAAAGACAAAAGTCAATGTTGTGGTTGTTGGGCATGCTATAACGCTTGCCCCAAGCACTGCATTGAGATGATAGAGGATGAGGAAGGATTCCGCTATCCTCATGTTGATAAGGATAAGTGCATTGATTGCGGATTGTGTGAAAAGGTGTGTCCTTTGCAAAAGCCGAAGATGGACGATACTTTGCCTGAGAGCTTCGTGGTACAGCAAAAGAATGCAGAAGTGTTACGTACAAGTACTTCTGGCGGCTTTTTTACTGCTATATCTAAATGGGCAATAGAGCAGGGAGGTGTTGTCTTTGGAGCTGCCTTTGGTGAAGATATGGAATTGAGGCATTCTTATGCTGAAACATTGGATGGCTGTAAGAAGTTCCGTGGTTCCAAGTATGTACAAAGTCTTATTGGTGACTGTTATTCGCAAGCGAAAAATTTTCTCGCCCAAGGGCGAGTAGTTGTCTTTAGTGGTACTCCTTGTCAGATTTCTGGACTTTATCATTTCCTGCGTGGGCGGAAATATGACAACTTAGTAACAGTGGACTTGGTGTGCCACGGCACACCAAGTCCACTGTTACTAAGGAAGTATTTGGCATATCACTCTGCTCAAATTGGAAGCAAACCGCAGGATTACCGATCAAGAGATAAATTCTATGGTTATAACTATAGTACTGCATCTATTTGGTTCTCTGATTCTGATAAGGAATATCACAAAGGTAAGGAATCTGATATGATGCTCCGGTTTTATTTTGAGAATATTTGTAGTCGTCCGAGCTGTTATCAATGTCATTTCAAAACCATCAATCGAGTGAGTGATATTACTATATTTGATTGCTGGGATGCTCCTTCTGTATCTTCAGAGTTTTCTTCAAAAGGTGCAACTAATGTATTTATACATACAGAACATGGGGCTTCTGTCTTCAAAGAAATTAAAACTGATTTTATTTGTCATCCATCTGAAATTAATGCTATTATAAAAAGAGATGGAATCATGATAAAGAACTTAGTTCCTGTAAATCCTAGACGTAATAAGTTTTTTGAGGATTTGAATACTATGCCATTGAATGAAGTTGAGCGTAAATATTTGGATTGTTCTTTGAAGCATAAAGTGCTTTCAAAGATTAAACCTTTTATGTTTAAAATAGGCGTTTTCTCTTTATACATGAAGGTAAAAGGCGCAATATGTCCAGCAAAATAAACATGAGTATGCAAAATGAAGATAGGTTGAATATCCTCTTCTTGATGAAGGTCTTCGAGGTAGGAGGCCAGGAGGTCGTTACTGCAACACTCGCTGATACCTTTATAAAGAATGGTCATCAGGTTGTTATTGCGAGCTTTAAGCAGCCCAATGACATGATGGTAAAACGTACCAATCCTGCTGTACGTTTTTATACGATAGGAGACTTCAAGTATTCTAAGGAGAATGTGGATGTTGTTCGAAGTATATTGCAGGAGAATCACATCAATGTGGTTATCAACCAGTGGGGATTGCCATACGTACCATGTAAGGTGTTGAATGAAGCTAAAGAAGGAATGGCAGTTAAGACAATTGCGATCTATCATAATTCTCCTGATACCAATGCTCGTATCAAGGATGTTGAAATTGCACTGGCGGAAGCTCATAATCCTTTGAAGAAAGCTATGCTTTATGCTAAGATGTTTGCATTCAAACAAATCACAAGCAGGAGCATGAAGTATGTATATCAGCATACAGACTTGTATATGGTGCTTTCACCTAGCTTTGTCGAGAAGTTCAAAGAGTTTACTGGAATAACTCATCCTGATCATCTTCAAGTATTGACAAATCCTGTAACCATCGATTCTTCCTCTTATGATTATTCTCTTTCTAAAAAGCAGAAAGAGATTATTTATATGGGTAGAATTGATTATAACCAGAAGCGTGTTTATCGTGTTGTGGATACGTGGGCAAAACTGGAGCCAATGTTCCCAAATTGGAAGTTGACGATAGTTGGTGATGGTACTGCTCGTAAGGACATTGAGAAACAGGTTAAAGAGTATGGTTTGCAAAGAGTGTCTTTTGAAGGCTTCCAGCAGCCTAAGCCATATTATGAGCGTGCTTCAATCTTGATGCTTACATCAGAATACGAAGGTTTTCCATTGGTGCTTGCTGAATGTATGAGCTTTGGTGTGATTCCTGCCGTATATAACAGCTATTCTGCTGTATGTGATATCATTGATAGTGGCAAGGATGGCATCGTGCTTCCTTATCATAAGCAAGGATATGATGCCAATGAAGCAGCAGGTATGATTGCCAACATCATGAAGGATGGTGGTAAGCGTGAGCAAATGGCTTTGGCTGCCATCAGGAAAAGCAAAGAATATTCTGTAGAGAAGATTTATAGTGAATGGGAGAGTGTGTTTCATTCTCAGCTATAGTAATAGAAACTTATTATATTATGTACACCGATATTCAGGTAATAATCATGGCTGGCAATGCCAAGGTAGCCAAGGAAATCCGATTGTATGAATGCAAGAACTGTGTGGTTCAAGTAGTCGATGAAAGTAGGGTGGTAGTTCAAGGCTTGGATGGCTATATCGTAGCTGGGAAGAATGGACAACTGCTTGTTTCTTGAGAGGAGCAGAGGATTAAGGTATTTGGAGAATAGATAAAATTGATATAGTTATGAATCATGATAGTCTTTTAGCAACTTATTCTCTTTTGGCATATATCAGAGAAAGTTCAAAGGAAGAGGAAAATAAGAGTATATTGCGCGTATTTTTACCGATTCTAAAAGAAACTCTAAATCGGATGTTTCGTAAGGTCGGAACTGTTTTGCAAGGCAAAGATTATACTGAGTTAATGGCGATGGTCGAACAAGAGTTTGGATTAAAAATTCCAATTCCTGTTATTGATAGTTTGATGCATGAAATTTACCGTACAGCTAATGGTGGTTTTGTACTTAATAACGATCATTCATTTATTATTCGTACAGAAATAAATACAGATATAGCAAGCAACTATAAAACGCAAAAAAGAAGAATACAACAGTTAAAACGCAATTTTGCTCTTTTTTGTGAAAGTTTAGGTGTAGAAGCTAACTTTAATGATTTGGTAACTTTCATACAGGACCAAAAAAATCGAATCTTTGAACAACAGCCTTCATCTATATATACTCAAGGCTTTCATATTTCTAAGTATGTTTATGCAAAAATAAAGAAACGTGATGCATACTATGATATTATTTGTGACATTTATTTAGGTGGGGTAATAGCTTCTTATCTTCAATTTCAAATCAAAGAACAAATAGTAAATTCTGAATTACTGATAGATACAAATTTTTATATTAGTCTTATCAATCTTAATACAGAAGAGTCATATGAGGCCTGTAAGCAACTTTTCGATTTGACTATTGGAATGGGATATCGGTTTTCAATTTTGGAATCAACAATAGAACAAATAAAAATATTATTGTCTAATCGTGCTAGACAGGTAAAATCTAAGGGGTTGTTGTCTTCTTTAGATGTCGCAGATATTTTGGCAGCCTGTGAAAGAAGAGGTTTGGGAAAAACCGATTTGGAAAATATCAAGGATAATCTCAGAGACGATTTGTCTAGCAAGGGAATTTCTATTATTTATAATAGTAGCATACGCCATCTTATTGAGAAAACAGAAAAATCTTCAGATTTGTGCAAGCTAACAAAGTTGAGAGGTAATAAGGATAGTGCCTTTAATGATTTGCTAGCTCAAGAATATGTATCTTATAAGCGTAAAGGAAAAGCCATAACTGAGTTTAATGATGTAAATTGTTGGTTCTTAAATAATTCTTTTTCTGTAAATTGGAAAGAAAAAGATAAACCTGTGTGGAAACGTATCAGTATAACAGCTTCTGATTTATTAGTTCTGCTATGGTTGGCGAATCCATCTTTACCTATGGGAAATAATAGGCATATGTTAGCGATTGCAAGTTTGTCTGCTAATGTTATAAACTACAGGTCAGGTCGTTATCCATCTGGTAAGGTTGTAAGTCGATTACAAGATAAAATTGCAAAGCTGCAGGAACAACATAATATATCAGAAAAGTCTGTCGCTAATTTGTGTCTCCGTATGGCTGAGGGGGCTATTGACCAGACAGAAGC
>ERZ1026886.497-NODE-497-length-20161-cov-8.986024_pt1 | contig 20161 bp, 11 predicted proteins | sample MGYA00380173_ERZ1026886 | MGnify/ENA primary metagenome ERZ1026886 (study PRJEB33269, sample SAMEA4719809) | human gut metagenome | biome: human-associated habitat; feature: organic feature; material: feces | place: Cameroon | collected 2013-10 ... | reverse complement strand
TCGACGTTATCCGTCAGCGCTACGGCAACCTCTTCGACATGTACGAGGAGATCACCGACGTTAACCCGGGTGAGCTTGCCAACGAAATCAACGGCGTGAAGTACTACAACCCGATGATGATTTATCCTGCTATCCACTACACAATGGGTGGTATCTGGGTAGACTACGAGCTCCAGACTTCAATCACTGGTCTGTTCGCTATCGGTGAGTGTAACTTCTCTGACCACGGTGCCAACCGTCTTGGTGCTTCTGCTCTTATGCAGGGCTTGGCTGATGGTTACTTCGTATTGCCTTACACCATCCAGAACTACCTCGCCGACCAGGCTATCTGGCCGCACCTTTCTACCGATCTGCCAGAGTTTGCTGAGGCAGAGAAGGGTGTTCAGGCTGAGATCGACCGCCTCATGAACATCAAGGGTAAGCGTTCTGTTGACTCTATCCACAAGGAGCTTGGCCACATTATGTGGGAGCACGTAGGTATGGGTCGTACAAAGGAGGGTCTTGAGCAGGGTATTGAGCTCATCAAGAAGATCCGCAAGGAGTTCAACACCAACCTCTTCATCCCTGGATCGAAGGAAGGCTTGAACGTAGAGCTTGACAAGGCTATCCACCTCCGTGACTTCATCCTCATGGGTGAGCTTATCGCACACGACGCCCTCTCACGCGAGGAGTCTTGCGGTGGTCACTTCCGCGAGGAGCACCAGACTCCAGAGGGCGAGGCACAGCGCGACGACGAGAACTTCTTCTATGTAGGTTGCTGGGAGTATAAGAACGACGACGAGACAGCTCCTGAGCTCATCAAGGAGCCGCTCGAGTACGAGGCAATCAAGGTACAGACACGTAACTATAAGAACTAATAAAGATTATGGCAAACATATCATTCACACTGAAATATTGGCGTCAGAACGGTCCTCAGGACAAGGGCCACTTCGACACACGCGAGATGAAGGATATCCCTACGGATACCTCATTCCTTGAGATGCTCGACATCCTTAACGAGCAGCTCATCGAGGAAGGCAACGAGCCTTTCGTATTCGACCACGACTGCCGCGAGGGCATCTGCGGTATGTGCTCACTCTACATCAACGGTCATCCCCACGGACCTAACCAGGGTGCCACAACCTGCCAGCTCTACATGCGTAAGTTCAACGATGGCGACGTTATCACTGTTGAGCCTTGGCGTTCGGCTGCTTTCCCAGTTATCAAGGACTGCATGGTCGACCGTTCTGCATTCGACAAAATCATGCAGGCAGGTGGTTATGTAAGCGTTCGTACTGGCCAGCCCCAGGACGCTAACGCCATCCTCATCCCGAAGGAAGACGCCGACGAGGCAATGGACTGTGCTACATGTATCGGTTGCGGTTGCTGCGTAGCTGCATGTAAGAACGGTTCTGCAATGCTATTCGTAAGCTCTAAGGTTAGCCAGCTCGCTCTCCTTCCTCAGGGTCGTCCTGAGGCTGCTAAGCGTGCTAAGGCAATGATCGCTAAGATGGAGGAGCTTGGCTTCGGTAACTGCACCAACACCCGCGCTTGCGAGGCTGAGTGCCCGAAGAACGAGTCTATCGCCAACATCGCTCGCCTCAACCGCGAGTTCATCAAGGCAAAGCTCGCTGACTAATTCAGTCAACAACAAATATACAAAGCGGATGCGAAGCACTCTCAGAAGTGCGGCGCATCCGCTTTGTTTGTATCTCCAAACGTCTCATTCCATCTTCTTTTATGTCCTAATAGAGTAAATTATTTCTCTTTTATTATCTTACGCATATATTAATATGTACGTATGTTCCTATTTATGCGTAAAATCTTTGCTTTTGCAACATAGTTGCATTGCTTATTCCTTATCTTTGCACCTGACTTTTTTTAGCTTATTAATAAATACTTAATGAAATATGCTTAGACGAATAACTTATTACTTATTATCAGTAGTCTTCGTGGCGGGAATGGTCGCTTGCGGAGGCAAGTCCCATGACCATCTCGATCACGACCATGACCATGAGCATGCCGAGGAAACCGAGCACCACGACCACGATTCCGAAGAGGAAGGTCATGAGGCTAAAGGCGCCCATACCGACGAGATAATCCTCTCGCCTGAGAAGGCTCGTGCAGCCGGAGTGAAGGTGGAGGAAGTGAAGCCGGGCATGTTCCATGGTGTCATCCACACCAGTGGCAAGGTGATGTCGGCATCATGCGACGAGACAGCCGTTGTTGCCACCATCAGCGGACGCGTGCAGTATAAGAACCACGTGAGTGAAGGACTAAAGGTGGCTGCCGGAACCACGCTCTTCTCCATCACTTCCGCAGGTATGCAGATGGCTGACGGCGACCCCGTACAGCGTGCCCGTATCGACTTTGAGCGTGCCGAGCGCGACAATACACGTGCGAAGACACTCATCAAGGACAAGATAATAAGCGAGAAAGACCTCGCCGTTGCCAAGGCGGAATATGAGGCTGCCAAGCTCACCTACACCAGCATGCAGCGCACACGCAGCGCCGGCGGTGTGACGGTCACAGCTCCTCGCGGCGGCTATATCAAGCAATCTATGGTCAATGGCGGCGACTATGTGGAAGCTGGTCAGCCCCTTGCCGTTATTACCCAGAACAAGCACCTCTATCTGCGTGCCGAGATACCGGAGCGTCACTTCAACGAGCTTAACAAGATACGCTGTGCCAAGTTCCGCACCAGCTACAGCAAGCGTCTATACGACATCACCGATATGGGCGGACATATCCAGTCTTACGGTCGTTCGGCTGAGGTCAACAACTCGTACATCCCCGTTATATTCGAGTTCAACAACACAGGCGATGTTGTGCAAGGCTCGTATGCCGAGATATATCTCATCACTCAGGATCGTCCTAACGTTATAAGCTTACCGCTTACAGCCATTACCGAAGAGCAGGGCATCCACTTTGTGTACATTCAGGTGGACGCTGAGGGCTATCGCAAGCAGGAGGTTACACTCGGCGAGAGCGACGGCGAGCGTGTGGAGATACTTACGGGAGTGAAGCAGGGCGACCGCGTCGTGACTAAGGGTGCCATGCAAGTAAAGTTGGCTTCGGCTGCTAACGCTATTCCTGCACATAATCATAATCACTAAAAATCTATGCTAAATAAGATAATACGCTTCTCGCTTGAGAACAGAATACTTGTGTTGGTGGCGTCGGTGCTGCTGGTCATCGCCGGCTTATACTCCACCAGCAAGACCGATGTCGACGTGTTCCCTGACCTCAACGCCCCTACCGTAGTCATCATGACCGAAGCTGGTGGCATGGCAACTGAGGAAGTGGAACAGCTTGTGACATTCCCTATTGAGACCGCCGTCAATGGCAGTACCGGTGTGCGTCGTGTCCGCTCTCAGTCCACCAATGGTTTCTCTGTAGTGTGGGTAGAGTTTGATTGGGGCACCGACATATATCTCGATCGCCAGATAGTAAGTGAGAAACTTGCTGCTATTGGCGATCAGATGCCTGCTGGTGTAAGCGCTCCGGTGCTCGGTCCGCAGTCGTCCATACTCGGCGAAGTGCTCATTGTGAGCCTCACCAGCAAGCACACTTCGCAGCAAGACCTTCGTACTTATGCCGATTGGGTGATACGTCCGCGCCTGCTTTCTACAGGAGGCGTGGCTCAGGTCAGCGTGCATGGTGGCGACATCAAGGAGTATCAGATACTCGTCAGTCCGGGCAAGATGAAGCACTTCGGTGTTTCGCTCTCCGACGTAATGGCGAGTACTCGTGGCATGAACGTCAACACCAACGGTGGCGTGCGCTACAAGTACGGCAACGAGTATATAATCCGTGGCATCACTTCTACCAACGACGTAGAGAAGTTGGGCACATGTATCGTCAAGAAGAACGGCGAGAGTGTCATAACCCTCGCCGACGTAGCCGATATAAAGGTGGGCAATCAGTCGCCCAAGCTTGGTGTAGGCAGCGAGCGTGCCAAGTCAGCCGTACTCCTCACCGTAACCAAGCAGCCCAACACCAGCACCATCGACCTTACCAAGCACCTCGACCTTGCTCTGGAAGACCTTCACAAGACTCTTCCTGAGGATGTGCATATATCAACAGACATCTTCCGTCAGGCCGACTTCATCGAGAGCAGTATCGACAACGTACAGAAGTCGCTCATCGAAGGCGCCATCTTCGTTGTGATAATCTTGATGCTCTTCCTCGCCAACGTGCGCACCACCGTCATATCGCTTGTCACCATCCCCCTCTCGTTCCTTGTAGCTATGATAGTGCTCAATGCTCTTGGCATCAGCATCAACACCATGACCCTCGGCGGTCTTGCCATTGCCATCGGTTCGCTTGTCGACGACGCCATAGTCGATGTGGAGAATGTGTACAAACATATACGCCAAAACCGCGAATTGCCCGAGTCAGAGCGTATGCCAATAATAGAGCTTGTGTATAACGCATCACGCGAAGTGCGTATGCCTATACTCAATTCTACGTTGATAATAGTAGTAAGCTTTGCGCCGCTGTTCTTCCTCAGCGGCATGGAAGGCCGTATGCTCATACCCCTTGGCATAGCCTTCGTCACCGCCCTCTTTGCGTCAACCATTGTAGCCCTCACGCTCACCCCCGTGCTATGTAGCTACCTGCTTGGCAAGAGCAAGGGCGAGATGCCTAAGGAAGCCTTCTTGGCAGTATGGCTCAAGACATATTACGAGCGTGCATTGCAGTGGGTGCTTGCCAACACACGCAAGGTAATCGTAGGCACCGCTACGCTGTTTGTAGTGGCTGTAGGCGTGTTCTTCTGCCTTGGCAGTAGCTTCTTGCCCAAGTTCAACGAAGGTTCGTTCACCATCAACATCTCCTCACTACCCGGCATATCTCTCGAAGAGAGCGATTCTATCGGTGCACGTGCCGAACGCTTGCTGCTTCAGGTGCCCGAGATTAAGACCGTGGCGCGCAAGACCGGACGTGCCGAACTCGACGAACATGCCCTTGGCGTAAACGTCAGCGAGATAGAAGCACCTTTTGCATTAAAAGACCGCAGTCATGAAGAAGTTCTCAACGACGTACGCAAGCGTCTCTCTGTACTCGCAGGAGCTAACATCGAGATAGGTCAGCCCATTTCTCACCGCATCGACGCTATGCTCTCTGGAACCCAGGCGAGCATAGCCATCAAGCTGTTTGGCACCGACCTCAACCGAATGTTCACCATAGGCAATCAGATAAAGAATGCCTGCCTGGACATAGATGGCATAGCCGACCTCAACGTCGAGCAGCAGATAGAACGTCCCGAGCTTAAGATTGTGCCACGTCGCGAGCTGCTTGTACGCAACGGTATCACCCTTCCCGAGTTTAACGAGTTCCTCGCTGTCAATCTTGCAGGCGAAACTGTTTCTCAGGTATACGAGGCAGGACGTGCCTTCAACCTTGTTGTTAAGGCCGCCAACTACGACGAGATAAACGATCTCGTTATCGACACCCAGGATGGACGTAAGGTTCCGCTTAGCGATGTGGCAGATATAATATCGAGTGCCGGCCCCAACACCATCAACCGCGAGAACGTACAGCGCAAGATTGTAATCTCTGCCAATACCAGCGGCAGAGCTTTGAGCGATGTAGTGGCAGACATCAAGGAAGCCGTATCAGAGGAGGTGCAGCTGCCCGAAGGCTATCATGTAGAATATGGCGGTCAGTTTGAGAGTCAGGAGAGTGCCAGCCGTGTGCTCTATCTCACCTGCATCCTTGCCATTATCGTAATCTTCTGTCTCCTCTTCATGCAGTTCCGCAACGCTATGGAAGCCGGAGTTATACTTCTAAACCTCCCATTGGCTCTCATTGGCGGCATCTTTGCAATAGTGTTCACCACGGGCGAGATAAGCATCCCAGCTGTCATAGGCTTCATATCGCTATTCGGCATCGCCACACGCAATGGTATGCTGCTTATCACCGAGTACAAACGCCTGCGTACAGAGGAAGGCAAGAGCATCCGCCAAGCCATCATCGAAGGTTCGCTCTCGCGTCTTAACCCTATCCTCATGACCGCTCTTACCTCAGCTCTCGCCCTCGTGCCGTTGGCACTTGGAGGCGATTTGCCTGGCAACGAGATACAGTCGCCAATGGCAAAGGTTATACTCGGCGGACTTATAAGTTCCACATTACTCAACGCATTCATCGTACCTATTATATATGAAAAGATATCTAATCGCCACAATCGTGGCATTCAGCACGTATAGCATAGCTCTCGCCGACAACATCGGCGACGTGCTCAAGCAAGTAGCATCCAACAACCTCACCCTCCAGGCTCTCGTCCACGACAATCAAGCCGACGTGCTCGACATCAAGGCATCCAACAGTATTGGCGGCCCGTCTGTAGAGTATAGTCCGTTCTTTACCAAAGGCTACTCAGGCGTGGCAGAGAGCGAGCTTGTGGTTAGCCAGGAAATCGACTTCCCCACAAAGTATGCTGCACGCAACAAGCAGGCAAAGATGCAGAACATCGTAGGAGAGCAACTTCTTATCAAGCAACGTCGCGACATATTGCTCCAGGCACAGCTCCTTTGCATCGATCTTATACGTCTCAACCAGACACTGTCCATGCTCCACGAGCGACTTGCCAACAGCGAGACTTTGTTGCAGATGTATCAGAAGCGTATGGATGCAGGCGATGCCAACGCCCTTGAGCTTAACAAGGTAAAGCTTGATTGTATGGAGGTGCGCACCCTTGTTAACGAGGCGCAGGGTGAGCGCACATCTCTTTTGCAGCAGCTTAGGCAACTCAATGGCGGTAAGCCAATAGACGTTACCGATACTGTGCTGCCCAAATATCCGCAGATAACCAACTTTGAATCGTATCGTGCTCTTGCACTTGCCTCTGATGCAGATGTGGCTGTGGCGCAGACGGCACTACGTGCAGCCGACATGAACCTAAAGTTGCAAAAGAACGAGTGGTTGCCCAATATCTCCTTTGGCTATCGTCGCAATACCGAGCAGGGCGAAGGCATCAACGGCTTCCTCGTAGGTGTAAGCTTCCCTCTATATAGCAACAGCAACAATGTCAAGGCTGCCAGGCAGCGCCGTGAGAGTGCCGAGTGGCAGGTGATGCAGGCACAGAATGAGGCTGAGGCTTCCATGCGCACCAACTACGAGCAGTTGCAGGGTTTGCAGCAGGTTATCGACCACAGCGATGTAAAGCTTCTGCAAGAGTCGCTCACGCTCTTTGCCAAGGCTTTGCAGCATGGCGAAATCACCGCCCTTGTCTATTATGTCGAGATAAACAGCATCTACGAGAAGTTGCAACAACACATCGACCTGCATTGTCAGAGCGTGAAGCTATTGGCAGAACTGCACAAAGCAGAGCTGTAATTTCTTATAGTTAGCATTCTCAACGCAAGCATAGCACCTTATTGGCACGTATGGTGAGTTAACACGTGCAAATTGATTAAGCAGAACCCCATAATCCCAAAATTGCATATGATTTTTGGGATTAGACTATTTTTTTCTTATCTTTGCCTCGACAAACAATCCATACATCTATGATAGAACGACAGTTACAGCAAAAGATAGAGTCGCGTATGTTTGCAGGCAAGCCAATCATTATTCTGGTCGTTATGCCAACAGTTATTTCTGGCGCACTACACAACAGCAGGAGATAGATTATATAGAAGAGTGTGATGGGCAGTTCACTGTCTTTGAGATGAAGTGGAATCCGCGTCGCGCCAATACTCAGTTTCCATCATCATTCCTTAATGCGTATGATGTTAAGGAGACAGCTGTTATTACTCCAAACAATTGGATGGAATGGGTGGTTTGATGTGTACTGAAAGTCTTTCTCTTTGCCAGTTGCTTTGGATTTGATACTGGTTTTTCTGCTGGTTGGTTTGGATTTGATACGAAAATCAGCGAAAGTTGGTTTGGATTTGCTCGGTTTTTCGTCGAATTTTGGTTTGGATTTGAAAATATTGTGTATCTTTGTGATTGATTTATAACCATTTAGATATGTTCAAACGAATAGCACTCAATTATCTTCGCGACTGGGCACGTAAGGACGAACGTAAGCCCTTGGTTTTGCGTGGTGCCCGCCAGGTGGGCAAGACAACGCTTGTCAAGATGTTTGCCGAGGAATTCGACAATTACATCTACCTTAATCTTGAGGAGAACGAGAACGCTGCATTGTTTGCAGCCGACTATTCTTTCGACGATTTGCTGTCGGGCATCTTCTTCAAGGCAAATGTACGTCAGGACAACTGCCGCACACTTATATTCATTGACGAGATACAGAACGAACCTAAGGCTGTGCAGTCGTTGCGCTACTTCTATGAGAAGCGTCCCGACTTATATGTCATAGCTGCTGGCTCACTATTGGAGAGTCTGATGGACCGTCACATATCGTTTCCAGTGGGTAGAGTAGAGTATATGGCTCTCCATCCCTGCACGTTTGTAGAGTTCCTTTTGGCTATAGGCGAGCAGCTTCTTGCCGAGCAGGTTGAGGCTGTGTCGGTACCTCAGTCGCTGCACAGCTATACGCTCGACCTCTTCAAGAAATACATGATAATAGGTGGACTGCCAGAAGTTGTTGCCAACTATGCACAGTATCGCGACATGGTGCGGCTTGGAGGCATATTCAATTCGCTGCTCTCGGGCTATCGCGACGATGTGGAGAAGTATGCCGCCAAGCCGAAGGAGCAAGACTCCATACGCTATATTCTTAATTATGGCTGGACATCGGCTGCCCATCGCATACAGTTTGCCAAATTCACCAACTCCTCGTTTAAGTCGGCTGATGTGAGCAATGCTTTCCGTACGCTTGAGAAGACTCTGCTCCTCGAACTTGTCTATCCTCTTACGTCAACATCGTTCCCCATACTGCCCGACCTGAAGAAGAGTCCAAAACTGTTATGGCTTGACACCGGTCTGGTCAATTACGTAGCCGGAATGCAAGAAGAACTGCTCTTCACTACCGACAGCGACGAACTCTGGAACGGAGACATTGCTGAACATATCGTAGCTCAGGAACTTCTCGGCGCTACAACTATGTTTGGCGAGAAGCGTATGTTCTGGGTGCGCGATGCTCGCAACTCTCAGGCAGAAGTAGATTTCGTGATACGCTATAAGTCGCATCTGCTGCCCATCGAGGTAAAGACTGGCAACAATTCAAAGCTCCGCTCCCTGCATCAGTTTATGGAAGAGTCGCGTGAGAATATCGCCCTACGATTGTGGAACGGTCCGCTGACCTCCGATGTCATCACCCGAACCGACGGCCGAGCATTCATTCTCTACAACATTCCGCTGTATTATGCAGGCCATTTGGACAATTGGCTTAACTCCTTAACTCCTTAACTTCTTTCGCTCGTGAAGTTCTTGCTAAGCAAACTGCCAAACCGAGCGAATGGACAAATTGTCAATCGTTTGCGTCTGTTTGTCTAAAATATGCCATATTTGCTTACTATTTAACATTTCTGCCATCATTTTATTATTGGCATGTAAGTTGCGATAAGGATAGTGCAAGCCGAGAGCGACAAGCTCGGGGCAAGCAAAACGATAAATAAACAACTAAAATATAATTGGAGGTTTTTGATATGTTACCAGTAATGAGAAATTCTTGGATGCCTGAAGTTTTCAACGACTTTTTCGACACTGACTTTATGCCGCGTACAAATGCTACGGCACCGGCAATCAACGTTAAGGAGACCGAACACGAGTATACAGTAGAGCTTGCAGCTCCTGGCATGAAGAAGGACGACTTCAACATCAATATAGATAACGATGGCAATTTGCACATTAAGATGGAGCAGAAGAACGAGAAGAAGGACGAGAACAAGAAGGAGCATTATCTGCGTCGCGAGTTCTCTTATTCAAAGTTCGAACAGACTCTTATCTTGCCTGACGATGTCGACAAGGAGCACATTGCAGCCAACGTCAACGATGGTGTCTTGACTGTTGCCCTTCCTAAGGTTGAGAAGAAAGAGGAGAAGACAACACGCCAGATTGAGGTCAAATAACTTAGTTAGTGTGTTGTGAAATTTTGTCACAAACATATAATTTTAAGGAAGAATGAAAGCCATGTTTGCTTCATTCTTCCTTTTCTTGTTATTTTTATCCGGTAGAACATCCGCAGCCCAAGGACAAGTTTAAGGAAGAGAATATATCGTAAAACGTCCACAAGAAGTAAAACTATTTCTGCATTACTTCCAGCAAAGCTTCTCTCAAGTCTTTACCAGCAGCAAGCCCCAGCTTCTTGCGTATATGTATACGTACAGTGCTTACGTTGTTGGCGTTTTTGTGTAGGATTGAGGCAATCTCTATTATAGTCTTTCCACCGATAATCAGTCGGCATACTTCCTGCTCTGTGGGCGTTAGGGTAGGGATTATAGCCGATATGTCGGCATGTTGCATCTTGCGCTGAGCCACACGTTGCTCCACAGCCCTTATAAGGTTAGCCTCTGTACGCTCGTCAAGATGGTCGAAGAAGTCGTTTATGTCCTTTTCGCTCTGTCCTCCACGTCCTAATTGTATATAAGCCAACAGCTCGGTCTTGGTCATGTGGAAGGTCGATAGCACTCGGTTAAGTGTAGAGTGATAGTCGGCATTTTCCCGTTGCATACTTCTTATTCCCCGCCTTATCATTTCGCCAAGAATGCACGTAAAAATCTCCACAATAACGAATATCACCACAATCTGTCTGTTTATTTCCCCGTCGGTATATAGGTAAGCCGATGTTATCGTTGCGATGCTCATTATGGCTAATATGGTTGGCATATGTCTTACGGCAGCCATTACCATATAGATTATCAGGGCGAGTGATATAACCTGGTTAAACACAATAGTCTCCTCAAACCCATCCGGACGCTCCATTGCCACGTATACTATACGGGCACTTTCTGCCAACTGTGTCAATATTCCGAACGATGATATAGCTACAGTTAGCCTCATACGCTGCGTAAGGTACATAACCAGTATTACAAGTGTTGCAGCCCACGACATTGCCGATATGGTATATAATATGGTGTCGCAGCGACCTATCATTCCTATGATGTGCATAGGCACACCCAATACCACCGACAGACTGAGCATAAGGAACGTGATAAGGCACATTCTTTGTTGCCAGTTGTGGCTGCGACGGTCAAGAAATATGGTTAGTCGTTGTATTAGTTTCGATTTCATTGTTTTCGAATTTTGTCGTACAAAGTTAGTCCCTTTTTGTGGATTTTACCCCTTTTTACCCCTCTTTTTTCACTCTTTTACGTTATTTTACGGTAGTTGTTTTTTGGTTGTATTGATTATTTGGTCTAATTTCGTGCCAAATAGTACTAAACTTTACAACAATCATGATGAAATTCTTACTCTCTAAACACTCTCGCAGCATATTTATATTTGCGTTGCTCTCGTTATTTCTGTGTATGGCTGCTGGCAACGCCTCAGCCGCAGAACTCAAACCCGTTGTCAAAATCGACAAAACGTCCTATACAAGTAGTGGCACGGAGGTCACGCTTAGGTTATGGATGTTCAACTATTCTAATCCATTCACTAATTACAGTGCCCGTTTTACTGGTGACGTGAATCTCTACATCGACGACCAAGTGGTAATTAAACTTAACAGCATCTGGTCTTCGATAGCTGGTGCTAAAAAAGAAACCATCTTCACAGCTTTTACCGATAAACCTGTAGATATTAATATTGATGGCACAAACGTAGGCACGGCACAATTCAACAATCTTCAGTATGGACAGACATGCCCAGACAACAGCAACACGACAGATAATTCATGGTATACCGTCGACCTTAAGCTCTCCTTCAACAAGTCATTCTCCTATTATGGCCATAAGATTACGGTGAAGGGCAAATGGCAAGACAAGAGCAGCGGTTCTTTAGTAGCAAAAGACGTGGCTCTCGACAACACCATCAACGGCTTCGTTCGTCCTATCAATTTGAAGGCTCAGCCTTCTGGCTCCAACATGGTGTTCTCGTGGGAGCAGGAGGGCTATAATCCGTCGGCGTCTACCGACGGCAAGTGGATTGTATACAAGCGCGAAGGCGACAATAATGTCAAGTTGGGCGAAGTGGCTGCCAATGAGCACTCACTCAGCATTGAGAAGAAGCAGTACAGCTGCTCGAAAGGTTACATTATGACATTCCTCCCCAATGCATGTGAGGTGGAAGAAACTGTTTGCGGTCTTACCACTACGTTTACTGCCACCGAGCATCAGATTAACGATGATGACATCTGCCAAATGTGTGGACATAGCTACTTCCGTTATCATACATCAAATGGTAATATTGTGGATATATCGAACAAAGATTTTGGTGCCAATGTTGTGTCGCATGAGGTTATTAATCATGAGGTTATTAATTGTGAGTGCGTGATAGAGTTTGACGCTCCGATTACGCGAATACCAGCACAAGCATTTTCTAATTCTAAAATTTTTGGAGACCTTGTCATTCCTAATTCAGTAACAACAATAGATGATTATGCCTTTTCCAATTGCGGTGGTCTTAATGGCAGTCTGACGCTATCAAATTCATTAAAAACGATAGGTACAAGTGCTTTCTATTGGTGTACAGAACTTAAGGGAAATTTGACACTACCCGACTCTGTAACAACTATTGGAGATAATGCTTTCTGCTATTGTCATAAATTTACAGGAAATTTGACAATACCCAACTCTGTAACAACTATTGGGTATGGTGCTTTCTCCAATTGTTCAGGATTTACGGGAAATTTGACAATACCCAACTCTGTAACAACTATTGGGAATGGTGCTTTCCAAAAATGTTTTAGATTTACGGGAAATTTGACATTACCTAACTCTGTAACAACTATTGGAGAGTATGCTTTCAACGAATGTTCTGGATTTACAAATCTTAAGTTGTCAGAAAAATTGAGTATAATCCCTTTGGAAGCTTTTAGTGGTTGTACAAATCTTTCAGGAGAGCTTGTAATTCCAGCCTCGGTAAAGGAGATTGGAAGAGAGGCTTTCTCCAATTGTTCAGGATTTACAGGAAATTTGACAATACCCAACTCTGTAACAACTATTGGGAATAGTGCTTTCATTGGATGTTCTGGATTCAATGGAAAGTTGACATTGCCAAACTCTATAACAACTATTGGAGAATCGGCTTTCAATGGATGTTCTGGATTCACGGGAAATTTAACATTGCCAAACTCTATAACAACTATTGAAGACAATACTTTCAGTGGTTGTTCTAGATTTAATGGAAAATTGACTATTCCAAACTCTGTAACAATTATTGGAAATTTTGCTTTCGTAGGATGTTATGGATTCACGGGAAATTTGACTATTCCAAACTCTGTAACAATTATTGGAGAGTCAGCTTTCTGGGGATGTACTGGATTCACGGGAAATTTGACATTACCTAAATCATTGGAATTTGTTACTAGTAAATCTTTTAACGAATGTAATAATATTCAAACTTTCAAATTCCAGTCGTTGCCCGAAGTTCTCCAAGGAAGCTTAAATAATTATAAACCAATAGTCAGTCTGAGCGACGACTCATATATCAGCGACCAAGCAACCGGCACAGTCGACGCCATATCCTACACCCGCCAGATGTCGAACGACTGGGGCACACTCGTGTTGCCTTACTCCTTGACGCTGACTGGCAGCGAGCCTTACCGCCTGTATGCTATTAGTGCAGTTTCTGAAGACGAGCTTGTATTGAAACAACTTGAAGGAGTGGTGGCAGCCGGAACTCCATGCGTGGTAAAACGCAACGGCAGCGAATCAGAGCTGACATTTGGTAATGACGATGCAGAGTTGAACATGACAATAGATGGTAAAACCGTTGGCGACATGACATTCAACGGCACTTACAGGACTGAGGAAGTCAACAGCGGTTATGTGATATCAAAGAACAGTTTCTGGAATGTGGCTGAATTGAACAAATCAGATTTGGTTAAAGGTGTTAAGGTTAAACCTTTCCGCGCTTGGCTTGATGGCACATCGCCTAATGGCGCTTCCCAGTTGTCTATATGTGTTAGCGACACAGCAACGGGCATAGGTGCTGCGGGTACTATTGATGCTCTTAACGATACAGCTACAGAATACTACGACCTCAGCGGCAAGCGTCTCGACGAACCACAGAAGGGCGTAAACATCGTGCGAATGAAGTCGGGTAAGACTAAGAAGATAATTATCAAATAACAAAAGACAATGCATAATACACCCAATACCACCCCTTAAATTTGCACCACATCGAATAAAATAAAATTAAATAACTATTATGGAAATATTCAAATTCAAACACCCACGCAGAGTATATCTCTACGTTTTGCTTTCATTCCTGATGTGCATGTTAGGAGCAAGCAGTATGTCTGGCAGAACAGCTCGCAATCCGATTGTGAAACTTATCTACGGTCCGAACTATTCGGACAATGGCACCGAGGTTACGCTTAAACTATGGATGTACAACTACGATGGCGACAATGCCCACTTTATAGGTGATGTCAATCTCTGCATAGATGGCGTAGCTGTATGCAAGCTTAACGATATGTGGGGCTTGATTTCCAATGTCTATAACAAAGACGAGAAAAAGATTAAAGGCTTTGAGAATAGAGGCAATGTTGGTTCTAAAGGCACTATTATACTTAACAGTGAAGTAGTGGGCAATGCACAGTTCAGAAAAGCCCAAAAAGATCAGAAATGTCCCGATAATAGCAATACTGGTAAGTGGACCACTATCGAGCTTCAACTCTCTTTCAACAATTCGTTTTCTTATCGTACCCATACTGTAAGCGTGAAAGGCAATTGGCGTGACAGATGCGACGATAAAAATTATAACGATAAAGAATGGGACCTCCAGAATACTCTCCGCGGCTTCGTTTACCCCACCAAATTAGAAATAAGTAATGATTTTTCTAATACTTCTAAAAAAGTAAGAATTTCATGGTGGATGTCTGGGTGGACTGATGATGCAGCTCGCCAAGGCAAGTGGCTGTTATACAAATACGAGAACAATAAATATGAAAAAATAAAAGAATTTAGCAATAGCAAATACTGTAGTCAAACATTTATTCCTAAGGAATTCAACTGTTTTGCAAAATATTATGTCACATTCAAACCAAATGTGCTAAGCGAAAAAGCAATCATCAGCGGTCTGACTGAATCATGTACCAAAGGAGGTCATGAATTAATATATAACGAAAGATGCACAACATGTGATCATAGTTTTTTTAGGTACACCACAAATGACGGTAGGATGGTGTCTCTTGCCCCAAATATAGATTTTGGTGCAAAGATGCTGTCGCACACTATTGACAACACAGGCAATTGCACAATAGAGTTTGAAACCCCCATCACGCAGATACCAGACGGGGCATTTAAAAACACCTCAATAAATAATTATTTTTTGAGAATCCCGTCTTCTGTAGCAACCATAGGTGCTTATGCTTTCGCCAATACTTCTATCACAGGAACTCTTACCTTTCAAGACGTAACAGAAATCGGCGAAGGAGCATTCGAGAATTGCAAAAATATTTCATATCTGAACTTCGGTTTTTCTCTGAAAAAAATTGGCGACAAGGCTTTTAACGGATGTACCTTCCCTATAGATCTTTCAATACCTAATACGGTAACAGAGATTGGCAATTACGCTTTCTATAAATGCGGAGAGATTAGGAAGTTGACATTGCCGACGAGTTTGGAAAGAATCGGTTCCTATGCATTTGCTGATTGCAAGAATATTGGCGGCAACCTTCTCATACCCAGTTCCGTCAAAGAGATTGGCGATGGAGCATTCAGTAATTGCATAGGATTCTTTGGCACTCTAGAAATGACACATCCATCAAGAAGGGATAATTTGATAAAGATAGGGAAAGAAGCTTTTGCTGGTGTCCGAAACATTACCGGTGCGCTTATGATACCCAATACCGTTAAAGAGATTGGTGATGGAGCATTCCGTGGTTGCATTTCGTTCGATAAACACCTGACATTGTCGAAGAACTTAACAAAAATTGGAAAAGAGGCATTCAGTGGTTGTAAAAAACTGATAGGCTACCTTACGATACCTAACACTGTGACAGAGATTGGTGACAACGCATTCTATGGCTGCGAAGGACTTAATGCCTATTTAACAATATCTGACAAATTGCAAAGAATTGGTAACTATGTTTTTTACGGATGCTCTAGACTTATCGGCGACCTCACCATACCCAATTCTGTTACAGAGATTGGTGCTTATGCATTCTACAACTGCGGTGGACTTAATGGCAATTTGACATTGCCCACGAATCTGAAAACGATTGGAGACAAAGCTTTCGCCAGCTGCAGCAAACTACATTGCGAAGAATTGGTATTGCCTGCGACATTGGAATCATTCGGGGAAAATGTATTTCAGGAAAACCCTCTAATAAAACGTCTCGTGTTCCAGTCGTTACCAAAAGGCATATCGAACTATATATGGAACGCTCCAAAATTGAATAAATACGTAAGCCTCAGCGATGCCTCATATATCAGCGGCCAAGCAACCGGCACAGTCGATGCCATATCCTACACCCGCCAGATGTCGAGCGACTGGGGCACACTCGTGTTGCCTTACTCCTTGACGCTGACTGGCGAGGAGTCTTACCGCCTGTATGCTATTAGTGCAGTTTCTGAAAATGAGCTTGTATTGAAACAACTTGATGGCAAAGTGGCTGCCGGAACTCCATGCGTGGTAAAGCGCAACGGCAGCGAAGCAGAGCTGACATTTGGCGCTAACAAGGCAGCGTTGAATATGGCAATAAATGATAAACCTATGGACGGCATGAATTTCAGCGGCACTTACTGGACCAAGGACGTTACCGACGGTTATATCATAGCCAAAGACCGCTTCTGGAATGTGGCTGAATTGAACAAATCAGATTTGGTTAAAGGTGTTAAGGTTAAACCTTTCCGCGCTTGGCTCAGCGGCACTTCTGCCAACGCCCCTGCCCAACTCAGCATGCGCATCGACGATAATACTACTGGCATCAACGCTGTGGAGGTTCTCGATGCCCTCAACGATACCGAGGCAGAATACTACGACCTCAGCGGCAAGCGTCTCGACGAACCACAGCATGGCGTAAACATCGTGCGCATGAAGTCGGGTAAGACTAAGAAGATAATTATCAAATAACAGAACTATTGAAAGTTAAATCAATAAACATAATTAATAACGAAATAAAAACAATATGGAAAAGAAAAAGTATCATAAGCCCCAAATCAATGTTATCGCTATCGATGCTGTAGGAATCATGGCAGGGTCGCCTGGGTCGTCTGGGTCAAAAGAAACTATTCCAATTGGCAATCCAGAATCGGGAGAACAACCGGAGCCTGACAAGAATGGATGGATCTGGGGTGAATAAAACCTTAGTGTATAATCGGCAGGATAATTAAAATCTCCGTTCCGTGTCTTGGAATGTCCGTTCGGTGACGCGGAACGGCCATTCGGTGACACGGAACGGCCATTCGGTGACACGGAACGGAACTTAAAAAAAGGTTCACCCTTCATATCGGGCGAACCTTTATTTTTTACTTTACTTAAGTTTCGCAAGCGAAAGTAGTTAATGGAAGTTATTGGAAGATAACTCGCTTCACTCGTGAATTTAATGGACAAATGTCCTATTGTTTAAGCAATAAAGCTATTGTCCGTTAACTTCTTAAACGACCAAAGGGAGTGTTAACTTCTTTAATACCATTAACTTCTGAACTTGCGATAGTTCAATCAAATAACAAAAGACAATGCATAATATTAAACAACTTTATTCTAAACATTTCGGCAGAGCAGTAGTCTACACGCTGCTCTCGCTGTTCTTGTGTATGGCTGGCAAAAGCAACGCATCAGCAGCAGAACTCAACCCAGTTGTCAAAATCGACAAAACGTCCTATACAAGCAGTGGCACGGAGGTCACGCTTAGGTTATGGATGTTCAACTGGAAATATGCGGTTTTGACCCCCAAACAATACAACGCCCGTTTTACTGGCGATGTGTATCTCTACATCGATGACAAAGAGGTAGGTAATCTTAAGGACATGTGGTATTATATATCTGGTTCAAACTACGATAATTTTTCTAATATAGCATCTGGTACTGTCGTCGGCAATTCTTCGGATATTAATCTTGATGCCACAAACGTAGGCACGGCACAATTCCAAGATTTTAAGAGTGGACAGACATGCCCATACAACAGCAACACAACTGAGAATTCATGGTCTACCGTCGACCTTAAGCTCTCCTTCAACAAGTCATTCTCCTATTATGGCCATAAGATTACGGTGAAGGGCAAATGGCAAGACCAGGGCAGTGGCTCTTTAGTAACAAAGGACGTGGTTCTCGACAACATCATCAACGGCTTCGTTCGTCCTATCAATTTGAAGGCACAGCCTTCTGGCGGCAACATGGTGTTCTCTTGGGAGCAGGAGGGCTATAATCCGTCGGCGTCTACCCTCGGCAAGTGGATTGTATACAAGCGCGAAGGCGACAATAATGTCAAGCTGGGCGAAGCGGCTGCTAATGAGCACTCACTCAGCATAGAGAAGAAGCAGTATAGCTGCTCAAAAGATTACATTATGACATTCCTCCCCAATGCATGTGAGGTGGAAGAGAGTGTTTGCGGTCTTACCACTCCGATTGCTGCCACTGGACATAAGCCAAATGCCGATGATATCTGTCAAATATGTGGTCATAGTTTCTTCCGTTACCAAACATCCGATGGCAAAATAGTGGATATATCAAAAAGAAATTTTGGTGCCAAGGTAGTGGCGCATGAGGTTGTTGATGGTAAGTGCGTGATAGAGTTTGACGCTCCGATTACGAAAATTCCTATGAATGCATTTCGTAAAAAAAAACTTACAGGAAACCTTGTCATACCTAATTCGATAACAACTATTGAAAAATCGGCTTTCTATGGATGTACTGGACTCTCGGGAAATTTGACTATACCAAACTCAGTAACAACTATTGGAGAGTCGGCTTTCTTAAAATGTTCTGGATTCACGGGAAATTTGACAATACCAAACTCTGTAAAAACTATTGAAAAATTGGCTTTTCGTGGATGTACTGGATTCAAGGGAGATTTGACTATACCAAACTCAGTAACAACTATTGGAGAGTCGGTTTTCTTTGGATGTACTGGACTCTCGGGAAATTTGACAATACCAAACTCTGTAACAACTATTGGAGAGACGGCTTTCTCTAATTGTATTGGATTCACGGGAAATTTGACTATACCAAACTCAGTAACAACTATTGGAAATTTCGCTTTCAGTTATTGTACTGGATTCACGGGAGATTTGTCATTACCTAAATCATTGGAAGTAGTTGGTTCTAGATCTTTTGAATTCTGTAATAAAATTCAAAGTATCAAGTTCCAGTCATTACCAGAAGGTATATCGGGATACTTAGGTGTTCGGACGAAGACAGTAAGTCTGAGCGACGACTCATATATTAGCGACAAGGCAAATGGCACAGTTGATGCTATATCCTACACTCGCACGATGACGAGCAACTGGGGCACACTCGTGTTGCCTTACTCATTGACGCTGACTGGCAATGAGCCTTACCGTCTGTATTCCATCGACAATATGACTGGCGAGGAACTTGTATTGAAACAACTTGAAGGAGTGGTGGCTGCCGGAACAGCATGCGTGGTAAAGCGCAACGGCAGCGAAGCAGAGCTGACATTTGGCGCTAACAAGGCAGCGTTGAATATGGCAATAGATGGTAAAAACGTGGACGACATGACATTCAGCGGCACTTACTGGACTAAGGAAGTCAACAGCGGTTATGTGATATCAAAGGACTGCTTCTGGAATGTGGCTGAACTGATGAGTTCGAATCATGTGAAAGGCGCCAAGGTTAGTCAGTTCCGCGCTTGGCTCAGCAGCACTTCTGCCAATGCTCCTGCCCAACTCAGTATGCGCATCGACGGTTCTACTACTGGCATCAACGCTATTGATGCCCTCAACGATGCAGAAGCAGAATACTACGACCTCAGCGGCAAGCGTCTCGACGAACCACAGCGCGGCGTGAACATCGTGCGCATGAAGTCGGGAAAGACAAAGAAGATAATCATAAAATAACAGAACTATTAAAAGTTGAATCAATAAACGTAATTAATAACGAAAAAAACATAAAGAATATGGAAAAGAAAATGTATCATAAACCCCAAATCAATGTTATCGCTATCGATGCTGTAGGAATTATTGCAGGGTCGGAAACTATTCCAATAGGT
>ERZ1026886.494-NODE-494-length-20227-cov-4.872744_pt1 | contig 20227 bp, 9 predicted proteins | sample MGYA00380173_ERZ1026886 | MGnify/ENA primary metagenome ERZ1026886 (study PRJEB33269, sample SAMEA4719809) | human gut metagenome | biome: human-associated habitat; feature: organic feature; material: feces | place: Cameroon | collected 2013-10 ... | reverse complement strand
CCACATTGGTGCTCAGGCGCTTCGCGGAATTATTTCCATTATTATTTTGCGCTTCGCGCGGTTTTGAACATTAATATTTCGCGCGAAGCGCGTATTAATTCAAAATTAATAAGCCATAAATATCTGCGCGAAGCGCATATTAATGATAATTAATGTTCAATTAATGGAAATTAATGTTTAAAAAAAAGCGCGTAGCGCAAAAGTTCAGATGGTTATAAAAACCACAAACGGGGAGGGGCAGCCTAAAGCTACCTCTCCCTGTTGCTTTATGTTTGTGTTTGTCGTTATGTCCGCTTGTTAGCGCACCACCTTCTTGCCGTTGATGATGTAGAGACCCTTGGCGAGCTTTGCAGTCTGCTCAGGTGTGGCGTTCTTCAGCACGAGCACGCCGTTGGCGTTATACACGTTGGCTGTGCGGCTGGCGTCAGCGTTTGTCACGCTGCTTATGCCCGATGCTGTCTGAAGCTCAACCACGATGTTGGCATCGGCCTTAACAACCACCTTGTATGTGCCGTCGGCCTCGGCTGTTGCTGCTGTGCCGTCAACGGTGAGAGCCTTGATAGAGTAGCCTTCCTTAGCGGCGAAAGCCAGCTCTGTGTCCTCAAGACAAGAGATGCCGGCACTGAAGTCGGCAACGGGCTGTATGCGGTCCTTCACAACGCTGAGGTTCTCGGCGCCACCGTTGGCTGTGATGTCGGCCTTGACCGTGGCAGGAGTCTTGGTGAAGAACATCTTCACGACATCGCCGTCTTCAAGGCTGAATCTGAAGTAAGAGCCACCAGAATAGGTCGGATCTACAGCCACGTCGTTCTTGTAGACTTTCTTGGTGTTTGCGTAAACAGTGACAGAGAAGGGGTTGTCACCCTTATAAAACTCCAGCTCATTGTAGCCTGTGCCGATCTCAATCCTATTATAGTCGCCACGACTGAACACCATCGAGCTTGTTGCTGATCTGTCGTCCACATAAACAAGGGCTTTCTTGTCGCGCACGATGGCAGCCGTGACAACCTTCAACACCATGCCGTCGGTCACGTCAACCTTGATCTCGCTGGTGCTCTGGTCTGTATATTCGGTTGTTCCGTCGTTCACGCTCGTAAAATAATATCCGTCCTTGGCAACCAAAGAGATGAGCGGCTGTTTCTCTGAAACCTCAATTTCGTTCTTTCCGTTTTTCATGTCGAACGCATCGTCGTAATAAGAATAGCCTTTATAGACCGTGGCGTGTGACACGTCATCGATGTCGACGGTGGCCTTGAATGTGGCATATTTCTTTGCTGTGATGTCGAATGTTGCGGCAGCAGTAACAAAGAAGTCGTAGCTTTCCTCATAGAAATCGGAGGTCTTGTCTTCACCGTTCACCTTAAACGACTCCAACTTATAGTCTTCCGAATTGCGCGTAATGGAGATAGTTGAGCCACACTTCACGGTGAAGTTGTCGTCCAGATAGTTGGTCACCTCATTGCCGTTGACCGTCACACTTTTTATGAAGCCCACACCTTCGGCGTTGACGTTAAACTTCACAGCGCAGTCGATGTCGGGATAGTTGGCCTGAATGTCGATAACATCGCCTTCAGCGACATTTTTCAATGTGTAAGATCCCCATTCTGCCTCCGCAGCCACAGAGTTGCGTGTAACCTTGTACAAAGGAGTGTTGTAGCTTTGGGGAGAGATAGTGAATGTCGACTCTGTGCCCGGAATAAACTTAACCTCGTTCTCACCGCTCTTGAGCTGCACCGTGGTGAATGTTCTTGACAGTCTCAGCGTCACCTTGGACGGATCGTCTACGGTAACCTTGCAAGAGGCTGTACGCATCTCGTCCAAGGTAGCTGTCTTAACAATAAATTTTGCTCCTGCATACTCGCTTTCTGTGAGCTTTAATCTGAACGACGAGTAGCTGTCGAGCTTTACCGCTTTGTCGCCGTTGAAAACAGATACGAGTCCGGCGTTGTTCTGTGTCGTGACGCTCAGGTAGTCACCATCTTTCACCTCGAACACATTGTCACCGTTCACAACATCCTTGGTTCCATTAAGAAAGACATTTATTCTGGACGCATCGTCCACATTTAATGTGATGCTGAACGCATCGGCTGCCTGTGGTGCGATGACCGACAAGAGCATGATTAAAAAAAGGTAGAATTTTTTCATACACTAAAGATTACTTTTTTACTTTTTTATGATGGTGCAAAAGTAATAAAAAACATCAAAAAACAGCCTTGTTTTGTCTAAAAATCACAAAAGACGACATAAATTTTACATAATGTGTAAAATTATTGATGCGCGATAACAAACAGTTATCAAGAATAGCGTTCTTTCAGACAGTTACAAACTTTAAACAGCAACTATCCTTCTGCATAAAAGAACAAAAAAAATATTATTGCGCTTCGCGCGGTTTTAAAAAACAACGAGCGCGAAGCGCAATGTAGATATTAATCTTCGCAAAAGATCAGCTGCCTTTACTTCACGTTAAATCCTGTAACGTCGACCACAGGGTTTCCCTTGCGCATGTCCTCATTGTTCCAAGCCACCTTGATGGTGCGCTTCTCGCCGGGGAGGAGATGGAAGTAGTTGTCAGAATAGTCGACAGGCAGAATCTGGTCGCCGTCGCCGTCGAGGAGGTTCAGACGCACCATCATGGCAGGAGTCTTTGAGGTGTTCTCCAAGGTGATGATGCGACGGCTCTTGTTGCAGCCCTTAGCCTGAGCCGAGCAGCCCTTGACCTGAGCCGAGCAGCAAGCCTTCTTTGCGTCCTTGCAAGCCACCGTCTCCACGCTGACCTTTATGTCGTTCTCGCCGAGCACGGGCAGAGCGTTGAGGTCTTGCAGGTTGCCGTGGTCGTTAGAGTCGACATAAGTGTTGGTTGAGAGCACCTTGCCGTTAGAATCGCTGAGGGTTAGGCGCACGATATACACGTTCTTGCCGCCGAGGTCATAGCTGTCGTCCACATGGAGAGCCTGCAGCGGGGTCGTGGTGTCGTCGTTGGTGTCGAGCGTGGCCACATCCTCCTTCACGGTCTTGCCGTCGAGGGCAATGACCTCGCGCTTGGCGGTGAGCTGCTTGTGCTCTCCAGCAGCGAGGTTCACCACCTCGGGGTTGCGTGTAGAGGCGTTGAGCTGTATGTGGAGCGGCTCACATGCCTTCTTGCTTCCGAAGAAGGCGGCGGTGGGCTCAAAATAATAGTCGTAGCAGCACCACGTCATGCTTGGCCAGCAAGAGTGGCTCATCCAGATGATCAGGCCCATGCGGTCCTTTGAACCCGACTCATACATGGCGCGGTAGCCGTCATAGTTCTCCCACTGTGCGAGCGCCGTAAACTGTCGTGCGTCGGTCACCTTGCCGAAGGCTTTCTCTATGATGCCGTTGAAGCTGGCGCCGCGCTGTGCGCCCTCCATGCCGTAGTCGTGCTCACCCCATGCGTCGCCTTGCGGCCACAGGGCGTTGGGAGCGAGTGTGCGTGACAGGCCCTCGAAGGTCATGACGTTAGGCATGCCTCGCTCCGAGTGGAGCTTGCCGGTCTGGTGTTCAAAGTAGAACTTTGGTGTGCAGGCCCAGTAGGGACCATGTCCGCTCACGCCGTCGTCAGCCGAACTTGAGATGTAGCCCATGCCGGGGTTCATGGCTGCCACATACTGGCGCAGCGCCTTGTCTATGGTTGCTGGCGGGTAGCCCTCGTTGCGTCCGCAGTAGAGACCTATCGATGGGTGCTGGCGCATGCGCAGGGTGTAGTCGCGTGCGTTGGCAAGGAACATGTCCTCGTTCTGTGGGTCTGGTCCGTCGCAGGGGTTGGCGAGCCAGAAGTCTTGCCACACCATGATGCCATATTTGTCGCAAGCCTCGTAGAACTCCTCGTCGCCGGTCATGCCCACCCAGTTGCGTATCATGTTGAAGTTCATGTCGCGGTGGTAACGCACGGCGATGTCATACTCGCGGCCTCTGTAGAGCAGGTTCTGCTCGCTGAAGCCCCAGTTGCCGCCGAGCGGAATGAAGCGTTTGCCGTTGATGTACATCGTCAGGCGGGTGTCGATGTCCTTGTATGTCATCTGTCTGATGCCCGCCTTGTAGCATGTGCGGCTCTGCACGCCCTCGTCGGTAGCAAACTCGAAGCCCGCCTTATATAGATAAGGTGTGCCGTAGCCGTTGGGCCACCACAGCTTCATGGTCTGCTCCTTGAGCTGTGCAAACTCGTCGGGCGAGAAGCTCACCTCCTGTGTGGCGTTGGGTGCGAGGGTGACGGTCTTGCTGAAGCTTATGTCGCCGATCCATCCGTGGAGCTCGCCCTTCACCTCGCGGCCCTCGTTGTTGGTGAGCACGACGGTGGGTGTCATCGACGCCTTGTTGTCGGTGCCTGTCAGCGTTGTCGTGACGACAGGGTCGCTCAGGCTCACGTCGCCGGCGGTGGTCAGCGCCACGTCGTTCCAGATGCCTATGTCGCGTCCGCGAACGGTGGTGATCCAGTCCCAGCCGATGGTTGCGTGGAACGTCGGGTTGTCATAGCCCAGGATGCCGCCGTTGAAGTCGGTGTTCTTGCGGTTCTTCACCTTTATAGAGCCGGGGTGAGCGTTCTTCACGATCTCCACCGCCAGGATGTTGGCCCCGTTGGCGTTGAGCAGGTTCGTGATGTCGACCTTTGAGCGTGTGAACGCACCCTCTATGCGGTCAATCTTCTTGCCGTTGAGGTAGATGTTGGCCTTCCAGTTGATGCCGTCGAAAATGAGGAACACATGCTTGCCCTTCATCTCTGTGGGCAGGTTAAAGGCTGTGCGGTACCAGAAGTTGCTGTTGAAGAACGACTCGGAAGCGTTGTTCCAGTTGTCTGCCAGAGCGGGGTCAGGCAGGGCGCCTACGTTGACATAGCTCGTGAGCACGGTGCCCGGCACGGTTGCCGCCACCCATCCGTTGGTGTTGAAGGCCGCCTGTGAGATCTGCTCGCCTGTGCCTTTCACCTCCGATGCTCTCTGCACCTGCCATGAGCCGCCGTTGAGCAGGTAGCGGCCGCCCTTCATGCCGCCGAGCGCATGAGGCTGTGCCACCAGTCCGCCGCGGCCCATCACCTCCATCTCGCTCATGATGTAGCGGCCGGTGGTGGTGGGCTGTGTCATGAGCACGCGCACGAAGCGTGCCTTCACAGGCTCAAACATGACGTTGTCGGCCAGCGCCTTGCCGCCGGGGAGCTGTGCCACGGTAGTCCAATGGCCCATCTCCGTTGCCACGTCAACGCGGCCCTTCACGGCCTTCTCTATCCATGACAGCTTCACGTTGTCGATCTCGGCAGCGGTGCCAAGGTCCACATAGGCCCACTGCTGTCCGCCCTTGTCGCTCATCCACGCGCTGGTAAACTCGCGTGCGGGCTGCAGGTCGGTGACCGCCTGTCCGTTGTTATAAAATTTTATCTCCGTCACGGTCCAGTAGGCAGCGCCCGCCATGTCGAAGTTGAAGCGCAGGTTGTCAAACTCAACCTTGCCACTCTTGCCGATGGGCAGCTCCATCTCCACGATGCGCAGAGGCAGCTCACCCGAGGCGGTCTGCTTGTTAGGGTCGCTGCTCACGCGCTGCTTCGACTCCTTGCCGGGCAGCTCGTCGCCAATCTCCTCTGCCAGCACATGGTTGTCAACGCTCACCTTCACGCTGTAGCCCTTCTTGGCCTCAGCAGGTTTGTAAGCCACGGTGCAGATAATCTTTACCTTGTCGGCCTTGATGAGCATGTTGTTCCAGCGATACTGGAGCCATGCCTTGGTGCCCATGAGATTCATGTTGGTGTACTCGTTGCCGTCGATGCCGCTCTCGCGCTCGCGGTTCTGCAACACGCCGCTGTTGGTTGTTGCCACGAGATACTGTGGTGAGTTGGTGGCTATTATGCCATCAGTGAGGAGCTGCGGCGTGAGGTTCAGGTCGTGCTGCGACGATGTTCTCACGATGCAGTGCAGGGCCACGTTGCGGTAGGCGTTGTCGGTGCTCAGCGACGGGGCGTAGCTCTCGGCAGGGTTGCCGGGATACACACCTATGCCGCGCGTCTTGCCGTCGGTGAAGCTTGTCAGCGTGAGGGCTGTGAGAGCCACGGCTGTAAGCTTCAGGTTTGTGATAGTGTTCATTTTGGTTTGGTTTTGATTGCTTATGATGCAAAAATAATAATATTTTCGCGATGTTTGACAAACGAGGCGGTTAATTTTTTCAAAATGGCAAGAATGTGTCAGTATCTGCAAACAAAAGGGCGCAGCCCTGTCTCTTAAAGAGATCGGTCTGCGCCCTTTTAAAATATAGAAAATAAGTAGCTGTTATTTCTGTGTGCTTTACTCGTGCTCAGCGTTTAATCTTCTTCCCACACGTCATAGTGTTTCTTAGAATAGAACTCATAGGTTCCTTCTGTTGGGTCGTCTACAATATTAACGGTCTGTTCTGACGCTGCTGCGATATTTGCCATGGTCTCAGCATGGAGCAACTGAATGTGGGGTGCAATATATTCCTTTTTCTTCATATTCGTTTCTTTTGTTCGTTTCCTTTTTGTTCGTTACTCTATGCTTCGTTATTATTTCACAGCCACCTTCTTGCCGTTAACGACATAGATGCCCTTTGCGAGCTTGGCAGCAGCAAGGTTGGCAGCCACGCGACGACCGCTGAGGTCATAGACAGCACCGTTGGCTGAGGTTGAGGTTGTGGTTACAGCGTCGATGCCTGTAGCCTCGCCGTCGAAGCTGATCTTTGCAGGAGCTTCTGCGCCTTGATAGTAAGCGTGGAAAGCATTGATTGTGGCGCCGTCACCACCCTTGTGCAGGTAACCGTTTTTATCGATGCCATAGAGGTCCTTGGCAGATCGAGGAGCATAAACGCCCTTGAAAGCGGTGTCGTCAAACGAAGTGGGAGTGGCCACGAAGCCCTTGTCTTTAAAATTCAGGGTCTTGCCATCGCCTGCCTTTTCAGCAGCCACGTCGCATGTTATGAACGGGGTGTTTGCATTTACACCGACAGTCATGTCCTTCACCTCGAAAGTCACTTCGTTGCCATCTGATTTCTTATATGTTGCAAGCTTGGTTGCGCCAAGCTCATCAGGATTTACCCAGAACGGCAACACAAAGCTATTGATGCCTTCGCGCATGTTGCGTTTCAGCGAAACGTTTGCTGCATCAAAATTGTCAGTAATGGCAAATGCGTTGGCATCGGTCAGCACTACGTTTGCAGCGTTGCCATTAGCCACCACATTGTTGTGCTCGTAAGCCTCATCAGCATAGACGATAGTATTGGGGTTCTTGTTTTCGAAGAACTTATTTACATCAACGTTTTTTGTAACCGTACCGCGCATGTCGACAGAGGTAACGTTGGCTGACAACTTAGAGTTGAGGGTTGCGAAATCGTTATATTCCACCTTCTGCCATTCACTATCTACGTTCTGGCATTCACCCTTGATCCAGGTGCCGTTGAGCGTAATGTTATCAGAGAGCGAGCCTTCAGCCAAATCATTGAGATAAGCGCCGCCTACCTTGGGAAGGTCTTCAATCTGGATATCGTCAACATATACGATCTTTTCTCCAGTAACGCCATCGGTGGTTGGATAGATAGCTATCTCTGTAGGAGCATCAGACGCATTGTTTGTTGAGAAATCAAAATAGAGCGTGCGCCACTCACCAGCACCGTCATACCATGCTGCCACCTTCTTGTAGACGTTGGTTTCGCCTTCTTTGAATGTCAGCTCCACACGCACATTGGTGTTATCGTCCTTCTTCATCTTCAGAGACAGGCGCTTGCTTGAGAAATATGTGCCTGTGGGCAAGCCGAAAGCAGTATTGCCGTTGTTCCAATCTGTACCTGTTATTGTGAATTTAAGACATTTGTCGGAGGTGTTAACACCTGCCTTGCTTGGGTTCTCTACAACCTCGGGGGCGCAACGATCCTCCCATACTCCTGTGTTCGTTTTTCCAAGTTCTTTGTCCTCTCCGTTCCACAATGTTGTCTGTGCGAACGATGTTGCTGATGCCATAAGAGCTATGGCGCAAAGTGTAATTTTTTTCATAAGCAAAATTCGGTTTCTTGTTATTTGTTTTTAATTATTGTTTGTTGTTTAATCGCAGCAGTGTGTAATGCTTTTTGTTTTTAAGCTGTTACAAATGTTTCGTTTGTTCCGATTGACGATTGCAAAATTATAGATTTATGAACTTATGTGAATAAAAAAATGTTGCATGGACTTGTAAAAATCGTTCCATACAACATTTTTTTAATTTATTGCATCAATCGTGCAACATGTCTGTCATTATTCATTTTCAAGCAGTTACAGCCGTCATAAAAATTCAGAGGGCTGTTCTGCAGGTTTAGAGGCCGGCAACCTTCAGCCCGCTCACCTCTATGGTGCCGCTGTAAGAGTTGATGCTCCAGCAGTTGCGCTGAATGCCGTAGATGCGGTTGGTGTAGCAGCACACATCGTTGACGTACATCGTGCAGACGCTGTTGTCGGTGGTGATGACGATGTGGTAAGTGTTGTCGGCGGGGCGCTGGAACACATAACCGTCGTTGTCGGCAAGGAATCCGCAACCCTTCTCACCCTGCTGCTCAAGGTTGATCTTGCGGGTGTCGTCGCTCTCGTCGTTGACGATGAGCGAGTAGAACACGTCGGCATCGGTGCCGCGCACCAGCGAGATGCCGAACTTGTCGCGGTTGCCGCTGGTCTTCACCGTAAACTCGATGCGATTCTTGTAAGCCAGACGCGGGAAGAGTGCCCATGCGTTGCCCATGAGCTTGAGGTTTGAAGCGTCGCCCTCGACGGTGCCGGCATCGCTGTTCTCGCTCTTGGCGGCAACGGCAGGTGTGGCGGCATCGGTAAACTTGGCAGCTATGGCGGGCACCTCACCGAGGGTCAGCGTGCCGTCCTCATGCTGTATGAGCTTATGGGCAACGAGGTTGCCAGCCCACTCTAACGCCTTGGTGTTGTCCTTGCCGGAGCGTGTGGCGCACCATCCCCAGATGTAGCGGTTGGTGCCGTCAGATGCTGTCTTGCCGGCATACAGTCCGCGGCCGTCGAGGTAACCCTCGTGCGAGTCGGGCCACAGACCGGCGTCGTTCTGTGTGCAAGCCTTCAGCTCATCGAGCGTGCGACCCTTGAAATACTGGACGCGGCGGATGGCGCTGTGTAGCTCGCTGTAGACGAGATACCACCAGTCGCCCATCTTGAACACGTCGGGACACTCGTAGAAGCGGTCCCACATGCAGCTCATGAACACGCCCTTGTGATCCCATGCCTTCATGTCGGTAGAGGTCCACTCTGCCAGCACACCCTTGCCGCCCTTCTTGGCAGACACGAGCAGGTGATAGAGGTTGTCGTCGCCACGGAAGACGAAGGGGTCGCGGAAGTCGTGCATCTCATAGCCATAGTCGGCACCACGGAGATAGAACGTGCGGCTCTTTGTCCATGTCTTGAAGTCGGGGCTTGTTGCCATCATGACCATCTCGCGGCTGTCGCCCTCGTTCAGCTCATACTTATGTCCTGTGAAGAAGGTGTAATAGAGCTTGTCGCTCTCGTTGTAGACGGTCGATCCTGTGCCGATGGCTGCATCCTGCTCGTTTATGCCACCGCAAGGAATGATTTCTCCCAGCGAGGTGTAAGAGGCAGCGTCGGTGGTGCTCACCGCCCAGATGGGGTGATAGGTACCCACGGGGTTGGGACGGTAGTCTTGCAGATAGAGGATCTTGAAGTCTTTGGCCACCGGGTCGTAGAACGGCATGGGGTCGCCCACATATCCGCTCTGCGGCTTATAGTAGATGTCTTGTGCTGCAAGATCAGACGAGGCAAAGAGGGTGGTGGTAGACCAGTCGCGCTGCTCCACAACATCGTTGTTGTCGCTGCAACCCACCAGCGGTGTCACGGTTGCAGCAGCCATAAGGAATGAATATATCATAGTTTTCATTGCTTTCATTTTTCTACTTGTTCATAAGATAATTAATTGCGTTCATTGTCATCGTCTCCACGTTCTTGTGGTAGCGGTCGCTACTTGCGTCGACGGTGGTGTGCCAGTCGTAACAGCCTGAACCAATGCAGACGATGCCACCCTTGCCCGCGTTGGCAGGGAACTCCCAAACCACGATGGCACCGTCGCCGCCGTAGCCCAGATCCTTGGCACCCGTCTCCTTGCGCCATGTGGCGTAGTCGGCGTAGCCACCCCAGTCGGCGCCGATGTGCCACTGAGCGGTAGAGTTGGTTATGCCGTAGCCTGTGTCGCAGGTGTACACGGCGTTGCTGTCGTCGCCACTGACAAGGTTCTTGTAGATGGCGTGGCTGTCGTTGCCGTTCTTTAAGAAGCTCCAGGGTCCGCCTGTGATCTCAGGGCTGCCCTCTGCTCCACCCCAACAGTTGTTAGGCACGCGGCCGTCTTTCTGTGCACCGATATAAGCGGGCAGGTTGGTAGCGTAGCGTGTGAGGAGGAATGCGCCGCCGTTGTTATAGTAATCGCGCAGCTTGGCAGCGGCGTTTATTGCTTCGGGAGCTGCCTTCTCGAAGGCAGCGGCCTGGTCCACGCCACCGTCCTTGTGGAAGTGCCACCACATGAGCTTACACTCAGAGAGGTCTACCGAGCCGGTCTTTATGGCATCGAACGACACATAGAGCGAGTTGGGCACGTTCTGCAACATCCACTTGCAGGCGTCAGCCTCCTCAGCGTTCAGGCCGCTCATGTCCGGAGCAGTGCCCACGAACACCATTGTCGGCTTGCCGATAACGGTCACGGTGACGGTATATGTGGCCTTGGCGGTGTTGTTTTCAACGGTAAACTCTACAGGGTTGGTGAAGTCGACAGGTGTGTTGCTCTGCGGTGTCACGGTGGCGTTCTCGCTCACGGTGACGGTGGGCACGAGCTTGGTCACGTCGGCATCGGCAGGCACAAACACGCTGATGGTCTTGGCAGCCTCATCCACGCTTCCCACATAGGTGCCGTTGAGCTTGAACGACAGGATCTTGGCCTCGTCGCGCACAGCCCTCACGGTCCAATCGAGGAACACGTCTTCGTTTGTCACATGCAGAGAATGGGCCACGGTCATGTTGAGCTTGTCGCCGATGGCGATGTCGGCCTTTGCGCCGTCGCTCAGTTCGAGCTTTGTCACAGCCATCTCCTTGGTGTCGTAAGTCTCGGGCACACGCACGGTGACGGTGCGCGAGGCGGCATCGACGATGCCTTCATACTGGTCGAGGGCCAGTGAGTTGACGTTGCAATCGCCGTTGAGCAGCAGATCCGACGTGTTGTCATCGGAGCACGCCGTTGTGGCTCCTGCCATCACGACCACTGCCAGGGCTGCATATATAAAATGTGCAATCTTGCTTAATGTTTTCATTGTTGTTTGTCTTTTTTGTTGTTGTAGGAGCAGGGCGATGGCCACGCTCCTGTAAACTAAAACTTTTTTAGACGCTCTGGCTCTTACCAGTTGCCGATATTCTGTGTGTAGTGGCCGTTAGAAGCAGAGATCTGACTGAACGGAATGGGCAGATACTCGTTCTTGTTTTTCGTAAACTTGGCGTCTTTGTAGATTGAGCAGTCGCTTGCCTCCTCAGCATAATACTTGTTGAGCACGTCGGCAGCCTCGCCCCAGCGCACGAGGTCGAAGAAGCGTTCGCTCTCCATGCCCATCTCCACGCGGCGTTCCATCTTCACGATCTTGAGAGCCTGAGCCTGGTCGTAGCTGCCCTTGTAGGTAGAGATGTTCATGCGCACGCCATAGTCGGTCTCATAGTTGGAGATCACGCCCATGCTCTGCTTGGCGCGTGTGCGGAGCTTGTTGACCAGGCTGATAGCCTCGTCAATGCGTCCGTCGTTGAGCTGCACGAGAGCCTCGGCACGCTCCAGCAGCACGTCAGCATAGCGGAAGACGATGCGGTTCTCGGAAGTGCCCCACCATGAGCCCTTGATAAGATAGCCACAGTCGGGGTCTACGTTCTGCTTCAGCGTCACATAATAGCCATAGAGGCCGTGTGAGCGGCTCCATGTGTCGGTCTCGTCCATCATGTATTTAGAGTTGAACTCGTAAGGCAGACCCGGTATGCCGACGGTGAGGAAGAGACGGGGGTCAGCATAATCGGCCGACTTGTCATAGTCTTTGTCGTTGAAGGTGTCGAGCAGTGGCAGACCCTCGGCGTTGGTGCGGAAGGCGTTGACCATGTTCTGCGACGGCTTGTAGAAATCGCAACCGCCATCGGTCACGCCGGCAATGTTGGGCACGATAAGACCGTAGCTCCAGTTGAGGTTACCCAGCTTGGTGCCGTCGTTCATCGAATACTGTATGGCCCAGATGCTCTCCACGCCGTTCTCATACTGTGTCTCGGGACGGAAGTTGTTATGGAAGTCGGCCTCAAGGTCGAAACCGCCGGCCTGGTAGATGGCGGGGTCGCTATACTCTACCACCTTCTTCAGATCGTCGGCAGAGATAGAGGTCACCTCGTTGCTCTGTGCGTTGTCCTGATGATATGCCTTGTAGAGATATGCCTTTGTCAGGAAAGCGGCAGCGGCAGCCTTTGAGGGGCGTCCCACCTCTTTCTGCTTTACGGGCAGCACCTTGTAGGCATCTTCCAGGTCGTTGATGATAAGCTGCCAACCCTCGTCGTTGGTGTACTCGGTGTTTGAGAGGTTGTTATAGTCCTCGATGGAGAGGTTGGGGTTCATCACGAACGGAATGTTCTTATACAGACGCTTCAGGAGGAAATGACCGTAGGCACGCAAGAACTTCATCTCGCCCACGCGCTCGTCTTTCAGCGCATAATCCTTCGAGTCGAGCTGTTCGAGCTGTGCCAAGGCGGTGTTAACGCGCGAGATGCAGTTGTAGAGGCGTGTCCACATGTCGCTGATGTTCCAGTTGGTCGTCAGGATGCCCTGCGAGATTTCCAGCTGATGGAACACGTCGCCGTCGCTCGTTCCGTTACCGCCTTTGTAGGCATCGTCAGAACGCACGTCGAAGTTCCACATTGAGAACGAAGAGTTGACATCTTCTGCAGACATATAGACGGCATAAGCCGAGATGACCAGATTGTCGATGCGGCTGGGGTCTTTCACCTGTGTCTCGTCCAGGGTGCCCTGCGGCTTCTGATGGTCAAGAAAATCGTCGCAGCTGCCCAGTGACAGCGCACCTGCCGTGAGGACGGTGGCAAGGGCCAAGCGGCTAAATATTTTGGTTTTCATTGTTGTTTTCTTTTTTAAGTTTTTTCTTTGTTTCGGAAGAGAAGGAAGTTATGGAAGTGAAGGAAGTGAGCGGAAGTTAAGGGAAGTTAACTCGCTTCGCTCGTGAAGTTAACGGACAATAGCCTTGGCTATAGGATTTTTCACTTTTCGTTTTTCACTTTTCACTCTTCACTCTTCCCTCTTCCCTCTTCCCTTCTTAAAAGGTTACATTCAGTCCGAAGGTGATGTTCAAAGGAATGGGGTAACCATAGTTAGGATTCTCGGGGTCCACACCTGTGAAGCTGCAGCTCTTGACGGTGAACAAGTTCTGAGCGCTGAGGTAGAAGCGCAGGCGCTCCATGGCGAGCTTCTGTGCGAAGCTCTTCGGTACGTTGTAGCCAATCTGCACGGTGCGCAGCTTGAGATAAGAACCGTTCTCCACCCAATAGCTTGACACGCGCTTCTCGTTGTTGTTGTCAGAGAGCGACACAGCGGGGATGTTGCTGTTGGGGTTGGTAGCGCTCCAGGCATCGAGCAGACGACGGCCCTTGTTCAGGAAGCCGATGTTCAGACCTGCCCAGATGTCGGTCTCCTTCTTGAGGTCAGAGATGATGTCGACACCCTGCACGCCCTGGAAGAAGGCGGTGAAGTCGAAGTTCTTATATTCGAGATAGATATTGAAGCCGTAGGTGAAGTCGGGCGTGGGGTCGTAGATCCACTCCTGGTCGGCCTCTGTGATCTTGCCGTCGTTGTTGAGATCCTTCCAGCGTATGCGTCCGAGGGCTGCACCCTCCTGGGTAGCGTGGTTGTCGATCTCATCCTGCGACTTGAAGATGCCGTCGGCCACATAGCCCACCTGCGATCCCATGGCGTGACCGATAACGCTCTTCACGCCGTTTCCGCCGAAGGTGCCGTTGGCAGCCACTGTTGTAGGCAGCTTGGTGATCTTGTTGCGGTAGGTACCGATGTTGGCGTTGATGTCGTAACGCAGTCCCCACTTGGTGGTCTTGCGGTAGCCGATGTTAAACTCGAGACCCTTGTTCTCCATCTCGCCGGCGTTGATCCACTGTGACGAGCCTTCGCCCATGGCAGCGATGCCAGCCATCTGAACGAGGATGTCCTTGGTCTTCTTGAAATACCAGTCGAAGGTACCGTAGAGCGAGTTGTTGAACAGCGCATAGTCGAAACCGAGGTTGGTCTGTGTGGTGGTCTCCCACTTGATGTTGTTGTTGCCCAACTGGTTGCGCTTGAAGCCTGAAGCGAGGGTCTGGCCACCGTTGGTTCCTGCAATGTCGTAAGAGGTGCCGTAGCTCTGGCCGCCGTTCTCGTTCACGCCATAATTGCTTACATAGACGGTGTAGCGGGCGAGGTTAGAGATCTCCTGGTTACCTGTCTGGCCCCATGAAGCGCGGAGCTTCAGGTCATCGAGCCATGAGCTTGTGGCCTTCATAAACTTTTCGTTGTTGATGCGCCAGCCTGCCGAAACAGAGGGGAAGGTGGCATAGCGGTTATCTTTGCCGAAGCGTGACGAGCCGTCACGGCGCATGGTGAGCGATGCCATGTAGCGGTCAGCAAAGTTGTAGTTGAGCTTACCGAAGAAGCTGACGAGCGAGTAGCCCTCGCCAGAGCCATAAGCCTGTGCTGTGCCTGTGCCGGCATCGGGCCACATGTAGTCGGGGCTAAGGATGATGTAGTCTTCCTTACGTCCAGAGAAGTAGGTGTCGTCCTCGCGGTTCAGCTCCATACCCACCATGGCGTCCATGCGGTGCTGTCCCAGCTCGAGGTTATATGTTGCCACGGCGTTCCACATCCACTTTGTCCAGTGCTCCTGCTTGGCCTCAACAGCGTTGGTCTTGTTTGCCACGTTGCCCTCGGTCACGGGATAGGTGAATATGCGCTGCTGCTTCTGCGAGTAGTCGAGACCGAAGGTTGAGCGCAGGTTGAAGCCCTTGAACAGGTTAAGGTTCACATAGGCATCGCCGAACGTACGCCAGTAGGTGTAGCGGTTGTCCTTGTTGCGCTCAAGCACAGCCACGGGGTTGTAACGGTCGGGGTAGCCACCCACAGGGCCTGCATAGCCACCGGTGGTGGTGTAGACGGGCAGCGAGGGGTTAAACTGCAACACGTTCTGGAGGAAGCCGCCAGGGGCTGCCACCTCTGATGTGCGGTTCAGGGTGAAATGCTCGCCGATGGTGAGCTTGTCGCCGATGAGCTTATACTCGGTGTTGAAACGTGCCGAGAAGCGCTCAAAGTCGCTGGTCTTGATGATACCCATGTTCTTGTAGTAGCCCAGCGAGAAGAACGAAGAGCCTTTCTGTGAGCCGTTGCTCACGCTCACGTTATAGTTCTGGATCACGCCCGTGCGGGTGGTCTGGTCATACCAGTCGGTGTCGGCAGCGGGTGTGGTGCCGGCGTCGTCGAGATATTTCTTCATCGTGATGCCGTTGAGCACAGCCTGACCTTGGGCGTTGTAGCCCCAGTCGTAATGGTAGCCCAAGCCGTTGGTGTTGGGATCCATGCCGTCGTTCACATAGCCTTGCCACATGACCTGACCAAACTCTTTGGCGTTGAGCACGTCCATCTTGTGGCTGTACATCGAAGCAGCCACCGATGCGTCGAGGTCTACCTTCAGTTTGCCGTCCTTGCCTTTCTTTGTGGTGATGATGATCACACCGTTGGCAGCACGCGAACCGTAGATTGAAGCCGAGGCGGCATCTTTAAGGATCTGTATGCTCTCGATGTCGTTGCCGTTGAGCTCATGCATGCCCGCCTTGGTGGGCACACCGTCGATGATGTAGAGAGGGTCGTTGTTGTTAAGAGTGCCGATACCGCGAATGCGCACGGTAGCAGCGCCAGAGGGTGAGCCGTCGGCAGAGATGTTCATGCCGGGCACGCGGCCTTGAAGGGCCTTCATGGGGTTGTTCTCGTTCTGCTTCTGCAGGTCTGTGACGCTCACCACCGACACGGCACCTGTGAGGTCGGCCTTGCGCTGTGTGGTATATCCAGTCACTACCACCTCGTCAATGAGCTTGGCGTCCTCGCTGAGGGTCACGTCCATCTGTGGCTTGGCAGCCGTGGTGACGGTGTTGAAACCGATGTAGGAGATTACCAACTCGGCACCTTCCTTCACCGACAAGGTGAAATTGCCATCGAGGTCTGTCACGGTGGCGTTGGTGGTGCCCTTTTCCGTTACCGTTGCTCCGATGATGGTCTCACCATCGGGCTGCTTCACGACACCCTTCACCTTCACGTCTTGTGCGAAGGCGGCAGAGCATACCATTGTGAGCATGGTTCCGAGAATGACTTTCTTAAGATTTCTCATTCAATTTTTACTTTTAGGTTTATTTTGTTTATTGTTTTCTTTTGTTTTGTTTTTAGTTATCGCATACAAACAAGATGACTTTCAATAGGATTTTTTACATGCACTTTTTATATATATGTAACATGCGAAACGAATTGTTGTCGATTGGACATGTAGGCGATTGTTGTGCTGCAAAATTAATCTCGTTTATAATGATATAAGATAAAAATTCGTTCATCAAGCTATTAATTTGTTGCAATGTTGCAAAAATGACATGATATGAACGAAATTTACAATCATTAACTGAGCTATCGCATTTATAAAACTGAGCTATCGCATTTATAAAATGGAAATTATCTCCAACAAGCGGCACCTTCGGCAACGTTTGCTGGAGATGCCACCGTCTGACCTGCGGGCAAAAAAAAGAAGGACGGAACAACGTGTTCTGTTCGTTCTTCCGCCCTCTTAACCAATACCATTAAAATCACCACTGCCAGCCTCACGGCCTTTAGTTGGTAAAGCAGCGATAAAACCATAAACGCTGCTCACAAATTACCATCAATTAATAAAACCAAATTCTTATTTATCAACCAAAAAACTTATTTCGTGTATCTTATTTTCTGCTTGCAAAGTTAACACTTAACACAGCTTTGCGACATAAAAAAACGTTCATTATTGTTGCACTTTTCTTTCACGAAACATTTTTATAAAAAAAGACAACAATTTTCACGCATTTTTCTTAATTTTGCAACGCGATACTTCCTTATTATTTATAAATTTTCCACATTTTTTAATGAAGACATCTTTAAAATGAAAACTATCCATAAAACAAATGACCGCCATTCTCTGTCATGGCTTGCAAACGCCGTCACGGCGCTGGTGCTCACAGCTGCCGTGAGCCTGTGCCTCGCATCGTGTGCGGGGGAGAAAGCGCACAAGCGGTTTGTCGTGGGCGTGTCACAATGTTCTGAAGACACATGGCGCGACAAGCTGAACGAGGAGCTGCGCATAGCGGCTACCTACTATGACGTGGACCTGCAGATAAAATCGGCCAACGACGATGTGCGCCTGCAAACGGAGCAGATTGACCGGTTCGTGGAACAAGGCGTAGACCTGCTGGTGGTGGCACCGGGACAGGTCACCATCTCGCCTGCCATAGACAAGGCATATAAGAAGGGCATTCCGGTAATAATCTTCGACCGAAGGACGCGCTCAAACAAATATACGGCCTACATAGGTGCCGACAACCACGAAATCGGAGCTTCCATGGCCGAATTTATGGCTAACGCCAACACGGAAGGCACCGAGGTGGTGGAGCTGTGCGGACTGTCATCGTCGTCGCCCGCCATTGAGCGCGACGAGGGCTTCGACAGCGTGGCGGTGTGCCGGCCAAACATCAGCATCGTGAAGAAGGTGTATGCCGACTGGACAGAGCAGGGTGCCTACCGCGTGATGGACTCGCTCCTGAGCACCCCCTACCCTGCCTTCAACTGCCTCTTCGCCCACAACGACCGCATGGCCATGGGCGCGCGACGGGCGGTGGTGAAGCACGGCATAGACCCCAAGACCATAAAGTTTTGCGGCATCGACGCCATGCCTCAACAGGGCGGCGGCATGCACCTCGTATCGGAGGGCAAGCTCTTCGCGTCGTCTATCTACCCCACGCGCGGCGACGAGGTCATGAGGCTGGCAATGAAAATTCTTACGCACAAGCCTTACGACCGCGAGAACCGCCTGTCTTCGGCTCTCGTGACGGAGGCCAACGCCCGCGTGCTGCTCATGCAGAACGACGAGACGACACGTCAGCAGGGACACCTCTCGGAGCTGCGTAACCGCGTGGACAAGACGGTGAGCGACTTCAAGACGCAACGCATCTACCTGCTCATCATGCTCAGTGCGCTGATCCTGCTTGGCATTGCTTATGTCTATGTGGTAAGCGCCAACCGTGCAAAGGCACGCTTGAACAGGCAGCTGGCCGAAAGCGTGGAGCAACAGCGGCAGATGACGAAGCACATAGAGGAGCTGACGCACACGCAGCTACAGTTTTTCACCAACATCAGTCACGAGCTGCGCACACCGCTAACCCTCATCGCCGGTCCTACGGAGCAGTTGCTTGAGGACAAGACGGTGCAAGGCACGCACCGACGCTTGTTGCAGATGGTGGAGCGCAACACGAAGATCCTGATACAGCTGGTGAGCGAGATTCTCGACTTCCGAAAGGTGCAGAACAACAAGGCGGTGCTGAAGCTCAACCGCTTCAACCTTGCCGAGACGCTGCGGCTGTGGGCTGACGACCTCGGTGCCGTGACCTCGCGCAAGGGGATAACGGTGAAGGTGGACGCTCCCGCCGATGCCGCCGACACGACCGTCATTGCCGACCGCGACAAGCTGGCGCGTGTGTTCTTCAACCTCATGTCGAACGCGGTGAAATATACGCCGCAGGACGGAACGATAACCATAACGCTGAGACACAACGAGGGCTCCTTCTTCTTCACGATGAACAACAACTCGGTGAAGACGATAAGCAAGGACGACCTGCCTCATATCTTCGAGAGGTTCTACCAGTCGAAGGGCAGCATTGGCGGCACGGGCATAGGCCTGGCGCTGGTGAAGGCCAACGTGGACCTGCACCACGGCAGCATAAGCGCCACAAGCTCACAAGAGGAGGGAACAACGTTCAGCATAACTCTGCCCGACACGCAAGAGGGCTATGACCCTGATGCCGACAACGACGGCAACAAAGACAACAGCACGAAAGCGGAGCAGGGATATGTGGACGACTCTTACGCTCCCGTGAACGTGGAGGCGGCGGAGAAGGCGGAGCGCATAACCAACGCCGAAGACTTTGACGCGGACCGCCCGCTGGTGCTCATCATCGACGACAACAACGGCATGAGGGCTTATCTGCGTTCCATCCTGCAAGACCACTATAACGTGTCGGAGGCGGTCAACGGACAGCAGGGCTTGGAGCGCGCCCGCCGCGAGGTGCCTAAGCTGGTGGTGTGTGACGTGATGATGCCTGTGATGGACGGCCTTGAGTTTACGCGCCGTCTGAAGGCTGACACGGCGACGAGCCACATTCCTGTGATCTTGCTCACCGCACGCTCGCTCTCTGAACAGCGCGAGGAGGGCTACGGCACGGGCGCCGACTCGTATCTCACGAAGCCGTTCACGGGTTCGCTGCTCCTCGCCCGTATAGACAACCTCATCCACTCGCGCACGCTCCTGCGCTCGCTCTTCTCGGGCAACAGCAAGGAGGAGGAGAAGGAAGAGGAGATGCTGGGCGCCCAGGACCAGACCTTCGTGACGAAGCTGCGCGAGGTGATTCGCGACAACATGGGCGACAGCGACTTCTCCGTGGAGCGCATTGGCGAAGAGATCGGACTGTCGCGCGTGCAGCTCTACCGCAAGGTGAAGGCTCTCACGGGTCAGACGCCTGTGGAACTGCTGCGCAAGGCTCGTCTGGAGCGCGGCCGAAGGCTGATAGAGAAGACGGAAAAGTCGGTATCGGAGATTGCCTACGAGGTGGGCTTCACCTCACCGTCCTACTTCAACAAGTGTTTCAAGGACGAGTTTGGAATAAGCCCCGGCGTCATGAGGGAGAAGGCGCAAGGGTGAGGCTCTCACCTTATTATATTATAAGGCTTTCACATCATTATCGACTTCGCGCTTCGCGCTCCCGCATTTTTTTAACATTAAATTCCATAATTGAACATTCTTGCGCTCCGTAGGTGCTCAGGCGCTTCGCGCGGTTTTTTAAACATTAATTTCCATTAATGACCCATTAATTATCATTAATACGCGCTTCGCG
>ERZ1026886.490-NODE-490-length-20413-cov-8.096473_pt1 | contig 20413 bp, 17 predicted proteins | sample MGYA00380173_ERZ1026886 | MGnify/ENA primary metagenome ERZ1026886 (study PRJEB33269, sample SAMEA4719809) | human gut metagenome | biome: human-associated habitat; feature: organic feature; material: feces | place: Cameroon | collected 2013-10 ... | reverse complement strand
TCGAGGGATGGCATCCTGCATAAGATGCCTGCAGTTGTCCTGCTGCTCAAATATAATTTGTTTTAACAGTTCTTTCATTGCTCCACTATTTTATGAATTGCTCCACTATTTTATGATTCGTGGGCAAAAATAAGAAAAATATCTGAAAGCAGCAAGAGAAAACCCAAAAATCTTTCATTCTGAACGAATACTTTTATTAAAAACCTTTCACTCAGAACGAATACTTTTGTTTAAAATCTTTCATTCATAATGAATAGATTCTGGTTTTGTTCCGCCAGCAGCTTCTCTGCCATTGCCTTACCCTGAGCGACATCTTTTGATGATATCATTGGTGTTACTCTTCTTGATGAGAAAACACCTAAAGAAACTTTTGTGTTGCGTTTCGAAGCAAACAGATTTCCATACGTTCTGTCAAAACCGCTTCATTCTTCGCAAGAAGTTGTCAATATGGATAATCATGTCATTTCCATCAAGGTAAAGCCAAATAACGAGTTACGCCAATTGATATTCTCCTTTATTCCAGATATAGAAGTGATTTCGCCCGCTTGGTTTACTCTTTGACGTTCTTAAACAGTTTGCTTGTCGTGGATTGATTTGAAGATTAGAAGAGAGCAGAAGTTATTTCTATTTGCCTTTGCTGATTTTTCTGATTAAACTTGCCGATATTTCTATTAAAATTTGTAATTTTGCAACTTGATAGAACGAGAACGGAAAATAGTTGTTTTAAACAAGCAGAAAGTTAGTATAGAATATGAAATCATTACGCGAGCTTTATAGAATAGGCAAGGGGCCGTCGAGCAGTCATACGATGGGACCCCAGCGTGCTGCCCAACTCTTTTTGGAACGCTGTAGCAACGCATCTTCGTATGAGGTGACTCTGTATGGCAGTCTGGCAGCCACAGGCAAGGGACACATGACGGATGTCGCCATAGAGGAGGTGCTTCATCCACATCACACTGTCAGCATTATCTGGAAGCCACAGGTGTTCTTGCCCTTTCACCCCAACGGAATGAAGTTTGTTGGCAGGGACGTGAATGGTGATATTATAGACGAGTGGACGGTTTACAGCATTGGCGGTGGAGCCCTTTCGGATGGCATTGACGGTCATGATGAACTGGGAGCTTCCGAAGTGTACGACCTCAACAAGATGAGCGATATACAGAGCTGGTGCTACGATAACGGCCGCTCTTTCTGGGAATATGTGGAGAAATGTGAGGACAAGGAAATCTGGGACTATCTCAAGACGATATGGCAGACCATGAAGGAAGCCATTCGTCGCGGTCTCGACCATGAGGGTGTGTTGCCTGGTCCACTGAATCTGCCTCGTAAGGCTGCCACTTATTACACCAAAGCCAAGGGCTATCGCGCCTCGCTGCAGTCGAGAGGTCTGGTTTATGCCTATGCCCTGGCGGTGAGCGAGGAGAATGCATCGGGAGGAACTATCGTTACGGCTCCTACATGTGGTGCCTGTGGTGTGTTGCCAGCGGTGCTCTATCACATGCAGGAAGCTCACGACATGAGCGAACAGCGCATTTTGAGAGCCTTGGCTACTGCCGGTCTTGTGGGCAACATCGTCAAGCACAATGCTTCGATAAGTGGTGCCGATGTGGGTTGTCAGGGTGAGGTAGGCGTGGCCTGTGCGATGGCTTCGGCTGCAGCCTGCCAGTTATTTGGTGGAAGTCCTGCCCAGGTGGAGTATGCTGCCGAGATGGGGCTGGAACATCACTTGGGTATGACCTGCGACCCGGTATGCGGACTGGTTCAGATACCTTGTATCGAGCGTAATGCCTTTGCTGCAGCCCGTGCCTTGGATGCCGACTTGTATGCCTCTTTCTCCGACGGTCATCACAGTGTGTCGTTTGATAAAGTGGTGGAGGTGATGCGTCAGACGGGTCATGATCTTCCTTCGCTCTACAAGGAGACCAGTGAGGGTGGACTCGCCAAGGGACTTGGCAAGAAATATACCAAATAATATACACATCAAAATCAAAAAATAATCAAAACAGCATCATGACGAGGAAAACAAAAATTCATGAGATTCGCGATTACATAGTGATAGCCTTTGCCATGGTTATCGGAAGTGTCGGTCTTAACGTGTTCCTTCTTCCCAACCATATCACCATGGGCGGTGTAGGCGGTATTGCCTCTATCCTGTATTGGGGCTTCGGTATTCCTGTATCGTTTTCCTATTTCGGTCTCAATATTTTTCTTTTGGTATTGGCCTATAGGGCATTGGGATGGCGCTTCTGCCTGAAGACGGTGTATGCCGTGGCAGTCTTTGCCGTAGTCACCCGTTTGATAGAGAGTCATGGCGGAAACGAGATCACGCTCTTGCACGACCAGCCTTTCATGGCAACGGTGGTGGGAGCTTTCTTCATGGGATGCAGTGCCGGATTGGGATTGTCGAGCAACGGATCTACAGGTGGCTCTGATACGGTGGCAGCCATGGTGAACAAGTATTACAACATCTCGTTGGGACATGCCATCATGATTTGTGACCTGTGTATTGTCACGAGTTCCTACTGGGTGCTCAAAGACTGGGAGATGGTGATTTATGGTTATGTGTGCCTTTTTGTCTGCTCACTTTGTGTAGACCATGTGGTGAACACACTTCGCAGATCGGTGCAGTTCTTCATCATCTCGGACAAGTATCTGGAACTGAGTGCCGCCATCAATACAGCAGCCGACAGAGGATGTACGGTGATGGATGGTCATGGATGCTACAGTGGCAAGGATGTGCACATGCTCTTTGTGCTGGCCCGTCAGCGTGAGTCGCAGACGATATTCCGTCTGATAGATGAGATCGACCCTTCTGCATTTGTCAGCCAGAGTGCTGTTATCGGTGTCTATGGATTGGGCTTCGACCGGTTCAAGGTAAATAAGAAACTGATAGGAAAATAGAACTGATCTTGAATCAGAATGCGGACAAGATAAAAAGAAAAAAAGTTGAATCCATTTACGGGTTCAACTTTTTTAGTCTTCTTTTAGCCTCGGGATGCTCGGGGCACAGTTCAAGTGCTTTCTTGTAGTTGGCGATGGCAGCAGCCGACATACCTTCTTTCTCGCATTCCTTGCCCAGCAAGGTGTATTCTGCTGCCAGGCGTTTCAGGAATTTCTCTTGTTTCTTTTTCTCTTCCTCCTTCTGCCTGATGATTTCGCGCAGCTGCTCGTTCTCAGCTATCAGGGAGTTGACCTTTCCCAATTTTCTTCGTATCAGTCGTTTGGCACTTGGCTTCTCGATGTCGTATCTGCTGTGTATGGCAAGGAAGAAGTTGTCGAGTGCTCCCTGCATGTCGCCCTGGTCGAATGCTGCGGCAGCATCATGGTATTGTTTGTCGGCTTTGCTCAGGGTAAGAGCCGTGTTGATGGTAGACTGGTCGTTGTAATGACGGGCAAACTGCTTCACCTCGTTGCGTACAAAAACCTCGTTCTGCCTGATGGGTTCCTGCAGGCTGATGCCTTCCAGACTGGTACAACGTGACAGGGCCACATAGGTCTGCCCTCCGGCAAAGACGCCGCCTGTGAAATCTATCTTCACCTGATTGAAGGTAAGGCCCTGGCTCTTGTGGACAGTAATCGCCCACGCCAACCGCAGGGGATATTGCTCGTATCGGCCGATCTCTTCCTCTTCTATCTTTTTCTCCACCTCATTGAAGTGATATCTCATGTTGCTCCATGCGGCAGGCTCCACCATGACATCCTGTCCATTTTCTGTTCGCACGTATATCTTGGCATCATCGTCCTCGTCGAAACCGATGATGGTTCCCAGGGTTCCGTTGACCCATTGGTGCTCTATATCGTTTTTGATGAAGATGATCTGTGCGCCCGTCTTCAGATATAGTTCCATTGGGGTGGGGAGGCTGCTTTCTGGGAACTCGCCCTGGATATTGCCTCGGAAGAGGGTAGGCTCGCCAGGCAACAGCTTGAGTTGACTGTCGTTGATGTAGTCTACTGTGTCGCGGCGTGTGGAAAGGGTGATGGCGAGTTTGCTGTCGCTTTCGTCAAGTTGGGCTCCCACACGCTGGTTGAGTTTCTGAAGGTCGCTCATGGGCACCTGACTGGTGCGAATGTGGTCGAGTATGCTGATAAACACAGGGTCGCTTTGTCGGTAAACCTTTCTCAACTCGATGCTCACCAACTGGAAGTATTCGAACACTTTGGCATCGAAGAAGAAACTGCTGCGGTAGAAAGGTGAGAGAAGCCGGCGGTCTTCCTCTCTCACGACAGGTTCCAGCTGATAGATATCACCCACGAGAAGCAGTTGCTTGCCACCGAAAGGCTCTCGCATGTTGCGGCTGTATATGCGCAGCACCTTGTCAATAAAGTCGATGATGTCGGCACGCACCATACTAATCTCATCGATGATGATGAGTTCCACCTCGCGTATGATCTTAATCTTCTCGGAGTTGTACTTCAGGGTGTTGCGGATATTGCGCACACTGAACATACTGTCGTTGGGCAGCAGCGGATGGAAGGGAATCTTGAAGAAACTGTGCAGGGTGCTTCCTCCGGCATTGATGGCAGCAATACCGGTGGGTGCAAGAATGATGTGCTTCTTTTTGGTGTGGGCAGCAATGTAGCGCAGAAAGGTGGACTTGCCGGTGCCTGCCTTTCCTGTGAGGAAGAGTGAGCGCCGGGTGTACTGTATAATCTGGAGTGCATTCTGCAACTCTGGATTATTCAGGTCGATATGATTTTCTGCAGACTGGCTTGCTGAGTGGTCTTTTTCTGCCATACCTGTTTCTTTGAAATAACAATCGGCGATTCCCATCTTTCAGAAAATCGCCGATTTTTGTTAGGTTGTGTTTATTCTTTTCTGTCACTATAGAGCCTGGCGCTGTTTACAAGTCGTCAAACTTGATGGCCTGCTCTGTGGGGCGTGACTTTTTCTTTTCTTTCTTCTCGCCCTGTTCCTCGCCTGGCTTTTTCTCTGTGGCAGTTCCTGTTGTTGCCTCATTCTTTTCGGCAGGTATCTCCTTGATGACAGGGTTGCCGTTCTCGTCGAGGATAATCTCTTCGTTGAGTGCAGTGCTGTCTACCTGAGTGGTGTCAACCTTAGCCTTGGGCACATAACTTGCACAGATGTACATGTCGCGGGTGATGTCCTCGTCGTGAGGCTTGTCAAACTTGCCGTGGTATTTCTGGAAGGCAGGATCGTTCATCACGTATTGCCAGAAGTATCCGCAGATAGGCAATGCCGTTCGGGAACCTTGTCCGAGAGCACCCGTCCTGAAGTGGATGCAGCGGTATTCTCCTCCTACCCATGCACCTACTACGAGCTTAGGGCTCACACCCATGAACCAGGCGTCGGAGTGATTGTTGGATGTACCGGTCTTTCCACCAAACTCAGTATCACGAATATTGCCCACGTAGCCCCACAGACTCTGCGAGGTTCCACCTGGTTCGCGCATACCGCCCTGCAGCAACTGCTGCATCAGGAAGGCAGACTTGTAAGGAATCACCTGTTCCTCGGTTGATGGGGCAGTATATACCTCCTTGCCGTCGCGGTCTACAATTCTTGTCACCAGGACTGGGTCATGATGTTTTCCGTTGTTGGCAACCGTACAGTAGGCGTTTGCCAATTCCAAGAGGTTGACGTCGCTCGAACCAAGAGCCAGAGAAGGCTCATCGTTGAGCGGACTCTGAATACCCATCTTCTGTGCTGTCTCTATGATGCGCTTGATGCCCATCTCCTGACCCAAGCGCACTGCTACAGAGTTGATACTCTTGGCAAATGCACTCTTCAGTGGGATGGAGTCGCCCGAGAAAGAACCATTGGCATTGGATGGGGTCCATTTCACCATCTCATGTTTCTTCTTGTCGTAGACATCCATCGAGATATATTCATCGCGACGCTTGTCACAAGGCGTAAGACCCTGGTTCATGGCCTCGGTGTAGACGAAGAGCTTAAAGGTAGAACCTGGCTGGCGTTCGGCTGTCACCTTGTCGTATTTCCAGTGGTCGAAGTCGATGTCGCCCACCCATGCCTTGACGGCACCCGACTGTGGTTCCATGGCCACAAAGGCACAATGCATGAAGGTGGTCATGTACTTGATGGAGTCTTCGGATGTCATCATCTTGGTGATGGTGCCCTTGTCGTAATCGAATACCTTGACTGGGTGAACCCACTCTTTATAATAATAGTTCACAGAGTCGGGATTGTTGGGGAAGCGGGCAATCAAAGCTTTATAGAAAGGCTGGCGCTCTGCAATGCCCTGAATGAAGTTGGGGATGACCTGATGCTTCTCGTCCTGCCAGGGTTCCTGACGAAGCCAGTTGGTATCCTGTTTGCGGTAGATATCCCAGTGGTTGTTGAAGTTCTGCTGTACCTGTCGCATCTGTTTGCGTGCGGCATCTTCAGCATACTTCTGCATGCGGGTATCTATCGTGGTGTATATCTTCAGTCCGCTGGTATACAGGTCGTAACCCTCGTCCTTGCACCAGTCTGCCAGATAGTCAGCCACAGCCTCGCGGAAGTATTTGGCTTGTCCGTCGTAGTTTTCCTCCACCTTGAAGTCGAGCTTGATAGGCTCCTGACTGAGGGTGTTGTATTCCTCGCGGCTCAGGTCACCATGGCGTACCATATTGTTGAGCACCACGTTGCGTCGTTCCAGACTGTGTTCGGGATTGGTGCGTGGATTATAATAGGTGGTAGCCTTAAGCATACCTACGAGTACGGCAGCCTGATCGGTAGTCAGTTCCTTAGGACTTACGTTGAAGTAGGTCTTTGCCGCTGTCTTGATGCCATACGAGTTGGAACCGAAATCTACAGTGTTGGCATACATCGTGATGATTTCCTTCTTGGTGTAGACAGCCTCCAACTTGGCTGCTATAATCCATTCCTTGCTCTTGATGATGAGAATGCGCAGACCGGGCACCTTGCCCAGCAAACCTGTAGAGTACTGGGAGCGGACGCGGAACATATTCTTTGCCAATTGCTGAGTGATAGTAGAAGCTCCTCGTGCATCGTGATGCAGCAAGGCATCCTTCATGGCACCAAAGAGTCCGATGGGGTCAATACCCAAATGCTTGTAGAAGCGCTCGTCCTCGGTGTCGACCAAAGCCTTAAAGAAGGCTGGGTTTACCTCTTCGTATTTTACGGGAGTACGGTTTTCGTTAAAATACTTACCTATCAGCTTGCCGTCGGCGCTGTAAATCTCAGAAGCCTCGCTGGTCTGAGGATTCGTAATGCCAGAGAAGAAACCTGGCGATTTACCAAACAGCCAGAGGAAGTTAATATCCACTGCACCTAAATACAGTATGAAAGCCACGATGCAGCTTGCTATGCCAATGAGAGTCTTGGTATACCATGCCTTGCCTCGATACAGATTCTTGTACCATGGCCAGAAAGCGCGGAACTTGCGCCACAGCCATGCTGCTAAGTTCTTGATTTTGTTCATTGTTGTTGTATATTGAATACTCTTTTAAACTTCTTTGCAAAAGTAGTAAAATTATTCCATCTTCAAGCAGCTATCTACATATTTTATGATTTCTTTAATATTATCGGGGTGAAACCATTGTATCGTCTCGTCACGTTTGAACCATGTAAGCTGCTTGCGCATGTATTCTCTGCTGTGCGACTGTATCTGGCGTACCGCTTCATGCAGGTCGATGGTGCCGTCGAAATAGGCAAACATCTCTTTGTAGCCCACAGTACGCAGGGCTGTCTGATCACGATAGGCATAAACGCCTCTTGCCTCTGCCTCTAAACCTTCCTGCATCATGACGTGAACTCGTTGGTTGATACGGTTGTACAGTTCGGAACGGTCTCTGTTCAGTCCTATCTTGACAATGCGGAAAGGACGGCTCTTCTTCTTGTTGGTACGGAAGGATGTGTAGGTCTTTCCTGTCTGGTGACATATCTCCAGGGCATGAACCACGCGACGTGGATTCTTCTTGTCTACTATAGCCCAGTGTTTTGGGTCGAGGTTTTTCAGTTCCTCCACCAAAGTGTCGAGCCCCTCATTGGCAAGACGTGCTTTCATCCATTCTCTGATGTCATCACGTACGGTGGGGATGTCGTCGATGCCATTGCATACAGCATCAATGTACATCATGCTTCCTCCTGTGAGCAGGGCTACGTCGTGATTCTTGAAGATATCCTCTTTTAGGAGTTTCATCACGTCAGCCTCGTATTGGGCAGCACTGTAATAGTCCTCGATGTGGTGGTTGCCTACGAAATAATGCTTCACGCGCTTCTGCTGTTCGGCAGTAGGGGCTGCAGTTCCTATAGGAAGCTCGGCGAATATCTGACGGGAGTCTGCATTGACAATAGGCGTGCCTAAATGCTCTGCCAGTGAAAGGCAAAGCTCTGTTTTGCCAACACCCGTAGGACCTAAGACCACAATCAATGTCTTCATATCATGCGAAAGTTGAATCATTCTTTATATTCAAGAAAAAAGCATCCTTGCTCGTTTCATAAACTTAAGCAAGAATGCTCTTTTTACTTTTTTACCTTTTTACCCTTTTACTTTTATCGAATGATACCTCTCTTGGAGTTCTCAACGAAGTCGATGATATACTGTATTTCAGGGGTAATCTGCAGGTTCTTCTTGATTTCCTCGATACCTTCTTTCAGCACGCCCTTAGAGTAGAGCAGGCGGTAAGCCTCATGAATCTGCTGAATGAGTTCGTTGCTGAAACCGCGGCGGCGAAGACCTACCAGGTTGAGTGCGCAGTATCTTGTTGGCTCCTTACCGGCAATGATATATGGAGGAATGTCCTGTGAGAATCGGCATCCACCCTGAATCATCACGTATCCTGCAATGTGGCAGAACTGGTGAACGAGAACATTGGCGCTGATGATAGCGTTGTCGTCTACTACCACCTCTCCTGCAAATTTTGTAGAGTTGCCTATGATCAAACCACTGCCCAACTCACAGTCGTGAGCCACGTGCACACACTCCATGAGGAGGTTGTTGCTTCCGACAACAGTCTTGCCCTTTGAGGCTGTACCACGGGAAATGGTTACATTCTCACGAATACTGTTGTTGTCGCCAACCTCGCAGGTTGTCTGCTCACCGCGGAACTTCAGATCCTGTGGCTTGGTAGAGATGCTGGCACCTGGGAAGAACTCGTTGTTGTTGCCGATTCGTGCTCCCACATGGATGGTTACAGAATTCTGCATCACGTTGTTGTCACCCAGAACGGTGTCTTTGTCAATATAGCAGAAAGGACCGATGATGTTGTTATCTCCGAGTTTTGCCTCAGGATGAACAAATGCTAAAGGACTAATCTGATTCATATTTCTTGTTTACAATTTAATTAACTATTGTTGATTCAAGTCTCACATGCAGAGAGGCTTTTTATTTATTTTTTCTTGCCTGTGTTGCATGTCAAAGGATAGTTTTCTTACTTATTCTTAACAATCTGTGCAGTGAAGGTTGCCTCAGCTACTACCTGGTCGCCAACAAACATATAGCCCTTCATTGAGCTGATGCCATGGCGTACAGGAGCCAGCAGCTCTACACGGAACAGGAGAGTGTCGCCAGGTACTACCTTCTTGCGGAACTTCACGTCGTCTATCTTCATGAAGTAAGTGCTCCAGCGTTCAGGCTCTTCCAACTGGTTGAGCACCAACAAGCCTCCACACTGTGCCATGGCTTCTACCTGCAGTACACCAGGCATGACTGGCTCTTCAGGGAAGTGACCCTGGAAGAATGGCTCATTGCTTGTTACGCTCTTCACACCAACGATGCTGGTTGGACCCATGGCTATCACCTTGTCTACCAACTGCATTGGGTAACGGTGGGGTAGAAGTTGACGGATGCGTATGTTGTCCATAACCGGCTCCTCGTTAGGATTGTAGATAGGAGCCTGAATCTCGTGCTTGCGAATCTCCTTGCGCATCAGGCGGGCAAACTTATTGTTGATGGTATGACCAGGACGGGTAGCGATGATGCGACCCTTGATAGGCTTACCGATAAGAGCCATGTCGCCGATAATGTCGAGAAGTTTATGACGTGTGCATTCGTTCTCCCACTGCAGAGGTCGGTGCTGGATATAGCCCAACTTGTTGGCATCCATGCGAGGAACCTTAAGATGGTCGGCGAGTTGGTCAAGCTGAGCCTGCTCTACCTGGCGCTCATAGATCACAATGGCATTGTCGAGGTCGCCACCTTTGATCAGGTTGGCTTGCAGCAATGGCATGATGTCACGTACGAAAACGAAGGTACGGGCAGAAGCAATCTCCTCTGCGTATGTCTCCATCTTGTCGAGTGTAGCAAACTGACTGTTGATGAACTTGCTCTCGAACGAGCACATGGCTGTGATGCTGAAGTCTTCGTCTGGCAGGATAGTGATGACCGAACCGCTTTCGTCTTTCACCTCTATCTTATGACGGATGATATAGTAGTCTTTCTCTGCATTCTGCTCCTGTATGCCCACACTCTGAATCTTTTCTACGTACAAAGCAGCTGAACCATCGAGAATAGGGAATTCTGGACCATTTACCTGAATCAGACAGTTGTCGATGCCGAGCGCATAAAGAGCAGACATACCATGCTCTATGGTGCTTACTCGCACATCACCTTTGCCAAGCACTGTTCCACGCTGTGTTTCTACTACGTTCTCAGCTACTGCCTGGATGACTGGCTGGTCTTCGAGATCGATACGCTGTATTTTATAACCGGTATTCTCTGCTGCAGGATTGAAAGTTACAGTGAGGCTTAATCCTGTGTGCAAGCCTTTTCCACAAAGTGAGAAACTGCCTTTCAGAGTCTTTTGTTTTGACATAATTATATTATTTTTTAGGCACGGATTTAACGGATTTTTTCTTTTTTTCGGATGCCTTAGTGGCGTTACACTCTGTGTGTCATCCGTGTCATTCGTGCCTTGTTATTTCTATTACTTCTTTTTCAGTTCTTCCACCTGCTTCTTCAGGTCGTTGAGTTCCTTGTACATATCGGGCAGGCGACGGAAGATGGCCTGTGACTTGAAGTATGAACGCTGCTCCATAGGAGGTGTGCCGATGAGCTGCTGTCCGCTCTTCAGACTTCCTGGAACACCACTCTGTGCACCGAGGAACACCTTGTCGCCAATAGTGATGTGACCAGCAATACCTACCTGACCGCCAAACATACACCACTGGCCCACCTTGGTGCTTCCTGCGATACCTACCTGTGAAGACATCACGGTGTTCTCTCCAATATCAGTGTTGTGAGCTATCTGAACGAGGTTGTCGAGTTTCACACCCTTACGGATATAGGTACTTCCCATAGTAGAACGGTCAACACAAGTGTTGGCACCTATCTCTACATCGTCCTCAATGGTGACAATGCCTATTTGAGGAATCTTGTCGTAACCGTCAGGACCAGGTGCAAAGCCGAATCCATCGGCACCTATTACGCAGCCTGCATGAAGAGTTACGTTGTCGCCCAACTTGCAGCCATGATAAACAGTCACGTTAGGATAGATGAGTGCGTTCTTTCCTACCTTGACACCTTCGCCAATGTAGGCATGAGGATAAATCTGGCTGCCTTCGCCCACCTCAGCTCCATCGCTGATATAAGCAAAAGCTCCTACGTAAACACCCTCGGCTACCTTAGCCTTAGGAGAAACGAAAGCCAATGGATCTATGCCAGTCTTCTTAGGCTTCATTGATTCATACATCTGCAGAAGTTTTGCCACGCATTCGTAGGCATTCTTTACGCGAATCAATGTTGTGGAAACGGGCTTTTCCAGTTCTACACTCTCGTCTATCAATACGACAGACGACTGAGTGTCGTATACATAATGCGTATATTTGGGATTTGAGAGGAAAGAAATAGCACCTTTCTTACCTTCTTCAATTTTTGCAAAGGTATTGACGATTGCATTCTTGTCACCTTCTATGTGCCCTTGTACAAACTGGGCTATTTGTTTTGCGGTAAACTCCATATTTGTTTGTTTTCAATGATTGTTATTAGCCAGTTAGCTCCTTATTGCTTGCAAATATAGCAAAAAAGATTTATAAACTTGTAATTAAATCGTAATATTTTGCTTTTTGGCTTGCAAACATACACTTTTTAGGCGCAAAGTGCCCTGAAAAGAGGTTCTTTGCGCCATAAAAGGTAGTCGTTTTTTATGAAAGCTTGGCTAATTCTTCTGCCATCTGCTCTTGCAATTCCTTGGCCTTGATGCCAGCAGCCTCGGCAAAGTCCTCACCGTTGCTGGCATAGATAATGCCACGTGAAGAGTTGACCAGCAGACCGCAGTCCTTGATGATGCCATACTTGCACACTTCCTGCAGACTGCCTCCCTGTGCACCTACGCCAGGAACAAGGAGGAAGTGGTTAGGAGCGCATTTGCGGATATCGGTGAACATGCTGCCTTGTGTGGCTCCTACGACATACATCATGTTCTCGTCGTTTCCCCATTCCTGACTCTTTGTCAACACTTTCTCGAAAAGACGCTGACCGTCCTTGTCTTCTGTGAGCTGGAAGTCGTGGCTACCCTTGTTGCTTGTCAACGCCAGCAGGATGACCCATTTTCCCTCATATTCCAAGAATGGTTTCACAGAGTCTTCGCCCATATAGGGAGCTACTGTGAGAGCGTCGAGTTTATACTCTTCGAAGAATGTGCGGGCGTACATCTTTGATGTGTTGCCGATGTCACCTCTTTTGGCGTCGGCGATGATAAAGTGATGAGGATAGTGCTCGTTCAGATAAGCGATGGTCTTATCGAAAGCTATCATGCCTGCCAGTCCCATGCTCTCATAGAAAGCCAGGTTGGGTTTGTAAGAAACACAGTAGGGAGCTGTGGCATCAATGATGGCCTTGTTGAAGGCGAAGATAACATCTTCAGTCTTTTCATACTGTTTGGTAAGGTGCTCAGGCACTTTCTTGATATCGGTGTCGAGACCTACGCACAAGAAACTTTTCTTGGCGAATATCTGTTCTACAAGTTCTTTTCTGTTCATAATTCTACAATTCTGTTTCTTTCAGTTTTTCTGCATTCTCAGCTACGGTCAGGGCATCTATCATGCCTTGTATGTCGCCTCCGAGAAATCCACTCAGGTCATGGGTGGTATAACCGATACGGTGGTCGGTGACACGTCCTTGAGGGAAGTTGTATGTACGAATCTTGGCGCTACGGTCTCCTGTCGACACCAGACTTTTGCGTCGGCTTGCAATATCGTCGATGTACTTCTGGTGTTCGCGGTCGTGAATGAAGGTGTACAGACGGCTCAAGGCACGTTCCTTGTTTTTAGGCTGGTCGCGAGTTTCGGTACACTCTATGAGGATTTCTTCCACCTCGCCCGTGTTAGGGTTCTTCCAGGGGTAGCGAAGACGTACACCGGACTCCACCTTGTTGACATTCTGACCACCGGCACCACTCGAACGGAATGTATCCCACTTAATATCACCCTCGTTGATGTTTACTTCAAACTTGTCGGCTTCGGGCAGTACGGCTACTGTTGCAGCACTGGTATGCATACGGCCCTGAGTTTCTGTGGCAGGAACTCGCTGTACACGGTGTACGCCCGATTCATATTTCAGTGTGCCATAAACGTCAGCTCCGCTAACAGCAAAGTCGATTTCCTTGAATCCGCCAACGGCACCTTCTGATACAGAAGTCACGCTGACAGTCCATCCCTTTGACTCGCAGAATTTCTTGTACATATTGAAGAGGTCGCCTGCAAAGAGTGCGGCTTCGTCGCCACCAGCTCCACCACGAATTTCCATTTGTACGTTCTTGGCATCTTCTGGGTCTTTTGGCACAAGGGCAATCTTTATCTCTTCCTCAATCTGGGGCTGTAGGGTCTCGTTCTCATTGAGCTCCTCGCGTGCCATCTCTTTCATGTCAGGGTCGGTCTCATTGGCGAGAATGTCCTTGGCTTCCTTGATGGCGTTGAGGCAGTCGATGTAGCGCTTGCGTGCCGCCATGATGTCGCCCAAGTCTTTGTATTCCTTGGTCAACTTCACGTATCGGCTCTGGTCTGCTATCACATCAGGGTCGGTAATGAGGGTGCTGACTTCCTCGTATCGGCTCTCCAAGCCTTCTAATTTCTGTAGTATATTGTTGTTGTCCATCGTTATTTAAACTCTTAGTATTCGAAAGTTCCGAACTCGCTCTTGATAGTCAGGCTGCGTTTGCCTTCCTCGATATGTCCCACTACCTGAGCATCGATATTGAAGCTCTTGCTGATGGCGATAACCTTCTCTGCAACCTCAGGACGCACATAGATTTCCATACGGTGACCCATGTTGAATACCTGATACATTTCCTTCCAGTCGGTACCAGAGCAGTCGTGGATGGCCTTGAAGAGAGGTGGAACAGGGAACATGTTGTCCTTCACAACCTTGCAGTTCTCGTTTACGAAATGTAGTACCTTGGTCTGTGCGCCGCCTGTGCAGTGTACCATACCATGTATTTCGGGACGCAGTTCGTCCAACAGTTTCTTGATGACAGGAGCATAGGTGCGGGTAGGAGAGAGTACCAGTTCGCCTGCATTGACAGGAGCGCCTTCCACCTCGTCGGTCAGTTTGTATTTGCCACTGTATACCAGTTCCTCGGGTACTGCATGGTCGTAGCTCTCTGGGTAGTTCTCTGCCAGGTACTTGGCGAAGACATCATGGCGGGCAGAGGTAAGTCCGTTGCTGCCCATTCCGCCATTGTATTTCTTTTCGTAGGTAGCCTGACCTGTAGAAGAAAGACCTACGATGACATCACCTGGCTGTATGTTGGCATTGTTGATCACGTCACTTCTCTTCATGCGGCAGGTTACTGTTGAGTCTACAATGATGGTGCGAACCAAGTCGCCTACGTCTGCAGTCTCGCCACCGGTAGGATAGATGCCGATACCCATGTTGCGCATTTCGTTCAGGAGTTCGTCAGTTCCGTTGATAATGGCAGAGATGACCTCTCCTGGTACGAGCATTTTGTTGCGTCCAATGGTAGAAGACACCAAGATGTTGTCTACGGCTCCCACGCAGAGGAGGTCGTCGGTATTCATTACCACAGCATCCTGTGCAATACCTTTCCATACAGAGAGGTCGCCAGTCTCCTTCCAATACATGTATGCCAAGCTCGATTTTGTGCCAGCGCCGTCGGCATGCATGATGTTGCAATACTCAGGGTCGCCTCCCAAAATGTCGGGAATAATTTTGCAGAAAGCCTGTGGGAAGATTCCCTTGTCAATATTCTTGATGGCATTATGCACATCTTCCTTGGCGGCACTCACACCGCGCATCATATATCTGTTGTTGCTCATAATCAATTGATATAAAAAGAAAATAATTTTGAATTATATATTGTCTGCAGAGAGTGGATGTTATTCCTGATGCCAGAAGTCCCACGATGCAAAGGCTTGCAGAAGCAACATTTCCAAACCGTTCTTCACGGTGGCTCCTTGCTCTTTGCCTTTCTTCATGAAGAGGGTCTCGTCAGGGTTGTAGATGAGATCGTAGAGCAGGGTGTGGCTGTCCATAGCCTCGTAGGGAAGTTCGGGACATTCGTCTGTATGTGGATACATTCCTACTGGGGTACAGTTTACGATTACGTTGTACTCCTTGATAATCTCTGGTGTTATTTTGTCATACTGTATGGTTCCAGGGCGCTCGAATCTGCTCACGTAGACGGTCTCGAGTCCAAGAGATTTCAGTCCATAGTTGATGGCTTTGGATGCGCCGCCAGTACCTAAGATAAGGGCTTTCTTATGGCAAGGCTCCAGGAATGGCTCTATGCTGCGGGTGAATCCTATGACGTCGCTGTTGTAGCCTTTCAGCCTGACATCATTTCCTTTGTGTTCCACCTTGATGACGTTGACCGCTCCGATGGCTGTAGCCTCGGGGCTGATGAAGTCGAGGTAGCTGATAACCTTTTCCTTGTAGGGGATCGTGACATTGAGTCCTTTCAACTCAGGTGTGGTGTCCAAGATTTCTGTCAGGTCTTCGATGTGTGGTATCTCGAAGTTGATGTACTTGGCATCAATTCCTTCGTTCTCAAATTTCTCGTTGAAGTAGTTCTTTGAGAAGGAATGTCCCAGCGGATAACCTATAAGTCCATATTTGTCCATAATATCCTTGTTTTGTATTGTTCTTTATCGTTGCGCTCTGTTTATTTTGTTGCGAAATACATGGTGCAGATTCCGAAAGTCAGTCTTTTGAATTCGGTTTTGGCAAATCCTGCTTTCCTAAGCACTTCCATCATGGTCTCTCCCTGAGGGAAAGCCTCTATGGTAGCTGTAAGATAGCTGTAGGCGCTTTGGTCTTTGGAAATCAGCTTGCCATAAATGGGCAGTACGGTGTGTGAATAGATGCTGAAAAGCTGTTTCATAGGGAAGCGGACGGGTGACGTCAGTTCCACTATGCTCAGATGTCCGCCCTTCTTCAGTACGCGGTGCATCTCTCTGAGTCCTTGGTCAAGACTCTGGAAATTGCGAATGCCGAAAGCTGCTGTCACGGCATCGAAGGTGTTGTCGGGAAACGAGAGGTTCAGGCAGTCTTCCTTCTGGAAGGAGATGATGTGCTCCAACTTCTCTCTTGCCACCTTTACCTTGCCTATCTTCATCATGCCCTCCGAGATGTCGGTGCCGATGAGTTGCTGTGGATGCAGCATTTGTGCCGACAGGATGGCGAAGTCGCCTGTGCCTGTGGCTATGTCGAGCATTTTCTGAGGCTTGAAAGGTGCCAACTGCTTGATGGCCTTCTTTCTCCAGCCTTTGTCAATGTCCCACGAGAGTCTGTGGTTGAGGGTGTCGTAGGTGGGGGCGATGTTGTCGAACATCTCCTCTACCAGTTTCCCTTTGTCACCTTGTCCTTCGTAGGGCTTTATTTTCTCTTGCTTGTACATGCCTCGCGCGTACCTTATATTATATATAGAATATTACTGTATAGTATGAGTTACGGAAAGTCGGTCGAAAGACTGTCGTTCCGTAACTCTTCTTGTTGTCTTCAGCTTACTTCTTGTGTGAAGCGAGCCACTCGCTGACGTTCTTCTCGATTCGTGCGGCAATGTCGCCTTCCTCGGTAGCCTTGTCGAACTTCTCGCCTGTGATGTGCTCGTACAACTCGATGTAGCGCTCGCTTACGCTCTCTGCATATTCATCGGTAATCTCAGGCATGGTCTGTCCAGGCTCGTTCATGAAGTTGTGCTCGATGAGCCACTGGCGTACAAACTCCTTAGAGAGCTGGCGTTGAGGCTCGCCCTTCTCGAACTTCTCCTCGTAGCCGTCAGCATAGAAATAGCGGCTTGAGTCTGGCGTGTGAATCTCGTCGATGAGATACACCTTGCCGTCGTGCTTGCCAAACTCGTACTTGGTATCTACGAGAATGAGGCCCTGCTTGGCAGCAATCTCCTGTCCGCGCTGGAAGATGCGGCGTGTGTAGTCTTCCATGACAGCATAGTCTTCTGCGCTAACGATACCCTGTGCGATAATCTCTTCCTTAGAGATGTTCATGTCGTGTCCCTCATCGGCCTTGGTTGTAGGAGTGATGATAGGCTCTGGGAAACGCTGGTTCTCGCGCATACCCTCTGGCAGTTTCACGCCACAGATCTCGCGACAGCCCTTCTGGTACTCTCTCCATGCGCTACCGGTAAGGATAGAGCGGATGATCATCTCTACACGGAAGCCCTCGCACTTCAGTCCTACGGTCACCATAGGGTCGGGTGTAGCCAGCTTCCAGTTAGGACAAATGTCTGTTGTTGTATCCAGGAACTTGGCTGCAATCTGGTTGAGCACCTGTCCCTTGAAAGGGATGCCTTTAGGCAGCACAACGTCGAATGCCGAGATTCTGTCTGTGGCGACCATCACGAGGATATCGTCGTTAATGTCATACACATCACGTACTTTTCCGTGGTAAACACTCTTTTGTCCATCAAAATGGAAATCTGTCTTTGTTAAAGCTTTCATTTTACGTTGAAATTTGAACTTTGAAATTTGGACTCGATGATATGGTTTCCCATTCCATTTTCGTCCATTCTTAAATTCTAATTATTTTGTATTCTCTTTTTCTGCTAATCTTGCTTCCCGTGCCTCAGCCCGTTCCTTGTCATACTTGTCGTAGGCGTTGACGATACGGGTGACCAGTTTGTGGCGCACGATGTCTTTCTGTCCTAAGTTCACCACTCCGATGCCTTCTACTCCTTCCAGAATCTTGAGCGCTTCTTTCAGTCCGCTTCTCTGGTCGCGGGGCAAGTCTATCTGTGTCATGTCGCCCGTGATGATCATCTTGGTGTTGGTGCCCATACGGGTGAGGAACATACGTATCTGCTGTGAGGTGGTGTTCTGCGCCTCGTCGAGGATGACGATGGCGTCGCTCAAGGTGCGTCCGCGCATAAATGCCAGGGGCGCTATCTGTATGATGTGCTTCTCCATCATGTCCTGCAGTTTTACGGCAGGTATCATGTCTTCGAGCGAATCATAGAGGGGTTGCAGGTATGGGTCTATCTTGTCCTTCATGTCGCCTGGCAGGAATCCCAACTTCTCGCCAGCTTCGACGGCAGGTCTTGACAGGATGATCTTCTTGGCCACTTTGTCCTTCAGGGCTCTTACGGCAAGGGCAATGCTGAGGTAGGTCTTTCCAGTGCCGGCAGGTCCTACGGCAAACACCATGTCGTTCTTCTCGTAGGCGTCAATAAGTTTTTGCTGATTCTCGCTTCGGCTCTTGATGGGCTTTCCGCTGATGCTATATACCAATACTCCCTTCACGGTGTCGGCTTTGGTCTGTTTGCCCTTCACGATGTCGAGGATATCTTCCTCTGTCAGGGTGTTGTACTTGAGCAGATGTACCCTCATTCGCTCTATCTCTTCTTCTGCTTTTGCCATTACCTCCTCGTCGCCGAGCACGCGCAACACGTTGTCACGTGCCACGATACGCAACTTAGGATACAGCGACTTGATCATCTGCAAGTGAGCGTTGTTCACTCCGTAGAACATCACTGGGTCTACATCTTCGAGTACTATATGCTTCTCTATCAAAACCTTTTTATATCAATTTTTTAGTTGAAAGAAATGTAATATATAACACGGTGCAAAAGTAATCATTTTCCACGACATGAGCAAATTAATACTCCCAAAATCGAGCCTTTGATATCAAAAAACAGTTGGCTAAATGATAAATAATTAAAAAAATGTATCGTGAGCGTCTTTTTGAGGAATGTCGATGGCTCTAATTCGTTCCTTTTTACTACCTTTGCATGAAAATAAAGAACGACACATAGAAATGAAGCTATCCAAGAATAAGTTTTTGAAAGGTTTTGTGGCAGCGACTTTGTTGCTTGCCCTGGTGCGTCTTGTCTTCCCGAGTGTGGCACAACCCTTGGTTCACAAGTCGGTGGCGCAGGCCGACACGGCAGTTGTCGACAGTATCGACACCACGGCGGTAGAGAAGATGAAGCCTTCTGTATTTTTCGATTCCAAGGGACAGGTGGTGAAACACCGTATTTTCTCGGTCCCTCATTTTGGCAACACCTTTCCCGACCAGAACGATGTGCAGCTTCTTGCTGCCAATAAGTTTGGTGTGAGTCCGGTGCAGAACCGTGATGAGGCTGAGCACAGTAAGGGCAAGTTGGTGTATGTGGGCAGTAACCCTTATTTCTATGTAGATAAGTTGAACAACAGCATTCCTTATCTTGTGCCCCGTGCCTCGGTGTTGCTTCAAGATATCGGCAAAGCTTATTTCGACTCGTTGCAGATAAAGGGCATTCCACTCCATAAGATTATCGTCACCAGTATCCTGCGTACCAAGGACGATGTGGCGAAACTGCGTACACGCAACAGTAATGCCACCGAGAACTCGTGTCATCTCTATGGTACTACCTTTGATGTGTGTTACAACAGGTATAAGACCGTGCAGACGGCAAGCGAGCCTCGTCGTGAGGTGCGCAACGACTCTTTGAAATGGGTGCTCAGCGAGGTGTTGCGTGACATGCGTCAGGCCAACCGCTGCTTGGTGAAGTATGAGGTAAAGCAGGGATGCTTCCATATTACGGTGAATTAACGGAAGGGTGGCGTTGCTCGCTTCTTGCCGTGAAGTGGCGGGGCGGGTCTTCGTCGTCTCCCTATAAATGATGATTTTCAGTATGGAATGTGAGTAGAGAAAGAAATATTTGCGGCTTTTTATTGTCATTTCAGAAAATATGCGTAACTTTGCACCCTCAATCAGGAAAGAGACCTTTTTCGGTCTTTTGCAGAGATAAAAAATAGTATTAATCACAATATAAAGGATAAAAAGAAAGAATGATAAAACAAAAGTTCAATAATCGTACCGTTAGAGGCTTCATGCAAGGCGGCTTTGCGACTTGTTGGATATAAACCCGGGCACTTTTGTGTTCGGGCTTTTTTTGTTTATTTGTTAATTTATTAAATATTTACCGATTATGAGAAAAGAATGGAGAGGTTTCAAAGGAAACAAGTGGCAAACGGAAGTCAACTTGCGTGACTTCATTCAGAACAACTACACCAGCTACGACGGCGATGAGTCGTTCTTGG
>ERZ1026886.475-NODE-475-length-20758-cov-4.846882_pt1 | contig 20758 bp, 17 predicted proteins | sample MGYA00380173_ERZ1026886 | MGnify/ENA primary metagenome ERZ1026886 (study PRJEB33269, sample SAMEA4719809) | human gut metagenome | biome: human-associated habitat; feature: organic feature; material: feces | place: Cameroon | collected 2013-10 ... | reverse complement strand
GGGCAGCAGTAGCAACCAGAACGACATGTTCAGCGACCACCCATCAGACGCAAAGCGCATTGCAGCTATCAAGGCAGAGATGCCTGAGGCTCTGAAATATTATAAGCCCGCAACAAAAGTTTCGTCTACAAGCAAAACCTCTTCTACAAAGAAGACAACAACGAAGAAGGCTTCTACAACAAAGAAGACATCTGCAACGAAGAAGAAGACCACACGCAGATAAGCGGTCATAAATTTTTTTTCCGAGCACATGCTTTTCTGAAACGAGCACCTGCTTATATAAAAAAGGTGAAGAAAGCAACCATTTTGAGAGCCCTTATGATGCTCTTAAAGTGGTTGTTTTTTTATGATATCCATAACCGCTGGTTGAGCTGCCGAAGGCATTGAAGCCTGCGGCCCCATGAATGATGGTAAAATCGTCCTCAAAGAGGGCGAACATGGTGGATTAAACCCTCGAAACCATTGCATTTTGCTTAAAAATTTTGTACCTTTGCATAAACTCAAGAAAGAAATAGTCTAAACAACCAAATGATCAGTTAAACCAAAATCGGTCATTAGGCCGTTTGGGGTTTAAAGACTGACAACAAAAGAAATCAAACATTATAATAGGAATGAAAAAAATAAAGAATGTCACCCGTGGGGTGATGACAGCAATTGCATTGTTCTGTATGAGCCTCAGCGCCCAAGCGGCAGAGGTGGTCTACAAGATTGTGGAGTATAACAAGACGACACAAGATTTTCTGTTGGCAGCCAGCGGCATGGTGCCCAAGAACTCGTATGCTGACTTTGAAAACACATACGGTGCCACAACGGGCAACCGCTACAACCAGATACCGCGCAACCGCAACGCTGTGCTTTATCTCAACGGATGGCAAGGATGCACCATAAAGAGCATTACGCTGAGCATGTGCTCAAACAACACGAAAGGACAGGTGGGCATGACGGTGAAAGACGGCGAGACACAGCTCTACAAGCAGGCAGCTGTAGACTTTGCTTCTCCCGATTGGTTCGGACAATGGGTGTCGAAAGACCTTAACGTCTATGTGGACATCAAGAAAGAGCTGAACCTGCCTGCCATCACTACCGACGAGGCCAGCATCGTCGTTCAGGGCGGCACGAAAGAAGGATCGGTCTATCTTGATGCCATCACGATAGAGTATGACGAGGCTGCCGGCACACAGCTCGAGTCGCCGTTGGGATGGATATACGAGAAGATGGAGAAGAAAGGCAAGCTTAACGAGGGCGATGAACTGATGATTTACCGTAACGGTTGTGCTGCCACCGACTATGACGGCATGGAGAAAGACCATTATCTTGATGTCGTGACCATTGCCTCAACCAAGGATGTCACCTCTCCCGACGTGCTGCGCTTCACCCTTGGCAAGGGCGAGAGCAACGGCTTTTGGACGCTCACCGACCAGTATGGCCGCAAGCTTGGAGCCACAGGCAAGCAGACCTTGGCATGGAACGAGGGCTCAACACAATGGGCCATAGACCTTGGCTACGAAGGAGCGACCATAAGCAACGAGAAGGAGAGCAGCAGTACGCTGCGTTACAACGAGCCGACAAGCAGCTATGCACGCTTTGCCCTCTACACCTCAAAGAGCCTGCCGTTGCCGTTCCTCTACCGCAAGGACAAGCAGAAGAAGCCTGAACTGTCGCGCTCGATAACCTTCGACGAAACCGCCGTCACAGCCTCTCTTGAGGACAAGCATGTTGTCCTCGCGCCCACCGTCATGCCTACCTCCACTACCGACAAGCGCATGGTCTGGTCGAGCAGCGACGAGAGTGTGGCAACGGTGAACGGCGGTTTTGTCACCCTTCTGAAGACAGGCCACACCACCATCACCGCCAAGGCAAAGGACGGTGGTGCCGAAGCCAGCGTGAGCCTCACCGTCACAACAGCGTCAGGCATAAACCACCCCACAACAGAAGCCAAGAAGCAAGCCACCCGCAAGGTGCTGAACGGCCACAACATCGTCATAGTGACCGACAACGCCACTTACGGCGTTGACGGGGCGAAGAGATAACATGGACGGAATATATAAATATCGTCAAAGGAAAGAGATAAAAACAGCTCTGTTTGACAGACGAATAAAGACTGTCATCGATTGGTGTGACAACAGCATAGAAAAGCTTGATTTCTACACAGAAAGGATAAAAGCTCTTTGGTGGGGAGATTGTGGCAACAACATAGACCCGCTAAGGCGAGCCTTGCTTACATGCCGATGGAACCTTTATCCCATCCCTGTTGAAAACAAGTCGCACAAGACATTGGGATGGGACAAGTCTCAATGGTTTACGTTCTTTACAAAAAACGATTTGCTTGTAAAAGATTTCCTTGAAAGCAATTTGTCTATAGAAGACAGAATAAAGCAGTTTGATGATGTCAAAAGCCCGTTCTATTCTATCATCAAGGATGAAAGATTCTTAAAAGATTCTTTATGGAAGAACCTTTACGACTATGGAAATATCATCATTCTTATGGAGAAAGAACGTGCCCAAGCAAATTATTGCATATTCATGAATGGAACGCCTTACCCCAAGCATGAACTTGGCGGTGGTTGGAAGACACCATGGCGATATGACCACTTGCTCTATTGCAACCATACCCATTACGACCTCACCATAGACTATCTTTTTGATGAAGCTAACGGATATCGGGTGTTGATATGGAGCGGAAAGAACAAATCGCTTATTCCTTTTAAAAGGCTATCAGAGGTGCAATGTTATGGCTTTGAGAAATGTGACAAAGGAACAGAAGGATGGATTTCAAAATATATATGTGACGCCAACGAAGCAAAAACTCTTGCTATAACGGTGGCAAAATGGGTTGATAGTGTAGACAATTCATAATAAGAACGGAGCATTCTTTTTGTTTTTACTGTCATTATCTTCTATTTGATTCATCCTTAATCTTCTCGTTCCTGCCCCGCCCTTCCATTTCTGTATATTTATGCAAAAACTGGATCCTTTTTATATGGCTTTGCCATAGGGTTTAAATGACAAAATGAAAGTGGCTTCTTTGCGTTGTCATTAAGCCTCTTTGAGGAGCTCATTAAGGCCCTTTGACGACCTCAAAGAGGCTCTTTGACAACGTAAGGCCAATTTTAAGACTTGTTAACAAAACTGTATAGCAAAAACATCAAAAACTTATCAGTTTGCTAACCAAACAATTCTTTTCAGTTACTTTTTGCGCTTTGTATAAATATGCGAACAATTGCATAATTATGCAACATCAGAGAGCAAACAAACAATAATTCTTTCACCCAAATAGGGGGCTTCCGTTAGATGGACAGACAGAAAAAAAAGGTGTGCCAAGCATATCGTTTTTCCTTTTATGAAAGGAGAATCTTTATGCTTGGCACACCTTTGGTTTTCTTCTTGCCTTATTTTCTTCTTGCCTTATTTTCTTCTTGCCTTATTTCTTAATTGCATTATTTCTTATTTGCCTTATTACCTACTTATAATATTCGTTCTGCTGATCGGCAATGGCAGCGTTGGCATTGATCTCATCTTGCGGGATGGGAAGGACGATGCCGCCAAACGTGCGGTCAATGGTTTTGGCACGACGGGTAACAGGCACATCCTGAAAATCGTCATTGAAAACAATGGTGCGGTTCATCCTTATCATGTCGAAGAAGCGCTGACCCTCACCAAACAGTTCCTTGCTGCGCTCATCGAGGATCATGTCATCGGTCACGGTGGCGGCGGTGGCAGCAGCAAGCTGTGGAGAACGACGACGAATGTTGTTAAGCCATGAGGCAGCAGCCTCTTTGTCACCCATGTGCAAGGCAGCCTCGGCAGCTATGAGATAAACCTCTGATAGGCGCATGACCTTGATGTCTACAGCCGTGGAGGTCTCCTTGCCATCGCCCTGCATGTCGAGGCCACCCATATACTTGTAACATGCGCCATGACGCTCCGTGCCAGTGTCTACCCACGACTCGTCATTGTCCATAACACCCCATCTCACATCGGTGGCATCTTCTCCCAGACGGTCGAGGAAATAGTTGCTTGCAAGGAACCATCCCATGGCTCCTTTCTTCTGGCCATAACACATGTAATAATAGCCCAACGAGCTCTTTTCAAGGTCGGTCTTTGTGTCTATGCCGATCTCAAAGATGGCCTCAGAGCCATACTGACGGCTCCATGAGTTGCACCACTCGGATGGCTCATAGAGCTTATATTTGCCTGAGCCGATAACCTCTTCGGCAGCTTTAAGGGCGCCAGAATAATCTTCCATGTAGAGCTTGACCTTAGCTTGCAGAGCCACGTTGCCATAATAGTCGAGATAGCCGTGCTTCACACCCTTGTCGGAAGCGAGGAGTTTCTGGCCTTCAGTAAGGTCTTCAACGATCTGGCTGTAGACCTCCTCCACCTTGGCACGCGAGGGTTGCGCACCCGCATCGAGGGTCGTCAAGACCAAGGGCACACCATAAGATGTCTTGTTATAATTGTAAGGCAAGCCATAGAGGCGCACGAGGTCAAAATAGAACAAGGCGCGGAGCGAGAGAGCCTCGCCCTTGTAATAGTTAAGCGCTGTGCTGCCATCGGCCTGACGCTTGTCGATGTTTTCAATTAGGTTGTTGGCCTGCATTATGCAGTCGTAGATCTGCGACCAGAACGCCTGATAGGTGCCGCTCGTGGGCGTGTGGTTAAACGTATAGAGGTTGTCGTTGCCTCTACCGTTGGTGTAGATGGTGAGGTCGCCACCCTTGGCATCGCCATAGAGAAGGAAATTGCGGCCATAATAGGACGACGACGACATCTTGAACATCATGCCGTTTATGGCTACCTCGGCGTCACGCTGCGTGGCAATGGCTTCGTCAGCGTTGCCCGAATTGGTGGGTTGGCGGTTAAGAAAATCGGAGCACGAGGTGAGACAGGTCAAACCGAGAACCAACGCCATTATTGTTATCTTGTTTATCTTCATTACTTTTGATTTTTTGTGATGGCTATGCTGCCACCGTATAAAACTTCTACGTTTGAAAGAATAGAGACACCTGCTTTTTGCAGGCATGCAAGGTGGCGAGCCTTAGAACGTGAGCTCAACACCAAAGATGAAGGTCTTGCCTAAAGGTGTCTCCCAGCCGCGTGTGCTGTAGCTGTTGACCTCGGGGTCAGCATCCTTGTAACGGGAGAAGGTAAGCAGGTTCTCTGCGTTGAAATAGACCCTCGCGTTTGTCATAAGAGCATGCTTGACCCACTCTCTTGGCAAGCTGTAAGCCAGGCTCACCGTCTTCAGACGCAGGAAGGAAGCGCTGTGCAGATGACGTGTGCTATACTGCATGGCGTCGGTAAGGTCGCTACCTGAAAGGGCTGGTTCTGAGGCATCGGTGTGGGTAGGCGTCCACATTTTCTCGTAATAGTGTTTTGAGCGTATGCGCTCCCAGTAGTAGCCATCGTCGGCCACATCTTTGTAAGCGCCATCATAGAGCTTTCCACCGAGCTTATAGATAAAGTTGAGACCCAGTTCCACGCCCTTGTAAGACACGTTGGTAGAGAAGCCGCCAGCCATGTCGGGAATGCCGTTACCGATAATCTTCATGTTGGCTTTCTCATAGTCGTAAGTGGCACCGCGACCCTTGAACACGAAATCGCCGGCCTGCGAATTGCTCTCGTCGTTGACGAAATAAACGCTCTTTCCGTTGGCAGGGTCTACACCAGCCCACTCATAGCCATAGAAGGCGAGCGTCGACTGTCCCTCACGGTAGATATACTGTGCGCGCGAGTCGCCGCCTGTCGGGTCATACCATATAATGTCTTGACCGCGATACAAGCTTTTGACCTTCGACTTGATGAACGAGGCGTTGAACGATGCCGTCCAGGTCAGTCCGTTCTTCTTTATAATGTCGCCAGACAGTTCGATCTCAACGCCGTGGTTGTTTATCTTGCCGATGTTTCTGAGCGTAGAGTTGAAGCCTGTGACCATAGACACAGGCACATCCTGAATCAGGTTGTCAGAGTTGCGGTTGAAGAACTCGACAGAGCCTCTGATGCGTTGGTTGAGGAAAGCAAAGTCGAGGCCCACATTGAAATTGTAGTTGGTTTCCCAAGTGAGGTCTTTGTTGCTCAACGACGATATGTAGCCTGCGGGGTTGCCCATATATTTGTTCGAATAGGACATGAGGTTCATGTAAGCATAGTTGGACGACGGCAGCGTGCCGTTAACGCCATACGAAGCACGCAACTTCAGTTCGTTTATCCATGTGGCGTTCTCCAAGAACTTTTCTTTGTTCAGTCGCCAAGCGCCAGACACAGACCAGAAGTTGCCCCAACGGGTGTCAGGACTGAGTTTTGAGGAGCCGTCGCGACGGAACGAAGCCGAGAGGAAATAGCGCTCAGCATAGTTGTAGTCGGCCTTCGACAGCACCGACACCATTGAGTTGCCCCACTGGTAGCCGGCTGCTGTGGGTGTGCCGGCTGTGGACACAGTGTGGAGGGTGCTGCTCGGGAGGTTGTCGCCTGAGGCACGCACAAAATCGGTGGTGTTCTTCTCGGCTTCAAAACCAGCCAACAGTCCGATGGCGTGGTCGCCGAACGCACGGTTATATGTGGCCGTTGTTGACGACACGATCTTCTCGTAGGTCGTTCGCATCTCGCTCACGGTGCCGTTTACGGCCGATGCGTCAAAATGGTTCGCGCTATAGTAGATATGATCTCTCACACTCGTGTTGTCGTAAGAGAAGATGGAGCGCAGGTCAAGTCCGGGCAGCAGATGCAAGGTGAGCGTCTCGATGGCAGAAATGCGGGTGTTGACCGACTTGTTCTCCCACTCCTTATTATAATAGAGGCCGTTGTAGGCATAGCTGCCATAGCGGTCGGTCCAGTCGGCACCTGTGGCATAATCGGTAGGCCAATAGAGTCCCCACAACAGGTTGCGTGTCTGCATGAAATAGTTGGAACCCGTAGAACGGGTGTCGTTATAGCCGCTCTTTGAGGTGCGCGTGAGGCTCACGTTGGTGCCTACCTCTACCAGCTGTCCGATCTTCTGCGACAGGTTAACGCGTCCCGACACACGCTTGAAGCTGTTTACCCACAAGCGTCCGTCGTCCTTGGTGTAAGAGAGCGACGTGAAATAGTTGGTCTTGTCGGTAGAGCCGCTCACCGACACATCGTTGGTCTGGTACACGCCTGTGCGGAAATAGGCATCGTCCCAATCAAAATATTTGCCGCCGCGTCCCGAGTGGTCATACTCGCCAATGTTCACGTTCTCATAAGCTCCCGTGCCATCGGTCGTGAACTGGTAGCCGTGCTTGTTGAACTTGCGGTTGAGCTGCTTCAGAGCATAAGCGTTGGCATCGGCATCGCTGGCACCGTTGGCTGTCTTGTAGTCGTGGAACACGGTGTAGAGCATGTCGACCTGTTGCTGGGTGTTGGCAGCCTCATAGTTGCCTGAGGCCCATGACGGCGTAAAGCCAATTGACGATTTAAGGCAGATCTGCGGCTTGCCCGTCTTGCCGTGCTTCGTGGTTATGACGATGACACCATTGGCGGCACGCGAGCCGTAAAGCGAGGAGGCAGCGGCGTCTTTCAGCACCGATACCGACTCGATGTCATCGGGGTTGAGCGAATTCATGATGTTGTTGGTGCTGTAGGTATAATCGGACATCTGGCCGACATCGCCGCTCATCACGGGCACACCGTCGATAACATAGAGGGGAGAGCTGCCGGCGTTCATGGAGCCGATACCTCTAATCTGCAAGCTGGGTGCTGAGCCTGCCTGTCCAGACGAGCTGGTGACCTGCAAGCCGGCAACCTTGCCAGCCAACGCATTCTCAAAACTTGTCGACGGACGGTCTGCTATCTCTGCCGATTTTATCATGGAGGCAGAGCCTGCATAGCTGGCCTTCTTCGCTGTGCCGTAAGCCACAACCAACACATCGCCAAGCTGATTGTTCTCTTCATACATGGTGATTTTCATGTCGGGTTTTATCGTCGCCACCTTCACTTGCATGCCAAGATAGGAAATGCGCACTTGTGTGGCCTTGACAGGGATGTTGTTGAACGAGAACTTACCGTCAATGTCGCTCACTGTTCCTGTTTTTGTGCCAACCACCACAATAGAGGCACCCACCACGGGCTCTCCGTTTTCTGACACGATGGTTCCCGTTATCTGCCTCGACTGTGCCGAAACAGTGGCGGCACATACAATAGAGGCGAGAGATACCAATAATTCTCTTTTACCCATAAGCAATCTTGTTGTTTGCGGTTTACTATATCTTTATTCTCTTTTAAACAAAAATCTCTTTAAACAATCTTGATAATTTAAAAAAGATAGTCAATTGAAACTTGTTCGAAATTTTAATCTTTGTTTTTGCTTTTAAAATGTTTTTATCTTTAAACGTTTTCGTTTGCAAATATAAACCTAACTATTCAAAACGAAAGCAAAAGAACTTAAAAACATTACACAAAGACACTATTTCTTGATTTAAAACAACAATGCGCCATTTTTCAAGCCTAACATCATCTCATTATGCCACATATTTTTACCGTTTTCTTGCAAAAAGACTGTTAACAAAGCAAAAGACGTTTTTATATTAAACAACAATATTTTCCTTTTTTTATTCCTTGCAAATTGTGTCTTACGATATGAATGGCTATCTTTGCATAAGATAATAAGATAACAAGATACAACAAAAGGATAATGAAAACACAACTTGACGTACACACCCACACCGTGGCTTCAGGTCACGCATACAGTTCTCTTCAAGAGATGGCACAAGCCGCTTCCGACAAGGGACTGAAGATTCTTGGCATAACAGAGCATGGGCCAGGCATTCCCGGAACATGCAACCCGATATATTTCCGCAACATGCATTGTGTGCCGCGCCAACTGTACGGCATAAGACTGATGCTTGGCGCTGAGCTGAACATCCTCAACACCAACGGCGACATCTGTCTGGACGAAGAACATTGGCGCATGCTCGACCTGCGCATTGCCGGCATACACAGCTTGTGCTGGGAGGGCGGCACGATGGAAGAAAACACGGAGGGTGTGGTCAAGGCCATGCGTAACCCCTTCATACAGATAATAAGTCATCCGGGGGACGGCACAGCCGAACTCGACTTTGAACGCCTCATGCAGGTGTCGAAGGAGACACACACGCTGCTTGAGATCAACAACCACTCGTTGGCACCGATACGCCACAAAGAGGTGGCGCGACCAAACAACCTCACGTTGCTGCGTCTGGCGAAGAAATATGACACACCTATAATTCTCGGAAGCGATGCCCATTTCTCAACGATGATTGCGCAATATGACAACGTTATGCCGCTGCTCAAAGAAGTGGACTTTCCCGATGAGCTGATCATCAACTATGACGTGGAGCGGTTCCTGAATTATCTGAAGCCGACACCTAAGAAGGCATAACCTGTTTCGAAAACGTATATGTGGGCGGAACAGCGATGATGATGGAACAGCGATGATAGCGAACCGATGATGATGGCTGAACAACGATGATGGCGAACCGATGATGATTGTTGAACAGCGATGTTGATGTGACATCGAAAAAAGGAAAGGAAAAGAAAAATTGAAAAGCAGACTTAAAATAAAGATAAGGTTAAACCTCCGACAACGGCTCTTGCTCTTGCTGCTCATTGCTGTCACAGCGTTTAAGCTTGTGCCAGGAATGGGCATGTTCTACACGCGAAGTATCTATCCCGTTGTCGGGACGGTGCTGTCACACATCTCTGGGTTAGTGCCCTTCGCGCTTGGCGATGTCTTTATTGCAGGAAGCATTGCATGGGTCATCGGCTACCCCGTCTACGCCATTGGCTACAAGAAGACAGAAACGAGAAGGGCGTTGGGGCATGTGGGCGAATATCTGCTGTGGGTGTATGTGTGGTTCTATGCTGCATGGGGGCTCAACTATTCGCAACCCAATATCTACCGCCGCATGCACATGCGACCCGTGGAGGTTGACAAAGAGGCGTTCCGACAGTTTGCTTATAGCTACGCCGACAGCCTGAACGCCGCTTTTGACAGGATGGTGACGGCAAAAGACGGTAAAGCCAAAGCACACGCGGCTTTGGAGCTGCTTTTAAAACGTTGCGACAAACAGCAAGCCAAAGCTGAAGCGGCAATAGAGAAAGGTTATGAGCAGATGGGACAGAACGCAAGGGCTTGGGGCATAAACACGCCGTTCAACCACAATCCAAAGGTCAAGACGATGGTGTTCTCAAGGCTCAGTTCGATGGCGGGCGTGACAGGCAGCATGGGGCCGTTCTTCTGTGAGTTCACGCTTAACGCCGACCTCAGACCACACGCCTACCCTGCCACCTACGCTCACGAGATGGCGCACCTGCTGGGCATAAGCAACGAGGGCGAGGCCAACTTCTACAGCTATGTGGTGTGCACCTCATCCAAGGACGAGGCGACACGCTTCAGCGGCTATTACCACATCTTCTTCCACGTCATCATCAACGTGCGCGAGTTGCTTGGTGAGGAAGAGTTTGAACGATTCGTAAGCGGTCTACGCCCAGAAATAATGGCGCTTGCACGCAACGACAGAGAGTATTGGCTCGCGCTTCGCAGTCCAATCATTGACAAGACGCAGACTTTCTTTTATAACCTCTACCTCAAAGGCAACAATGTGGAAGAAGGCTTGAAGAGCTATTCGGCCGTGATCGGTATGATCATGGCGTGGAACAAGCAATGAAGGGAAGCCAGAAAAAGGAAAACTTAAAAGGAAAGCTTATAAGGAAAGCTAAAAAAAGAAAAGCCAAAAAGCAAGAAGAAAAACAGAAAGAAAAACAGAAAGAAAAATAGAAAAAAGCAATTGTCCTTGAAAAGAGCAAACATCAGGAACAGCAGATCCGTTCTACCGATGTCAGTCTTTTCAAGGACAATTGCATTTAAACCCAAATCGGTCATTAGATTTGGGTTAAACCGTTGTGTTATTTCTTAAGCACAGGCTCACAGGTGAGGTTGACGCCCAGCTTCTTGAAAATTTTCTGGTCCACATCGCTCAGCATAACCGTGCAATGGGCCTGGCATCCGCGCAGCTTGGGAAGCTGCTCAAGAGCACGACGGCAGTTGTCGTCATGAACAGACAGCACAGACAGAGCCACAAGCACCTCGTCGGTGTGTAGACGTGGATTACGGCCGCCAAGATAGCTTATCTTCGTGTGCTGTATAGGCTCAATCATCGACTGGGGAATGAGCTTCAGATCGTGGTCGATACCGGCAAGGTGCTTCATGACGTTGAGCAACAAGGCAGCGCTGCAACCTAACAGTTCGCTCGACTTGGCTGTGATGATTGTTCCGTCTTCAAGCTCTATGGCTGCTGAGGTGTGACCCGTCTCCTTCTTGAAGTTCTTGGCAGCCACGGTGGTGCGGCGGAAGTCGGTCGTTATCTTGGCCTGGTTGAAGAGAAGCTGTATCTTGGCAATCTCATTATCGTTGCAGGCGCCACGCGCCATCTTGTTTGTGGCAGCATAATAGCGGCGCACAATCTCGTTCTTTGAAGCCTCACAGCACGCCTCGTCATCGCTTATGCAGAAACCGACCATGTTGACACCCATGTCGGTGGGCGACTTGTAAGGGTTAGAGCCGTAGATGCCCTCAAACAGAGCGTTGAGAACGGGGAAAATCTCGATGTCGCGGTTATAGTTGATCGCAATCTTGTTGTATGCCTCAAGATGGAACGGGTCTATCATGTTCACATCGTTAAGGTCGGCGGTGGCAGCCTCATAGGCAATGTTCACGGGGTGCTTGAGAGGCAAGTTCCACACGGGGAAGGTCTCAAACTTGGCATATCCGGCACGCACGCCACGCTTGTTCTCGTTATACAGCTGACTGAGACACACGGCCATCTTGCCGCTGCCAGGACCAGGGGCTGTGACGATGACCAGCGGACGCTCGGTCTCGACATAATCGTTCTGGCCAAAGCCCTCGTCAGAAGCGATGAGGGAAACGTTGTGGGGATAGCCCTCTATAAGATAATGATAATAGGTCTTGATGCCTTCGCGCTCCAAGCGCTGACGGAAGGCGGTGGCGGCGGGCTGTCCGTTATAATGGGTTATGACAACCGAGCCCACCATGAACCCACGGTTCTCAAACTCGCCACGAAGACGCAACACATCCTCGTCATAGGTTATGCCGAGGTCGGCACGTTTCTTGTTCTTCTCTATGTCAGTGGCGCTGATGACAATAACGATCTCTATGCTGTCGCTCAGCTTTTGGAACATGCGCAACTTGCTGTCGGGCATGAATCCCGGCAACACGCGGCTGGCATGATGATCATCGAAAAGTTTGCCTCCAAGTTCGAGGTAAAGTTTTCCGTCAAACTGTGAAATACGCTCCTTAATGTGCTCAGACTGTATCTTCTGATACTTCTCGTTGTCGAATCCTATCTTCATAATACTTGTTTTCTGGTGCAAAATTACAAAATATGCCTTTTACATGCAAACACACGCTTATTTATTTTGTATTTGGCAAAATAATTTCAGTCAAATACTTGATTTGCGACAAAATGTCTTACTTTTGCAGAACTAATACAAACAAACAATATAAATGGAAACGAACGACAACAAAGAAGAACAAATTCTTATACGCATAACAGGCAAGGACCGGCCAGGACTAACAGCTTCAATAATGGAGATTCTTGCCCGCAAGGACGCAAAGATATTGGACATCGGACAGGCCGACATCCACTCCACCTTATCGCTCGGCATCCTTATACGCATTGACGACCATGCGTCAGGACAGGTAATGAAAGAGCTGCTCTTCAAAGCCACGGAGCTGGGCGTGAACATCGGCTTCTCGCCTGTCACAGACGAGGAATATGAGAACTGGGTCAACCTGCAAGGAAAGAACAGATATATCCTCACGATGATAGGCCGCACGCTGTCGGCAAAACAGATTGAGGCAGCAACAAAAATCATTGCCAGGCAAGGCCTGAACATCGACTCCATTCTGCGACTCACAGGACGCATGAGCATAATGCACCCTGAGCGCAACATGAAAGCCTGCATAGAGTTCTCGCTAAGAGGCACACCCGAAGACCGGGCCACCATGCAGAAGGAGCTCATGGCCATAAGCGCCGAGATGGAGATCGACTTCTCGTTCCAGAAAGACGACATGTACCGACGCATGCGTCGACTGATCTGCTTCGACATGGACTCTACGCTCATACAGACCGAATGTATAGACGAGCTGGCTGAACGTGCAGGCGTGGGGGCAGAGGTGCGCGCCATAACAGAGAGCGCCATGCGCGGCGAGATCGACTTTAAAGAGAGCTTCACACGACGTGTGGCCCTGCTGAAGGGTCTCGATGCGAGTGTGCTTGAAGACATTGCCGTTAACATGCCCATCACCGAAGGTGTGGACCGCCTGATGTCGGTGCTGAAACGCTGCGGCTACAAGATTGCCATCCTGAGCGGCGGATTTACATATTTCGGCGAATTCCTTCAGCGCAAATATGGCATCGACTATGTCTATGCCAACGAACTGGAGATTGGCGAAGACGGAAAGCTGACAGGACGTTATGTCGGCGAGATCGTTGACGGACACCGTAAGGCAGAGCTTCTGAAGCTCATCGCACAGGTGGAAAAAGTGAACCTCGCACAAACCATAGCCGTGGGCGATGGCGCCAACGACCTGCCCATGCTTGGCGAGGCCGGCCTCGGAATAGCCTTCCACGCAAAACCCCGTGTAGTGGCAAACGCAAAGCAGAGCATCAACACCATTGGGCTTGACGGCGTGCTCTATTTTCTCGGATTTAAAGACAGCTACCTTGGCGAGCAAGGACGCTTCTGACATAAAGAACCCTCCGTTCTAACATAAAGGCAGGCACACATGATGTTGTGTCTGCCTTTATTTTTGAAAAAATAATGACGCTTTTGCTTGCACATTAAAAGAAAAAGAATTACTTTTACGGCATAATAACAAGAAAACAGAATTAACATATCTAGCACCTAAAAGTAATTATCTATGACAGAATTTTTCATGCAACATTTTTGGCTGCTTTGGCTCATTGTTGCCATCGTATGTCTTTCGTTGGAGATGACCTCTGGCGATTTCTTCCTGACATGTTTCGCAATAGGTGCCATGGCCAGCGTGCTGGCAGCAGCGTTTGATGCGCCGTTCTGGATACAGGTGATTGTCTTTGCCCTTGTCTCCGTGATGTCCATTCGTCTGTTGCGCCCACGTCTTCTTGCCTCGTTGCATAAAGGCAAGGAAGACCGACCAAGCAATGCCGATGCGTTGATGGGACGAATAGGCGTTGTGTCTGAGATTATTCCTGCCGACGGCTATGGACGCGTGAAGATTGACGGTGACGACTGGAAAGCAGAGTCGCCTGTTAACGTGCCGCTACAAGTGGGCATGAAAGTGGAGGTCATCGGACGCGACAGTATCATCATAAACGTCAAGCCTGTATAAAAACAGACATTGTGCAGAACGAGCATTGGATAAAAAAGAAACATTGGATAGAAACAATTGAAAAACCTATAAAAACGACAAAACTATGGAAGGATTTGTAAGCATTGCCCTTACGGCAATAGTAGTGTTGGCCATTATCTTTGTAAAAATGGCCGTGGTGATTATTCCTCAGAGCGAGACAAAGATCATTGAGCGTTTAGGAAAATATTATGACACCCTGAAACCAGGCGTTAACATCATCATACCGTTCATAGACCGCGCAAAGACCATCATAACGATGACACGCGGACGCTATGCCTACTCTAACTCTATAGACCTGCGCGAACAGGTTTACGACTTCGACAAGCAGAACGTGATCACGAAAGACAACATTCAGATGCAGATCAACGCCCTGCTCTATTTCCAGATTGTGGACCCATTCAAGGCTGTTTACGAGATCAACAACCTGCCGAATGCCATTGAGAAGCTCACACAGACAACGCTGCGAAACATCATCGGCGAGATGGAGCTGGATCAGACGCTCACATCGCGCGACACTATCAACACAAAGCTTCGCGCCGTGCTCGACGATGCAACAAACAAATGGGGCATCAAGGTGAACCGTGTGGAGCTGCAAGACATCATTCCGCCATCAAGCGTGCTTCAGGCCATGGAGAAGCAGATGCAAGCAGAGCGTAACAAACGTGCAACCATCCTCACATCAGAGGGTCAGAAGCAAGCAGCCATCTTGCAGTCGGAAGGTGAAAAGACATCTACCATCAACCGCGCAGAGGCAGCCAAGCAGCAAGAGATTCTGCGGGCTGAAGGTGAGGCACAGGCACGCATACGCAAGGCAGAAGCAGAGGCCATAGCCATTGGCAAGATCACAGAGGCTGTAGGTGCAAGCACCAACCCCGCCAACTATCTGCTCGCGCAAAAGTATATCCAGATGATGCAACAGGTGGCTGAGGGCGACAACGCCAAGACGGTTTATTTGCCTTATGAGGCAACAAACCTTCTGGGCAGCATTGGCGGCATAAAGGATCTGTTCAAGCAATAAAGACCTGTTCAAGCAATAAAGACCATTCATGTTTCTCTGAACGGTCGCAAGTTTTAATAATTAACTCATAAAAATGGACAATATGAAAACAATCATTCCTTCTGCCCTCATTGCTTTGGGCATTGTTATATTGGGCCTGTGTGTGAAATGGGGCATCGACGACTTCACAAACAAAGACCGCAAAGTGGTGGTTAAAGGATTGTCGGAGAAAGAGGTAGATGCCGACAAGGTGACATGGCCTATCGTGTCGAAGGAGTTGGGCAACGACCTGCCCGACCTCTACCACCGCATAGCCGTGACGCAGGCAAGCATTAAGCGCTTCCTTAAGGCTGGCGGCGTGACAGACAGCGAGATAACGGTCAACGCCCCCGTGGTCATAGACCTCAATGCCGACCAATATTCGGACAACAGACGGTCATATCGTTACAACATAACGTCCATCATAACGGTCACATCGCGCAATGTGGCACAGGTGCGCAACCTCATAGCCCGCCAAGGTGAGCTGCTGAAAGACGGCATTGCCATCGTCAGCGGCGACTACGAGAACCGCATTCGCTACGAGTATGTGTCGTTTAAGGCCATGAAGCCCAAGATGATGCAAGAGGCCATCGCCAACGCAGAGACCACAGCTCAGCAGTTTGCCAACAGCAGCAAGAGCAAGCTCGGCAAGATTGTCAGTGCAGACCAAGGACAGTTCTCTATTGAGGACCGCGACCAAAACACGCCTTACATAAAGAAGGTGCGTGTGGTGTCAACCGTGACCTATGCGTTAAAAGACTGATTTGGGTTTAAGAAACAATGAGCAAACGTAGCTTAACGCTTCCGTTTGCTCATTGTTTTTTTATGCTCGGCACGAGCACAAAAAAGAGTGGCATGCAATCGCACACCACTCTTTTTTTTGTTATTATCTCCTTATGAAAGAAAGGCTTATTCGTTCTCAGGACGGAGCTGGCGAACGGTCTCGGCAGCACGCCACATCTCCTTGTCGTGCATAGCCTTCAGCTCTGCGTTCAGCTTCTCACGATAGTCGGGCTTAGAGTTGCTGTCGATAGAGATCTGAGCCTCGTTGCCAGTCTTAACTGACAGGTACAGCCACTCCATAACAGGCTTGATAGCCTCGCGGAAACGGGGAGCCCAGTCGAGAGCACCACGCTGTGCTGTGGTAGAGCAGTTAGCGTACATCCAGTCCATACCCTTCTCTGCGAACAGAGGCATAAGGCTCTGAGTCAGCTCCTCTACGGTCTCGTTGAAAGCCTCAGAGGGAGAGTGGCCGTGCTCACGCAGCACGTCATACTGAGCCTCAAGCAGACCCTCGATAGCACCCATCAGAGAGCCACGCTCACCTGTAAGGTCGCTGGTAGCCTCACGCTGGAAGGTTGTCTTGAACAGGTAGCCAGCACCGATACCGATACCGAAGGCGATGGTCTTCTCCTCAGCCTTGCCAGAGTGGTCCTGATAAACAGCGTAAGAGCAGTTCAGACCGCGACCCTCAAGGAACATTGTGCGGAGCGATGTGCCCGAACCCTTAGGAGCAACCATGATAACGTCGATGTCGGCGGGAGGAACAACACCTGTGCGGTCGTTCCAGTTGATAGCAAAACCGTGAGAGTAGTAGAGGGTCTTGCCCGGTGTGAGATATTGTTTGATTTTTGGCCATACAGCAATCTGGCCTGCGTCAGAAAGCAGCATGCAGATGATGGTTCCCTTCTGTGCAGCCTCCTCTACAGAGAAGAGGGTCTTGCCGGGCACCCAACCGTCAGCCACAGCCTTGTCGTATGTCTTGCCAGGACGCTGACCGACGATGACGTTGAAACCGTTATCGCGGAGATTACCTGCCTGACCTGGTCCCTGAATACCATAACCTAAGATGGCAATTGTCTCGTTTTTAAGAACTTCACGTGCTTTTTCCAATGAAAACTCTTTGCTGGTGACTACAGTTTCTACAACGCCACCGAAATTCATTTCTGCCATATTACTTAAATTTTATGCTGTGCAGCCTCACACATATTATATATGCGAGAGCCTCAGCGGTTGTTATTGTTTTGTTGTTTCTTTTATAAGTTCTCTCAAAACAAGTCGCGCCATACCCAAAACGAGTCAGCTACTGACGACGACTGTTTATCCTGTTAAACGGTTGCAAAGGTAATAAATTAAAATGAAACACCAAAAAAATCTTTCATTCTTTTACAAATTTAACCTTACTTCTACAAACTTCAATTTTTTCTTCGCTTTCAGGTGTCTGTTTCATTATGCGCACACACCACTCGTTATCAGCTGTTTTCTCGCGATAGAACAGCAAGTTGTCGCCGCCATGCGACTCTGCCACATAAGCGATCTCGAAGCGTGCTATGCGATGGCTACGGAACCAATCGACAGGCCACAGGTCGATGATGTGCTCAATATATTTTACGCTGTTGATGTGACCATTAATGTCGACATCGCTGTAGCAGGTCTGCACCGTGCGCACATATTCAGCATCGGGCGACATCTTCACACGCGAGCTTTTGGCTATCGGACAGGGAGTGTCGGTGTCGATATACTGGTTTATCAGGCCGTCATGGATCGAGAGGATGTCGGTAGGCTGTCGCGAGTCGGTGTCGATAAGTGCCCACACGCTGCGTCCATAGCCATAGGTCTTTCCGTCAACAGACTTCACTTCAAAGTCGCGGTCGGTGAAATAGCGCATAGCACCTTCCACCCATGTGTTCACAAAGAACCGCTCATAAGCCTTGGGATAGCGATCCATCTCTATGACCAGGCGCGAGAGCACCCATGTCTTGTGCAACGGATTAAGATAGTTCATGCCGTAGCCGCGGTCGTTCGAATGGAAATCGGCGGCGTTGAGCATGTGGTTACCAAGATGTCCGATGAACAGGTGGTGCGAGAAGTCGCAATGGAAGGGCTCAGAAAGGAACTCGTAGCTTCCTACTTTACTCAGCATTTCCATCATTGCCCTGTTTTTGTAAGAAATCGGTAACAGGCTCTTCAAAGCTGCGTGTCACGGCGATACGTCCTGAGCGCGAATATTGCAGCAGGCAACCGAAAGCGTTGAGCTTGTCGTAAAGGCCCGTGATGTCGGGGGTCAGTCCGGCAAGCAACACCGTGCTGTAGGTTGGGTTTACCTCCATCATGCGTGCATCGGCCTTGCGAATTGTGCGCGACACCTCAGGATTTTCAAGCAACACAGAAGTAGAGATCTTGTAAAGGCCGACCTCATGAATGAAGAGGTCGTCGTCTGTATAATAGTCTGCCTTCACCACATCAATCTTCTTCTCGATCTGCTTGGTCACCTTCTTTATTTGTTCCTCATCGCTCCATGCGGTGATGGTGTACTTGTGAACATCGGGTATGCTCGATGCCGACACATTCAGACTCTCGATATTTATCTGTCGGCGGGTAAACACCGCCGTTATCTGGTTCAGGACGCCCGCAATGTTTTCTGAATAAACAAGCAGCGTATATAATTTCTTTTCCACGATTCTTTTCCTTAATTGTCAAGCGTTAAACACTAACCATTAAAACTCTACACATTGTTGCTGCGTTTAAGCTTTTATCTCCAGCAACATGTCGTCTACGCTATTGCCCGGAGGAGTCATCGGCAACACGTTGTCCTCTTCCTTTATAGCCAACTCAAGCACATAAGGGCCAGGGGTGGCAATCATCTTCTCCACGGCAGCACGCAGCTTAGAGCGGTCTGTCACCACATCATAAGGAATGGCGTAGCCCTTGCAGATGGTGGCATAATGTGGGTTGAGCATTTTGGTAAACGACTGGCGGTGGTTGAAGAACATGTCCTGCCACTGGCGCACGTTGCCCAGATAGTTGTTGTTAAGCAGCACCACCTTGACTGGGGTCTGTTGCTCCATGATGGTGCCAAGTTCCTGAATGCTCATCTGGAAGCCGCCGTCGCCTGTGAACAGGCACACCGTGCGGTCGGGAGCGCCAAAGGTTGCACCCACGGCAGCGGGAAGACCAAAGCCCATGGTTCCCAGTCCGCCGCTCGTCACGATGCTTCGCTTGAGGTTAAACTTAGAGTAGCGACACGAGAACATCTGGTTCTGGCCCACATCGGTCACGACGATAGCTTCGCCCTTTGTCACCTCTGCCACCACGTTGGCCACCTCACCCATGAGCAGCGGGCCCTCGGCGGGATGTATGGCAGGCTGTATGACCTTCTCGTTCTCTTGGTCGAAGAAAGGTTTGAAGCTGTCACGCCACTCGCGGTGCACGTTCTTCTTCAGCAGACGGGTGATGGCTGGCAACGACATCTTGCAGTCGCCCACCACAGCCACATCGGTCTTCACGTTCTTGTCGATCTCGGCCTCATCGATGTCGAGATGTATAATTTTTGCCTGCTTGGCATAAGTGTCGAGACGTCCTGTCACACGGTCGCTGAAGCGCATGCCTATGGCAATGAGCACATCACACTTGTTCTCCATGACGTTAGGCGCATAGTTGCCATGCATTCCGAGCATGCCCATGTTAAGCGGATGGTTGCTTGGAAGGGCAGACAGACCGAGCAGGGTGCGTGCTGCGGGAATGTCAGCACGCTCCAAGAACTCAATCAGCTCGTTCTGCGCTCCACCAAGTTCCACACCCTGACCCACAAGAGCCAGCGGACGCTCAGCAGCGTTAATCAGTTCGGCAGCCTGCTCCACGGCAGTCTGTGATATTTTCGGATACGGATTGTAGCTGCGTATCGATGTTACCTGAACAGGGTTCCAGTTGCAGCTGTGTATCTGTGCATTCTTCGGGAAGTCGAGTACCACAGGACCGGGACGGCCTGAGCGAGCGATGTAGAACGCACGGCTCACAGCCCATGCCACATCCTCAGGACGACGAATCTGGTAGCTCCACTTTGTGATAGGCTGTGACAAGCCCACGAGGTCAACCTCCTGGAAGGCATCGGTGCCAAGCGCTCCCACGCCCACCTGTCCTGCGATGACGACAATAGGTGTTGAGTCCATCATGGCATCGGCCACACCCGTCAATGTGTTTGTCACGCCAGGGCCGCTTGTCACCAGACAAACGCCCACCTCACCGCTCACGCGGGCAAAGCCCTCTGCGGCGTGTGCCGCAGCTTGCTCATGGCGCACAAGAATATGGTTAAACGCTTTTTTCTCGCCTCTCGTATAGTCGTAGAGAGCATCAAATACTGGCATGATAGCACCGCCGGGATAGCCGAAAATGGTCTTTACACCTTCGGCCTCAAGCGAGCGCATCAATGCTTCTGCTCCTGTTATCTGTTCCATAATTTTATAAAGAAAAATTAAAGCCCGTCCTCCTCACCATTCACGGCGATAAGGAGGGGCTGTTATTTTGATTAGTCT
>ERZ1026886.474-NODE-474-length-20893-cov-48.310634_pt1 | contig 20893 bp, 23 predicted proteins | sample MGYA00380173_ERZ1026886 | MGnify/ENA primary metagenome ERZ1026886 (study PRJEB33269, sample SAMEA4719809) | human gut metagenome | biome: human-associated habitat; feature: organic feature; material: feces | place: Cameroon | collected 2013-10 ... | reverse complement strand
AGAGTTTGTTGACGAAGATGAATTCAAGGAAGTAAAGCGCAGATGGGGAGAGGCGTTGAGCGAGTTTGACGTGATCTAACCTGGCATTTCATGCTGGAGCTTTCTTTACGATTAAAGTAGGCTCCATCTTTAACCCCGCTAGGCGTCCCGGCGGATTTGCAATCCGCCGTAAAAAATGTTCGACCTATTAAGTCTCAGGGATTTGCAATCCCTTTTGTTATAATATAATAGGATAGCAAAGTGCTGATTTTTTAGTAATTTGCTGGTAACTTGCAGATTTCTTGTTATTTTCTTGGTGGTTTCGAGAAAAAAGGGTAACTTTTGCGGCAGAATGTTGAACTAGAATTAATAGGAGGAAGAATATATGGATGCAACAAAGTTAACAAGAGAAGAGGCTCTACGCCGTTGGAATGCTTCTAAGGAAAACAAACGTAAAATGGTGGAGAAACTGGAGAACTTGGTTCGCAAAAGCTGTCTGGAACGTACTGGTAAAGAACCTATAGGGGTAGAAGTATGGTAGTAGAAAAAATGTCTCTGGCTGTGATTAATGCCAATTAGCTCTATGAGGTAAAAGTGGCTCTAGCTGATGATAGTAAGTATTTGGTGAAAGCCGTATTGTGCGCTTAGATAAAGTTTCGTACCGTAAACCACCAATACAGCGTAAGGTGGGGTAAATGAAAAATATTATCTTTGCAACCGTTTTAAAATTCACATAAAATGGAAAGCAAAGAATATTTTGAAAAGGTGATGCAGGACTACAACCAGAACCGAAAGGGGCGTAGTCTGCGTAAGTATTGCAAAGATGAAGCAGTAGATTATGACTGGCTCATCCTGTACAAGAAGTACTATCGTCTTTTATTCCAAGTACTATCGCAAGGTTAAAATCTTGCATTATGATATAAATGGATGGATACTCTGCTTGAAATGGTTTACGGATGCTAAGTCCCTTAAGCCGGAGTTTGAGAAATGTAAAATAACCCATGAGTTGTCAAAGCAAACTTTGATACTTCTCATGTCAACGTTAATTCAGATAAAAATAAAGATATGAATGTACAAGATGAAATAGCTGCACTGGAGTCTGAGATAGCAGACACCTATGCTCGTATAGACAAGGTTAATGCTGAAGTAGAAGCCATTAAGCGAAAGACGATAGAGATTAGAAACCGTGTTTCCAAAATTGAAGAAGATGCGCAAAAGCAGATTTCTGACCCAAACTTCCCTGAGGCGGAGAAACAGCGAATCCTTGCGAAAATGCGAGTTCTTAAGAGTATGTAATAGTAGAGGGAAACTAATTGAAGAATGTGTGCCGATCATGCAGAGCAAATGCTGGGAGAGACACGCAAGGTTCTTGAGGAGAGCAACTCCTTTCGGACTGCCGAATTGACATGCACTATATAGCCATAGGGAGATGTTTCAGACATATCGCTATGGAAAGACGCAATAGGCTCCAGACAGAAAGTCACTTCTCTGCCCAGAATTTGGCGTTTATGTTCGGGTTGTTGGAAAGTTGCAAATTGAACAAAGTGAACTTTGGTGAGTACATTGAGGATATTGAAGATGGTACGGATGCGGAGGTAACGAAGACATCCCAAGCCGTCGTTTGATTGTTAAATTTTAGAAATTCAAAACTTTATTCAAAAATACTGGTACGGCTAACCCGCTGATAAATAGTGGGGACGCCGTATTGGTGGTTTACAAATTATGCTGGATGGGAAACCTTGGGGATGGCTTGCTTCAATATGATAGTAATGAGCCGATTTTTTGGTGATTTTCTAATAATTTACAGATTTTTTCTGTTTTACTTGGTGGTTTCGAGGAAAAAGCGTATATTTGCATTTCAATTTTAAGGATTATATATATGGCTAGACTGATTATAAGAAATATTGGACCTATCAAGAATGTGGATATTGAACTGAATAAGGTCAATGTCTTCATCGGAGAGCAAAGTAGCGGAAAGAGTACAATCGCTAAGATTATAAGCTTCTGCTCTTGGCTGGAAAAAACCGTGAACAAGGATAATGTATTCTTTGGTCAGGGTAAAGAGGCATTTCGACGTTTGCAGGCTTATCATCATATTCAGTCATATTTTCGTGAGGATTCTGTTATCTGCTATCTTGGCGAGAATCTAGCTTATGCCTATAATTGGCCAGCTGAAGAGCAGATTCCTTATCCTGGATGGGATTTTTTAGATAGCGAGCATTTCTCTGAAAAGGAGGTGTTCTTGTTCCCTGCTTCTAAAGTGGTTAATCCTAAGGTTATCTATATTCCTGCAGAACGAAATTTTGTTTCAGTGGTTCCTAATCTGCAAAAGTATGCTGAGAATGACGATAACTTGATGGATTTCCTGCTAAGTTGGCAGGAAGCAAGGAAAAAGTATCCTACTTCTCATAAACTCGCTCTTCTCAATTTAGGCATGGACTTCTATTCTCAAGATGGTGTCTCCAATATGGTGTCTCTTCCACAAGGTGGGGTGGTTGCCTTGGAGGCTGCATCAAGTGGATTGCAGAGTATCGTTCCTTTGCTTACTCTGATTGACTGGTTGTCGAATGGAATCTATCAGGAGAACAAACCTTATTCTTTTGAGGAAATAGAGAAAATCAGACATTTGCTTGATGAGGTAGGAAAGGATTTGTCTCTTAGTGACAATGATAGCTTGAAGGAACGGTTGGCTGGTATCGTGAGTGGTAAGATTTATACGCATACGCAGTTTGTTATAGAAGAGCCGGAACAGAATTTGTTCCCTACAACCCAGCGTGATTTGGTGTATTACTTGCTGAAGGCTATCAATCATGGAAGAAAACATCGCTTGGTAGTTACTACTCATAGCCCTTATATTCTTCATGCGTTCAATAATAGCATGATATTAGGACAGGTACAGGCCGAGTTGCCAGAAGAAATTAAAAAGGAGTTGGATTGCAAGGATGCTGCAATCTTGCCGGAGTTTGTGAGTGTTTGGCAGATTTCTGATGGCTGTCTTGTTGATATCAAGGATGGTAGAACGAAAACGATAGGTAAGCATTATTTTAATGATGTGATGAACGACATGTTGGATGATTATTATCTGATGTTGCCTTATATTAAAATTGCAAGATCATGATAAAGAAGCTTTTGGATGTGTTGTCTGAACACAAGGAATACCTTGAAACTCTTCAGGGTAAGGTGCTCTATATAGCAGATTGGAAGGATGAGAACAATGGTGGTATTTCATATACTGACTATGATGTGGAAAGAGCTGCTGTAAGATTGTTGAATCCTAATATGCTATCTGTATGTTGTGATAAGTTTCCGGAAAATGCTTTACCAATAAAGAAAGGGCGCTTTTCACAGCAATGTGAGTGTGTCTTATTTCCTGAGGAAGAAGTTAATGTTGCTGATAATTGGGTGTTGTTTATAGAAACCAAGTATGCTAAAGATGAGAACAAGGCTCGCGATGTAAGGAATAACTATCCCCAAAAGATGGTTGGTCAGATAGAGGCTACTGTGGAGTATTTTAGGAACAAAGGTATTTTGGAAGAAAATAAAGTTGTGTATGCGATTGTTTCTTTTCCAATGCTAGATAATTATAATGCTTGGTTTGATCAAAATTTAATTCACGAAGCATTAGCTGAACATCAAATAATTGTAAGAGCAACGAATCAAGCCAAAATATTGAATAAACAAGTTATTCAACTTTATGGGGTATGAAGATTTTTAGTGATACAAATCTTAACGCAATTTTCGCTTTCCTGAGATATTGTCTTGGTGAGAAGGAGGACATGAATAGGGTTGCTGCTGGTACCCGTACTCCTGGTGATATGGAGAAAACCGCCCTACTCGGTGCTCGGAACCGCTACGCTATAAGGTTGGCGGGGCATCACAGTCCTCGCCATGGTTGTGCGGGCTGGGACCGCTTGGATGAAGGTGGGGATGTCTTGGGATGGCTTTCCGTTAGGCGTTTTTAGCGGATTTAGAATCCGCAATTAAAAAAGGTTCGACCAATTAAGTCTCAGGGATTTGCAATCCCTTTTGGTATAATTAGGATAGCAAAGAGTTGGTTTTGCGGTAATTTGCTGGTAACTTGCAGATTTATTGTGATTTTCTTGGTGGTTTCGAGAAAAAAGCGTAACTTTGGCGGCATCTAACATAAAATACAAAGGTATGGAAGGAAATAGATATCAGGAAATGATACATTGTCTTATGGATGCAATATATTCTTCTAAGGATGTTGATAAATTATATACCTGCTTAGTTATTCTTAATGGTAAACCAGCAAAAGAATATCGTAGTAAGTATCGTACTAAAACGGATGCAGAACTTTCTGCAGAGTTATCACAATTCCCATGTTGGGATGAAACGGAACATCCAAATCTGTCGAATGTTGATTATCGACAGTATAAGCATAAAAAGTCGCCAAGAACAATTAAAGCAATATCAAAATGGCTGTAATTAGATACTTCGATTATGTTGTGGATGAGATCATCAAGAATGTAATTGGGGGTAAAGATGAATAATTGGTGGGGTACAATGAAGTTTCATTAGTTTAATTTTACCACAGAGCATACTGTTAATGACCCTTCTTGTTGCTGACGAAGGGTTCTTAGTTATAAACGAGGATACGATGATGTTCGTATCAATGACTGCATATACCATTGCGCTCTTTTCTTAATCGTCTGACTTCTCTGATTTCTTCATTGATTTCATCGAGCGACATCTCAATATTGTGCTCTCTTGCTGTGTCACACATATACTGGAACGCTGCCTTTGCTTTTGCGGTCACCTCGTCTTCTTCTTCCTTAGCCTGGATGGAGAAAGGAATGCTCTTACTGCGAATTACTGCCTTAACAAAGATGTTGATGGCGGTATTCGCACTCATACCGAACTGTTCGCAGAGTTTATCAAACTGTGCTTTCTGCTGGTTGTCCATACGGACTGTCATTGCTGTCTGTGCCATAAGCCAAAATGTTTAATTAATAATCATTCTGACTGCAAATATACATCATTATGGCGTAAAATGGTGCGATAGTATTAATATTTTAATAAAGATTAATAGTTAAATGAATGGCAAAGAAGTATTGAAGTTTGTTTGAGCCTCACTTCAAATTCAAAAGAGACTCAGTTCGATTTCATTCAGATGATTGATGAATCGGAAAAAGGATTACGATGTAGCGGCTTATGCATAGCGATGGCGCTATATTGTCCAAGGAAGGGCACTGTTGTGCCATCGTAAGATAATGTAGAGTATCTGCAGCTATTTGCATGAAGCGTATGATAAGTGCAGATTTTGCGGTAATTTATTTGTAACTTGTAGATTTCTTGTGATTTTCTTGGTGGTTTCGAGAAAAAAGCGTAACTTTGGCGGCAGATATATAAACTAAATAATAGGAGATATGAATTATGGCAATAGCTATTAAAACAATTCCAGTATTGACAGGTGATGTTGCAGAGCGCTTTATAGAGATTGCTGAGAGTAGTAGGAATACTGCCACAACTGTGATTCCTGAAGGTGCACAAGATGCAATCCGTCGTATGATGGAACGCTCAAAAAATGTAAAGATTAAACTTCCTCATTAATAAGATAGGCTAGTGAATAATTATCAATTTGATATTATGGAAAGATGCGACTTCATGCCTTTGACCGCAGAACTTGCATCTTTGCCTTTTTGTTGTGGTGAAACAGAAGGAGATAAAGACTTGGAAGACTTCTTTCATCACAATGCCTTGTTGTATGCTCAAGAGCGACTTGGTAAGACTTATTGCTTTGTCAACAATGAAGGTGAGTTCTCTGAAATCGTTGCATTCTTTACTGTATCAAATGATAGTGTAAAGACAACTTTTATTCCAAAGCCTTCTGCTAATAAGGTTCAACGAACTATACCTGGTCAAAAACATCTTCGTACTTATCCTGCCGTATTATTGGGAAGACTTGGGGTTAATAAGAAATATCAAGGACGAAATTTCTTAGTTGGTCAACAAGTGATGAACTTTATCAAAACGTGGTTTGTACAGGGAGGATAACAAAACAGGATGTAGATTCTTGGTTGTTGATGCGTATAATCAGCCAAAAGTTCTTAGCTTTTATGAGCGCAACAAGTTCAAATATCTATATGCCACAGAGGAATTAGAAAGAGCAGAACAGCATTTTCCGGAAACATCTCCTGTTTATACTAGACTTATGTTTTTGGATTTATTGCACACCCAGATTTTGGAATGTCCTATGGCTTAGATTATTGTTATTGGTATTTTCTTCATCTTTTATAAATATTAGTATTCTTCCTCACTAATGGTGATGTAGAAATCCACAACATAGCCATTGAACGATGCTTCCGTCATATCGCCATGGGGCGTCGCAACTGGGGCAAGGCAGGTAGCCATGAGGCTGCGGAGAACTTAGCTTTTATGTATTCTTTATATGAAAGCTGGCTTTCAAATTGCCGAGTGCAGCTTATCTTCTGCAAAACGATAATAAAATAACTTTTTTCAAAAACAGATACGTGTAACTACTTGTAATATAGTGGGGACGCTGTATTGGTGATATACTCTGTACCTAAAATGAAAACAATTAATTAGGCGATTAATATATGAACTTTCAAAAGCAATTTGATATAGTGACTGGTGCGTTGAATATCTTTGATATGTCGTACTTGATTTCTGGAACGGCTATGTTGGGGCTTCTGATATATGCGTTTCCAGAGTTTAAAGGTTTTGTATTTCATAAGAATCAAGTGATATTATCCGTGGCTGTATGTATCATTATAGCATACGTGCTGGGGATGATAAGTTGGATAGCTGGTAAGCAATTTCGTTGTTGGATCATGAAGCGTTTCGAAAATAAATCCAAAGATGACTATCTGAATTCTACGTTTGAGGATACTGCAAAGCATTTCGTATTCAAAAATGAGACCATAACAAAATTGATGGCTGATAGTAAGAGCGTGGCTTATTCGTATATGTGGATGAGATTGGACAAATCTCAAAGCGAGGATTGCCGTAATCGCTTCGTGTATATATCTCGTTTTTGGGTCTTAAGGGCGATATATGAAGGACTTATTCTGCCTGTCATGTTTTTGTTTGTTACTGTTTTCGTGCGTTGTTATCCTGTATGGAATGACTTGGGTGAAGCTTTCATTCAATGGTTTGATGGATGGTGTGGTTTCCCTATCCATCCAGTTTTCGGAAAAATACTAGTAGGCTTGCTCTTTGCTTTGATTTTTAGTTTTATTGCTGGGATATTCATAAAAATGCTGATTGATGAGGCAAAGAAGTGTATTGATACTCAGGTAAGAGAAGTGATAGTGGCATATTATTATTTTTACGAAGAAGATGATACTCATCAAGATATAACTTAATTTTATATTCATTAAATTATGGCTTTTATTCCTAAAGATGTTATTGAAAAGTTGAATGAGCTTTCCTGTGAGAGTGTTGCAGAAAAGCTCGGTGTTGAGGTGAAACATCATAAGGCATTGTGTATTGCGCATGATGAGGAGCATCCTAGTATGGCTTTTTTTGGAGAGAACCGTAGTAGGTGGTACTGTTTTTCCTGTAAAGCTGGAGGCAATGCCATTAAGTTTGTTCAGTTAAAAGGTGGCTTGGACTTTAATCAGGCTTGTGAATGGTTATGTGAACAATTTGGTATATATCTTGATCATACCTCCAAAAATATCAAGATTAAACCGACAACGCCAAAGCATTTTAAGATAAAGCAAGAAAATACTGTTAAACCGTTTGCCAAAGAAGTTGCGCAGTTCGTGCTAAATCATTGTACTTTGACTAAGCAAGGAAGTACATTCCTGTTTGATGAAAGAAAGCTCGATTCGGAAGTCATCAAGTCTCTGAACATTGTTTCTTTGGATTCACCATGGAAACTTCTAGAACAATTGAAATCTACATTTTCTGAGGAAGTGTTGAAAAACAGCGGATTGGTAAATGCAAATATGAATTTGTGTGTGTTCACTCCTTGTCTGTTCTTTCCTTATTATGATGTTGATGGTACTTTAGTTGGGCTTCAATCTCGGTATCTGGGTGAGAATAATAAAAAGCAAATACCTCGTTTTCAGTTTATTTCTGCTCAAAAGACCAGACTTTTTAACTTACCTGTCTTGAATGAACTGAAAAATGGAGCTGACTTATATATAAGTGAAGGTATTACGGATTGTCTTTCCTTATTGTCTTCTGGTAAAAAGGCATTAGCTATACCGAGTGCAACAATATTGCCTAAAATGGATCTGATGAAGTTGGCAAAGTTTCATCTGCATATGTATCCAGATACGGATGATGCAGGACTGCTGGCTTTTCGTCAACTCCAAAGTTTTTTTATTAATCTCTATACTCCATTGAGCTTAGAGGAACTTCCTAAAGGTGTAAAAGACTATAGTGAATATTATATGAAAGAATATGGCAAAAAAGAAAGATAGTGAGGTAAAAGAGTATACAGCATCTTGGTTACTGCAAGATCTTCAACGACAGATAGAATTGGAAGAGGAGAATGCTAAACAAAAAAGGGAAAAGACAGGGAAAAATACTTTTTACGATAAAAGTGTATTGCGTGACAAGCAACACAAATTGAAGGTATTGAACTTCTTGCTAAACTTGAATGTAGAAAATGTAGATAAAAAGGAAGAGGTTGAAGATTTTGTGAAAATGTTGGTGAGTCAGAATGAGCCTCTTTTTGGCTTTACATTTTTCTTGTCATCTAATCCTCATTTTGATTATAACTGGAGTTATTTGAGAAAACAGTGTGATAACTTTCAGACCAAGTTGACAGCCTTATATCTGTTTTTCAACGATATGTTCCTTGCTGTCAATAGTCTGGTGAAACTAGAGAAAAAATATAAGAGGTGTGAGTTTGTCTTTAATGGCTTGTTTTGCTTATCTTTCCAAGAAGGTTCTCTTCTGCCTGAAATAACCTTGAAATGGGATAAGTTTAACAATCTTCTTTCGGTTGAGCATGGCATCTCGATTACGGTAATGGAAGGCAAGCTACTGTTGTTTGCCATGAAATGCAAACGCAGTGATAAAGATGAATTGAAAGATGCTAAAATAGAGGACTCTATAAATGTTCTCATCGATAAATTCAAAGATGTTTGGAAAGGGTACCATCATGAATGAAATCAATAATAATGAAATTCTTTCTTTGCGAGAGAAGATTCTGAATGATTGCAATATCTACAATGCTATTTACAGTTTGGAGTCTTATGTTTTCGATAAAGGTCTGCTTGATAGCAAAGCTGAGGTTATGGGAAAAGATCAGGTTATGATTGCTAAAAGCGATCTTGAACTTTACTATGCCTTGGGAGACAAGTATAACGCCGACCTTATAACAAAAGTCATAGATGCTTGTAAATGCCGTCTTAAGGATATTCTTGATCCTGATAAAAGAGAGCTTTTTGAAATATCTGTGTATTTCAGAATGAAAAAGGTAGATGATGATGGAAAACTCATTTACCGTCCTATGCATACAGCTCGTCTGATAGATATGATATGCATGGTATGTATTCTGACTTGGTTGATGTATGATGATGATAACGAAAAGCGTAGCCTGTCTGAACTTTCCAAGTTGATACCTCATAACTTTTATGGAAATCTTCCAAGTACAGATGTACAATACTTATTTAAAGCCTGGAAGCAACAGTATAAGGCATTTTCTGATGATGTCATCGAGAATTGCCGAAATTATAAGAATAATCATCGCTATCTGACAGAAGTTACTCTTGATATCCAAAACTTTTTCCCTTCTGTTTCTCCTGAATATCTATATAATCTTATAATAGATAAATTGTCCGCTACATTTTCGTTGAGCAAAGATGGAAAGCCGAATGATGATTTGGAGACCTTGAAAATTGCAGTCGCTAAGCTTCTTTATTTTAAAATCTCTCCATTAAATATAGAATCGTGGCAGGATGAATATTATATTGAAGGTTATCAAAAGGCTAGCGGGAATTCTTTTTATATGAATTGTGGCATACCTCAAGGGTTACCACAGTCTTATTTCTTTGGTAATCTCTGCATGTTGGAGGTTAAAAAAAGAATGATGTCGAAAGAGCTGTTTGATGGTGATGCTTACTTCTATGTTGATGACTCCGTAATTTATATAAAGTCGGAATTGAATACAAATCAGTTTGGTGAAAGAATAAGAGCTTTAAACCAAGACTTAGAGAATCTATTTGTAAATTCCCAAAAGCAGGATAATGATTTTTATGGATTGTTGCCTAAGGAAAGTAAAACTTTTCAGGAACAGTTAAAATATAAAGTGAAATTTCATACAGAAGATAAAAGTTCATGTATTTATATAGATGATGCTGATAACCATCTTGATGGATTGCAAGATATAAAACGGTGTGTATCTAATTCCGGCAGTCTGTTTTGGAGCCTTGATGATATTGATGATTCTATTTCCTATAAGAAACTTTGTGCTATAAAAGAAGTTGTTGATGCAGAGTTGAAACAGCTTCAGGATAAAAAGAATGAAACCGATAAAGGGGGCAAGGTAACTGAAAGTGAAGCTGCTAGAATAAAGCTGCTAAAACGGTATAAAAAATATTTTCTCTATCGTATTAGCTTATTTAATCTGAAAATAGACTTGTGTTCAGAAAAAAGACTTTGGGACAGTTTTACTCATAAGTTAGAACAAGCTGGTAAAGATGAGCTAGGTGATTGGCTTGAAAGTAACGAAGAGGATATTTTTCAATCGGAATACCGGCTTCTCATCGAGAAAATTTCTCAAAAGAAAGGTAAAGAAATAAAGAAACGAATTGAAAATTTTGAATCAGAACATACAAAGAAGAACAAACCGGCAAGTAATTTTCTGTACTATCAAAAAGATGTTGAGAATTCGATAGCTATGAAAGCTATCAATATCGATAAGTATGCTTCACTCAGACGTTGGGTGAAAGAAAACTATAGTGGAAATATAGGGTTGAAACAGACTGCAAATTTTTCAAGGTTCTGTGAATTCTTGCAAGATATAACTTCTGATTGTTTAGATGATTCATGTGAGTGTTATTGTCCAATTGGAATAGAAAAATGCTCTAGATTTGTTCGGCACAATTCTCCTGACTTTCTACGCAAGATATTGAATGTATATTTCTCGGAGTCAATAGGTGTGAGATGTTCTGACGATCATTCTTTTATCAAGTCCAATTCTAAGAAACTATGCTATACAGAGCTTCGTATCTTACTACGTTTAAGAAATCGAAATTTTGAGTTTAATGAGTTTGAGAGATTTGTAGCAAGTATCGATAACGATAGTATTTCCAACCAAATGAAGGTTGACATGGCACTCATAGGAGTACTTGGAACATTTATACATCTTGTGAAGAACCCGGATTGGATTGATGATTTGATTCAAACTCATCGTATCACAAAAGGACTTTGGTATAATGGTTCCAAGTTTCTAAATGCTTATACCTTGCACAACGAGGAACATGCTGTTGCTCTTGTTAATCAGGCTGCTCATATTGTAAAGACGATAGATTATTTCGACCTGAAGTCTATAGATTATTATATCTTGTTCCTGGCATGTTACTTACATGATATCAGTATGGTGATACACCCTGACCTTTATAAGTTGGGATCCCCAAATAGTGATACATTTGAGTTCGTATCAGAACAGGTTCTGAAAATGCAAGAGACGGTATCGGAGTTCTTTGGTATTTATAAGAAAGATGATAAGATGAAAAAGCGTAATGCTCATTATAAAGAAGCTGGTAATCATCTTATAGAGGTCTTTGAAGCTGTTTATGATTTCTTTAGTGATAGAACACGAGAAAGACATCATATTGACAGTGCTAATTTTATATTATCTAAAGCGCATTCGTTGCTGGACTATCTGGAACCAACTCTTCTTTCATTCGTGGCAAAGGTTTCAGAGAGCCATGGCTGGGATTACAAAGATGTTTATGGTTTAAAATCAAGAGCGAAAAGAGATACAGTCAGTCTCAAATACTTGATGATACTCATTCGTTTAGCAGATTCGTTTGATGTTGCCAATGATAGGGTTAACTATCATCTGCTGCGTCAAAATGTTAGCTTCTTATCTGATATATCTCGTTTTCATTGGATATCTCATTTGATTACTGATAAGCTGGAGTTTGATGCTGACTATGAGACCCATATTCCTGATACAATTGGTGTGGATTTGTACGATAAGCCAATAACAGAGAAGCTTATTGTTAGGCTTTATTTGAATGTTAAATATCTGACAACTGTTACGAAGCAAAATCAATGTGAAGGCTGTGAATGCAGTTTGGAAGATGGTAACATCCATATTAGAATTATAGGTGGTCCTGAAAAAGATATTGACTTAGTATGCAAAAGTGAGAAGTGTACATTGATGTGTTTTTGGATGATGAAGAAGCATGAATGGCTCATTAAAGAGTTACGAGCTCTGAAAGAGTATTTGTTCTCTGTTAATAACTCATTGATTTCAACGCAAATTGAAATGCAAATCATTTGCAAGAATGATATGAAACTGGATGCTGATTTGTTTGATGATGTTTCTCATTTCTTAAAAGTAGAATAAAGTAGTACTTCTATGGTACCAATACAGTGCTGTCGTTAAACAGGGTACACTTTAAGTTAAAAAGATGTTATTTTTGATAAAAAACTTGTTTGGTATTGAAAAAACATGTATATTTGCGCTGATAAATAAATTGCATCGTTATGGATGAAGATGGAAACGAAAAAAAATACTTGGCTAATAAGCATCGTGGCGGTGAAAGTGGTCGACGAGGTAATCTCTATGAAGCCTATTATGCTATTTTTGCAATATTTCGTGAAATAGCTAATGGGAATTATTCGACTATCGTCTCAGGGCAAGTTAAAGATGCTTATGTGGATGATTTGCTTATTTCTGATGGTACTACGAATGTTTATCATCAATTAAAGAATAAGAAAAATCCATCCTGGGGGAGTATGGAACATGGTGAATTGAAATATGATTTCTCCATGCAGAAGAAGCTATGTGAAGAGCGGGCTGAAAAATTCTCTTTAAAACTCGTGGTTAGTGACCCAAAAAATAGTCTGATAGAGAGTATGCCTGATGGCTTGAAAGGGGTTACCTCTGTAGAATGCTATCCGATGTTGCATAGTTTGAATGAATATATTTACTGGCAAGGTTTTGCTGATGTAGCTTATAAGGCTGTTGGCTGTAAACCTGGTGAGAATAACAAGATTGAAGTAGCATCAATGATTCTCATCTCGTTATGGCAAGCTGATGCGTATGGCAACTTGGATGTAAAGGGGTATTGGACTCTGATGGAAGATAAGTGGTATGGTGGAAAGCCAATAGATGAAACTCTAAAAGATCAATTGATTACACTACTGAGTGGCATGGGCTTCTCTTTAAAGGTGGAAAAAAATGTGATAGAATGGAGTTTACTGCATTTTGAGGGCACTCTTAAGTTAAACGATACTAAGTTGCGTAGCTTATTGGAGATTCAAAATGTAGAAACTATGATTAAAAACTTGATTTAAAATGGAAGAATTATGACTAGAATATTTGAAAATTTAAATCATGAAAACAAGCTGAAAGTTAAACAGGCTTTAACTCAGCTCATAATGCCGAATGTAGATTCTGCAGAATATCGTATGGCCTTTTCTGAATTAGGTTCTGAACTTGGTATATTAATAGCTAAAAAGTATCCTAAGTTAGGAAATGTGTTGCTTGTCTGTGCGTCTGAAGATGCTGATTGGCTGGCGAAAGGTTTGATTGATAGTTTGCATCATAATATTGGACTGGCTGTCTTGTGGTCTAATAGGATTACTATCAGCCAAGATCCAAAGATTGAGGTTTCAGAAATCAATAAATCTTATGTAGACATGGAGGGTGATACTTGTGATACGATGATAGTCGTAAAATCGATTATCAGTACTTCCTGTGTTGTAAAATCACAGTTGAACTATCTTGTAAAACGTGTAAATCCGCAGAAAATTATTATCGCAGCTCCTGTCATGTTTGTAAATGCTAAGGAAAGTTTAATGAATGAGTTCCCTGCTTCAGTTTCATCTAAATTTAAATTTCTTACATTTGCTATAGATGATGTCAGAGATGATAAGGGTGTTGTATTACCGGGTGTAGGCGGTATGGTGTATCCTAAGCTTGGACTTGGCAATCAGGTTGAGAAGAATTCATATATGCCGCAGATTGTAAGGGATAGAGCTTTTGCTTCCTTGAGAGCCTGATATCTTGTTTGTGCCGATTTTCGCTACAGTTATATGATGATAGCGGTAAATTGGTATAAATAGTCATGGCGTTACTTCACTCACGTCGGGCTTAGCAATCCTTCACCCTAAAAGCAATATTAAATGTAAAAATGAAGCGTTTAGCTGCGTGTTTTTTTATTATATTTTATGATGTTAAATCGAAATAATCATTCTTATATAGTAGATGAATATTTTCTTCCAGGAAAGGTTGTTGTAATGTATGTAAGATATAGATTTCTTCATAACTGGGTGTTTATTTTTCTTACATTATTATGGCTGTCATTCTCTATATTACTTTTGAGCCTTATTTGGAATGAAGAATTTAAAATGTTGTTTGGTGCAGGTTTTATGTTTATTGTCTTATACTGCTTTTTGATGGCAGCATGGAGTAAGATTGTAGATTATAGAAATCTGTGTCTTGAAAAGAAAATAGTATATCCTATCGTTGATAGATTGCTAGCCAAATCCACAAAACTATCTGCCAGAAAATGTCGTGTAAAAAGGAGAAAACTTATTAGTATAGATAATGGTTCTATGGATTCTCCCTATGAATCTGTTGTTGTTTTCTTAGGTGATGGTAGCATTTGTGAATATCCATTTTCCTTTGTGGCAGAAAAGTATAAGGGAGCTGTAATTGTGAGATCTCTTAGTCTTACTCATTATGTGTGTAAGAATGAAAGGAGAATAGCCGAAGCAAGGAGTTGGTTACCAGAATTGTCCTTCAATAGTTGGCTTAAGTTTGTGTCATTTTTGATTTTATTTTTAGGAGGCATATCGTTTTGTATATTTACCTTTTTGCCACCTGATTTTTTTTTCATCATTATCTTTTTGGGGGTAGCTTTAATAATATTGTTTATATATTTATATCCGCAAATGGAGTCACATAATGTCAAAAAAGAGACTTGGAAGATGGCTTTATTTAAGGTAATGAAAACTCCGATTAGTATAATCTATCTATTTACTACATTAAACTTGCCATTTATGGCATTGCTTGTAGTGAGTGTTGTATCTGTTATCTCGGCTGTGCTTCCTGTATGTGTTGTTATATTTCTTACAAATAAAGTCGCTCCGGGATTGATTTGTAAACCTACAGAGTATTTCGTTATATTAGTGCTGAGTTCATTTATCCTAGTTTATTGTCCATCTTATATAAAGCGAGTAATCTGCAAAACTCCATTCGTTGCTCATACTGAAGGGAAAAGGTTTAAAAAGAGATTGGCAGAATTAATAATATATATATACGATGCTGGTTCTGTTGAATTTCTTTTGAATGTGGCCTATACTGTTTTTGTTTGCATCATATGCATAAAGAAATTTCAATTTTCAGAATTTTTGTTTGACAAAGAAATTGATGATGTAATTCTGAATGCCTTTGTTGTGTTTCTGTCTTTTGAAGGTATTAGAAGTTCATATAAGAGAATTCAATTATCTGCAATATCATTTTTTCAGAAAATATTGAGTCTATTGGATTCTTGATTTTTGGGAAAAATGGCTTAAATACAATATGGTCGATTGATGTTGCAAAAATACTACTTTTATATATAACTTGTTCACTTTTAAGTGAATAGAATATTTAATAATAATTATCAAAAACATACATTATGGAACTCAACAATACACCCCAGCACAAATCATTCCTCTGGCACCTTGACTTCGAGCTTTTCACCTGGCACACCTTCTACGGTGAGCAATGTCCGCCATTCGTTACCGAAGAGAACAAGGAGGCATGGCGACGCTATCTGAAAAAAGTCATCAAGAAGCATCTGAAGGCAGAAGTGATGAATACCTCTGAGTTCAGAGAATTGAACTCCTGATAAGGGAAGAAAAGCTGTTGTGCATCAAATGGGACGAGCAAAGAAAACGGTCTATGGAGAAGCAACGGTATCGCGCCAAGATGGAGCGACCGAGAATCAACTATATTCCGAAAGGGCTGAGCGTGGACTATGAAGAGGAATACTCCAAATATCTGATGCAGGAAGTAAGCTTTGAGCCAAGAGATAATGATGACTTCACGGCTCAGTTGCGTCTGCTGGAACGATGGCATAAGAAATCCATTCCACAGATATTGGAAAAGAACAGACCCGATGCAGCGTATGCCATAGCTATGACGCTGTGCAAGCATATACCTCTACTCATCAACCGTGATGATATACAAGAATTGGTTGGCGAATACAAAAGACGTATCGGTAAACTTGTATTCGACAGCTATCAAGCCCTAGTGGAAGCTGTAAAGATATGGAACCACGAAGAGAAACGCCAGGAGGTATGTCGCTATATCAAAGAGACAGCAGGGCAATACCCCAATCATCGAGGCATGAAGAAGAAGTTGATGGACTTGATGCCAGAGACACCATTTGAAGGAGAGCCGATGGCTGTGTCTCGTGAGCCAAACGACATGGAGAAATCACTCCTGTAAATTATCGACCAATTAAGTCTCAGGGATTTGCAATCCCTTTTGTGATAATAGGATAGCAAAGTGCAGATTTTGTGGTAATTTGCTGGTAACTTGTAGATTTCTTGTGATTTTCTTGGTGGTTTCGAGAAAAAAACGTAACTTTGGCGGCAAATTGCAATCAAAGAATTTAAAAGGAGAACTATTATGGATACATTGGATAAAGAATTTTGGGAAAAACGTGAAGCTGCTATGAAAAGATTTATGGCGGCAAAAGAGCGTAAAAAGGCTCGTGTAGCTGAAATTACTAAGAGCCTTTGTGAGGAATATAAGGAACGAACGGGGGTATATCCTAAATATATAAATGTTTGGTAATGAAACCACTTTCTTTGGATATAATTAATGCTTCTGCTCCTTATGAGGTTTATTGGCATGAAAAGTCTCGAACTTATCGCTTTAAAAGTGATTTTGGTGTGGTACTTGCTATTGGCTTTGATGATGATGACATAATTGAAAATGCTGAATCATATGTCTTTTCTATCATCAATGTAAATAAAATACCTTCTCCACGAGACTTGAAAATGCGTGATACGGTGATGCTTATCATAGAGAACTTCTTTAATATGAATGAAGCAGCTCTCTTGTATATTTGTGAGAGTGGGGATGGTAAGCAGCATATGCGAAGCCGTCTGTTTGAATATTGGTTTTCCTCTTATCAAATGAAAGATAAGTTTATTTTGATGCCTGTCAGTATCGAAGATATGGAGGGAATTGAAAATTTTGCAGCTTTAATTATTCGAAAAGATAATCCGAATGTTTTAGATATTGTTGCAGATTTTTCTAACACAGTAGCAATGTTTAGGGTAAAACCTAATAGTCATGACTAATTTCTTTTGATATTCTTGATGGGCTTAAAAGACAAAGTCCAACAGGGTGATGTCACATCAGCCAGTTGGGCAAATAAAATGGAGAAATATTAAAGAAAAGAGATGAGATGAAGAATGGTTGTTAGAGATGAAAGTTGATTTCTTTCAGCCACTTCTTTGCATCAAAGCATGAGCAGGATTTTCTGATCCATGGGAGGTCACTATGGCCGATGGTATTCTTGAAGCCCTATTTGGGCTGGAGTTTGGTCACGCAGATGTTGCAGATGACGCAGATTTTTTGCAGCTCATCTATTATCCATCACGATTTACTGGTAAAAAACGGGTAAACTATTGATAGCTATAGGAATCGCATGCGTGACTGATGAGCGATTTTGCGGTATTTTGCTAGTGAGAAGCAAATTTTTGGAATGACGTTTTAGGCACGGATTACACGGATTTTTATGAGAGATGCTAATCGTTTTACTTCATATTAGCGCCATAAATCCGTGTAATCCGTGCCTTATCTATATCCTAAGAAGCTTATGCCACACTCCTGTTCTTTTTATTCCAAATCAAATTCGAAATCGAAGCCGTTCTCATCGGATTCCTCCTCCTGCTTTGGCTTCGGCTTCGGAGGATTCTTCAGATTGCCCTTCTCATCAAACATATTGTAGGTGGTGCGAAGAACAATGAACTCGGTGCGACGGTTGATCTGGTTGCAAATCTCCTGATGCTCCTTGCTCTGCTTCAGGATAAACTCCTGGGTAAGCTCATCGCCCTCCTTGAGCCAAGGATATTTCTCGGTGAGTTTCTTGCGAACCTTCTTAGGGCGCTCCTTGCCATAGCCTACAGGGGTAAGACGCTCTTTCTCAATGCCGTGGGCTATCAGATAGTTTACCACCGACTGTGCTCGGCGCTGAGATAATCGCTTGTTGTATTCGGCATTACCCTTGTAGTCGCAATGCGCACTCAACTCGATGGTAACGTTAGGATTCTCCTTGAGCAGTCCCACTAGTTCGTCGAGCGACTTGGTGCTGGCTGGCGTCAGCGTTGCCTTGTCGAAATCGTAGAAGATGTTGTCGATGAGCACTGGGGCGGTGATGGAAGCCAACGGGAACTGGAGCACATACTCCTTGCTTTCCTTCGCTGAATCCACCCGCAGCTCCTCCTTGTGGTTGAGGAATCCCTTGCAGGATGCCATCACCAGATAATCAACCTTGGTGTTGATAGGCATGGTGAAGGAACCGTCGCTCTTCACCGGCAACTTCTTGTAGGTTCCGTCGTTTCCTACCACCGTTACCTGGGCGGCAGGCAATTCGTAGCCATCCATCTCATAGACCCAACCCTTTATGGTGGTAACAATCTCCGGATTCTCGAAGGAATAGATGTGGTCGTAGCCGCGTCCATCCTTTCTATTAGATGAGAAGAAACCGCGGTTGTGCGGACCTTCGAAGGTCATTCCGAAATCATCGGCTTCGGAATTCAGCGGATAACCCGGATGGGTTACCTTGTATTGCCTGGTTTTCTTATCCACCTTGGCGATGTAGATATCGAGACCGCCCATGCCCACATGACCATTGCTGCTGAAATAGAGGTCGCCGTTAGGACGGAAGGTAGGGAACATCTCGTCGCCCGGGGTATTGATGGGTTCGCCGAGGTTTTCTACACCACCCAGTCCGGCAGCGGTGATGCGCACACGCCAGATGTCGTATCCGCCTACGCCGCCCGGCATATCTGATACGAAATAGAGCCATTCGCCATCCGGACTGACAGCCGGGTGGGCGTAGGTGCTCAGGGTATCCTTGGTGAGTTCCAGCGGATTAGGCTTTCCCCATGCCGCATCCGAGCGGCTGGAGGTGACTATTTGGGCGTATCGGGGAGCAGAGGCATCGGTGACGCATTGCGTGAGATACATCTCCCTGCCATCGGGAGCGAAGCAGCAGGCTCCCTCGTCGTAGGCGGTGTTGAGGCCCGAGGCGATGGCTTCCGGTTTGCTCCATTTTCCCTTGTCATCCTTTTCAGAAAGGAAGATGTCGCCTGCCTTGGTGCCGGTGATTCCGCTGAGTTCATCGCCCTGCGCCTCGTTGCGGGTAGAGGTGAAATAGAGCTGGTCGGCCTCATCGCCCAGAAGCATTGGCGAATAATCGTCTCTTCGGGAGTTGAATACATCCATCTTCTTCACCTTATATCGGCTTCCTTCCTTCTTCCAGGTAGGGGCGAGCTGTGCTGATTTCAAGCCGTTTCGGGCAAGCACGTTGTCGGGAAGCGAATCAACGAGGATTCTGAATTCCTTTTCCGCCTGCTTGTATTCGCCGTTTTTCAGGAGCAGACGGGCGTAAGCCAGGCGGTCGTCGATGGAAGCCTGGTTATAGCGCACGGCGTTGCGATAGGCGGCAATCGCCTTGGGGGTGGAGTTGATCTTGTCGTAGCAGCGCGCCATCTTCAGGGCTATCTTGCCACGGCTGGCACGTTCCTTGGAAGGTGTCTTGGTGTAAGCCTGCTTAAACTGGTCGGCAGCATCGTAGTATTCGCCTAAAGCCAGGAACTTTTCTCCCTTCTTCAGGTTCTTGTCGATGCCACAACTGATCAGGAGGAGGCAACAGACGGCTGTTATGATTTGATAAAATCTTATTTGCTTCATAATGGAACAACTTAATTATTTTACTGAACTTTCGCAAGCAACTCTCCCACACGCCCTGAAAGGGCAGAAGCTCCTAGCCCAGGGCATCGCCCTGGGTATAGTAGCAGTCAGCCTGTCGCCCTGTAAGGGCAAAAGCTTTATAAATTGCCTCGTGCTTTGAAGCTTTTGCCCTTACAGGGCGACAGGCTTGCGTCCATGATTACCCAGGGTGCTGCCCTGGGCTAGGAGCTTCTGCCCTTTCAGGGCGTGTGGAGCTTATATGCGAAACTTGAGCTATATCTTATTACATCTGCGAGAATGGCTGGCGATATTGGCAGCCGGATTTCCAGTTGCTGCAACCGTAGGCGGTCTTGCCCTTGATGATGACGCCCTTGCCGCAGAGCGGACATGGCTTGCCTACCATTGGGTCGGCTGGAGCCTGTGCTGCAGAAGCATTTTGTGCAGTTGCTTCATCCTTTTTCTTGGCTGGTGCCTTCTTCGCTTCTGGTTTCTTTTCCGCCGTTTTCTTCTTTTCCGGCTTTTTCTTTAGGTCTTCCTCCGTCATGATGGTGACTCTTCGGCTGCTGTTATCCGATAGTACATCGATGACAATCTGGTTAATCTGCTCTTTCAGACCGTTGATGAATTCGGCTGGATCGTAGGTCTTGTGCTCGATGTCTCGGAGCTTCTTTTCCCAGATACCGGTCAGCTCACAGCTCTTCAGGAGTTCTTCGTGGATGGTGTCGATGAGTTCGATGCCTGTAGCTGTTGCCATCAGATTCTTGCGCTGGCGGCGGATGTAGTGGCGCTTGAAGAGGGTTTCGATGATGCCGG
>ERZ1026886.472-NODE-472-length-21039-cov-5.948723_pt1 | contig 21039 bp, 17 predicted proteins | sample MGYA00380173_ERZ1026886 | MGnify/ENA primary metagenome ERZ1026886 (study PRJEB33269, sample SAMEA4719809) | human gut metagenome | biome: human-associated habitat; feature: organic feature; material: feces | place: Cameroon | collected 2013-10 ... | reverse complement strand
AAGAGACAGGGTATATGGAGTGGACTGCGGACAAGTTTAGCCTTACAGTGCAGCCCGTGGTCTGGACCTTGACCGTATTTTTGCTCACGCTCTGCCTGAGCTGGTTTTATAAGGCGCTGGAACGCCGGGTGCGGCAGCGTCATGCAAAGGTTGCTGCACAGTAAACAAAAAGACAGCTTCAGTCTCTCTACACTGCGCCAAGTTATGTCATGGATTTTAGTTGCGTATGAGAGGTTTTTCTTTCGTAAAAAACCTCTCGCCCCTCCAGCGTTCCCAGAAAATGGAACAAAAAGAAAACCCCAGAATCATTCGAATCAGAGAATAATTCTGGGGTTTTTAATACTGTCGGCGGGGGCGAACCCGTACTCTGTCTCCAGAAAGGGATTTTAAGTCCCTCGTGTCTGCCAGCCTTCGGCAAAGTCCATTTTCGTTCGTTGTATCGTTTGATTTCTCATCGCAAGAGAGATTTTCCCTTCGTGAGCGAGAGGGATTCGCATTTTTTTGACAAGATAATATTACCACCTTTTTCGCTCCATGTCAATCATGTAAAATTGTTTCATCATGTTGTGTTTGATCTTCGGAGCGTCCGGGACCCGGGGCGTTCGCCCTGCCCAGATGCGCTCCTCAGGGTGGGGTGTGGTGAGGGGTTGGATGATGGGTTGATAGGTGTATTGATGGACCGGCTTTGGCGATGGGTTGCCTCTGATTTTTGAAGGTTACTATTGAAGTGATTGAAGGTGTTTTAATGTGCTGACGGATTCGATTACTTCTTATCTGTGATGTTCATTGCTGTTTATTTGCCCAGTAACTACTTTGCCTGTGCTCTCCCCTGCTACCTCTTTTGCTGAAATTTCACCGGAAGTGATTTTGAGGGATGAAGTGAGAAACATGTATATTTTGTTTGATACAAAACAATCGTTCTATTATAAAACCGCGTGGATGGGATTTTGTAACCACACCAACACGGTTTGAGATTTAAAAGATTACTTTAGTTAATATCTGAATTCACTTTTCAAAAATGATATTCCTTGGTTCTTCATAACACCCCAATCTCCAACTAAATCTTGCTGGTCTAAGGCCTCATATATGAATATCCAATTCCTATCCATATCCGTTTGCGCTAGGTTCTTAGCTTCAATCTGTAGGCAAGTAGTGTTAGAAGAATCACCCTTCTTCTTAAAGTAAAGAAAGGATAACAATTTATAAATGCAATCATTTGTTGCTACTACTTTAACCGAATCGATGCTCTTTACCTCCATATCATACTTCAGCGCAAAATAGATAGCATAGCTACATTCCTCATAGTTTTGCTTTTCTAGTCCGTCCTCATATGACAAATTTATAAACTTTTGAATCTCATCCTTTGGTGCGTCAAAAGCTTTAAAAACATACTCATCCATTATGGATATTAAATATGGGTATAGTATACAAAGATGCACACTCATCTTCCAGCTATATTTCTTTGCATTGTCCGTAAGGGTCTGTTTTGATAAAACCTTGATTGCGTAATTTAGTACCGAAGCATTTCCACCGCTTATTTTCATTAGTTCAATTGCTAAATCGAAGTAGGCTCTTGCCTGTTTATAGTCCACCTTCCCATATGAGGTTAGTAAGCTGAAGCCATTTAGCTTCCTAACCCAGTACTCAAGCACCATATCCGGGAGTTCCTCGATTTTCGTCTTTTTGTGATTCAATTGCAAATCAAATTCTTCTAACGCAACACCAAGGTCCACTATAAATGAATCTGCCTGAGCTCTTGTTTCCACATAACAGGTGTAATCATCAATGTTGCGAACAAATTTCCAACCCTTATCGTATAATTTTTGATCAACTACTGTGAGTATCACTTCAGATATAAGGTTTGACGCATGGGGCCCAATTAAAAGTCCATGTGTCTCGCCATATTTAACTTCTTGACACTTTTTGTCAATTTTATTAAACCACTTAGATTTGCTTCGATTCTGCTTTGCGACTGCTTTCCCCACCAATGCCCACGGAATTGAATGGGTATAAATACTAGGGAAAAAAGCGGAAATATCTGCTTTTACAACAAACCGCTTTCCAATCAACAGGTCGTCCTTCGGTGAACCAGCATTTTTCCAGTCATCGTAATTCATTTCAAAGAGTTCATCTTTATTTTTTCTTTTTTGAATATGAATTCTGCTGATAACGTGTGTTTGTGCATCTGTATAGGTGTGAAAATGTGATTGGATATTACTCCAATTGCTTTTAAGTACAGAACACATTTTCTCATATGCCATTGGTACGGGAATTCCCAATTGTCTTGGTATATTAATGTTGCGGAGTGTCTTATAACGGACATAGTCATAATCACCATTGGAAAATGACGGATGATTATTTACACAGTAATCAAAAAAAGGAGTACTGCTGAATACAGGTGGAATCTTGTTCGAGAACAGTCCAAACGCTAGTAACCCTTTATATAAGTCATCCGCAGAAATCTCATCCATATAATCCGCATATTTTTTTCCCATATGTAGGCTCCTTATGTTTCACATCACAATGTCATATCGTACTAGCCAGAGAACGTTTTTTCCATTCGCTCTGTTGCTCGCTATCTGCCACGTAGAGGCAGCATATCTAGACGGCATAGCCATGCTGAATTTTTTGATTTATTACGACACTTTTATATCACTCTGCAATCTCCATCCGTATTACTTCTACGATGCCCCCATAAATTTACGACTCATTTTGTTTTACTCCTTAACTTTTTTCAGCACTTCTATTATCTCATCAACTTTTTCAATCAACTCACCCGTGAGAACTGCCGTCATCCGCTTCTTCTCCATCTCACACTGTTCTTGATAGATCACAAGTTTCTCTTTCATTTTTCCAAATCCACAAATGGATTCTTCCTTATCAAATTCTGTTAGATTGATTGCGCTTCTCCACAGCCTTCCAAATCGGCTTTCAAATTCGCTTTTTTCAAGGTTTCCTATTTTTTCAAATGCTTCTACCGTGACATTTGCCATTTCTTCAGTGAACACCACCATGATTTTATCTTCGACAATCTGGAATGCTCCGAAATGATCCATTTTCATTTTTTCAATATAAGACTGCTCATTATTCGCATATCTAAACCGTGAAGAGTCAAACAACTCTTTTATTGGTCTCAATGCTTCTTGTGCTTCCGTACTGTAACTGCTTATTTGTTTTTCTGGCCACATCCTTATAACGCCAAAAGACTCTTTTTCAGCAGTTGCCCTTTCAATCTTTCTACTTATTCCTGTTTGCAATTTTCCCCACAGCATTGGATCCATAGGATATTTATGCTTTTCAAGCCATTCATAATTTCCAACTAGAACAACATAGTCATTAAGTGACAGTTCTCCCTCATAAGCATCCGATATCAGTTGAGGCCATCCTTCTGCTATTTCTTCATCATCCACTTGATAGATATTGTATAAACGAACCTTATCATATGGACTTTCGGCTTTGTGTTTTTCGAGGTATGCTTGACAGTCTGTTTTTATATTTTCTTCGTTCCAGAGTCCTGTACAAATCCATTTCTTTATACTTTGAAGTATAAAAGAACTGCTAAAAAATCCAGGGTATAATGCTTTCACGCATTCTGAGTCCAGAAGATTCGTTCCATCATTCTGTTCCACACCAACTTTTTTGTATACCATAGTATACGCCACATAAGAGTACAGCCACTGCGGCTCAGTTCCCGGATCTATTCCAAATTCAATCAACTTTTCATAGACTCTCTCGAAGCTCCGAACTGCTACTTTCAGGCTTCTGACATTGTGCGGCCTTTCATCTTTCTTTTCTCCACTTCCGAAAAGTTCTACGAGGATGCTTTTTAACGGAATCAGAAAAGAGTGATAACTAGTGTTCTTAGTTTCATCTTCTATTATTGCTGCCACTATTTCTAAAGGATCATTTTGAAAAGCCAGCTGCCTTTCAACAACCTTTTCCTTGATTTCGTCATAGCCTATTTTTTGGTTTTTATCTTCCTGCTCCCGAATCGCCTTCTCGTTTGCAACAATGATTGTGTTAAAATGTTGATTCTCAACATAGTCATTTATACGACCTAGAACATCTTTCATTGGAACATCCGTTCGTTCCAAATCATCGAACACTAAAACAATCACTTTAGCATTAAATGTATTCGAAATGCTAATTAACTGATCTGCACTAATTGACAATACACTTTTAGCAATTCCCTGCTTATCTTCTGACACAGATGCTTCGATTGCTGTATCTATGCACGCTTTTGCAACAGGTTTGAAGGTTTTAAATATTTTAGATACAAAACCTGTATCCACCTCATCCGGTGTCATATAATCAGCGATTGTTTCAAGCCACTTTTTCTTCACAGCTTTTTGTAGTTCTTCTGCATTTTGAATTCCAAAGAGACTTATCCGTACAAAAACATGGCTATCCTGCAATGCGGATTTCAATGTGTTGTTAATAAAAAAAGTTTTTCCACAACCCCATTCACCTTCTAAAAGCAATGCTCCTGTTGGATTTTCCTCATTACAGTAATACATCACTTCCTTAAGTAACGTTGTGCTTTTGCTCTCATCCACAATCCTTCACCCTCTCACACTTATGTTTCAAATATCTCTCCATTACTTATGTCCCACAGTAGCTGAAACATAATGGCGGCTATTCCACGATCCAAGTAATCGAACGATTCACCTAGCCCGTGCATGATACAGTTCCGGATGTTGAGTCTGATAAAGATAGCCTTCATCAGCTCATGGTATTCCGGTAGAATCTCCTCTTTAGCATACTGAGAGCTGATCAGGCCGCCCAGTGTTCGCCTTTTCCTTCGGCTGCTTCCAGTCAATATTATCTCATTATCTGGAGAGTCCTTTAACACACCTTTTCGCACAAAGAGTTTATAGACTTTCCCCATAATGTACTCTTCTGAACCATAGAAGATATGGCTTTTACCACGAAAGGGAGTTAGTAGTTTTGATTCTTCGTCCGATAGCTCTTTCACTTCGGCCATACATTTTCTTAACATCCGGTTTTGTAAGGCCGTTCCAAGGCTTTGCTCAATCAAAGCAGGCAGAATAAATGATGCTGCGATAGCATGCTTACTCCCATTTCTGATTGTTTCCACATAGTCACCCATTGCCCTATAGTATATTTCATTGTAATCTATTGCTAATTTCTCGCACTCAACCTCGGGCAGCCTTCCATATGTTTGATAGATGATGCCATGGTACTTTTCAAGCACACTTCCAAGATAAAGAACAAGATCATGCAGCAGAATTTTTTTCTTTACAAATTCACACTTTTCCCTGTTGTCTGTAAAGTGACCAATCGGTTCCGGAAACTCGGCATCGGCTGCATCAAAGGCATAAAGCGCTCGAAAGTCTTTTAGAATAGAAACCTTTGCATTATGGAGTTCCTCTATATTTTTAGCACCTGTTAGACGATTGAGAAACCCCTCGTTGGTGGACAATACTGACTCAGAGTTCGACAGGTAGAATGATTGGTTAGCTTTGAAAATTTTATGATATGTAAGCATAGTGGTATAGAGATTATAATGTGTTCTGTATTAGCCGCTTATATGATTAATAAGCATTGTCTACTGTCCACCGCATAGAGGTGTACAAAGCAAGCCGTGAGAGTTTTCCCACGGCTCAAACATAATCCTTTAAAAATTAGTTTTCAAGGGTAACGGTGAAATATACATCAACCTGCATTTACCACCCACGTTCAAGCAGCGTAGCCCTTGTTCTTGATAACTTCCACGACCTGAGAGACATACTTCTTGTTGTTGATGACATAGGTATCCGCACCCAGAGCATCAAAAACAGACTTAGCGATATTCCAGCTTGCACCGTTGGCGCAGTCCAGACCAACCTTCACGCCCTTGAAGGAGTAGATGCCCAGGCTGATCAGGTAGCCCATGTAGCGGTTACGGCCTGCCACATAGTCCACGGTGCAGCCGATATGCTCACGGTGGGCAAAGGGCAGCTCCGGCCAGTCCTTATCAAAGACATGTAGCTTGCCGTCGATGTAGTCCTCCACCAGCAACAGAGTCTCCTCGGGCATTTTCTCGCCGTAGCAGTCGATCAGCTTGATACCGTTATCATAGTACGGGTTGTGGCTGGCAGAGATCATGATGCCGCAATCAAAGTCATCCACGCGAGCGATGTAAGCCACACTGGGCGTAGTAGTGACATGCAGCAGGTAAGCGTCTGCTCCGGAGGCGGTCAGTCCTGCGACCAGACTGTACTCGAACATATAGGAGCTGCGGCGGGTGTCTTTGCCGATTACAATGCGTGCAGGCTCGTTGTTGCCATTGCGCTCGCGGAGCATATTGTAATACCAGCCCAAAAAGCGACCAACCTTGTAGGCGTGGTCGGCGGTCAGAGTAATTCCAGCTTCTCCACGGAAGCCATCAGTTCCAAAATACTTTCCCATTATAGTTTTTCCTCATCTAAAGAGCTGATTGACGATTATATGCTTTAGCCGGAGCGTGCGTGCACACTCCGTTGCCTGCTGCTCACCACAGAGAGGTAGCATGCTTGAGCAACGCAGCCATGCTGATGCATGGCCGATAGTTTTTAGCTCCGTTTGATCAATGGTTGTTCAATCAACCGATTTCGTATCATATCAATTATCGTGCAAACGAAATAAATTACCATCACTGAAGCAATGGCATGAATTATAATGTTGCCTTCTTGGTATGCACCAACATTATTGCAAACATCCCCCCATAACCAGCGCCGCATCGTATCACTGTTCGCATGAATCAACAAAACTCCAAACGTAGAAGCGGCAATTGTGTTGATTGCCTTACTATACCCTATCTTCAGGTTCTTAAAGAAAAGGAACGTGCTAACACCAGTTATCAATGCTAGTACTTTATTGGAATCCGCCACAAAGTAGTAGCAGATTCCAATCTCTTTTCCGATGAAGCGACTGACTATTGCCAACACAATGACACTCATCCAAGAAAGCAACAGAGACGCACCTGCCAGAGATCCGGTAATTTTTGTGCTGTTGAGCCAATCTTTGGGATGCAGTCGAATATACGATGCTATCACATAGAGGATGCTGAACCATGTGATATAATTAAACACCACATTCGCTTTTGCAAAGGAAGGCAGGAATACATAAACGCCTATGCACCATGCCATCAGCATAAAATGCTCTTTTTCTGTCAGTGCATGAATCAACTTGTTTAGGAATGGAATCAACAGATAGAATAACAAAAAGCAACTTGTAAAATTATCTGCTACTGTAAAAAATGGAAACATCATTTTCAGGAATCCCTTGACAGAAAATGCTTCATAGCCGGTAAAAAAGAAAAGACACCAGATTGCCACCGCGTAAAAGTACCTTTCTCCCAACAGCTTAAAGAATTTCTTCTTTGTAATCGCCGAGGTACACATAAAGTACCCCGTTATCAGTACAAAGCAATTAATACCTGTCTTGCCGCCCCAGCCAAACAGCAGCAAAAAGTAATCTTGAAAATGCAAAACGTTTTGCGCATCAATACAGCTCATCAAGCCCGAATTAACAACATAGTGATGCGCCACAATCATCAGCATCGAGAGGATTCTGAAAAGTTCAATGTTAGAACTCCTTACCCCCCCCCTGAATTTATCGGTCTTTACCGCAACTGCGTTCATTTCTAAACCTCTCACAAATGTCTATCTTGTCAGTCTTTCTGCCCCAAAATCACATCACAGATGCGGTCCACATCCTCCAAAGACAAATCTGCATACAGAGGCAGAGTAAGCACACGCAATGCCAGGTGCTGTGCCACAGGGGTCTTCTCTGTCCCTGCGGTCGGATAATTCCGATAGCACTCAAAGCTGTTGGTCAACGGGTAGAAGTATTTTCTGGCCGTGATACCTTGCTCAGACAGCATCTCAAAAATCTCATTGCGGGTGTACTTGTAGCCATCAAACACGACCGGGAAATATGCATAGTTACTTTCTACATTCTTCTGAATCGCACTAAGCTTGATGCCTTCCACGCCGGAAAGGCGCTCACGGTAACGCTCCACGACTTTCTTGCGCTTAGCAATTTCCTCGTCCAGATGTCGCAGGTTGCAGATGCCCATCGCTGCCTGAAATTCATTCATCTTGGCATTGCCACCTACGAAGCAAACCGATTCAGGACCATGGATACCAAAATTCTTCTGGTCGTTCAGCAGCTGCACCCAACTATCATCTTTAAAGCAGACTGCACCGCCCTCGATAGTGTTGAACACCTTAGTTGCATGGAAGCTGAACATAGAAGCATCTCCAAAGCAAGCGGTGGATACGCCATTGTACTTCACAGCAAAGGCATGAGCTGCATCGTAGATCACCTTCAAGCCATATTTCTTTGCAATTCTATCAATTTCCTCTACATCACAAAGATTTCCATAAACGTGTACAGGCACAATAGCAACCGTGCGATCCGTAATAAGGCTCTCAATCTTTGTGACATCAATAGTATAATCTTTCTCATTAACGTCACAGAAAACTGGAACCAAGCCATTTCGAACAATTGCGTGTGTAGTAGATGCAAAAGTAAACGGTGTAGTAATCACTTCACCGCCCTCTGGCAGGTTCAGCGCTGCGATAACATTCTCCAATGCCAAATGGCCATTTGTATAAAGAGCCACATGCGGAACTCCCAAAAATTCCTCCAACTGTGCCTGTAACTGCCTATGCTTCACGCCCATATTGGTCAGCCAGTGACTATCCCAAATAGGTCGGATTTCTTCAATATACTCATCAAGAGTCGGCATAGATGAACGGGTAACTAAAATTTTATTATCCATATTCCCCTCCACAATCAGATACTTTTTAATAATGCTTCTGTAACATCTGTTTTCTGAATATTCCAATCTTTTCCCAGATTATTATTCAACACTTTCTTATAGAAACTGTATGCGACACTGACATCAACAAAAGAAAGGCCAATGGAATTGAAATAACAAATCTCATCATCATTTTCCCGACCAGGCTTTGTCCCATCTATAATGTCAGCTACATTGGCATATATATCACTGTCTTCAAGCAATCCCTCTTTATACATCCGAGCAATGGTTGGTGAACCTCTATGTTTCAAAGAGTGCCAATCATCACAAACAATCTTTGAAGCCTTTTGTGGAACAGCATATTCATCTTCCCACCCGCCTACATGGCAATAATAAGCTCCCTTTCTTACAGCACTTGCTTTTAGAAGAGGTTCTTGACAACTTACCGCTGTAACAATTATATCGGCGTTTTTGGTAGCCTTATCATAATCAGAATTACATGCCACAAAATCAACATCAGGATACTTTTTTTTCATCGTATCAATAAATTGATTCTCCCCGTGCTCACTCCTGGATGCTACATAACAAGTATCTATTTGAGGAAACATCTGTTTAATTGCAATAAAGTGTGCCTTTGCCTGTTCTCCAGAACCAATTGTTCCATACGTATGGCTATCTTTACGAGCTAAATATTTTGCACCAATTGCCCCCATACAGGCTGTACGTAATGCAGTGATTAACGTGCCATCCATCACAGCAAATGGGAAGCCCTGTTCTAATTCAGATAAGATAATTACACCAGAAACATTCTGAGATGAAAACTTATGCGGGTTTTCTGGAAAAACAGACACCCATTTAACACCACAAACACCATCTTTCATTAATGTTGATGGCATACAATTTATTCTATCCTGCGTTTCTGAGTTAAAAATCTGTGATATTTTATCCGGGAGCATAACTCCACCATTTTTATAATCAACAAGAACTTCTTCAATTACTCGAATAACCTCCTGAATATCACAACATCCCGCCGCCATAATATCTTCCATGGATATCAACTTTATGTTCAAATCGTTTTTCAAGAATATTCCTCCCCTCATAAGATCCTATCTACGGAAAATTTCTCATATTGCATATTATTACCCTGCGTATCAAATACCAACATATTATCCTGTAGCTTTGATATCTCCGTCTTAAGCTCTTCCGTATTAGCACACAAAATATCTACTTCGGCCATTCTTTGATTTACATCGTAACTCCAAGGGATTTCACTTCCAACCTCACACCTTGGAATCAGTGAAACCACTTTACAATTATCTGTTCGGTCAAATCCCTGCATTTTAGCAACTTTGCCTGCTTTTAACGTGGGGAACAAAACCGCTGCACGCCTACCGTTCAGCTTAACCCCATCTTCCAACGGTTTCACATTACCGCAATTGCCTTCCAATGCGTAATGAACCATTGCCTCCATCAAATCAATCCCAAATTCTTTTGTATACACTCTTTCGTAATCGACACCCGGAAATCTCAGACCCGGATCAAAGAACCTAAATTTACCATTGTCTTCAAACCCCTGCATAAAGATTGGACCGTTCTTGTATCCCATTGCTTTAAACATTTTCATGACATTTTGATGTGCCGTTTTCAAATATTCATCTGTAAATCTTGATGGAGAAACAGCGCAGGCTACAACTTTTTCAAGGTGATTTCCCTCAGAACCACAGTAACTGTCTACTGTTCTGATCAAATAGGCTTCGCCATCCACAAAGAAATATGTAACCTGAAACTCATGAGCACCCTTCATATATTTTTCGATAATGATATCCCCATTTGAAGATTCACTTTTTGCAAAGCTAATTGCATTTTCAAGTTGTTCTATCGTGTAGCACACGGACTGTCCACGCGATCCCCTACTGTCAACAGGTTTTACGAACAGTGGAAATTCCGCCTGTCCGGATAAGGCTTCTTCTTCCGTATACTCTGGAATAACATCAACGCCGTTTTCCATACACATTTTTTTGAACGCGTGCTTATCAGTCATATAGAAAAACTGGTCTTTTGTTCCATAACATGGTAAATCAAGTGCATCGCAAATCTGTTGATATGGTCTTTGGCACGGGTCTATATATCCACAAATAACACCATTCACTTGCTCTTGCTTACAACGTTCAACAATCTGATCTACATCCTTAATATTAAGCATCCATGCTTCATCTGCGACTTTCTTTGCAGGAGAATCCACAAGATAATCTGTAACAATTGTGTACACGCCCATTTTTTTTGCTGCCTCAACTAGTTTTATCTGTTGAGCTGTTCCACCAAGAATCAATATTTTTTTCATTACCCATCCTCCCTTACTTTTTACTAACTACTGATCGAACTATGCTAGTTAAATACTGATAAGCTTCTAAATGAAGCAACGAGGACAAACCAATATAAATAATTGCTCCAAGCGGCACTTGTATTAAAAGTGTCAGTAAATCTGATAAACCAAATAGTTTGACCAAGTTCACACAGCCCCCCATAAACAATGCTGTCATAATACTTGGAAGAATATCCCTTAATTGTTCCAGATAACCATATCCAAGCAATCTCTTATTTGGCCAAGAATTGATAATTTGACTTGTAATACTGCTAATTAACAGACTATATGCCATCACCATAACACCAAAGCGCATGGTCGAAAGAAGCAAAATCATGCCAATTGTTTTCTTTGCAATTTCCAATTTCAGAAAGTAATCACTTCTGCCCATTGCATTGATAGCATTAAGATTTGCTGTATGAATCGGCCAGAACATATATGTGATACAAAAAATTTGAAGATAAGGCACACATGGTAACCATTTTTCAGTTAGAACCAGTCGTACAATAGGCGTTGCACAAAATGCCAGTCCCACCATTAGCGGTGCCATAATGTAGGTGCTTGTCTTAATTGCTCTTCTAGTCATGTTTTTTACACGCTCACGGTCATCCTGAGCACTTGAAAGAGTCGGTAGAAGAACGCTATCGATTGAACTGTTTATATTTGTGACAATAAGTTTTGGAAATTTATCTCCTTGATTGTAATACGCCAAATCTGCAGAAGAATAAAACTTTCCAATTATCAAATTTCTAAGATTGTTGTATACAGTATCAAGCAACGATGAAACTAGCAATTTCCACCCGAAAGAGAGCAATCCTTTTAATCGTTCCCAAGAGAACATTTTCTTAGGACGCCATTTTACTGTAATCCAAAGTATCAATGTATCAATCGTCGTATTTGATAATTGCTGTGCAACAATTGCCCAAACCCCAAATCCTGCATAGGCAAGGCCTACACCAAAAAATGCTGAAAAAATGGTTCCTCCCAATGTTGCAAAAAAGAAACGTTTAAAGAGCATATTCCGTGATACGTAAGATTGTTGAATTCCTTTAACACCAGAAATCACAATCGTCAAGCTAATTACTCTGATAATTGGAACCAATGAAATATCACCATAAAATCCAGCAATTACCGGAGCTGCCAAGAACATTCCTATGTAAAGGACAATACACACCACGAAATTGAAGTAAAACACCGAGGAAAAATCCAGATCATCGGCATCCTTTTTCTGGATCAATGCAGTGCCCAGTCCACTATCCACAAATACTTGCAGAATTGTCGTGAATACTGTTACGAGAGCAATCGTTCCATAATCCTCTGGTGACAAAAGACGTGCAAGAACAATTGAAACGATAAACGTAACCAACTGAGCTCCACACCGTTCAGCAAAACGCCAAATAAAATTTTTTATTGTTTTATTTGTATCAGCCATTATTTTTGTGAACTATCTCCCATATTTTTTTGTACAGCGTGGGGCCAAAAAACTTTTGTAATTTCAACTTTCTCTCGCACTGTTTTATCACGAGCTCGTCGCGGCTGTCGAATTTATCCAAAAGCCTTTTATTTACTTCAAATGAACTGTTGTCATCCACTTTCAACTCAAAAGTAGCTGAATTATCAATTTCCTGTTTCTGGTAATTATATGTCGAAGCATTATATTCATGTTTTAGTAATGCTTGTGCATTTTGACACCACACACCACTTCCATCAAAACCATAATTTCTTACCAACGACTTTACTGGGGTAACAATAAATTTATTTGTTAGTTGCAAATAGCAACCGCATGCTATATCTGACACACATTTTGTCAAGGAATTTTTATAATTTGTTGCTGCACAGATACAATCCACATATCGTGCATTTGTCATTTCATCTCGGTTTATGCCATATTTACGTACAAATTTCCCAATAAAATCACTTTCCAATTCTGTCTGCATGTTAATGAATTTTTTTCTCCAGAACCCCGTCCCCCACATCGGAAAAATCAAAGAATTTTTAAAAGCAGTACAGCTAGGAGAAACGCTCCATTTTATCGGGTAACTATATCCTGTGATTGCTACTACATCCGAATCATTTTCATACTTTTCTAGACTCTTATCCATATACTCAATAAAATTAGGGGAGAATTCACAATCATCGTCTGTCCGTATAAATCGATCATATTTTTTTAAGATATCATTTCTTAACTCACACATATTGCGGGCGCTACCATAATTCACTTCGCGAGCAACAACATTGAAACTTGCAAATTCTATAAATTCGCCTTTTAAATATTCTTTGATTTTGTTGTAGCCTTCCCAGTGAGTTTCTTTTGCTGGGTAATCAAGCGCAACATATACATCTGTATATTTCGCCCATTCGTTTTTTTTCAAACTTTCAACGCAACGAATAAAATGTTCACTTCTGCATAAAGTTGGTATTAATATTGGTGCATATTTCATTTTTGTTTTTCACCCCTTATCTGATATGCCTTTAATACTTTATCTACCTTAATGTTAAACCTGTAGGGAATACTTATAATATCTGCAATAGTACGCCCTAAACTGTTTCCAAAATGAACAATGCAATACCTGGTGATTTGTTCCTTTCTCATTTCCGCTTTATTATGCCACGAAGCAGTATAATGGTGTATTGATACCGTATTTTCTGTAACAGATAATTTTCCTGTTTCATAATCCAACGGACAAAACCATTCAGGAGGGAATATAGTTATATCACATGTTCTAAATATTTGATTTCTATTAAACTTGTAGCCTGCCTTTATTAACGCTTGTGTATTTTTTTCTGGGCATGGCACAACATCATATTCTCCATTTTTTAATATGAAATGTTTATTTTCATATTCATGCATAAGAAGTTTTACTATTTCATTCCATTTTTCTGCGCCAAATCCAATTCCGGTATTTACCATACCCGTTGTTTCCAATCCAAAGAAACACGGACCATTTAGGAAATCATCTAAATTTTTCAAAATCTCTACATCTAAATCAAGATATATTCCGCCCTCATTATAGATAATATCTAATCTGGCAAAGTCACTAACAAATGCCCATTTTTTCGCTTCATATGCTTCTTTTACAAACAAACAACTATTTAAATTATAATTTGTTTCATTCCATTCTTTGATTTCATAGTCTGGGCAAAATTGTCTCCAGCTATTTATACATTTTTTTGCAATATCTGGTAATGGATTTTTTCCAAACCAGCAATAGTGTATAATTTTGGGTATCATAACTTTACCTTTCCACAACTTTTGTTATTAAGACACACTCGCATTAGCATTTTGGGATTAAGTTCTTAATTACTATCATAAAATCATCCTATTAAAAAACGAATAAACTCTAGCTGGCGAGTTTGCATAACTAAAATACGACAATGTCATTATTATATAAATTGCAGATTTATATAATAAAACGCTGTTGTTTTTGAAATACTTTACAACAGCCGGAAACATTAAAATTAAGCCCACTCTAAAATACATCGCCAAACGTGATACCATTGTCAGTCGCATTCCAATCAATTCCGTACCTATATACAACGTTGCTAAATAGGCCATCCACAAATCATAATCGTCTGACTTCTTTGATGTTACTATAATTAAAATTCCTATACCAATTAAGATCCATAAAACTATCGTTCCTCTTGCTTGTGCTCCCCAAAAGCTCACCTGTAAATAATTGGCATACTTTTTTGATATTTGTCCAATAATCTTGATTGTTATTGGCAAAAGCACAGGGAACGCAAGAACACAAGCGAGAAAATATTTATAGTTTCTTGTTTTATTTTTCATCACATACAAATAATCAACAGCAAAAAATAAGATTGATGTCTGATGAAAGCACGCCGCAATTAATACCATTGCGATTGCTTGTTTATATTTTCTTTCTCTCAACTGCTTTATGGACTGAACTGCAATTGAAATAGCGAACATTTGCCGCATTGCATTAAATGAATTCATAAAGAAGGAATCGCACATATAAATGTATGTTGCCATATAAATATCTTGTGGTTTTTCTACATTGTCCACAATGAATTTCATCATTAACACGTTTGTTATAATAGCTGTAACTATTAATACCATTTGTGGATCATTAAAAATTGTCATGATAGTTTTATTATATATCATAAACATTGTTTCGATTTTTTCGATATAACCACCATAATTCCCATATGATATAAAATTCCACTCAGTTGTTGGAAAGTCCGCTACAATTGACTTCCATGATAATTGTGCTGCTGATTTTGCAATTGCAAGGTACATTGGCGTATCTTCGCCTACTGAAGCCCCTCTCAAGCCCAATAGAATCGTCATTCCTATAAACGTACACCACATAAAATAACTAGGCTTAAATTCACCTTTTTGGTTAATATACGCTGTCGCAATAACGCACAACCATAATCCAATATATATTGTCATCTGTTTGCACTCCTTTGTATCCCTATATACCACTTTGGAAAAGACACAAAAGCTAATCCTTTAACTTTTTCTTTAAAGTTCAAAGCGTATTTTATCACAAATTTAAGATTTATTCCTTCAATTTCCCATGTTGTAATACCGTACAGCCTACACTCATGCAAATAGCATTTAAGCAACATTCCATACAAGCACTTTTGTAGCTCTGTATCTTTCACCCAATCAAACTGCTCTTTCCACTCTTTCAAATTCTGAATTGAATTTTCTCTTTTCTTTTCGTCTTTTTGGGATGTCATTATCGAATTTTCTCGAACAATATAGTGATAAAAAATGCTATCTATGCAAGCAATTTTTTGAGCCGCTAAAAAAACGCGCGGCAACATTTGCATATCCTCAAAGTAGATACCAACCTTAAAAAAAAGTCCGTTTTGTAACAAGAAATTTCGCCGATACATGTTAAAACAGGCAGGCGCATACCATTGATATACTCTGATAGACTTTTCGATAAATTCACTTGCATCGTAGACAACTCCTGCAGGTGTTGCTGTATGAAGCATCTGTTCACTACTGCCATCCGGCTTTTCCATAACCGCTGAGCCTACAACAATATCCACTTTCTGCTGTTCAGTCGCCTTCAGGAATCTCTCACATGAGTCCAAATCAATATAGTCGTCTGAGTCAACATACAATACATATTCACCTGTAGCCGACTTTAATCCAACATTGCGTGCATCTGACAAGCCGCCATTTTTTTTATGAATCACTCGTACACGGCTATCTTTTTTTGCGTATTCGTCACAAAGAAGTGGACATCGATCCGGGCTTCCATCATCAACTAAAATAATTTCCAAATTTTTATATGTCTGATTCAATAAACTCTGCACACAACGGTCCAGTTCTTTTTCCACTTTATATACGGGAACAATAATGCTAATTTTCCCCTGCATGATTTGTTTCTCCTTTAAGCCAAATGACTACCGTATCTACTTATACTTTTGCCTAGTATGCTATCCTCTTATTTTAGATATAGCATCTGTATTTCATGTGCATGCTCTGACATCGTCTTGACATTAAAACTTTCTACCGTATAAGAATTCATTTGCTGGACAATAGACGGGTTTTTAACAATTTTTTTGAAGCATTCTTCTAATTTGCACGCAGCGGCCTCAACCACAAAGCCATTTTTTCCCTCATCAATTAAATCTTTTGCTCCAACTTTCTCGCTCACAATTACTGGAATTCCATAGCTCAATGCCTCTAGTACCGTGAATCCAAATGTTTCTTCCCATTCACTAGGTGTAACCAGAACATCAAATTTATCCATCACGTCCGAAAGCTCTTTGTAAGAATACGGCCTGTGGCATATCATGTAAGGTGGCGGGTTACTAATTTCAACAAAAATATGGGCTTCAAAGTTATGCTCACCGCTTTGCCACAATGCATCGCAAGCATCTTTAAATAAGTTATATCCTTTATGCGTAGTAAGCGGTCCCAAATAGCCAAATCGAACTATCGAATCCACTTTGCGCAATTTCTTATAATTTGCGATTGCTCCATTAGAAATCGATATTACCCGCGCATTATCTCCCACATAATCTCGTTTCTTATATACACAAAGTGTATTTATACTGTTAAAATGAACACTGTCCATTTTTTCAAGCATTTCTATATTACGTTTGCGCAAATTCTGATAGCCCTTTTGCTTCTTTAAATCAATAATTTCTGTTTCAGTCACCTGTTCTGCAACATCGTACATTTTCTGATTGTGCCTGGCACGAAGCATTTTGATGACCACATTTTCCTTTACAGATTTATATAGTTCAGATTGAAAGAGCCTCATTGTATTAAATGACAGTCCATGCTGGTTGCAACTCACGCAATCAGCACATTTTTTGTCATCCAAGCAATCCTTTCCTGCATGGAACAGATTGCATCGCGGACATATTGGAAAATAATCATGCGTCGTAAATACAGTCTTTACTCCGGCTTCATGTGCCGCTTCTACCAATTCCGCAGGAAGCCCCATAAAAGTGTGAATGTGAAAGGCTTGAAATGTATGGTTCTGAAAGAAATCAGCATATGTCTTTTTTTCTTTCTTAATCAGATACATTGCAGGATCTTGAATACCATCCATCAATGGTATCGGCAAAGGATTTAGCAATTCATAACTTTCGCAATATAAATTATCCTGTAGCTTATATTTTTTCCTTTCTTCTACTTGCGACTTCTCACTAAGGTCATGAAGTCTACCAGGCCATAAAAGTGCAACCTTGTGCCCGACTTTTATTTGTTCAAGCATCAAATCCAAGCAGTATTGTGTCATTCCTCCTCGACGGAACGGAGGGAATCCCAGTGAATAATGTAATATGTTCATTGTCTTTCCTCAGCTCAGCATCTCAAAATAAATATCTTGCATCACTTTTTTTGAATGTTCGACATCAAATGGTTCTGCTGCTTTCTCACAATTTTCGGCCATAGACTTACGCAAGTTTGCATCCGCCAGCTTATTAATAGCCCCAGCAAATGCATCTTCATCAAAAGGATCACACAAATATCCATTGATGCCATCTGTAATATAATCCACAATGCCATGTACATTAGATGCTATCACTGGAAGGCCTGCTGCCAGCATTTCAATGCCAGAAAGTCCTAATCCTTCTCTCGTTGATGGCATAACACCAATATCTGCGCATTTACAAATCTGCGGAATATCATCACGAAGTCCCATAAGCCTCAAATCAATGCCAACTTCTTTGGCAAGTTGTTCTAATTCTTCTTTTGTATTTGCACTTGTCATAGCATTGCCACAAATCATAAAAACCACATCTGGCATTTGAGCCTTAGCAAGTGCCTTAACAATAATCTGATGATTTTTTCTGTGGGAGAGTTCGCCCACAGCCAGTACTAACAACTGATTGTCTCTAATACCCAACATCTTTCTATACGCCGAACGATTTATATCTACATCACGAAAACGCTTTGTATCCACACCAACTCCTGGAATATAAAAAACTTTTTTACAATGTAGTTTCTTTGCATTCTCGAAATCTTCTCTGTTAATGGTAATGATGCCATCACAATATCTTGACATCATGTCTTCAATGGTGTGAAAAACCATCCAGGTTTTCTTGCTAGAGTGCTTATGGAAATAGAATCCATGTGTGGTGTAGATCACAACACTTCCTGCTTTTCGCTGCTTTCTTCCTGCGAATCGAGCAATTGCACCTGCAATCGGAGTATGGCAATGAATCAAATCGAAGTGTTCTTTTTTGAACAATTCTGCCATCTGTTTATACGACTTCAAGGTTTCAAAGGATACCGGTTTGCTAGACGAAAAATCGATTTGATGAAAGGCAACATTCATGTCTTCAAAATACGCTGGCATACATTCGGCCCCAGCATGATAGATATTTGCAGCACAATGTACTTCATATCCCATTTTCTGGAGTGTAATAATATCATTCGTTAAAAAGCTTTTTGTAAAGCGAGCCAGCGCCGTCACAATTAATGCTCTTTTCATTTTTTTACAATCATTCGTCACCGTTTTTTCTCCTCACATCATTTCATATTTAAAAATCCCACATAATCATAATCATCAATCCATCGTCTACCTGTGAATTTGCCTTTATATTTACACAAGTCCATCACATCTCCATTCGGTTGTTCTGACCCAGAAATATAATGTGAACATTTGATTTCCGGCATCGGATATGCTGTAAGTGCCAGCTTATGCTTATATGGTAGCTCATCAAACTTCCTTAGAAGTTTTTCTGTACAGCCATTCTGTTGAACTAGGATAATATAGAGATTCTCTCTGTTGATTCTCGCAGTTCTTTTTTCCCAGATTGTTTTAGCTTCATCAAAAGATGGATAATGCATGAAATAAATAGTTATGTCATCCAGCTTAGCGACCGGATAATCCTTATCACTTTGAACTTCTACTAGAGTCTGACTCAAGTAGTAATCTAGTTTTTCCAAAAACTTGATGTAGTCCTCCGCGCCAAAAAATAAGTTAACTGTTGGAGAATTAAAGCGTTCCCCCAACTCGTGAAGGATCACCCCCCCACACAGTTATTGCATAGTATCGTGAAGTTTCTATTAGAAAGCCGCTTTTTATTTTCAGAATTTAATGCTGTTCTCAAAAAAGCTCTATAATATTTTGAGATTTTCATAAATATTTTCTACCTCGCTTACTTTGTGAAGACATCTTCATACTGTCCGCAAATCTTGTCCCATGTGTACTCTTCTGCCACACGCTTCTTGGCTCTCCGCCCCATCTCTGCAATTTCATCTTCACTCATTTGGTCTGCTTTATCAATCAACTTTGCAAGGCTACCCGGATTGCGGCTCCAATACAAAGCGCAATCCTCTGCCACTTCTTTGTTGAACCCAACATCAACTAATAGGTTCAAATCCGTACTACCGAGAGCTTCAATCAGCGAAGGATTTGTTCCGCCAACCGTATGACCATGGAAATACGCATAGGCATTCTCTCGAATCTTCTTCAATAGTTCCTGATCGTAAACAGTGCCAACAAACTTAATTCTCTTATCGCTCTTGAAATACAGCTTTTTCTCCAATTCATTCAGGAACTTATCATTCACATTGGTAATGATTGCAAAATCCTTTTTACTCTTACTCTTCATAAACTCTCGGATCATAATTTCAAAAGAGTTTTCCGGCACAAAGCGACCGACAACAAGGTAATAGTCCTTTTTAGTCAGTCCTTTTTCCTTATACCACTTCACCAGCTTTTCATCATCGTCAGCTAACTTGCTAAGGGTTAAATCTGCTCCGTAAGCAATAAAAGTCGTTTTGGGATTTCTGGCCTTGATTCCCTTTCCGTCATAGCACTCGTGGATATATTTTTCGATGTTCACAGAATCGCAGATTGCTAAGTCGCAGTATTTGACCATCATCTGTTCAGAAATCTTCCAATACTTACGAATCGGTGCGGCCCAGCGAGCCCGCATCCACTCGTGTCCATCCGGATTCAGAAACACAGTGCCGCCCAATTTATGAATTTCTTTGTAGAAATGTGCCGCGAAAGGTCCAATACGGCAGGCCATAATATAAACGATCGGGTGAGGAATATGATTCTTCTTGATATGTTCACAGCAAGTCTTTAATGCAGCAACATCATAATAAATTGCCTGTGCAGGCCCAATCTGGGGAACATCAATTTTGAAGCAATGGGCATTGTGGAGTTCAAATTCGTGGTCGTTGATCTTTGTCACGCCCTCAAACTTGCTCTCATCCATACAGCCGTCACCATTAGCTTTACAGGCAACATGATATTTGATGTTTTCTTTATTCTGGTGGTACTCCGTGAGCTTATAAACGAACGTTTCATAGCCGCCATATGCTCCAAGGCTTTTTGCGCCCACGAGGTACACATGCTGCACTTTGTCATTTAACTGCATTTTTTCATTCCATCCTCATTTTTATCGTTAGTGTTCCATTCATTTTTTGAACAGAACGATTCCGTACTTTTTCTATGTCTTTATTCCAACC
>ERZ1026886.471-NODE-471-length-21046-cov-13.604783_pt1 | contig 21046 bp, 9 predicted proteins | sample MGYA00380173_ERZ1026886 | MGnify/ENA primary metagenome ERZ1026886 (study PRJEB33269, sample SAMEA4719809) | human gut metagenome | biome: human-associated habitat; feature: organic feature; material: feces | place: Cameroon | collected 2013-10 ... | reverse complement strand
GGGTTGGGAGGGGCTTTAGGGGTGGGAGGGGCTTTGGGCTTTAGTTCTGCTTTACTTTAGGTATATAGCTGAGCAGATAGAGCACGCCGATAGCCATCACGGCAGCAGCACAAACCTGCGGATACTGAGCGCCGGCAGCCTTTGCGGCGTCGCTGGCGAAGCCCATGAGGAGCGGGAACACGGTGCCGCCGAACAGACCCATGATCATAAGACCCGATACCTCGTTCTTCTTCTCAGGAGCAGAGAGCATAGCCTGCGAGAAGACGATAGAGAACACGTTAGAGTTGCCGTAGCCTACGAGAGCGATGGCTGCCCAAAGCTCCCACTTCGCTGTGCCGAACACGAAGCCCACCATAGCGAGCGCCATCATGAGCACGATGACGGTAAAGAAGGTGCGGATATTGAGCTTGCGCATAAGGATTGAGCCGGTGAAGCAGCCGAGCGTACGGAACGCGAAGTAGATGGATGTGGCGTATTCGAACTGGCTGAGCGTGTCGCCGGCGCCGCCCAGACGCTCAAGCAGAATCTTCGGAGCCACAGCGTTTGTGCCTACGTCGATGCCCACGTGGCACATGATGCCGACGAACGAGAGCAGGATAATCGGCGAACCGAGCATCTTCAGACAGTCGGCGAAGCCCGATGCCTTGCCTTCGATGGGTTCTTCCTCAATATGTGTCATGCCGAGCCACAGCGTAGCCACCATACCTATAACGAAGAAGAGGAGGAAGAGGATGCGCCAGCTGAGTCCGAGGATAGGAGCTGTTGTGGTAGCGCCCCAAGCGGCGATGAGCGGAGCGATGAACGAGGCGATAGCCTTAACGAACTGTCCGAAGGTGAGCGTAGAAGCCAGATGGCCCTTAACGAGCATTGTCACGAGCGGATTGATGCCGGTCTGCATGATGGCGTTGCCGATGCCGAGCAGCGAGAACGAGATGTACATCAGCCAGAGCTGACTCTCCTTTGTAGGCATGAAACTGTCGAAGAGCGGCAGGAAAACAGCCAGCGTTGTTATCACAACTGAGAGCAGCACGGTCTTCTTTCTACCTATCTTATTCATGAGCATGCCCGTAGGCACCGAGAAGATTAAGAACCAGAAGAACACGAGCGACGGGAAGAAATTGGCTGCCGAGTCGGAGAGTCCGAAGTCTTCCTGCATGTTGTTCGACACTGCACCGACGAGGTCGACAAAGCCCATGGTGAAGAAGGCAATCATCACCGGGATGAGTGTCAGTTTGCTTTGATTGGAATTGTTCATTGCGTATGAATCTTTTAGTTATTAGTTGAATACGAATTGAATTTCTGCCGCAAAATTACGCCAAAGGTGCCGAGCGGAGCGAAAATTATGTTGCATTGACTTGTAAAAATCGCATTGCGCAACATATTTGCTACAGATGCAACATTCGTACTATTGCGCTTTACACAGTACAAGAAAGCGGAGGTGTGGTATCCTCCGCTTTTTCGTATTAAGGGTTTTATATCTACTCCGAATATCGGTGGCGTCCTTTAGTAGTTCTTGTTCTGCTTATACAAGCCAGGCACATAGTAGAGCTGGTTGTAAGGAATCGGGTAGAACTCGTTCTTGCCAGCCGTGTAGTGGGCATCCTTAAGATACGTAGCGTATGTCTGTCCGTCGTACACGTCGTTCTTCTCGGTTGCGAAGTAGGCGTTGAGAGTCTTTGAAGCCAATCCCCAGCGACGCAGGTCGAAGTAGCGTCCGTTCTCCATAGCAAGCTCAAGACGGCGCTCCCAGCGCAGACACTTGCGTGCCGTCTCCTTGTCCTTGAAGTAAGACTCTGGATAGAGCGCTATCTCGCACTGATCCTTGGCGTAAGCGATGTGCTTGTCTATAGAGTTCTTCGCACGCTGGCGAATGTCGTTGATTATGGTGCGAGCCTCAGCAAGCTGGTCGGTCTCGATGAGAGCCTCTGCACGCATGAGCATCACATCTGAGTAGCGGAACACATAGTCGTTCATAGCGAACGCCTGCCATGAGCCGTTGTAGGTCTCGCCCTTAGAGCGCTGCGGCACCTCCTTCATAGAGCAGTAGTAGCCGTAAGTGTTCGGTGTGCGACTGTTAGCCTTTGTGAGCGTATACTCCTTCTCGTACTTGTACGGGAAAGTAGGCATACCAACAGTGTGGAAGAGACGCGGATCCCATTTCTGGGTGGTCGGCTGGCCGTTGACGGGATAGTCGATATGCTTGTTGTAGTCGTCAAACTCGGGCAGACCGTTCTTTGTCTTGAAGGCGTTCACGAGGTCCTGCGACGGCTTGTGGAAGTCCCATCCGCACGACCACATTCCCCAAACACCGTTGAGCACGTTGCTCCAGTTGGCGCGTCCGAAGGTGGTATTGTCGTCCTTGTAGTCGGAAGTCTGCACGGCGAACACACTCTCCTTGCTGTTCTTATGTTCGGGCAGGAAGATGTCGCCGTAGTCTTCAAGATAGTCGAAGTAAGGCGAGTTCTTCACCACGTTTGTGTATTCAATCACCTTCTGCATATACTCCTTGTTGACGTGGTCGTAGCCGTTGGTTGCCTCGTAGCCGTCGCCGTAGGCAAGCGTCAGATAGCACTTGGCGAGATATGCCGCAGCAGCAACGCGGTTGACGCGGTTCTGCTCTTTCTGCATCTCGGGCAGCACGTCGTAAGCCTCCTTGAAGTCGTTTATTATCTTGCCGAACAACTCCTGGTATGTAAACTCGTCGTTGCGGGTCTTCTCCTGAAGATTGTTCTTCGTTACGTTCTCGTCAATCCAAGGCACCTGGCGGAACATGGTGATGAGTTTGAAGTAGAAGTGGGCGCGCAGGAACTTCACCTCTGCCACACGCTGCTTCGTCATCTCCTCGCCAAGCTTGCTGTTGCCATACTGCTCAAGCGAGAGCAGCGCGCGGTTGCAGCGGCTAACAGCACAGTAGAGGCGATACCAAAGTTCGTCGAACTCGCCCGGTGTAGAAGTCATGGTCGACCAAATCTCCATCGGATGATAGCCAGTGTCGGTAGTGCCCGATCCGCCCTTCAAGCAGTCGTCTGACGACAAATCGCCGTAAGGCCAGAGGTTGAACGGATAAGAGTACCAGCAGTCGCCGAGCATGGCGTATGCCGAATTGACCATATCGTCGGGGAGTTTGAAAGCCTTGTCCTGATCGACTACGCCCTTCGGAGAGTCGTCGAGGAAATCGCTGCACGATGTTACAGTGCCGAGCGTGAGCATCGCTGCAAATATATATTTATATAAATTTTTCATTGTTCTGATTCTTTAAATTGTTTTGACTTCTTTGTAATATCAATAGCTCCTTAGAAACTGAGCTGCAGTCCGAACGACACTGACGAAGAGTGAGGATATGCCCAGTTGGGGTTCTCGGGGTCGGAGATGGTGAAGCTGCTGCTCTTCCATGTGAAGAGGTTCTGACCCGAAACATATACACGAGCCGATGTCATGTGGAGCTTCTTCAGGAGCGAGTCGCTGAAGTTGTAGCCAAGCTGCAGCGTGCGGAGCTTCATCCAGTTGCCGTGTTCTACGAAGTAAGTAGAGGCGCGTCCCTCGTCACCGGTGTTGTTGGTTGTGAGCGCCGGTATCTTAGACGAAGTGTTGTCCTCGGTCCAAGCGCCAAGCATACGGTTGCCCTTGTTGCTTCCGGCGTCGGTGAGGCTCCAGAAGTCGGTCTGGAATTTCTGGTTGTTGTAGACATCTACGCCGCATACTCCCTGGAAGAACATAGAGAGGTCGAAGTTCTTGTATCCGAGCTGCACGTTAAGACCCCAGTTGAAGTCGGGCACCGGATCGAATATCCATGTCTGGTCCTTTGCGTCGATAGTGCCGCTGTGGTCGAGGTCGGCATACTTCAATCCGCCCACACGAGCGTTAGGCTGACCAGAGGCTTTTGCCTCCTCGCTGTTCTGGAAGAGTCCTTCTACAACGTAGCCCACGATAGAGCCGTAAGGCTTCTTCGACTGCACGAGGTTCTCCTTCACTGTGTGTGCATACGAGCCGGTTGTGGTAGAAGGCAGATACGTCACTTTGTTGCGGAAGAAGTCGATGTTGGCAGTCACGTCGTAGCGCAGTCCATACTTGGTGGTGTGGCGATAGCCCACGTTAGCCTCCATACCTATGTTTCGAAGCGACGGACCATTTGACCAGCTTGCGCCACCCTCACCCATAGTGGCAAGATAAGCAGGAGAGATAAGCATATCCTTCACATCCTTGATGTATGCGTCTATTGATCCATAGAGTTCCTGGTTGAACATCATGAAGTCGGCACCTACGTTATATTGTATTGTTGTCTCCCACTTCAGATTATCATTGCCAGTCTGTGTGGCACGGAAGCCTGACGGGAAGATGCCAGTACCTTGACGATAGAGGTCGTAAGCGGTGGATGTCACACGGTCTGCACCATAGTCGGCTACATATAGTCCGTAGCGTGCTGTGTTGGAAATCTCTTGGTTACCAGTCTTACCCCATGATGCACGAAGCTTAAGATCGTCAATCCAGTTTGCTTTGAGGTTCTTCGAAAGACGATAGCCCAAAGTAGCGGCCGGGAAGTTGCCATAGCGATTGTTCTTGCCGAAACGCGAGCTGCCGTCACGACGTATGGTGAACGAAGCAAGGATAAGATCCTGCCAGTTGTAGTCGACCTTACCGAAGAACGAAGCCAGCGAGTAGCCAGAGCCGATACCCGTAGCGCGCTCAATACCCGTAGCGGCATCGGGCCACATATAGTCCTTGTCCTCTATCACGAAGCTCTGGGCATACGCACCCATATCCTCTACGGTCTGCTTGTGCAGTTCCATACCAGCAAGCACCGTGAAGTCGTGGTCGCGTGCAATCTTGAAGTTGTAGTTGGCTGTGTTACTCCATGTCCAGCGCACATCGTCGTGGGCAGAGAGTGTGGTGCTCGGTATGTTGTTGTTCACGATGTCCGACTTGAACGTGTGGTTCATCGAGCGAATGAACGAATGATAGTAGTCGAGACCGAAATTAGAACGGAGCACAAGGCCCTTCAGCGGTTTCACATCTACATAGGCATTGCCGAACACACGCCATATCTTCAGTGCGTTGTCGCGGTTCATGTACATCTCGCGCAGAGGGTTCTGACGATCGCTCATACCACCCACCGGACCAGCGAATGTAGTGCCGTCTTCTTCGTATACGGGCACCGTAGGCGACATCTTCAACGCATTCTCCATCGGTGCACAATCCACCTGCTTTGAGTAAGTAACCGTAGCGTTCTCGCCTACACTTACAATCTTGTTCACATTGTATGTAGAGTTGAATCGGGCTGAGAAGTTCTCGAAGTTAGAATACTTCAAGATACCGTCGTTCTTCTTGTAGCCTGCCGAGAAAAGACCAGTGAACTTATCGGTGGCACCCGACAGAGAGAGGTCGTAGCTCTGCATGAAACCGGTGCGCGAAATCTCGTCAAGCCAGTCGGTGTCCGACAGTCGCATTGTTTTCTTTGCATTGATATAGCCGTCGTATGCACCGTTTACGGTATATGTCTTATAGCTTTTTGAGGCAGGATCGTATGCCTTGATGGTGCGGCCGGTAGAGGCATTGAAGTCAAGACCATAGTTGTGGGCATAAGCCACGGGGTCTATGCCGTCGTTAAGTGCAGCCTGAGCCATCGCTGTGGCATACTCTGAGGTGTTGCAGAGCTTCATCATCGACTGCGAGTTGTAGAACTGAGCTGTAAGGTTTGCAGAGAAGTCTACATTCAGCTTGCTACCCTTCTTGCCATGCTTTGTGGTGATGATGATTACACCGTTGGCAGCACGCGAACCATAGATAGATGCCGAAGCAGCATCCTTGAGCACCTGCATACTCTCAATATCGTTCATGTTGAGCGAGTTGAGGGTTGTGGTGGTAGGCACACCGTCGATAACAAAGAGAGGATCTTGAGAAGAATTGAACGAACCGATGCCACGAATGCGAACCGTACCGGTGCCAACTGGCGAACCGTCGGTGGTGATAGTCATGCCCGGCACCTTGCCTTGAAGCGAACGCATAGGATCTGTGTCGGCTGACGACTTGAGATCTTTGGTGCTTACTACAGATACAGAACCCGTCAAGTCGGCCTTGCGCTGCACCTGATAACCCGTTACTACCACTTCACCGAGCACCTCCGAGTTGTCCTGAAGCACAATCTTGAGGTTTTCGCCTGCCTTCACCTCCTGGTCTTTGCAACCTATATAAGAGATGATAAGGGTTTCGCCTGGCTTCACGTCAAGTTTGAAGTTGCCGTCGATATCCGTCACTGTACCCATGTTCGTGGCGCCCTTAACCTTAACCGATGCACCGATAATAGGTTCACCGGCGTTGTCGGTCACTGTTCCACCGATGCCGTTGGTCTGAGCATATGCGCCTGACCCAGCGAGCATGAGCATACCTACTAAAGCTACTTTTGCTTTTTTCATAAGTTTTACGTTTTTTGTTTTGGGTTTAAGTTTTACGGTTGCAAAGTTATAAAACAAAAGATGAGTGATATTTCATGAATCGTTCACAAAATATCACTCATGTTACATGCAACAATCGTTGACTGAATAGTCAAAAACGTTGAGTTGCTTTCATATTTTGTCACGAAAAGCTAAACCTTCATCTCCTCTCTGACATCTGTCGGATACTTGTCATACTGCTTTTTGAAGCATGAGGAGAAGTAGCCAGGGGTGGCAAATCCCACTTCGTTAGCTATTTCTGATACTGTTTTATCTGTTGTTTTGAGCAGCTGCATGGCGTGCTTGAGTCGTGTCTCGCGCAAAATCTCGACGGGAGTCATGCCCGTAAGCGCCTTCACCTTGCGATAGAGCTGCACACGCGAGAGTCCTACCTCGTCGCCCAGATCTTCTATCTTGAGATTGGTATTCGACATGTGCTTCTCCATTGCCTTGAGGAAGGTATCGAGGAAGCGACGGTCGGGCGAAGGGGAGTTTTGAGTGGTGAGGTGTTGAGATGGTGTGGTGTTGAGGTTTTGAGTATTGAGGTTTTGAGTATTGAACAGTTGGCGCAGCTTCTGACGGTTGGCAAGCAGCGAGGCGATGTTGGCAAGCAGCAAGTCGGCGCTGAACGGCTTTGTCATGTATATGTCGGCACCGGTCTGCAATCCTTCGATGTGCTGTTGCTCGCTGCTGCGTGCTGTAAGCAGCAACACGGGAATGTGGCTTGTTGCCTCGTGTTGCTTAAGACGGGTGCAGAAGGCGAGTCCGTCCATTACGGGCATCATCACGTCCGACACTACGATGTCGGGCACGCTCTCCACCGCGAGCTTCAGTCCGCTCTGTCCGTCGGCAGCTTCTATAACATAATAGCGGTCGAGCAGCAGCGTGCGCAGATAGGCACGCATATCGGCGTTGTCGTCGACGATGAGCACCGTGGCGAGTTCTTCGGCATTGTCGTTGATAAGTGTGTCGTGACGACTCTCCTGCACAGCCTTGCGACTTGCGAGGAGTTGTTCGTCGGTAGTTGCAGTGGTGTCGTCAACGGTGGCGCTGTTCTCGCGACGGAACAGCAGCACGTCGCTCACAAGGAGCTGCAACTGTTCTACGTTGCGCTGCACGATGCCCACGAGCTGCTGCCGGTCGCCCTTGCCCTCTGCAAGTTGTTTGACCGGTCCGGCTATAAGCGTGAGCGGCGTGCGCAACTGATGCGATGCGTTTGTGAAGAATCGAGTCTGCTCGGCGTTCAGTTCGCGCATGCGACGGTTGGCACGGCGTGTGGCGCGCACGGCACGCCATGTAGTGAACACGGCTACAGCCAACAACAGAATAACGAGGAATGCCACAGCGAGCAGCGCGCGCTGGATATGATAAAAGCCGAGATACGTTTCGAGTTTCGACTGTATAGTGGCGAGATAGGAGTTCTGCTTCTGCAGCGAATTGCTGCTAAGCGCTATGTCGGCTACGTTTTGCGGTGTTACGACAATGCTTTTCAGGTTGTTCGTACGCTCGAACGGCTTACCCTCAAGTATGCGCAGAGCGAGAGCTATCACTTCCTCGCCATGCGTAGGATAGATGTACGAGGCGGCGAGCTGTCCGTTCTGCACAGCGTCAAGACCCTCGCCCGGCAGTCCGTCGATGCCAAGAAAGCGTATCTCACGCTCTTTGTGCAACTCTTTTGCAGCCTCGTAAGCTCCCATAGCAGCAAGGTCGCTATGACAGAACACTACATCTACCGTCTTGCCATTCTCCAGCCATTCACGCATAATGCGCTTGCAGTCGTCATACGACCATTGACTTGGCAAATGACGATAGTCGATTGACGGATTTTTGCTGATGACTTCGCTAAATCCGGCGTGGCGCTGTGCGGCAGGCGATATTGCGAGCGGTCCGGTCATCTCCAGCGCAATAGGGCGTCGTCCGTCAGTCTTAACGCTGTCACGACATAGCATAGCCGCATACTCCGCCATCTTGTGTCCTGCCTCAACGTTGTCGCCGCCGATATAAGCGGTATAGTCTTTCAATGCTGTAGTGCGGTCGAAGAAAACAACAGGAATATTCTTTTCGCGAGCGCGCTGCAGACTGCCGTTAAGGGCATGGTAGTCGTTGGGCGACACCACAAGCAGGTCGACACCCTCGTCCACAAGACTGTCTATCTGCAAGCATTGGCGTTCGTTGTTGTTGTCGGCGTTCTTTATTATCACCTTCACATCATTGTCGTAGAGGTGCTGCGCTGAGAGCATCTCTACGTTGGCTTTCTCGCGCCAACGTCCGCCTACGCACTGCGACACACCTATTTTATATTTATAGTGATTGGTGCAACCGCTGAGCGCAACAAGCGTCGCTAATAAAATAAATAATGTATTAGAGATTCTGGTTTTCATAAATACATGTAAGGTTTTAATGCTTTTGTTAGCAAAGTTAAGTAATTTATCGAAAAGTGTACACAATATTTTAAACAATTAGTGTAAGATTTGTTTCATACGCTGTTTTCTGCAATTTTAGGAAACATAAATGGTATATAGATTTAGATATATAGCTTAATTTTGCAACAGAAACCGAGAGTCTACCAGCTCGGCAATTTCGATTATTCTAAAAACCTATATAAAATATGAACAAATCTTTCTTCAGCCGCACAGCGGCAGCGTCGCTCCTCGTAGGACTTGCAATGACAGCCTCGGCGCAGCAGACCCATTTTCTCAGTGGCAACCACTGCATCTATCGTGTTGACAAATCGCAGAAATACCTGCTCTTGCCGGTGCAGGAGAAGGCTGAGATGTGCAACGTGAAGGTCATAGACGGCAACCATCAGGTGAAGGCGTTCAACATACGCCTGGCTTCGAACCACATCGACTATTATGTGCCGTTCTTCCTCGACGAGTATAAGGAGAACAGCAATATCTCTTTCGACATCCACGTGAACGGCACCTACCGCAACGATGGCGGCATCGCGAGCTTCACCTGCTGGAAGAACATGAAGTACGCCGACTCGCTCGACCTCTCCAACCGCGAGCAGTATCGCCCCGTCTACCACCACACTCCTACTTACGGATGGATGAACGACCCGAACGGCATGTTCTACAAGGACGGCGTATGGCATCTCTACTTCCAGTACAACCCGTACGGATCGCAGTGGGAGAACATGACATGGGGTCACTCTACGTCTACCGACCTCATGCACTGGAAGTTTGAGGGTACGCCTATTGAGCCTGACGCATGGGGCACTATATTCTCTGGTTCGGCTGTGGTAGACCACAACAATACTGCCGGATTCGGTAAGGATGCCGTAGTGGCTATGTACACATCGGCTGGCGAGAACCAGACGCAAAGCCTCGCCTACAGCAACGACAACGGCATGACGTTCACAAAACACGAGGGCAACCCCATAATCACAGGCAGCACACCCGACTTCCGCGACCCGCACATGTTCTGGAATGAGGACATCAAGAAGTGGAACATGATTCTTGCCGAGGGTCAGCACATGAACATCTACTCGTCTGACGACCTTAAAGACTGGAAGCTCGAGAGCCAGTTCGGCGCCGAATACGGCAACCACGACGGCGTATGGGAGTGCCCCGACCTTATGAAACTGCGCGTGCGCGGCACCGACACATATAAGTGGCTTCTCATGTGCAACATCAACCCCGGCGGCCCGTTCGGTGGTTCGGCTACACAGTATTTCGTAGGCGACTTCGACGGTAAGAAGTTCACATGCGAGACGGCTCCCGAAGTGACACGATGGATGGACTACGGCAAGGACCACTACGCTACCGTGACCTTCGACAACGCTCCTAACGGACGCCACGTGGCTATGGCATGGATGAGCAACTGGCAGTATGCCAACCAGGTGCCTACAAAGCAGTATCGCTCGAGCAACTCCATTCCGCGCGACCTCGATCTCTACGAGTATCAGGGCAACACCTACTGCGGCGTAACTCCGTCGCCTGAGATGACAGCAGCTCGCCCGAAGAAGTCTACAAAGACGCTGAGCGAGTCGTGCGAACTGGTGGTTACACTCAAGGGCACAGCCACAATCACTCTCCTCAACGAAAAGGGCGAGAAGGTAGTGATGGTCTACGACGACAAGATTCGCACATTCACCGTCGACCGCTCAAAGAGCGGACTGAAGGACTTCAGCGACGACTTCGCTGCCGTCACAACGGCTCCGGTTCACGGCAAGATGACTCAGCTCAGAGTGTTCATCGACCGCTGCAGCATCGAGGCGTTCGACGCAGAAGGACGCATGGCTATGACCAACCTCGTATTCCCGACCAAGTCCTACAACAAGGTTATGGTCAAAGGCAAGGCGAAATACGCTGTCTATAACCTGAAGTAGCAAAGGATCTACTTTACAATACTGAAAAAAAACGTATATACGGCATCACCCGTGCGAGTAATCGTTCGGCGTGATGCCGTATGTTTTTTGGAACACCTTCGAGAAGTAGCTCGCGTTGGAGAAGCCCACCATATACATCACCTCCGACACCGAGAATCTGCCGTCGCGCAGCAGCAGTGCTGCACGCTGCATACGTATGTGGCGTATGAACTCGACGGGTGTCTTGCCGGTCATCTGCTTCACTTTGCGGTAGAGCAGCTTCGAGCCTAAGCCCAAGGTCTCCTGCAAGCGCGTCACGTTGAACTCCGAGTCGGCGATGTGAGCCTCTACCGCTTCCGTAATCTTCGCAAGCAGGCGAGCGTCAGCGGACGCTGAATTTTGCGCTCGGCTCGTAGAGACGTTTGCCTGAACAAGAGTTGTCGGCTGCGCCGATTGTGAGTTGTTCAATTCAGAATTTTGAGAAGCGAACACGAGCGTTACGCTTGTGCCCTGCTCGTCGCTCTCCACCATGCTCTGCGCACCGTTGCGCTCCGCAAGCTCATGCACAAGAGGAAGAGAGGCGGTGTGTTGTGATGGTGAGGGGCTGAGATGGTGAGGGTCAGAGTGTTGAATTGGCGAGTAGTAGCGGTTGAACACGAACGGCATGTCGGCTTTGGCTATCGTCAAGCCGGGAATGCCCACAGACACGCTCACCTTCTCCGCATCGGCAGACACGCCTACGCTTACCGCATCCTCTCCGCTGCGGTTGTCGGCAGCGAAGCCTATGAGCTGGTCGACGGCGAGCTGCAGCGCCATCACGTCTACATCCACATACGCCTTCGGCACGTTCGTGCGGAACACTATCTCCACCGCCTTGCCATACTTGCTGCGCGCGTCGTCGGCAGCACGGCGGCAGAAGTCGGCTATATCTACTGCGGTCTTTGTAGCAGGCTCATTCGCGTTTCCGCCCTGCTGCATGTCGAGCGCATTGTACACAAGATGGTTCATGTCCACCACATTGCGGCGCATACGCTCAAGACTTCTCACCTCCGCCGTATCGCTTGCCGAATGAAGCATGTCGAGCACCGAGGCAAAGACCGAGGCGAGCGGCTTCTTCAGCTGCAGCGAGAGATTGTCGAAGAACGCCGAACGTGCCGCCGACTCCTGCATGATGCGCTCCTTCGCCTCGCGCTCCTCGCGCAGACGGCGACGCATCAGGCAGAACTTCGTCACCCACACCGCCATGCACAGCATGAGCGCAAGATACAGAGCCTTTGCCCATACCGACAGATACCAGGGTGGCAGAATCGTAACGCCGTAGGAGAGCACCTCATGGCACGCCTCGCCCAGTCCGTCTACCTGCCTCACCTCGAGCGTGTAGCTGCCCGGAGGCAGGGCGTTGTAGCTTATGTCGAGTCGCTCGCCATGCATGTACTGCCACGTGCGGTCTACTCCCTTTAGGCGGTAGGCATATACGCACGGCTGCTGACCAGACAGTGGCAAGTCGGTGAGCTGGAACGTCAGATTGTTCTGCTTCGACGTTAGCGTAACCTCAGAAAGATACGTCGGACAGCCCTCGTCTGTGGCAAACTGCCTGCCATCTACGGTGAGACCCGAAAGGAAAAGTGGTGAGGTGGTGAGATGTTGAGGTGTTGAGGTGTTGACATTAGCCGTGGGAATGCTCACTATAGCGTCGTTGCCGCCCAAGAGAACACAGCGCGAAATGGGGTCGTAGCAGATAGCAAGCGGGCGGAAACCCGGTACGGCGAAGCGTGTAGAACGCCCGTCGCTGCCTATTATGCAGCAGTCGGAGCCCATGACAGCCCAAATATCGCCCTCCACCTCGCACAACATGTCGGCTGGTCTGCCGCCGTAGCCTGCGATGCGGAACGAACGGTCTGAGCGATTGTCGGCACCGAAACAGCGTATCTCGCCGTCCATTGCAGCCCACACGTTTCCGCGGCGATCGGATATGAGCGAGTTGACCAAGCGGTCTTTGCCCACGACGTGCTCCACACGCAGAGAAGCTGGGTCGATGCGGTCGAGTCCGTTGTCGTACATGCGTGCATAGATGCGTCCCTTGCGGTCTTTGGCAAGCTGCCACACATGTATGCCCTGCAGTTGCTTCGCAATATGACGGTCGGCTACCACAACGGGTGTCGAAGCAGCGAGCAGACGCTGTTTTTCTATTATGAACACGCCGCCCATGTACGAGCAAATCCAATAGCGTCCGCGTCCGTCGTCGATGATGTCGTAAGCCCACGCCGTAGAGTAGCGGCGCGAAGAGTCGACAACAACCACGTTGCGCAGTTGTCGGGTCTGTGGGTTGTAGATGTTCAGGCCGTGGTCGGTGCAGACGAGGACCCTTCCGTCGAGGTCTGTATAGACACGTCGCACGCGGTTGTGCGACATATAGTGGGTTGGCGAGCTTTGGCGGAACCATACTATGTCGGCTGCGCCCACGGGCATGAAGCTGCGCGTGGCGCCATAGGAGATGAGTCCGTTGGTTCCTCCGAGCCACAGCGTGCCGTCTGTGCCGCGATGTATCTGATGCAGGCAGTTGCCCTCGCCGGTATTAGTGATATCGCTAAGCAGTGTATATTTGAAGAACTTGCTCTGTCTGAGGCACGACACACCCAAATCGGTTCCAGCCCAAAGATTTCCCCATCGGTCGCTGAACACAGTCCACACAATGTTGTTGGCAATGGAGTGAGGCGAGCGCGCGTCGTGCAGAGCGTGCGTCACGTTGCGCGTCACCTTATTATATATGTACAGTCCGTTGTCGGTGCCAGCGTATATCATGTCGCCATGAGCGGCGAGCGCCTTTACCGAATTGCCGTCCAGCGCACTGACAGTCTGCATCTGCCTGCCGTCGTATCTGTAGAGTGCGCCCTCCGTGCCTATCCACGCCGCACTGCCGTCGCCCAGGAGTGCGTTGACGAGCGGCTGATGCCCTTCGCCGATAGGTATGGGCTGAGTCTTTGCACCGCGCAGGAGCGACAGGCCCGATATTGTGCCCACGAGAAGTCCGTGCTTCGTAGCGAGCAGCGAGTAGACATTGCGCAGGCGTGCGCTTTCGGTGCGCACCGCACCGCTCTTCGTGTCGATACTGAACAGCCCCTGCGCGCCGCCGAACCACACACGCCCGCCGTACATCGTCACGGCGCGCATCTCTCCGTGTGTAGAGCCGCTGGGTGCCTCGAATCGTCCACGCCGTATGTCGTAAACCATTAGTCCGCGCTCGGTTGCCATGTATAGCACATCGTGCAGCATGAGCATCGAGTGGATGCGGGTGGTGAGATGTTGAGGTGTTGGGGTGGTGAGATGGTGAGGTGGTGAGGTGTTGAGTTGTTGAGTTGGTGTAATTGTGCGGTAGCCGTCGTAAGCGAACAGTCCGTTGTCGGTGCCGAACCACAGCACGCCGCGTTCGTCCTGCGCCACAGAGCAAACCGACGACGCTTCGGCAATGTTCACGTTGTCGAAGTTCTGTGCTTCAGCCCAAGAAGAGACGAGGGCGAGCATCGCAATAAGAAGTATCGTATATAGTTTTTTCATTATTTCCTATTCATTTTTTCTTTCACGGCGTTAAATTACAAAAAATCTGCCACATAGCGAAACGTAGAGCCGAGATAATAAAACAAATCTTCCATTCTGCTCTTTACATATCCGACAAATGTCTATTTTACGAGGGTTTCCGCAGGGTTTTGTCCGTTTTGTTTTGCCATTTGTCCAATTTATGGCGTCCGTTTTCTTGCAAGAAACGTAATTTTGCAGCCGTAAGAACAAGCCTAATCCGTTTCAAATCTTCATCGGAAAAGACAACGCCCTCAATCTGGGGAAAGACAACGACCTGAGAGAATCGAAAGAATTAAAAACCACAAATAATATTACCTAAACGTTTTAACATGAACCAAGCTAAAGGAAAGAAAAGCGCTGGACGTTTCTCGCTGCTGCTTGCCGCTCTGCTTGCCACATCGGGCATATCGGCGTTCGCACAGAACCGCATTGTGAAGGGCAGCGTAGTAGACGCCAACAACCAGGAACCGCTTATGGGTGCCACTATCATGCTCGACGGTGGCAAGACGGGCGCCGTGACCGACATCGACGGCAACTTCTCTATCTCTGTTCCTGAAGGAACAAAGCAAATCTCTGTTTCATATATTGGATATGTAGCCAAGACCGTGCAGCTGAAAAGCGGCGTTATGACCATACAACTCAACACGAACGACCGCCAGATTGGTGAGGTTGTGGTCGTTGGTTACGGCACGACGCGCAAGAGCGACCTCACGGGTTCGGTGGCTACAGTGAAGGCGAAGGACTTCAACAAGGGTTCTATCTCTTCACCCGAGCAGCTCATCAACGGTAAGGTGTCGGGTGTGCAGATAATGTCCAACTCGGGTTCTGCCACATCGGGCAGCACCATCCGCGTGCGTGGCGGCGCTTCGCTCAACGCGAGCAACGACCCGCTGATTGTTGTCGACGGTGTGCCTCTTGAGCTTGGCGGCATCTCGGGCGCCGACAACTTCCTGAGCATGATAAACCCACAGGACATCGAGTCGATGACGGTGCTGAAGGACGCAGCCTCAACAGCCATCTACGGTTCGCGTGCTTCGAACGGCGTAATCCTCATCACCACGAAGAAGGGATCTGACTCGAAACTGAACGTACAGTTCTCCTCAACCAACACAGTACAGACCCGTGCACAGATGGTGGACATACTGAGCGCCGACGAGTTCCGCTCTGTCATCAACGCTCACGGCACCGACGCGCAGAAGGCGCTGCTCGGTACGGCTAACACCGACTGGCTCGACCAGGTTTATCGCACGTCGCTCTCTACAGACAACAACCTCTCGCTCTCGGGCAACATCGTGAAGGGTCTGCCTTTCCGCGCTTCGCTGGGCTACGCCAACCAGAACGGCATAATACGCGGCGACAAGTCGGAGCGCTTCACGGGTAGTCTGGTGCTCAACCCAAGCTTCTTCGACGACCATCTGAAGCTGACGCTCAACGCCAAGGGCTCTATCGCCAAGAACACATTCTACAACGGCAACGCTATCTGGGCTGCAGCAACGTTCAACCCCACCCTGCCCGTGCGTTCGGGCTCTGACAAGCTGGGCGGATACACCGAATCGCTCGACGCAAGCGGCAATCCTATCAACACGGCGGCAGGACAGCGCAACCCGCGCGGACTTGTCGACATGTACGACGCAGGCAGCACCGTGAGACGATTCATCGGTAACTTCGATGTCGACTACAAGTTGCACTTCTTCCCCGACGTGAAGCTGCACGCTACGGCGGGAACCGACATGGCAGAGGGCAAGGGTCACACAATAATTCCCGACTATGCTGCGTCCAACTACTTCGACGGCGGCTACAGCTACAACTACGGTCCGCAGAAGAAGCAGAACAACCTGCTCACCGTATACGCCAACTACGGTCATTACTTCGAGGCTGCGAAGAGCAACGTAGACGCTACGATCGGTTACGACTACCAGTACTGGAAGTCGACCGCACCCGAGACGACCGAATACAACATCGCCGGCGACCAGCTGAAGACACATAAGGCTGAAGACTACCGCCACACGCTGCTTTCTTACTACGGACGTGTGAACTACTCGTTCGACGGACGCTATCTGCTGACGGCTACAATGCGTCGCGACGGCAGCTCGCGCTTCGGAAGCGACTACCGTTGGGGCACCTTCCCGTCGGTAGGTCTGGGCTGGACCGTGAGCAACGAGAAGTTCCTGAAGGAGAACAAGGTGCTGAGCAACCTCAAGCTGCGCGCTTCGTACGGCGTTACGGGTCAGCAGGAGGTAGGCGGCAACTACAACTACCTGCCCGTCTACACATACAGCGCTACGGGTGCGGAGGCTCTCGTCAACGGAACATGGATAAAGACCTACCGACCGGAGGCTTACGTGTCGAACCTTAAGTGGGAGACCACCGACTCGTGGAACGTGGGCTTCGACTTCGGATTCCTCAAGAACCGCATCTCGGGCTCGTTCGACTTCTACACACGCAAGACAAAGGACCTTATAGCAACGGTTCCGGCAGCCGCCGGCACACAGTTCGGCAAGACCGTGACGACCAACGTGGGCAACGTGGACAGTCACGGTATCGAGGTGACGCTGAACGCCACACCGATTCAGACAAAGGACTGGGAGTGGAACCTCTCATACAACTTCACTTGGCAGAAGATGAAGGTGAAGAACCTCTCGCTGGTGCAGACCGACCAGAAGACGAACATGATGGTGGGTCCGACGGTGAAGGACAACAACATGATTCAGGTGCTCACCGAGGGTTACGCGCCTAACATGTTCTACGTATACCACCAGCTCTACGACCGCAGCGGCAAGCCTATCGAGGGCGCTTACGCCGACATCAGCAAGGACGGCACTATCAACGACGCTGACCGCTACCGCTACCACTCGCCGATGCCCGACTATATCATGGGTCTTTCGACGTCGGTACGCTACAAGCAGCTCACATTAGGCATGAGTTTCCGCGCCAACATCGGCAACTATGTATACAACGCTACGGCGATGAACACGGGCGCTTGGGAGCTGGAGACATGGGCTGACGGACTGCAGCTGAACAACCTCAACCGCAGCTATATGAAGACGGGCTTCCAGACACGCCAGTATCTCTCTGACTACTACGTAGAGAACGCCTCGTTCCTGAAGCTCGACAACATCAACCTGAGCTACGACTTCGGAAAAATCACCAAGTGGTGCTCGCTCTCGCTGTCGGCTATGGTGCAGAACGTGTTCTGCATCACCAACTACTCGGGCGCCGACCCCGAAGTGCCTAACGGCGTAGACAGCAGCTTCTATCCGCGTCCGCGTACATACACGCTCAGCGTGGGTCTGAAGTTCTAAGATAAAAGCATAAGTAGTAAGTTTAAATAAGCAGGAAGTAGGCTACGGGCAGTGGAAGGTGTGAAGGAAAACAGTAGGAACGCCGAGCTTGAGTCATCGTACACCGAACGCGATCTGATCGGGCGGCGTACGGAATCTGATCGGACACCGAACGCGATCCGATCGGGCGGCGAACGCAAACGGCGACTTTTCCCTACACCCTACACCCCACTGCCAGCCCGCTTCTAAAGAAGAAAACAACTAATAACTAACAAAAAGGAATCGATTTATGAACAAATATATAATGGGTTGCATCGCTGCAGCAGCGCTCACGCTGAACACCGCCTGCACCGACGACCTCAACCAATATCCGCACAACGAGACCACCTCGGAGCAGGTGTACACCAACGTGCAGAACTACGAGGCTGTGCTGGGCAAGATATACGCCTCGATGACAGCAACCGGTCAGGAAAGCTCGGGCGTAGACTACGCCTCTAACCACGGCGAGAACTACATGCGTATGTTCATCAACCTGCAGGAGGGACCTACCGACGAGATGGCTTACTCGTGGCTCACGGGCGACGATATGACCAACATCTCGTTCATGAAGTGGGACGCCAACGACACATGGGTGTCGGATATGTACTATCGCATATACTATAACATTACGCTCTGCAACGAGTTTCTGCGCAACTGCTCCGACTCGAAGATCTCGGCGTTCGCCTCTGCCGACCAGCAGAAGTTGCGCCGCTATAAGGCTGAAGCACGCTTCATGCGCGCTCTGTTCTACACACATGCGCTCGACCTCTACCGCAACATTCCGTTCGTGACCGAGGCAGACCCTATCGGTTCGTACGTTCCGCCACGCTACACGCCGCAGCAGACGTTCGAGTTCATCGAGAAGGAACTGAAGGAGTGTGTTGAGGACATGGCGTCGAAGGCGGACTGTCCGTACGGCGAAGCGTCGAAGGGCGCGGCTTACACGCTGCTCGCAAAGCTCTATCTCAACGCCGAGGTGTATACCGGCACAGCGAAGTACACGGAGTGCATCGACGCCTGCAACAAGGTGTTCGCCGAGGGCTACACGCTCAACCCTGACTATGCGCAGCTCTTCAACGCCGACAACGACAAGCGCACCAACGAGATTATCTTCGCACTGCCGCAAGACCCCGACCATCTGCTCACATACGGTTCGACGACTTACCTCATCTGCGGATCGGCTTCGAGCACGTCTACCGCACAGAACGCCGGCGACCTTGGCGTGGCTTCGCCTTGGGGCAACTTCCGCTCGCGCGGCAATCTGACGGCTAAGTTCGCCGATGGCGATAAAGACTCGCGCTACATGTTCTTCACCGATGGTCAGGAGCAGTACATAAGCGACTTCACCAATCAGCAGGACGGCTACCTCTTCACGAAATGGACCAACCTGAAGGACAACGGTGAGACGGCTTCTAACACCGCATCGTACGGCGCTGCAACCGACTTCCCGCTCTTCCGTCTGGCTGATGTCTATCTGATGTATGCAGAGGCTGTGGTGCGCGGCGGCAACGGTGGCTCGCGCGAGACGGCGCTCGGCTATATCAACGAGCTGCGCAAGCGTGCATACGGCGACGAGAGCGGCAACATCAAGGAGAGTCAGCTCAACAAGGAGTTTATCATCGACGAGCGCGCCCGCGAACTCTACATGGAGGGTTATCGCCGCACCGACCTCATCCGCTTCGGCGAGTTCACCACCTCGAAGTATGTTTGGGAATGGAAGGGTGGCACGAAGGACGGCATGGCTGTCGACAACAAATACAACTATTACCCGATTCCGTCGACCGATCTCACAGCGAACCCGAATCTGAAGAATGAGGAATACTAAGCCCCTCCCAACCCTCAAGCCCCTCCCAACCCTCCCCGTCGGGGAGGGCTTAGAAAGGCCTAAGAAGGCTTAGAAAGGCTTAAACGCCGCCTCCCCTCAGCTTAAAAACCAAAAAACAACAATATGAAAAAGCTTATAAACCAAATATTTCTGTATCTTTGTATCGCCGTATTCTGCGCAAGCTGCGACAACGACGGCGACATGATATACGTAGACGGCATGGCGCCGTCTGAACTTATCGCTACGGCGTCGGAAGTGAAGCTCGACGTGAGTCAGCGCGCGAAGGTTGTGCTGCAGCTGGCGTGGAAGAACCCAACGCTGCTCTCAAGCGACGCCAACAATCCCGTGACCGACAATCTGCTTAAGACATACGTAGAGGCGTCGGCATCGGAGGACTTCCAGAATGCTGCATCGACAGCCGTCACTTCGCTCACGAAAGCCTACACCGGCACAGAGCTTAACACGCTCGCAAAGGCGCTCGGCGTCAGCGTGAACACAGCCGCTCCGCTCTACTTCCGCATCAAGTCGACGCAGGGCGACAACATGGCTGCGCAATACAGCAACGTCTGCAAGGTGACTGTAACGCCTTACTACGTGGATATGACCCGTCTGGCGGTGCTCGCCTCGAACAAGACCGACACCATCGCCTATCTCCACTCGCCTGAGGCTGACGGCGTGTACACCGGTTACATGAACGCTACGCCGTGGCTCAACTGCTGGTTCTACGAATACTCGGGCGACACATGGGGCAACTACGCCGTGGACGGTCACGCCTTCGAGATAAGCAACGCAAGCGACGCATGGAACTGCTGGTTTGCCGACGGTTCGGGCGCTTGGTTCGTGAAGGTAGACACGAAGGAGATGGAATGGAGCGCAACGCTTCTCTCGCAGATTCGTGCCAACGGCAACGACATGACTTACTACGGCAAGCGACAGCAGTGGGGCTACTACATCACTACTACCGCAGACAACCAGACCGTATCTATTGAGGCTGACGCCAAGCAATACGACAAGTCTACCCGCACCGACGCAAGCATCGACAAGACGCTGCACTTCGCTGCCCAGGACGGAAAGCTCGTGCAGGCTGACGCCGCAACGGGCTTCAACATCGCTAAGGCTGGCACGTACACTATCATCGTGGAGGCTGACGGAAGCGGCTATCTGCGCTACTCGGTTGTGGAGGGTAAGGTAGATTTCACAGCTACTGATGAGCCTGAGGCGCAGTATCCTACTGAACTCTACATGGTGAACAAGGATGATATCTCGGTAGACCTCGCTCGTCTCGCCAAAACCGGCGACACTACATACAGCGGAACTTATACTCTTACTGCCGATTGGGAGAACTTCAAGATTGTAGACCGTGAGAATTCGGTGGTCTACGGCTCAGACCCAAGCGACCTCTACACGCTCTCGTCTGACGGCGGAGCTTGGAGCATCTGGTTCGACGAGGGCGCAAAGGCAGGCGAAACCGTAACCGTTACGGTAGACCTCAAGACAATGAAGTGGAGCTACGAGAAATAGCCCCTCCCAACCCTCAAGCCCCTCCCAACCCTCCCCGTCGGGGAGGGCTTAGGAAGGCTTAGGA
>ERZ1026886.470-NODE-470-length-21060-cov-11.646322_pt1 | contig 21060 bp, 19 predicted proteins | sample MGYA00380173_ERZ1026886 | MGnify/ENA primary metagenome ERZ1026886 (study PRJEB33269, sample SAMEA4719809) | human gut metagenome | biome: human-associated habitat; feature: organic feature; material: feces | place: Cameroon | collected 2013-10 ... | reverse complement strand
GCGACCCCAACCTTGGCAAGGTTGTGCTCTACCAACTGAGCTATTGCCGCATTGTGAAATGCTTTCAGAAGAAGCATTTCTGATTTGCGGTTGCAAAGGTAGCAATATTTTCCGAACCGCCAAAACTTTTCAAGGAAAAAAGTGAGAAAAATGCGTTTTTTTACTTGAAAAGTGCATTTTTGCGCTAATCCATGCGCTCTATATAGTCGTTTGGACCGTATTCGCGCAGAATTTCGAGTTCGTTCGTTGTTTCATGAACCATAGCCAAAGCAGGGTGTGAGATGCCGTTGAACATGGTTGTCTTCACGGTTGTGTAGTGGTTCATGTCTTCAAAGACGATTTTTTCGCCGATTTGCAACTCGTGGTCGAACTGCCATGCCGACATAAAATCGCCAGACAGACAGCTGTTGGCTCCTAATCTATATATATAAGGTATAGAGTAGTCGATGTTTTCTTCAATAGTTTTTGCTCCTCTCACGGCAGGATGATAGGGCATTTCGAGACAATCGGGCATGTGGCACGAGAAACTCACGTTGAGAATAGCGGTTTTTATGCCTTTGTCCTCAACAACGTCTATCACCTGAGCCACCAGCGGACCCGTCTGCCAGCCGAATGCACTGCCTGGCTCCATTATTACCTTCAGCCACGGATAGCGGTTGTGGAATTCGCGAAGTGTATTTACGAGCAGTTCGATGTCGTAGTCCTTGCGTGTCATGAGGTGTCCGCCGCCGAAGTTAATCCATTTTATCTGTTTGAACCATCCTGCGAACTTTTCCTCGATATGAGCGAGTGTGCGTACGAACACGTCCGATCCGTTCTCGCAATGGCAATGGCAGTGGAAACCGTCTATCTCCTCGGGCAGTTGCTCCGGCAGCTTGTCTGCGCTCACTCCGAAGCGTGTGCCCGGCGCGCAAGGGTTGTATATGTCGGTCTCAATCTCCGAATACTCAGGATTGATGCGCAGTCCGAAACTGATTTCCGGGTTCTGCTTGCGTGCTCTTTCGTGCAGACGCTCGTACTGTGTGAGCGAGTTGAACGTAAGATGGCTTGAGCAGGCAGCAATCTCGTCAATCTCGTAGTCGGTGTATGCTGGCGAGAAAGTGTGCGCCTTGCTGCCGAACTTGTCGAAAGCCAGGCGAGCCTCCGACAGCGAGCTTGCCGTTGTAGAGCTGATGTACTCTCTGAATATCGGGAACGTCTTCCACAGCGCGTAAGCCTTGAACGCAAGAATAATCTCTACGTCGGCTCTCTTTGCCACGTCGCTGATTATACGCAGATTGTTGCGCAGACGAGCCTCTTCGAGAATGTACATCGGGCGATTGATCTCCTTGTATGTCGTTGTGTCTATCTTCATTTTCGTTGATGTCTTTTAAAAGATGATGATTAATCGTTGGTGTGCACGAAAAGATTATTCGTTGTTGTAGCACAGCTTGTTTATAGCCGCAGCCACGCCGTCCTCCTCGTTGGAGAGCGTAACATAGTCGGCTTCGCTGCGCACTTCGGGTGCAGCGTTGCTCATAGCCACGCCCATTCCTGCCAGACGCAGCATCGAGAGGTCGTTGTATCCGTCGCCGAATGCGATCATGTCCTGCGGGGTGAGGTTGAGCTTCGCCAGCAGACGCAGCAGCGACTGCGCCTTGTCGATGCCTTTCGGCACAAGCTCCACGAAGAATGGTGCAGAGCGGTATACATCCATGCGGTTGCCCACGAGATCCTGCAGTTCTTTCTCCGCCTTCTCGGTAACAGTAGGCTCGGCGGTCATAAGTAGTTTCGTAGGGTTCGGCTCCAGTTCTGCGAGCAGATTCTCCACCTTGCGTATCGGCATCTTGTTGATGCGCGACTCCTCAGCCACGTATTTATCGTCAGCCGACTCGGTTATGATCTCCTTTCCCACATAGCCGAGCAGCGCATAGCCATGCTCCTTGGCGTAGTTGTACAGCACGGGAATCACGTCGCTTGGCAGGTGCTGCGAGTAAATCTCCTCCTTCGTGCGCCAGTCGATAATCTTTCCGCCGTTGTACGAGAGGATATATCCGCCACGTGTCGAGAGTTCGAGACATTCTGCCACCGGTTCGATGCCGAAAGTCGGTCTGCCCGAAGCCAATATTATGTGTGCGCCGTTCTCTTGCGCTGTGAGCAACGCCTCGCGTGTAGCAGGCGTAATCTCCTTCTTGTTGTTTGTGAGTGTGCCATCGAGGTCGAGTGCGATGGCGCGGTACACTATCTTGTTGTTTGTTGACATTCCTGTTATTTTTGCTGCAAAGTTACTGCAAATAAGGCGCAATACAAAATAAGCCTGCTTGTTTTTGCAACCCAGTTGCACATTTAACGCCATACCTTTGCAATGTTTAAAAAATACAAGTAAGAATGTTTTAAAATACAAGTAAAATGGAACTGGAACACAATCACCATACCCACGACTGCGGTTGCGGGCATTGCAACGAGAATCACCATGAACATCATTATGAACATGAGCATCACGAGCATCATCATGAACATGAGCATCACGAACATGGACATCATCACCACCACCATGAGCATGGCGGCAATAAACGCACACTGCTGCTTATCGTTCTTACTACGTTGTTGCTCATCGGCGCTGTAGTTGTTGAGAACTATTGCGGTCTGCCTACGTGGCAGTTGCTGCTTGTCTACCTTGTGCCTTACCTCCTTATCGGTCACGAGACGCTGAAGGAAGCATTTGAGGGCATCGTCCGTGGCGACATGTTCAACGAGCATTTCCTTATGTCCGTAGCCACAATAGGTGCGCTCTGCATCGGTTTCCTGCCAGGCGCCGAGACCGAGTTCCCCGAAGCAGTATTCGTGATGCTGTTCTTTCAGATAGGCGAACTGTTTGAAGGCTACGCCGAGGGCAAGAGTCGCGACAGCATATCCCACCTTATGGATATACGTCCCGACACGGCATCCGTAGAGCGCGGCGGCGAACTCGTTGTTGTGTCGCCGTATGATGTGCAGGTGGGCGAGACGATAGTGATAAAGCCAGGCGAGAAGGTGGCGTTGGACGGACGTGTCATAGAAGGCGAGTCGTCGCTCAACACCGTTGCGCTCACCGGCGAGTCGGTGCCGCGTGATGTTGCGAAGGACGACGAGGTGGTGTCTGGCTGCGTTAACCTTACCGGTGTGCTCCGCGTTCAGACCACAAAGAGCTTCGGCGAGAGCACCGTGTCGAAGATAATCAGTCTGGTGGAGAGCGCCAACGAACATAAGTCGCATAGTGAGTCGTTCATAGCCCGCTTCGCCCACGTCTACACCCCGATAGTCGTCATTGCAGCCCTGTTGCTTGCCGTCGTTCCGCCGTTGTTCGTGTCGGGCAGTTTTGTCGACTCATTTGCCGTATGGCTCCACCGTGCGCTCATCTTCCTCGTCGTTTCGTGTCCGTGCGCACTGGTCATCAGCGTGCCGCTCACGTTCTTCGGCGGATTGGGTGGTGCGTCGCGTCGCGGAATACTCGTCAAGGGCAGCAACTACATGGATGCGTTGGCTAAGCTCGGCGTCGTGGTGTTCGACAAGACAGGCACGCTCACATACGGCGAGTTTGCCGTAGAGGCGGTGCATCCTACGGAGTTCGATGCTCACGAACTGCTCCATCTGGCTGCGCATGTAGAGCACTTCTCTACGCATCCTATCGGAGCCGCCTTGCGCGACGCTTTCCCGCAGGAGGCTCACGACGGCTGCAAGATAACCGACATCGAGGAAGTGGCTGGTCAGGGTGTGCGTGCCAATGTGGGCGGTCGACTCGTATGTGTCGGCAACGAAAAGATGATGGAGGCGGTAGGCGCCGCGTGGCACAAATGCCATCGTGTAGGCACTATAATACATGTGGCTGTCGACGGCAAGTATGTAGGACATATCGTCATCAATGACCATATAAAGGACGACTCTGCCGAGGCTGTAAGCGCATTGCGTAAGGTTGGTGTTGAGCGCACCGTTATGCTTACGGGCGACCGCGATGAGGTGGCTAAGGATGTAGCCGAGCGTGTAGGCATTGAAGAATATCACGCAGGCTTGCTGCCTACGGATAAGGTTTCGCAGGTAGAACGCCTGCTCAACGAGAAGAAAGCGGACGCTACGCTTGCGTTCGTCGGCGACGGCATCAACGATGCGCCCGTGTTGAAGCGTGCCGACATCGGCATCGCTATGGGCGCTTTGGGTAGCGATGCGGCTATAGAGGCAGCCGACGTGGTGCTGATGGACGACAAACCGTCGAAGATTGCCCTCGCCGTGGCTATCGCACGCCGCACGATAGGCATCGCTCGTCAGAACGTGTGGTTTGCCATCGGCGTTAAGGTGGCGATACTGCTGCTTGCAGCCTTCGGTATGGGTACAATGTGGATGGCTGTATTCGCCGATGTGGGTGTTACGGTGCTCGCTGTGTTGAACGCCATGAGGGCATTAAAGGTCTGAGCCTATGTCTTTGTCTGTGTTGTTGGTGTCGCTCTTCACGTTCGTGCAGTTCAACTGTGAGAACCTCTTCGATTGTCAGCACGACTCGCTGAAGAACGACGTGGAGTTTCTGCCCGACGGGTCGTACCATTGGACACCTTTCCGCTATTGGCGCAAGCTGAACCGCGTGGGGCAGACCATCGTGTCGTGCGGCGATAGGGTGGGTGGTGCTGGGACTCAGGCTGCTGAAGATTTCTCCGTTACAGAAGAGTCTGTTGCCAGCTGGCGTTTGCCCGATATGGTGGTGTTGTGCGAGGTGGAGAACGACTCTGTGATGCGCGACCTTACGAAGCGTTCGCTCCTGCGCACCACACGTTATGAGTACGTTGTCACCGACTCGCCCGATGCGCGCGGCATAGATGTGGCGCTGATGTATTCGCCGTTTTCGTTCCGCTTGCTTAACAGTAGGGCGGTGCGCATAACGCCCGTACGTGATATGTCGCCGACGCGCGACCTGCTGTATGCGTCGGGTGTGGTTATGTCGGGCGACACGCTGCACGTCATCGTAGCCCACCTGCCGAGCAGGCGTGGCGGCGAGCAGCTTTCGCGTCCGTTCCGCCGTGTGGTGGCTGAGAAGATACGCGCCGTAGCCGACTCCGTTAGGGCAGTTGCGGCTGCGGCGAAGATAATCGTAGCGGGCGACTTCAACGATTACGCCAAGTCGGAGAGCGTGCGCCTCGTTTGTGCCGACGGCTTCACCGATGTGTCGGCTGAGGCTGTGGGGCAGAACGGCGCCCGCGCTACATATAAGTATCATGGCGAGTGGCGCAGTCTCGACCATATCCTTGTCAGCACGAGTCTGTTGCCGTCCGTGCGTTCATGCCGTGTTCACGATGCAAGGTTTCTGCTCACCGACGACGAGAAGTATGGCGGTGTGCAGCCACGCCGCAACTATCTCGGTCCGCGTTGGCTCGACGGTTTCAGCGACCATCTGCCTCTTGTCGCAGAGTTCGCCTTAGACGAGTAAAGGTGCCAGCGATTGTTCAAAGCTTTTGCTCCTCAGCCTTCTTCACGCTACCAGCCTTCAGAATAAGCGCTTTCACTTCCTCGTAGTTGGTGTATTGCGGGTTGCGCTCCATGAATATTCTCACGGCGCGGTCAATCAGTTTGTTGTTTATCAGTTTGGCGTTCACCATCTTGTTGCCCTCGACACGTCCGAGGCGTATCTGCACCGTGGTGCTTATCATGTCAAAGATGAGCTTCTGCGATGTGCCGGCCTTCATGCGCGTGCTTCCCGTCACGAACTCCGGTCCGGTTATCACCTCTACCGGATAGTCGGCTTCGGCGGCGATGGGCGAGTTGGGGTTGTTCACGATGCAGCCCGTCGTTATGCCAGCTGTGCGGCAGTGGCGGAGCGCTGCGAGCACGAAGGGCGTAGTGCCACTTGCCGAGACGCCCACTACGATGTCGTCGTTAGAGACGTGCTTGTCGAGAAGTTGCTGCCAACTGTTCTCCGTGTCGTCCTCTCTTGACTCGCGTGTCTGCGTCAGGCAGCCGATGCCGCCTGGGAACACGGCTTGTATCTGCGTTCCGTCTGTGCCGTACGTGTTCTGCACCTCGATGGTGTCGAGCGTAGCCAGTCGTCCACCAGTGCCGCATCCCACGTAGAACAGTCGTCCGCCGTTTTTCAGTTTGCGTTCCACCGCTTTTATAAGTCTGTTTATAGCCGGCAGCGCCTTTCCTATAGCCGCCGGCACCGTCATATTCTCGTTGTTTATGTCCGCCGTTAGCTGCTCTACGCTCATCTGCTCAAGATGGTCGTAGTGCGATGGTTGCTCTGTGATTCGTTTGTCCATGATTGGGTTGTTGTGAATAGTTGTTTTATAGTCCGACTAACATAGTTTGAAGTTTTACAATCTCTTTCACTCGCTCTTCAATCTTCTGCCACGGCTGATTAAGATTTATGGTTCTTACGTGGATGTGATGATTGGTATCGCCGTAAGTATAAGAGAAGTCGAAATCTTCATTAACGGTAGGATATACCAGCGTGCCGTCTGCATTCATGGTTTCAGGCTTCTGCGGATTCTCCTGATTCATCACATAAGAAAGAATCTGCGAGAGATGTTCTCTTCGTATCTTTTTGTTACCATCATATTTAGACACCAATGCTTCCCGATAATACTTTGCATCAAGTATGTGTTTCTTGTTGGTTGAAGGATTAAAGAGCGTTATATCGGTTTGCATTACTGGCAATACTCTGCGTGCTTCCTCCACTTGCTCCTTAAACATCATGCCATACGGAGTGAGTTTGAAGTCTATTTCTTCGCGATGCGCTTCTGGATACTCCTTCTGGCAATGCTGCTTACAGAAGTTCATTAAAAAACGCTCGAAGACGGCATTCATGCAGAATTCGTCCTCTGTAAAGTCAATAAATTCGTACTTACCTTCCTTGCTCTTGTCGGGCAGAGTAGATTGCCAAATCAGCTTGCAGATATTCAGCACCAATGCGTAGAAGCGGTTGTTGCGATTAAGTTTGATGCGGTCGAAGGTTCTTGCTGTCACATTCACCTCTTTCAAATGCGGAAACTTACTCGCTGTCTTTCTTACCCTTTGCTTTACTTTTTCGTCAAGGCTATCCAACCTCACAAGACGTTTCAGCGTAGAATAAATGAGCTGATTGATGAGCACATCGTTTGTCAGTTCGTCTATTGTGCAGATAGTTTTGCCTTGTCTGTATCGGTGGCTTTTCAATGTCTCCGCAAGATTCAGTTTCCCTCTTATGCCATCCACCTCCTGCTCTCTGAACAGATATTCCTGCACAAGTCCTCTGCGCAACAGCCGCTCACAGGCATTAGTAAGAACTGAAGCCAATAGGTTTTCGAGCGAATGGCTGTGTTCGCCATCCACTTTCACCTTGTTCAGCTGGTCGGTAACATCCCAAGCGTAGCAAAGTAGGTAATAAAGGTTTTCAATCGGTATTTGAGGAACCATTTCAGAATTTCAGTTTGTTACAAATCTGTCCGCACTTGTCATCATCGTCGAAGCAGACCTCACGAATGTACGGGAAAAGTTCGTATTCGCAAATGTCCTCCCACCATGTATAGAAGTCGTCACATTGGTCGGTATGGCAGAAGTAGCTATGTCCTATCTCCAAGCCTCTATCAATTTCAGCTATCACCTCGTTTGCCTCTTTCACCTTACTGATTATCTGCTTGGCGTGTTCCATGCTGATGCCATTTGATACCATGAAGTCTCTGAACGCATCGTTGAATTCGGGCACAATCGGACAGAATCTGAATCGACGGCGCAGAGCGTAGTCAACAATTGCCAGCGAGCGGTCGGCAGTATTCATGCAACCTATCAGATACACGTTGTCGGGAACATAGAAACGTTCATCGCTTTCGTCGCTATACGTCAGTTTTATGGCGAATTCTTCCTTGCGCTTGTCGGCTTCAATTAGCATCATCAGTTCACCAAGAATCTTGCTTATGTTGCCTCGGTTTATCTCGTCGATGATGAACACGAAAGGCTCGTCGGGCGAGAGTCTTGCCTTGTCGCAGAAGTTAAAGAATATTCCGTTTCTGCGCTCGAAACCTCCGTTAGTAGAAGGTCGGATGCCTTGCACAAAGTCCTCGTAGCCATACGACTGATGAAACTGCACCATTTCTATATTCTGGTTTTTCACCGCTCCAATAAGCTGATAAGCCACCTTGCGTGCGAGGAAAGTCTTGCCTACACCAGGTGCGCCTTCAAGAATGATATTCTTCTTCGACTTCAGCAGACTGACTATCTTCTGAAACCGTTCTTCGCTGATGAAAGGCTTATCTGGGTCAGAACTGAAATCGTACTCCTCAAACGCCTCTTCTTTATAATCATCGCCATCCTGGTCTTCATGTGGCGCAAGCGGGTCTTCAGGATTCATCCACCAATCGAAGAAATCCATGTATTTCTTGAAACATGAAGAAGGTCGATGGTGACTCGTTGCCTCACTCTTTTTCATGAAGCCCTTGTCAGCACGCAGAATAGTTTGCACCTCCTTTGCCGTCTCCGCATCGGGTATTTGATATAAAGAATCGTAATCCTCAGTAAGCTTTGAAAGGTATTTCGGCAGAATATTGTCTATATCGCCAAGAATGGCTTTCGGGTTTGAGTATCTTTCAACGAAAAAGCCAAAGCCTATTTCGTGTGCCTCTTCAATTGTTAGACTGTCGAGAACACGATAATTCTTGAACGTGCCGAACTTGTCGCGATACTTTCTGATTGTTTCGCAGTTATGTATGTAATTCTCCTTTTTACCTGCTGAAACCAAACGCAATCTCAATGCGTCGTAAATATCTCGTCCCCAAGAGTTTAAAACCGGAAACGCAGTCGGGAAAAGACAATGCAGAACTTGTGAGATAACTCCTGCTTGCAATCCTGTAAGAGGCTTGTTCTTTATAGTAGAGCCAACCAATGCGTATAACTTATCCTCGGGTGTATTCATGGCAGCGACGAGCATCGTAATGAAATCCTTAGCCGTAGCTACATCTTTACAAACGGCTGTAACGGAACGGAATGCTGTGCCGAACATACCCCAGCATCCTTCCTTTGAATTTACCTGCGTATGCTCATATTCTCCGTCTATCGACTTCTGATTCACAACATCCATCAATGAAGCGATTCTTTCCTTTGCCTCGGCATCAAGATGCGAAGCGTAGACAAGTTCTTTCTTCTTCTCGTTCAGAAATGTCCACGTACCGATGGGTATCATCAGCACCAAGTCCAAATCTTTCAGGTCGAGAAGCGCCGTGTCTACGTTGGCGTAAGCCTTCACACACTCGCGCATCACCTCGTAACAGCCGTCATACTTGTCGGCTATTATATCTTTTAGGGTTTCGAGTTTGTTCATATCTGTTCGTAATTATCAGATCTAAAAGGATCTAAATCCCTTTTTCAAGATCTAAGGTTTTCTAAATTATTTGCTTGTATCTGACCGATCTACGACCTTTACAGCCGACAAATCGTATTGTTTAATTTTAATCTGAATTGCTTATGGAAAAAGAATGGATTACAACCTCCGAACTGCTTGGCTTTCTTAAGTCGCACCCCGACGACGAGTTCACCTGTCGGCTCTATCTCGGCTATCGGCTCGGCTCTACACACTATTGGTATTGGGACTCGCAAGAGCGTATGTTCATGCACACTCGCGACTGGCCGTTTTCGCCCGTCAGCGAGAGCGAGATTCTTAAGTGGTACGGCAAATGTCGTTGGAGGATTGAGCTATGAACCACCCCGTAACTATGGCGCTGCTGCTTGTAAAGGAGCTGCGCAAGCTCGACTTGCTCGAAGAAGTGATTCTCGCTAACGACATTGGCTGTCTCCGCGTCTGCGCTCATTGCGGTAAACTGATGAACACGGGTTGGTCGTGTGCCGATTCGCCTTATTGTTCCGACCGATGTTTGCTGGCAGACCATCCTGATATTGATTTGGATGAACTGGCAAACAGAACCGATGCCGAACTGGATGCTTCCAATGTCTTTTGGACAACGTGGGAAGATTCTACTTCTCATACCCCTCATAGTAATAGCTCTGTTCGATGCCCTTGCTAATCACTTCTCTGTTCTCGGTGTCTTCAGTTAGGTTCTGACTGAGCAGGAAGCGTATTTCGAGGTCGTTGATGGGGGAGCGTTCCATGGCAGAGAGGTATTGGTCTTTGTCAACGAACTGCCAGTTGACCACTTTGCCCAGCGTACGTTTCAGCATCATGTCGAGCCAGATGCGTGTGGCGCGTCCGTTGCCCTCCATAAAAGGGTGGCAGACGTTCATCTCCACGTACTTCTCGATGATGTGTTCGAAGGTGTCTTCAGGCATCTTTTCGACGGCTGAGAGGGCGGCTTGTAGATAGAGCGAGTTGGCAAAGCGAAAGCCTCCTTTGGCGATGTTCTTCTCGCGAATGGTGCCGGCGAATGGGTACAGACCTTCAAACAGATAGCGATGTATCTGCTGAAGACCTGCTGCTGTGCCTACGGGGATGTTGTCTATGTCGCCCGACTCGAAGAGGCGGTGGGCGTTATGTAGCGATTTCTCGTCTATCTCTTTTGTTGTCATAATGCTGTTGTTTGACCACAAAGTTACGAAAAATAAGTGGGATAGATATATAAATTAACAGGTAAAGTTTTTGGTCGCTGTTGCTGGTATTTCAACATTATGGATAAAAATAAAGAGGAAGTTTTCGGCTTCCTCTTTATACGATTTTTATGTTTGATACAAGGTTGCGTTAAAATGTAGCGAACAGTATTTAAGCAACCAAGCCTTTAAACAACTCTATCGTTTCTGGAGAGTCTTTTTGACTCCAAGGTATATAGCCGCATCCATATTCTTTTAGAGCCTCAATATATTCAGGCTTTAATTTTACGGCAATGTCATTTACGATTGCCAAGCTGCTGACTTCTTTGCCAGACTGTTCTTCTCGTACGGGCTTGATGTCTTGCCACGTAAATAAGAAGTTAGGTACATTGATTTTGTTCAATGTGTTGAAAGACTTCACAACCGTTTCTTTTTTTCTTCCTGCAAACTGGAAGTCAAATGTAAATTCTATACCCGTTCTACCCTTTGTTATAAACTGAGGTGTATAGACGAGGTCGTGTTTGTCAAAAAAGTTTTTGACGTCTTCTTTAAATAATGTTGCTACGTTGTTTTGTGCAAGGACTTCCATTTCTGAAATTTCCAGCATAGCGCATAATAGGCTGTGCTTTTTACGTGGAAAGTTGTCGACGGTTGCTATTGTGCGAAGTTCATTACCTTCCAGTGTTACACCATAATTGCGAAGTATGTATTCTACCCATTCTCTTCGTTTCTGAGACCTGCTGAGATTGATTCCCAACAGGTTCAAGTTGTCAATGGTCGCCCCATCATCACTCATCTCGATATTGTTACCTTCTTTACGAAGATATATTTCGAGAGGGTCGTTGTAGGCACCTAAAAACGGAGTGGACATGACACTCCACCCGGTAGTCTCGTCAGTGCGTATCTTAGTACGTTCACGGAGCCACTTGTAGTAGTCTGTGATTCTGTCTTCTATCCAACTCATATTATACTTTGTTGTGCCATGATAGGCGTTGTTATATTTATGTATTTTGCAAAACACTGAATAGCGGAAGCTATGTTTATGTGATTTTGTTCATCAACGATTGATTTTACACTAAAGTCGATGTCTTTTAGGGGGATTGCCCATTGTAATGTCTTGTAGCCAAAGACATTAAAGTGGGCATGCGGCCCTGGAATGTCTTTTGCTGTGTAAGGCTTGAGCTCATCAGGAACATCTTCTGTCGCTATGGCAGGATTGGGGTGAACCGAATCGTCAGAAACGTAATCTACGCGAAATATCCCCACATGTGAATCTTTCTCTAAGACATGCAGACTTAGTTTGATTAAATCCTTTGAGCTTCTATTGATAGTCCAAAGAAAGAGGAATTCCTCGTCCTTAGAACGTAGTGTAATGTTTTCACGTAATCCTGGGCTGCAGTCAATCTGTTTGGATGTACATATTGTTTTACCGTCACTCTCTAATATGATTTTGGGCGTGGCGATTAAATCCTTAGCGTCTTTATATGTAAATTCTGTTACAGTCATTGCAAATTTGTTTACGTGGGTAATATGTCAATGCTCTTTTGTGGAGCTTTATTTTGTAAAGGTAGTAAATATAATTATAACTATACACATGGTTAGATGTGTTTTATGTTTTATTAAGTCATGGCGTAGATTTTGGTCGCAGCATTTCGTCCCTTTGCGTGTGTGGTATAGCCCTGCAATCTCTGCACTTAAGTCGTCGGATCGCGTCCGCCGCCCGATCAGATTGCGTCCGCCGTCCAATCGGGCGGCGTTCGGTGTCCAATCGGATTGCGTTCGGTGCACGATGAAAGAGTGTTGGGCGGAAGACATCAGAAGTGCTACTTCTACAGTTTCTTTCCTATCCACTTGGGCAGCACAATGGTGCCCATTACGAGGAACGGGTAGTAGAAGATGGCTCTCCAGAGCATTGCTGCGAGGATGGCTACCGAGGCATCGGGCAGATAGTCGGCGTAATAAAGGCGGAACATCAGTTCGGCTACGCCGCTGCCGCCGGGCGTGGGGCTGAGTATTGATATCATCCACATCACCCATTGGCGGCACCAGGCTATGAGCATGTCGCCCTGGCATTGGAAGGCGAAGAGTATGGCGGCTACGATGGCGAAGCGGGCGAGCCATGCTACGGAGGTGTAGCCCATGAGACGCAGCCAGAAGCGGCTGCCTTCGAGCTTCGCCTCCTGCGAGGCTAAGGTCATATCGTTGGAGAACCGCTCTATTTTTGGCTGGAACCTGCGCAGGCCCGGAATCTTGCAGCACGCTTTCAGCACCCAACCGAGTATCTGCGGTCGGTGGAGCAGCAGCACGTACAGTATGGCTGTCCATGCGGTTACGATGAGTGTGCTTATGAGGAAGACGACGTGTATGCCGCCCTTCAGCCATTCGCTCGACACAGTGGCGCCCGTGTCGCTTGCGGTGCAGAAAAGCAGATCGGATGGCACGCATAGGTAGAGCACGCAGCAGCTGATGGCGAGAAAGGCTTCGTCGGCAAGCAGGGCTGCGAACATGGTGAAGATGCTTCTGCCCATCGTCATGCCTTCGCGGTTGAGATACACGAACGCCAGTCCGCTGCCGCCTACTGCGGAGGGAGTGACGGCAGAGGTGAACTCGCAGAGCACGTTGATGCGGAAACTTTGTGAGAGTGAGAGTTTGCGCTGGCAGAGGTAGCGGAAGCGCAGCGTGTACATAAGGTTCTGGACGGCGAAAAGGAGCACGGCGATGCCCGTCCCGGCGAAGAATTGCGGCGACAGGTGTATCTTGCTCAGGGCGTCAAGGTCGAACTCTCTTATCATCATCGCTGCAATCACCACGAGTCCGATTGATGCCGCCAGCCATAAGTGCCATTTTTTCATTCTTCGGAGAAGTCTGTCGTCTCGAGCAAATGTTCGATTTGTGGTTTCAGAACAGGAATATCATTTTTTATTGTATTCCAAAGGTCGTAAGGGTCTATAGTATAGTAGCCATGAACAAGGACATGGCGCATGCATTCCATAGCTTTCCATTCTACTTCGGGGTGGGTGCTACGGAATTCTTTTGTAAGCATATATGCCGCTTCGCCAATAATTTCTACTTGCTTCACGAAGCCGTAGAATATAATCGGGTCGTCTTTTATTTCTTCAAAAACGTATTTGTCTCTATTGTTTAGCAGGTTGTTGCAGCATTGAAGAATATGCTCTAATCTACCGCGGTCTTTAACTTTCTCTCTCATAAATCAGTAATTTGTCCTGTTCAACACTTTTTTGTGCAAATGGCAACAAACGCCCTTCCTCAACGAGGTCTACTTCTCTTGTAAGTAGGTCGCCGAGTTTCGCCATGATTCGCGATATGGTCATGAGAGAGAATTTGTCGTCGCGTTTGTATCTCACCAGTATATCCACATCGCTTGTTGGCGTCTCTTCTCCACGTGAGCAAGATCCGAAGAGCCATGCCTTTTCTATTGGCTGACTTTTGAAAAACTGCTGTATCTTAGGAATCATTTCCTGTACGTTATTGCTAATCATAGGCATTGTTGTTTGTGGTATGTATGCAAATTTACATAAAAATATTTGAATGGTGCTTGTTTTTCGACGGATATTCTTTGTATTGTGTTCGATTTGCACTAACTTTTGATAAGTTAGGCTGCATCTCAACAATAAAAATAAATGCATTTATTTTGTATTGTCTTCGATTTGCACTAACTTTGCATAATTATGATAGAAGTGAAAGTAAAAGACGCTGCTCTGCGTGAAGCGGCGATGCAAGATATGGATGCTTTCCTCGGCGTGTTCATCAACGCTACGAAGGAGGCTATTGGCGGCGAACTCAACGCTGAGAACATGCAGCAGCTGAGTGTGGCGCAGATTACGTTGCTGGCTTACGACATCCTGCACGAGGAGGTGATGGATGGCGGATTCGTGCAGCTCATCTACAACGGCTACGGCGGATTCATCTTCGACAATCCGTTTGCGAAGGTGCTGCGCGATTGGGGCTTGCGCGACCTCGCGAAGATGCTCTTCGCCGTACGTAAGCTCTACAAGGAGTACGGCGAGAAGATACAGCGCGAGTGCAGCGACGACGAGTTCATGGCTATGTTCGAGCAGTTCCCCGAGTTCGACGACTACGACGACGAGTTCGTGGAGAACGAGGAGGACTGGACAGAGGCTGTGGCACGCTATGTAGACGAACACATAGAGGAGTTCGTCGTTATTGAGGAATAAAAAACAAGAGAGTAGAGTCGGCGGCGCAGGGGCGTCAGGCTGTTGTCAGCTATGCCCGCGGCGTCAGGCTACAAGACGATTATGAACAAGGAACAGGAACTCATTAGAAAGAAAAGTCCGGTGAGCATTCGCAACAAGAAGGCTTCGTTCGAATACTTCTTCGTTGATACATATACCGCAGGTATAGTGCTTACGGGCACCGAGATAAAGTCGATCAGACTCGGAAAGGCGAGTCTGGTTGACACTTTCTGCTATATAAACAACGGCGAGGTGTGGGTGAAAGGCATGAACATTTCGCCCTATTTCTACGGATCGTTCAGCAACCACGAGGCACGCCGCGACCGCAAGCTGCTGCTCACACGCCGCGAGATATCCAAGCTCGAGGCGGCAACCAAGCAGCCCGGCTTCACCATCGTGCCCATACTCGTGTTCATCGACGAACACGGACGCGCCAAGGTGGACGTTGCGCTCTGTCGCGGTAAGAAGGAGTACGACAAGCGTCAGACTCTGAAGGAGAAGGAAGACCGTCGTGAGATGGACCGCGCGATGAAACACTATTAAAAAATTTTGTAAACGCTTGTTTAGGTAAGAAGATTCGTTTAGGAAGATGATGCAGACTTTAGAAGATATAGTCAGAGACAGAATACTAATACTCGACGGTGCGATGGGCACCATGATACAGCAATACGCGCTGACCGAAGAGGACTTCCGTGGCTACCGCTACCGCAAGACGCCGGGACTGATGAAGGGCAACAACGACATGCTCAACATCACGCGCCCCGACGTGGTGAGCGACATCCACCGCAAGTATCTTGAGGCAGGCGCCGACATAATAACCACGAACACGTTCAGCTCGCAGCGCATTTCGCAAGCCGACTACCACTTGGAGGAGTCAGCACGCGAGATGGCTTTTGCCGGAGCACGATTGGCACGCAAGGCTGCCGACGAGTTTGCTACAGAGAGCCGCCCGCGCTTCGTGGCTGGCTCGGTGGGTCCGACGAACAAGACCTGCTCGATGAGTCCAGACGTGAGCAATCCGGCTGCACGCGAAATCGACTATCTGACGCTCTACGACGTCTATCTCGAACAGATAGAGGCGCTCGTGGAGGGTGGGGTGGACGCCGTACTCATAGAGACGGTGTTCGACACGCTCAACGCCAAGGCAGCCATCGATGCCACGATGGAGGCTGAGCGCCGTAGCGGCAAACGCCTGCCCATAATGCTCAGCATCACCGTGAGCGACCTTGCTGGCAGAACGCTCAGCGGACAGACGCTGGAGGCTGTGCTGGCAAGCGTGAGCAGTTATCCGATCTTCTCTATCGGACTCAACTGCTCGTTCGGCGCGCCGCAGATGAAACCGTTCCTGAAAGAACTGGCGCGAAAGTCACCTTATTATATTAGTGCATATCCCAACGCCGGTCTGCCCAACAGTATGGGCGAATACGACGAGACGGCAGAGTCGATGGCTCCGCAGATGCAGGAGTACGTAGATGAGGGACTGGTGAACATCATCGGCGGCTGCTGCGGCACAACCGAGAAGTTCATTGCCGAGTATGCAAAGATTGTAGAAGGCAAGCAGCCGCACACGCCGCAACCGAAGTCGCAGACCATGTGGCTCAGCGGACTGGAGCTGCTCGACGTGACGCCCGACATTCGCTTCGTCAACGTAGGCGAGCGCTGCAATGTGGCAGGTTCGCGCAAGTTTCTGCGCCTTATAAACGAAAAGAATTACGACGAGGCGGTCAGCATAGCACGCAAGCAGGTGGCTGACGGAGCCTTGGTGATAGACGTAAACATGGACGACGGTCTGCTCGACGCACGCGAGGAGATGCGCACGTTCCTTAATATAATAGCCTCGGAGCCCGACATAGCGAAGGTGCCGGTGATGATCGACTCGTCTAAATGGGACGTTATCACCGCCGGACTGCAATGTGTGCAGGGTAAGGCGATAGTCAACTCTATCTCGCTGAAGGAAGGCGAGGAGGTGTTCCTCAGTCATGCACGCGACGTGATGCGCTACGGCGCCGCCGTCGTGGTGATGTGCTTCGACGAGAAAGGACAGGCTACCACATACGAGCGACGCATCGAGATAGCCGAGCGCGCTTACCGCCTGCTCACGGAGAAGGTGGGTATGAACCCGCTCGACATCATCTTCGACCCTAACGTGCTTGCCATAGCTACCGGCATGAGCGAGCACGACAACTATGCGCTCGACTTCATACGCGCTACCGAGTGGATTCGCAAGAACCTGCCCGGAGCGCATATCAGCGGCGGTGTGAGCAACCTCTCGTTCTCGTTCCGCGGCAACAACTACATACGCGAGGCGATGCACGCCGTGTTCCTCTATCATGCCATTGGCAAGGGCATGGACTTCGGCATCGTCAATCCGGCTACGAAGGTTGCGTACGGCGACATTCCTGCCGACCAGCTCGAGATTCTTGAGGACGTGGTGCTCAATCGTCGAGCCGACGCCTCGGAGCGTCTTGTGGATCTCGCGGAGAAGATAAAGCTGCAGCAGGAAGCGCTGAAGAACGGAGCGGCTCAGGGCGCTACTACAGCTACGGCTGCCGAACCGGAGTGGCGCAAGGCTGATGTGGCTGAGCGCTTGTCTACGGCTCTCGTGAAAGGCGTGGCCGACTATATGGATGCCGACCTGCAGGAGGCGCTCGCTGCGTATCCGAAGGCGGTGGACATAATAGAGGGGCCGCTCATGGCGGGCATGAACAAGGTGGGCGAACTCTTCGGTTGCGGCAAGATGTTCCTGCCGCAGGTCGTAAAGACAGCGCGCACGATGAAGAAGGCGGTGGCTATTCTGCAGCCGTACATCGAGGCTGACAAGAAGGAAGGCACAACGACTGCCGGCAAGGTGCTCATGGCTACCGTGAAGGGCGATGTGCACGACATCGGCAAGAATATCGTTGATGTGGTTATGTCGTGCAACAACTACGAGGTGATTGACCTCGGAGTGATGGTGCCGGCTGAACAGATTGTAAAGAAGGCTGTGGCTGAGAACGTAGACATGATTGGTCTCAGCGGACTCATTACGCCGAGTCTGGAGGAGATGGTGAACGTGGCTACAGAGATGGAGCACGCGGGGCTCGACCTGCCTATTATGGTGGGCGGCGCTACGACGTCGGAGATGCACGTGGCGCTGAAGATTGCGCCCGTGTACAGCGGCATAGTGGTGTGGGTGAAGGACGCGGCGCAGAACCCGCTTGTGGCGCAGCGACTGATGAACGCCGACGACCGAAAGAAGTTCAAAGCCGAACTGGACGACCGCTATACTCGTCTGCGCGAGGAGTATGCTGCGCATCAGCAGAAACTCTCGTCGCTCGATGAGGCTCGCAAGAATAAACTCAATTTGTTTGAGTAAACTTAATTCGTTAGAATAAAAATACTTCCCACGTGGTTGGGGCTTTAATATAATTATTATGGTATTCAAGAAGAAAAGAGTTTGGCACTGTCTGCCTGGACAGGAGCCGACAGAACTTGACAAAAGAGTAATGTATTGGGAGAACAAGGGTAAGGAGGTGCCGTCGCGCGACCTTATCAAGACTCCTGAACAGATAGAAGGCATACGCCGCAGCGGTGTGGTGAACACCGGTGTGCTCGACGAGGTGGCTAAGCATATTCATGCTGGCATGAACACTCTCGAGATCGACCAGATATGCTACGACTACTGTACAGCACATGGCGCTGTGCCGGCTTGTCTCAACTACGAGGGCTTCCCGAAGAGTGTCTGCACAAGTATCAACGAGGTGGTGTGCCACGGCATTCCGAAGGAAGAGGATGTTCTGCAGGAGGGCGACATCGTGAATGTCGACTTCACTACTATCCTCGACGGCTACTATGCCGACGCTTCGCGCATGTTCATCATCGGCAAGACAACACCCGAGAAGGAGCAGCTGGTGCGTGTGGCTAAGGAGTGCTTGGAGATTGGCATGGAGGCGGCTAAGCCTTACAGCTTCGTGGGCGACATCGGTCACGCTATCCAGAAGCACGCCGACAAATATCACTACGGCATCGTGCGCGACCTCTGTGGTCATGGCGTAGGACTGAAGTTCCACGAGAAGCCCGACGTGATGCACTACGGACACAAGGGCACGGGCATGCTGCTTGTGCCGGGCATGGTGTTCACAATCGAGCCGATGGTGAACATGGGCACATGGAAGGTGTTCATCGATGCCGACGACGAGTATGGCTGGGAGGTGATCTCGGGCGACGAGAAACCGAGCGCACAGTGGGAGCATACTTTGGTTATGACTGAGCACGGCGTGGAGATTTTAACGCATTAATGTTTGTTGAATTATTAATTATTAGTTCTTAATTATTAATTGGCTTGCGCCACGATAATTAATAATTAGAACAATAAGATAATTAATAATTAATAATTAATAATTAAGAAAATGTATATATTAGGTATAGAGAGCAGCTGCGACGATACAAGTGCTGCAGTGCTCAACGACAACATATTGCTGAGCAACGTAACGGCTTCTCAGGATGTACACCGCGAGTATGGTGGTGTGGTTCCAGAGCTTGCGTCGCGTGCTCATCAGCAGAATATCGTGCCGGTGGTTGACGCTGCGCTGAAGCGTGCCGGTATCACGAAGGAACAGCTGTCGGCTGTGGCTTTCACACGCGGACCGGGTCTTATGGGTTCGCTGCTCGTGGGCGTGAGCTTCACAAAGGGCTTTGCGCGCAGTCTGGGCATACCGATGATCGACGTAAACCACTTGCAGGGTCACGTAATGGCTCACTTCATAAAGGAGAAGCCTGAGGACACTACGCCGCCGTTCCCGTTCATCTGTCTGCTCGTGTCGGGCGGCAACTCGCAGATTGTGAAGGTGAACGCCTACAACGATATGGAGGTGCTCGGACAGACTATCGACGACGCAGCAGGAGAGGCTATCGACAAGTGCTCGAAGGTGATGGGCTTGGGCTATCCCGGCGGTCCTATCATCGACCGTCTGGCGCGTCAGGGCAATCCGCAGGCATACAAGTTCTCTGAGCCGCACATACCGGGCTTGGACTACAGCTTCAGTGGATTGAAGACATCGTTCCTTTACAGTCTGCGCAAGTGGATTCAGGACGATCCCGACTTCATTGAGCATCACAAGAACGACCTCGCAGCGAGTCTTGAGTTCACCATCGTTGACATTCTGATGAAGAAGTTGCGCCTTGCCGTCAAGCAGACCGGCATCAAGCATGTGGCTGTTGCAGGCGGCGTGTCTGCCAACAACGGACTGCGTAACGCTTTCCACGACCATGCGAAGCGCTATGGCTGGACAATCTATATCCCGAAGTTCAGCTATACGACGGATAATGCCGCGATGATTGGCGTCACAGGATACTATAAATTCCTCGACAAGGACTTCTGCTCGATAGACAAGCCGGCGTTCAGCAAAGTAACATTCAAATAGTTAATAATCACAAACAAAAAGAAATACAAAATGGAATTTGAAAAGAAAATACTTAGTCGCGAGATACAGCAGTTTCTTTATGGCTCAGGCCTTACAGTTGGTTCGGCAGAGAGCTGCACAGGCGGACGCATCGCAGAGTCGATAATCGCTGTTCCGGGTGCTTCAACCTACTTCAAGGGTGGCGTCATCTCGTACACCAACGAGGTGAAGGAGAACTTGCTCGGCGTAGACCACAATCTGCTTGAGGAGAAGACTGCTGTGTGCGAGGAAGTGGCTAAGGAGATGGTGAAGGGTGCTATCAAGGCTCTCAACGTCGACTTCGCTATTACGTCTACCGGTACGGCAGGCCCTGGCGGTGGCACGGCAGCAATCCCCGTTGGCACAATCTGGCTCGCATGCGGCAACGCTGAGAACATCGTTACCATGAAACTTACTGAGGATTATGGTCGCGACATCAACCTCGCTATCGCTACAAGCAAGGCTCTCCAGATGTTCATCGGCTACCTGAAGGAGAACATGCCGAAGACAAAGGAAGAGGGCGTTGCGCCGAAGATTCCTGTGACGGAGTAGAAAGGTGTTGCTCTTGCGATTTCCTGTGACGGAGTAGGGAAGTGCGCTTTGTATGCCTTTCACGCTCAAAAACTGGTAAAAATCAGCACAATAGCACATAAAATGCGACTGAAAACAAAAAAAACATTAAATACTCAACTTTATTTAAAGGAATGTTTTGCGGTTTCGAAAAAAGTCGTTAATTTTGCACCCTGTTTGGAATAGGTATCAAAAACGAATACAAAAAAGAAGATAGAAATGTCGAAAATTTGTCAGATTACGGGAAAGAAAGCCCAGATAGGTAACAACGTATCGCATTCAAAGCATCGCACAAAGCGTTCTTTCGATGTGAACTTGTTCAGCAAGAAGTTCTACTATGTAGAGGA
>ERZ1026886.462-NODE-462-length-21378-cov-92.355016_pt1 | contig 21378 bp, 10 predicted proteins | sample MGYA00380173_ERZ1026886 | MGnify/ENA primary metagenome ERZ1026886 (study PRJEB33269, sample SAMEA4719809) | human gut metagenome | biome: human-associated habitat; feature: organic feature; material: feces | place: Cameroon | collected 2013-10 ... | reverse complement strand
CAAAGGTACGAATAAATGAAAAGACTACAATGGTATAAACGCGGAGCCGCTTACAGCAAGACAGAAAATCTGCTATGTAACCTGGGAATGGATATCGACAATGATCCATGGGCATGGGACGACATCGAGGAATCAGTTACGGAATCCCTCCTGAAATGTTTCGAAATGGCAAATCATTATGGAACATACTTCTTCCTGATGAAGCCATTGAGAGATATGGACAAGGACAAGATTGTGTCGGAAATATATGAGCCTTTACTCGAAAAGAGAAACGGCACATTAACGCCAGAAGACAAACAAGGACTGCTCCGCTTTGCCGAAGAGTCTGGATTTGACTGGCAAGAGTTTAATATACACATAGATAACGAAATATAGACAAGAAATATAACAAGATTATGAACTTCTCTGAACTATATAACAACAATAGAACAGCGGTGGAAAGAGCCCTCGTTGCGATGTGGTGTGGTGAGTCGAACAACGACAGTCAGCGCTCTTACATCAAGCAGATGAAGACTCTTATTGGCAATCTATTTGCGCCTGAGAATGCCGTACCTGTAGTTCAATGCATGAACTCATATATCCCTGTTGCGCCTGAGAAAGCTGAGGAAGCCAAGGCTTTGGTGGGCAAACTGTGGAACTTTAAATATTCTCCATACGAGCACCAGTATAAATGCTGGGATGTATTGCTCAGACAAAGAACGGCAGACGATAAGCCAAAATCGATTGTCGTGACTACGGGTACTGGTTCTGGTAAGACGGAGTGCTTTATGATGCCATTGATTCATGACCTCTCACAAAATGCGCTACCAAATGAGATACAGGCTCTCTTTCTCTATCCGCTCAACGCCTTGATGGAAGACCAGAAGGAGCGTCTGGAAGAACTTCTGACGGTTGCCGAATCATCTACCGGCACTCGCCTGACCTATACTGTATATAATGGTGACCTGCCAGAAATGGAACCAAGAAATACAGACAAGTCGGATGATGCAGAGAAAATGCGCCGTCGTATTGAGCATGTGACAGGAGGCAAATATGAATGGGTGAAGAAAGATCCTGAGGGGCAAGGACATTACGAGTTGAAGAACTCGAAATATCCTCACATGATCTATACCCGCAAGGATGTTCGCAACAATCCTCCCCATATCGTATTGACCAACCCAACCATGCTGGAATACATATTGCTGAGAGGAGCCGATGCAAAGTTGATTGTTGCAGGAAAGCATAGTCTTCGTTGGGTTGCCATCGATGAAACCCACTCTTATACAGGAGCTGGAGCAGCAGAACTTGCCATGCTTCTTCGCCGAGTACTTCTCGCCTTCAAGGTGGATGCACAGAATGTGCGTTTCGCAACATCATCTGCTACCTTCGGAAATGGTGAGGACAAAGAGAAGGATGAAAGGGAACTGAAGGAGTTTATTGCAGGAATCACTGGCGTGAGACCTGACCAGGTGGAAGCTATTGGAGGTAAGCGTATCGGAGAAACTGAAATTCCAAAGGGTGAAGACGAAGAACGTTGGAGAAAGATATTCAAGGCTGACTATATCTCTCTAGATGAACTATATCCAGAGAAAGCATCTATCAGTCAGAAACTGCAATGGCTCGACGAGATGTGTCAGCGTGAAGAAGACCGCTGCAAGGCAGAAGGACTGAAGATGCCTGTATGCAAATTGAAGGTACACTACTTCTATCGTGTTCCTAACAATGGTCTCTTTGTTCGCTTGAATGAGTTTGCTGATGGTTCTTTCAAGATATATACAGAAAACGCCATCGGAAAGAAGATAGGTGAAGATGCTCTGTCATTGACTCCTATCGAGGAAGCTCCGTTGCTGGAACTCAGCCGATGCAAGCATTGTGGCGAGTATGTAGCACTGGCTTCTGTCAATACTGAGGATTGGACTTATGAGGCCATCGCAACTGATGATAGCGATATGTTCGACCTCGACATGGCTGAAAGTAATGACAACTCAACGAAGAAGTATGCCATCTTCGGACTCTCTAATGAAAAGAACATGAAGGGAGACGGTAACGTGAAATTCCGTTTGGTTCCAGGAGGCAAACTTCAACCATTGACTCCTGCCGACGAAAAAGAAACGGGCAGTTGGCATGTTGTTGGCAATATTCAGGGATGCTGTCCTTACTGCAATGCCAAACAGACCAAGAACCACAATACAGACCAGGATATGGAAGGTGATGCAAACGGCAATATGGAAGACAACCGCCTGCAGAAGTTCCGTCTTTCTGCAGACTTCATCTCACGCATGATGGCTCCAAGCATCCTTGACCAGTTGGATAAAGGCGATTCAAAGACGGGTGGCATCGTACTTCATGACGGTCAGCAATATATCAGTTTTGTTGATAGCCGTCAGGCTGCAGCAAAGGCAACCTTGAAACAGAATCTGGAACAGGAACGTATGTGGTTCAACAGTACCATATACCATGAACTGTGTCGCAGGAAGGCAAATGGACTGACCAAAGAGGCTGCTATGGCACAAATCTTAGCAGCAGTTCAAGCAGATCCTATGTCTATGATGAAATATACGCCAATGATGGCTAATCTCCAGTCGCCTGACCCTAAGGTGGTTCAGAAGCAGCTGGACGAGATGTCGTGCAAGTATATGACCTGGTCAGAGATAGCAGAACTTCTGAAAAATGATCCATATTGTCCGGTGTTTGCATCCGTATTCGTGAAGCGTTCGGGTGATAGCGATGAGGTGGAAGACGGACTTCCATCAGATGAAATCATCGACAAGTATATCCAGAGTATCATGGTGATGTATCTGGCACATCGTCCTGCATCAGCAGCATCTCCAGAAACTTTGGGTCTGTTTGAGACATGTTATCCTCAGCTGAAGAAAATCAAGTTGCCAAAAGCCGTAGAGGACTTCAATGATTTACTGGACAACCCAGCTAACCAGATTACAGAAGAGGACTGGAGAAACCTGATGCAGGTTTATCTCGACTATACGGTACGAAGCAACCAGTCTTTCTATCTTCGCATTCCAGGAAATGACAAGATAGACATCTTCTCAACGGTACGTTTTGCTACAGAGAAGCCTCGCCGTCGTCCATTTAACAAACCTAAACTGGAAGAAGGCAAGGTTTCAACAGCCCGTATTGTGCGTTATCTCTGTGCGCTGATTGCTCGTGATGACAACACATTGACCATGAATGATGCCCAGCGCCAGTATTTCCATGAGATTTCTGCCGTAATAGATTCTCTTTGGGAAACTCTGACAGGCGATGAGTATAAGATATTGCAGGTGGGTCAGCGTCTGGATGATACAGGACACTTTGTCAATGAAAAAGACAATGCGCCTCGTTTCAATCTGAATGACCTCTGCTTCAAGCTCTATGATGACGTTTATCTTTGCGATACAAAAGCAGACGGTAACCGCCATGCAGTCTGCCTGCGCCCTATCGGAAACAATTTCAAGCGTTTCTCTCCTTATCTGGAGGGTACTACTCCAGTGGAATTACGTGAGGATTTGCATGAACATTGGGAGGCATTCCCATACTATAAGGGTTCAGCAAAGGAAGGAGACAAAAAGACTATAGAATCCTGGGCTATGACGCATAGAGCCTTACTTTGGAACAATAACATTTGGGGAACAGATGGTGTATTCTCTGACCGTCTGGAGGATATTCATGTCTTCCCAAATCTCTTTGTACAGCAGGAGCATACTGCTCAGGTTGATAAGAGTGTGGCTCGTGGATTGCAATCGAAGTTCAAGGATCATACCATCAATATTCTTGCCTGTTCTACAACTATGGAGATGGGTGTGGACTTGGGTAACCTGGAGGTAGTATTACTGTCGAGTGTTCCTCCTCTGCCTGCCAACTATAAGCAGCGTGCAGGTCGAAGCGGACGTAACAATAAGGTTCGAAGCGCCTGTATAACCCTTTGTGGCTCAGACGTTATAGGTCTCAGAACTTTGAGTAAACCTATAGACAAGATTATCAGTCGACCAGTAAGAGTGCCATCTGTAGATTTGAAGAGTCCTCAGGTGATTCAGCGTCATGTAAACTCATTCCTTGTACGTGCCTTTGGCGTGTTTACCGAAGGTGCCAATGGTGGACGCCTGACACAAAAAGTAGCAGACTATTATACCCCATTTGAAGTGAAGGTAATCAACGGCAAGATTGAGTTTGTGAAGGACAATTCAAGTAATGCCGACCCTAACGACCTGCTTGGCGATCCAAAGGGAACAATGTATGAGAAATTCAATATTCTCTGTTCCAAGCAACTTGAACCAGAGGTTCGTAAGGACTTGATAAAACTTTTGAGTGGTACAGTTTATGATGATCAAATCAATCAGGTGGTCAAGAATGCTCAGGAAATCAACGAGCGTTGCTATTCTGAACTGCGCAACAAACTGATAGACTATAAAACTGCATTTTCTGGAGGTGGTCCTATCACGGACAAATTCCGCATCAAGCTGAAAATGCAGTATATAGAGGTGTTGTATAAGCGACTGTTGAACTTCTGGGCAACCAGTCGTTTCACTCCGAATGCCAATATGCCAGTCAACGTGCTCACGCTCGACCTGAACAGCAATGGCAAGAAGGACTTCTTTACTCCTATGACATCATCCAATCCATCCTACTCATTGCGTGATGCCATCGCTCAGTATGCACCGGGCAACAGCGTGGCCGTGGATGGTGTGGTATATATCGTTCGTGGTGTAGAAATCACCAACATGTATGATGACAACCACAAGACATACAAGACCATCTATCGAAACAGTGACAAGACGGTGATCAATGATTCTACGCTCAGTAATCAGATTAAATGGACTGTGAATGATAACTATGGGCTGGAACTGATTCAGCCAGTTGGTTTCATGCCAGATATGAATGAGGACAAGACCCGAATCATGGACAGTAATGTCTATACACGAGTTAGTGCTCAGCTGATTGATGCAGACGACTGGGCAAACAATGTGACCGAACCTCATCTTTTCTCTGTTCGCCCTAATAGTGATTCAGGCAATGCCAAGATACTCTATTACAATGAAGGAAAGGGATATGGATATTGCTTCTGTCCTAAATGTGGACGTACCGTATTGGAAGAAGATGTTGCTGACAAGGATGAGCCATTGAAGTTCCCGTATGAGTTTAACAATATAAAGCCTGAAAAGAAGGAAGGAAAGCCAGAGAAGCCAAAATTCCATTTCGCCATTACCGGTAAAGAAATGCGCAAGGCTTGTGGTTGCTCACATGACACAACAAAGGTGAAGCGCAATGTGATTATTGGCGACACAATACAGACCGACTATAGCGAGATTCGTATTCGCCATAAGGGAAAGAACAAATGGATGTCTAACCGTGATGAGGAGGAGAACCTGCTCTTCACATTGGGTATAGCCTTCACTCAGACCTTGGTGGACATTCTGGGCAAAGAACGTGGAGCCGTTGACTTCGCCATCATGCCAAACGGTCATCTCTGTATCTTCGACTGTAATCCAGGAGGAGCTGGCTATGCTAACCAAATGGCTAACATTCAGGTAATGAAGGATGTTATCAAGGCTACGAAGAAACTCCTGATGGAAGCTCGTGAGAAGAAATCAAAGGATATGCTCCTCGACAAGTTTACACTCAGATATGCCAAGTTCGTAGATGTAGATGCTGCTTTGGCTTGGATAGAAGAAGAGGAAGAGGTGGGTGATACCGTTCCTCAAAACATCAAGGATGCGTTCCCTGGTACTTCACCATCACAGACCACATTATACGACTTGGAGAAGGCATTTGCTGCATCTCATCAAGAACTGGTTCTGCTTGCAGACAATAACTATGCCGAATGGGATTATGAGGATAGAGAAAACGGATGGCAACCACAGTTCATGAATCGTTTTGTGATAAAGAGCCAGACTACGACTTTCTGTCTGATGGAATCGGAACAGACAGCAATAGTGGAACCTGTTGTGGCAATGTGCCGTGAGATAAAAGCATGGGCTAAAGGCAGCGATGTGAAGAAAATGAAGAATCCTTGGGCAAACAAAGGCCTCTACCCTATTGCTTACATCGACGGCAGCCTTTACTTCATGAGCAATAAGGAACATGCACAACTGAATGCGCAATGGGGCAATGACACCATGTTCTTTGTTCGCACGGATAATCCTATTGCTTCTGCGAAGTCTATGGACTTGTCTTATAAACCATCGGCCATGCTGTTGAAACTGACAGGTGATGAGTTCAAGGAGATCAATACATATCAGTTGGGTGATATTCTCCAGACAAAATCGAATGGTCTCATTGATGAGTTCATTTCCTATGCTAAGCAGAACGGCGGCAGTTTGAAGATTAGCTATCAGGACGAACATCTGAAGAGTATCATGGGTATGATGATTACCATACAAACCATCTGGCACATAGTGAAACAGATTGGTTCAAACTTCGACATCGAGTTCAAGGTTGAAGCCTACAGAGACGACAAGGGTAATGCCAACAAGATATGCACCAACATGCCATCTTCTGAAGTGCGCGACAAATGGTTGACGAACTTCACAAATGCATGGATAGATGACCTCAAATATGATCAGAACATAGAAGGGCATTTGCTCCCTGTTGTTTCCGTTCCTAAGCGTACCCTCACCCATTGGCGAGTATTGTCAATAACATGTGGTAACAAGAAGCTCTCTATCTATCCAGATGGAGGTTTCATTAACGAGTGGAACATTGCCCGCCAGCCAAATGGCGAACGATTCGAAGTAGAGACAATAACCTACGATACAAAAATTTATCTCTATCGTAATAAGGATATTAAATTTGATATAGCAACAGAAAACTGTTAAGATATGAGCAGCGAGAAATTTCATAACACATCTATCACCATCAAAGGTTTGTTGGGGTTGATAGAAGCAAAAGATATAGCAATTCCAGAAATACAAAGACCGTTTGTCTGGAAAAATAGCCAAGTTAGGGACCTTATAGATTCACTCTATAAGGGCTATCCTACTGGATATATAATTCTGTGGAAGAATCCTAATGTAAAATTAAAGGATGGAACTATTTCTTCTGGTAAGAAAGTGATCATAGACGGCCAGCAACGTATAACAGCACTAATGACAGCTATTGCTGCACAAAAAGTGTTTAATAACGAATTCAAAGAAAGCCGTGTTAAGATTGCGTTTAATCCTTTTGCGGCTTTAGAGTATGCCAATGGAGACTGTGAAGCAGAAATGTTTGCTGTTCAAACACCAGCTCATATCAAGAGTAAGAATTGGATTCCTGATATATCAGAGATATTCAGTACAAAATTCTCTTCATGGACATTCATACCAAAGTACATAGAGGAAAATCCAGAAATGTCCGGTAATGACTTACAGCAAGTTTTGGATCAATTAAAAAGTGTAGAAACAACTCAAATTGGCGTTATTGAGCTTTCTGAAAAACTTGATATAGATGTAGTTACTGACATATTTATCCGCATTAACTCAAAGGGAACTCCTTTGAGTCAGGGAGATTTTGTCATGTCAAAAATGGCGGCAGATGAACAACATGGAGGTAATACTCTCCGTAAAATTGTTGACTATTTCAGCCATTTGGCTGTTGTTCCTACATATTATGAGTACATCAAAAATAACGATAAAGATTTCGCATCTACCCCATATCTGCAAAAACTTTCATGGCTTGCAGATGACAAGGAAACGGTATATGATCCAGGATGTGACGATGTTATACGTGTTGCTTTTATGCACAAATTGAAAAGAGCCAAACTTGCCAATTTGGTTCAACTTCTTACCGGCCGTGATTTTGAGACACGTGAATTCAAGGAAGAAATTGTTGAAGATACTTTCAATAAAATGTATGAGGGTGTTTTGAATGTCATCAGTCAGCACAACTTTACACAATTTATGATTGCCATTAAGTCTGCAGGATTCATATCCAACAAAATGGTTACTTCAAATATGGCGCTAGACTTTGCCTATACAATACATTTGTTGCTGCAAGAATCTAATGTGCCTGTTGCAGAAAGAAAAAGAATTGTACAGAAATGGTATGTCTTGTCTGTTCTGACAGGTCGATACAGTAGTTCTCCTGAATCAGCTTTTGCACGTGATATTCGTCAAATAACTGAACAAGGTGTGCCAGCTATGTTGAAAGCAATGGAAGATGCTATATTGTCTGAGAATTTCTGGAATGTTGCAGTTCCACAGAATCTTACAATGACATCAACAAATAATCCAACATATCTAGTATATTTGGCTTCACAAGTTTATTTTAATGACATATCTCTGCTTTCAACAAATATAACTGTTAGAGAGCTTATTAGTCTTGGCGGCGATGTTCATCATGTATTTCCAAAGCAATACTTGATAAACAATCACTATGCAAAGAATCAGTATAATCAAGATGCAAACTATGCTTATCTTGATAGACCTGTCAATGAGTCTATAGGCAAAAAGTCTCCAAAGGAATACTTTAGTCTTGCATTAGAACAATGCCAAACAAAAATAGCTGTTTGTGGTTCAATTACAGATGAAGATTTACTTCAGAAGAATCTTGCAATGAATTGCATACCTTCTGACGTATTCAAGATGGACCAAAACGATTATATCCATTTCTTGGAAGTCCGCCGCTTATTGATGGCAAATAAAATTAGAAAGTATTACGAAAGTTTGTAATTGAGAAAACAATGAGAATAAGTGAAGAAGGTCTTAGACGACGTATTGGTTCAGACAAGCTCATAGGCTGCTACACCCAAAAAGATAATGGGTATACATGTTTTAGGGATATTCGTGGCGAAGAGGGAGATATGGTAAAAAATCCCCATACTTCCCAATATGATCTTGAAATAGAATATAATGATTCTAACCTAGAAGTTGGAACATTCTATTCTTTTTCTTGGCATTTGATGGATGAAGACTCGATGTTAATTGAAATAGTTGGACAGCCAGAAAAAGTAAAGAATGTAGAATTCCTTACTAAACGCTTTAATGCCAAATTGCGCCTAAGTGGTAGCAATTTGGAAGAGGCTAATAACTTTCAAAAGACGGTCTTCAATGAAGTGACGGGAGCACAGCATACATATATATATGAGCTATTACAAAATGCCAACGACTATCCTTTCAATAATGAGCAGGTAACTGTCAAGTTTATACTTACTGAACATTACTTGTTATTCATGCACAGCGGAGCTTGTTTCAATCTCCGCAATATTGTTGGTATTAGCAGCATAAATCAAGGAGAGAAAAAAGCGAATACCAAGACTATTGGCTATAAAGGTATTGGTTTTAAAACTGTATTCGTTAATAATGATTATGTATTTCTCAAATCAGGAGATTGGAGCTTACGCTTTGACAAAAAATACTCTGAAGAACAATTCTATGGTGATTGTCCATGGGCTCTTATGCCTATTCCAACAGATTCCTCTGAGCTGGACGAGGAAGTACGAAATATAATTACAAGATATAACATGCGCGTTCAATTCGCTTTAAAGCATAAATCTGATGCAAGCAAGAATATTGAACAGCTTGATAAAGTATTTAACGACAATCAGATACTTCTCTTTATCCCGAATGTTTATCAAGTAGAGGTTATCGTTGATAACAAAGTTAGACACCTCGTCGAAAAGGATGCAACAAAATGGATTGTTACAAACTATACATATTCGGTTCCAAAAGACCTGAAAGAATGGGTCAAAGATAACATAAATTCGGGTGACAAAATTCCAGAAAAATTTCAAAATATCAATAATGTTCGAATTTCATTCGCAGTAGGTCGTGATGGCAACCGAATTATTCCTGTAGACAATGCAAGAGTATATAACTATCTTCCTACCGAATTGAAATTGGGATTTAATTTCTTGTTCAACGCCGATTTTGTACCTAATGGATCACGAAGTGGATTACATGATGTAACATGGAATGACCGAATTATGGAACAATGCGGATGTCTGTTTGCTGATTGGTGGGTTTCTTTACTCCAAGAAGAAAACAAATACGATATGAACACCGTATTTGACATTCTTCCTCAGTTAGAGAGTCGAGACAAGTATGCTAAGTTGTTCTTGAACGGCTTCTACAAAAGAATTGTAGAAATTCCTTGCATTCCAACTTTACGAAATGGTTATTATCATCTTGTAAAGTTGGAAGATACCCTGTATGACAAGATAGGATTCATTGCATGTAAAAAACCTATACTTACCGACGAATAATTGTATGACTTCTCTGATACAACTGGCTGTCTACCACATCCTGAAGTAAGATGTAATAAGAATCTGAATAACTTACTGAAGCATTTTGATTGCAGTATTTCATTTAGTGATAGCGATTTGTCTCAATTATGCTTTGAAACGGACTTTCTTGACTGGTTGACTAAAGATGAACATGATTACCATTTTCTTGGGTTCCTCCTCGAAAGTGGCTATATCATGAACTATTGGAACTACAAGATATTCTTGACTGAGGACGGAGAAATTGATAAGGCTGATAGAATTTATTATGACATAGATAACTTTGCTAAAGACATTTCGTTCCTTTCGAATGATTTGCCTAGGCTCAATGTGACCCTACGTAATCTATTGTCAACCAACTATGATACTTGGGAGAGTAATAAAGGACACTTCAAGGCGTTCAATGACTACATATTCGTAAAAAATATCTTTGATAATTTCGCGAAGTATGAAAAAATGTTTACTATAAAAGAGAATAGTATCCATTTCATACATTTTCTTTCTGTAACAGGTAGTATAACTCCAGTTCCACAGAATTATCCGTTCTTTGTAGAGAATGGCAGTAAAGTTTCTGTAAATCAAAATGTTTATCAAAAGAATGAAGTCGGCAGTGAACTGTCGGCACATTCTTGGATAGAAAGAGACTGGCTTATTTTTCTTCATAAAGATTACTTTGTACAAGATGAAGAGAAAGTATGTCAATACCTTTCGTCAAAATGCGGTATTAAAGCTCTAACTACAGGTGATTGTTATCGTTCATTCATTGCAAATGATGCCAGAGTTCCTGTAATTGCAACAAAGATTAAAGAGAAATCTGCCAGTATAGATTTCTACCACTATCTGCTTAGAATCCAAGATGCAGTCAATAATATGACATCTTCAATGCGCCAGAACTATTGTATTCTTACAACCGATGGCAGCACAGAGTTTTGGTCACCAATCTCGAGAACTATTTTCTGGCAAGAAGACGAATGGGCTAAAATGAGTAATACTGTATGGATGCCTAAAGAATGTTGTCTTGCAATAGATAATTGTTATTTTGAGGGGTTGACAGAGGAGAAGGATGCACAGTTGAGAACATTGTTTAGTACAAAACAAATCGTTCAGAAGTTCAGTGTATCAGGTTTGTACCAATCGCTGCGTACCCGTCTTGATGACGTATTTGCGATGATTACAACAAAGGAAATAAGTAAGAAATTCCTTAACTTTCTTTTCAAACATCAGACAGAAATATTTAAAAATGGTCAGATTGATAGTGTATTTAAGAAAACTCCGATTCTATGTAAAGATAGTGAAGAGCTATCTGCTATCGAGAATTATGGAGGAAAGGTCTATCTTCCGAACCCAGATGCACTTAGTCTCTACAATCAACCATGGTTTAATCGTACAACCATGACTTTGTGTGATGACTTTTATGAAGACCTGTTTGATGGTTCTGAGCGTTGCCAGTTCTTCGAGAACTTTGGGATGAAAATCTTTGAAAAGATTCACTATCTTCGCGCTCATTTGCTTATTCATCTTGAACGAATCGAGAAAAATCTTGAAAACAGGGAAAATAACATCGCATTCCATCGTTATATTGCCAATGTTCATGATGAATTGTCAGACAAGGATTTAGAGAAGGTAAAAGAAATGCCCATTTACATTTCGTCTCCAAAGGAGAAAGGTGGTGTAATTGCAGAAAAATCTGAAAATCATTATCTTCCATCCCAACTTCTGTCTGATATAATCTCAAAAGATTTGGTTCCTATTTCTATTTTGGATTCGATTCATCCTGACTATATTACAAACGAGAAAGATAAGTCATATTTCATTGATAAACTCAAAAATGCAGAAATCGATGAAGAAGGTTTCTTTGACTATATTGTTAAGGATGGAGTTGAACCTGACGTGACACCTTATCTAAAAAACACAGAACGTAATGTGGATTTTTGGAGATGGGTATGTGATAGTAAAGTTAGCAAAGAAAACAAAGCAAAGCTAAATATTCTGCCAATGCTTTTCAGAAATGATGAAAGCATCACAGATAGCTATGAAATTCCATCAAAGCTATTTATATCAGATTTATATTCTGGTGTAGATGGGCTTGAAGTGTTCATCAGTGAGAACGTAGATAGTCCAAAGTTCGTATCACCTAAATATAAGGAAGATGGGGTTGATAGAGATTGGACTGCGTTGTTCAAGACTTTGAAAGTTACAATTGACTATAAGGATATTGTATTCAAAAATGTGCTTCCTAATCTTGAAAAATATAAAGACACAAAAATTGTAGGCGTATTGGCAAAATATGCTGATATTATAAAACAAAAGCTCTCAGAAGGAGATGAAAATGTAAAGAAATATTTAAACAATCTCCATATAAAGTGCATTGATGGCATATTCAGAACTCCAAAAGATGTTGTCGTATCAGGCAAATTCTATGATGTAGATATAAATCCATTTCCAGACGTTGAAATCAATCAACTCGTTACAGAGGAATATATCACTTGTACAGAAGATGACATTCACAGACGTAATGTCATCAAGTTCATTGTGTCCATTGCTGATAATTATAAAGTTAAGGCAGAGAATGCAACTCAACTGCGAAATCTGAAGTTAAACTATTTTGCAAAGCACCAAGATTACTATGCTCTATCAGAGGCACATTTTAGAATTATTGGAGAGTTAGCAAAAGCTTATAATGCTGATATTGTTGGTGTTTCTGAGATTATACGAAACTTAGGACCAATAAAACTGTACACCACAAAGGGTAAATTCATTAATAGCTGCGGTCAATATCTTAGCACTGTATATATACCTAATTGCCAGTATATGGCAAATGGTATTACTGATTTGGACTTTGTTAGCGAAAAATATGAAGAGTATTGTCCAAATAAACTTAAAAACATGTTTGTGCACTGCTTAGATGTTAATGATGGTTTCCGTGTACATAATTTAAAACAACTCCAGAATGAGAAATTTGCTTATTATTTTTGGGATAATTATGCCAAAAGCAAAAACATAGAAAGCTTCTTAAAGGAAATCATAACTGATGAAAATTTGAGAAACATTGCTTGTATTCCTACCACTAAAGGTATGAAGAAACCTATGGAGGTCTATGATTACAGAAACTCTCAACTTCAGAAAATTGTACTCAAATTACATGATGGGAAGGACAAGTTACCTGCTGTTGAATTGCCAAATTGGGTGGACAAGATTGGTCTCAGAGGGCGACTTTATATCCTCGATTGTTTAGAGTATATGAGCCTTGATATAGCCGATTACCGACGTGAAGTTATCAAATGGTTTATCGACAATAAGGAGGAAACTTTACTGCGCCATAAAAATGCCATTGACAGATACAGAGAATCAGCAAATTGGTTTAACGGTGCCAAGAATTGGGTTCCATTGAGTTCACTTGTGGCATTGGAATGGGGAAATGAAACCTTATATGGAAATTTCGGTGGCAATGCTTATGTCTGCCACCCAAAGTATTATATGCCAGAATCAAAGGATGACTATGTAAAGTTGTTTAAGATTCTTGGTGTAAAAATTCTATCAAATGGTGATTTTACTAAGCAGAAAGCTGGTGTGTGTCAGAAAGATACAGCAGCTATAAGAGAAATCTCAAAACGACTGTTATATCTTGCATACAAAACTGGTAAGGATAATTGGGAAGATATATACGCTGGTTACAAAGAGAAACTAGATAATGCAGATATTTCCAAGTGCGAGAGTATTATTTATTCTTATGATGAGCATATCGTCACAGATTTGGAAATATATAGCGAAGAACCAACAGCACTATGGTACGTTGATTCTTGGCAAGGTTCAATGTTCATAGAGGTTCTTGACTGGATCATTAAAAAGATTGAAGTTAAGGGAACATTTGACCAAAACTTTTTACGAAAATTGTTCCTGCGTCCATTTGTGGATTTCATCAAGCAGCAAGAAGGTGGCTCTCTTCCAACTGCCTTGCTTGCATATTTAGATGAAACTGAAAGAGTTGGTATTGATATTGATGAAAATGTCAATGCAAAAGTGTTCTCTGAAGACGTGACTGATATCAATAGCTTGCCAGAAGATGTAAAGCATCAAGCTGGAATAGGTATGGAACAACGACAGAATCAGTCCAATCAGGAATCAGAAGAAACGGTCGAAGAGGATCTTGACACTTCTTACACGCAACCTGTTGATAACGGCCGACCTACTACAGAAAGAAAGCGAAGAAGTGACTTACATGGCACACATCAAAGACGTGAACTCTCAACGCATGAGAAAGTCACAGATGAGCCACATCCTACAAGCTCCTATTCTAGTGATTCTGATAGAGAGAAACCTCAAGCAGAAGAACGAAAGTCGTTTACAGATCGTCTGAAGGAGAAATGGAATGAGCAAAAAAATGCTCCTGTACAAAAGCCACATGGTACAAAACATACTGAGAATGTTGATATTTTCAATTCGCCTAGTAGTTCATCTTCTACTGAAAGTAAAGAGGAGTTTTTTGATGAAGACATCAATACTGTTCAATACACTCAGAATGTAAGTAGTATGTCAGATGGTAATCCATCGCCTGACCGTAGCAACCGAGACAACTTTAACAATAAGCAGAAGGCTGCACAAGAAGAGCTTGATAAAGCAAAGGATCAGACAGACCTTAACGATGCAATTACCCAAACGAAAAAATATACATTCCTTTGGTTTAAATATCTTATGGAACAACTCTATAATCAGAAGAACGAAACAGTTCCTAATAGAAGCGTTCAAATAGATTTCAAAGAAGCAACAGTTCTGAATGATGATACTATTACAATACTCAAACCAAATAAGGTCATTCCAAAATGGATTGAACATGCAGATGACATCACATTGCATATTTTAAAAGGTGGTAATTGTGAAAATATTGATGTAAATCTGCAATGTTTTACAGATGACGCTATATGGGTGTTATATGAAAATGCATCGGAATTAGAAACAAAACTCAATGAGGCTGAAAAGGTTCGTTTAGTTGCTAATGGCTGCTACGCAAATCATATAGATTCATTGACAAAGCAGTTTGTGAAACTAGATTTGCCAGATGACTATAGTCTTCGTGATAATATTCCGGACTGTATAAAGTACATCTATGGTCCTCCTGGTACAGGAAAGACCACAAGGCTTGTCAGTAAAATACAAGATATTATCCAGAGCAGTGAGACTGATTTGGATATACTTGTTCTTACACCAACTAATAAAGCGGCAGATGTGATAGCTTCGAGATTATCAGATAATGATGTATGCACACAATATACATATAGATTTGGTGTTACAGAGAGTCTGGAATTCTTGGAAACAAACAACGTCTATACGAGGAATGATGGGTTTATAGATAATAATGGGCATCATGTCGTTATAACTACAGCGGCACGATACGCATACGACTATTTGATGCCTAATGAAGAGATAATCTGCGATCACCATTGGGATTATGTTGTTGTTGATGAAGCGTCAATGATGGACATTGTAACTATGGCGTTTATTCTCTTCAAGAGTCAGGATTGCCAGTTTATCATTTCAGGAGACCCAAAGCAGATACAGCCAGTAAGACAGAATGAAGTCCAGCCAGAAAATATTTACCAGATGGTGGGGCTGAACAGTTTTGCTGCTGCTCAGAAGAATTCAAAGGTAGAGTGCCTAAACACCCAATACCGCTCTATCCCTACCATAGGCGATTTGGTAAGCAAGTTCAGTTACAATGGCATAGTAAAACCATATAGAAATCAGGGCACTCAGAAGCCATTAAACCTTGGATTTAAGATTTCAAGCATAAACTATGTTGGTTTTAAGACTGAGCTTTTTGATAATCTATATGGGCTTGATGCCATAGAAGGTTCGGCATTCCACTTGTATTCAGCTATATTTAGCTATGAATATGCAAGTTATATCGCCAGAAAGATAAAAGAATCCAATCCTTCTGAACCTTATTCAATTGGCATCGTATGCCCATATAAGAAACAAGCAGATAGTATCAAGCAGATGATTGAGATGAGAGATATTTCAAATGACTCATGCAAAGTTTACTGTGGTACGGTTCATAGCTTCCAGGGTGATGAATGCGATATTATGATTATTATCCTTAATCCTCCTATAAATGTAGGGCTTCACTCTCATGTCAATAACCAAAACATTATAAATGTAGCGGTTAGTCGTGCAAAGGATTATATATTCTTTCTAGTACCTGATTGCAGAACACAAGGCTTCCCAACAAGAGAGGTCTTAGGTAAAATGTCTGGTGATAATAAGAATGTCTTGTTCTGTAATAAAATCGAAAAGGTAATGTTTGGACAAGAGGATTATATTCTTCAGCACACGAATGTAAGTTGTCATATGCCAGTCAATGTCTACTATGAGCCATCTGCATTATATGAGGTAAAAAAGGATGATCATGCAGTTGATATACAAATTAATGATGAATTTAGATAAGTGAATGTTGGTTAGACAGACTTATTAATATTATAAATTTATAGAAGTTGGGAGAAAGTTTCTCCCAACTTTTTTTGCTTATAAATGAATTATTTTATATGATGCAGATAGACTGCACAATCAATTCATACCTTTGCATTAGAAGTTAAACATTAATAGAAAAAGGTATGGGACTATTCGATTTTTTATTTTCATGCGGCGTTTCAAACTGCCAAAAGAAAGCGCATCGCAACACTGGTAATAATACATCCTCAGACCATGAAAATTATGCTCGTGGCTATGAAGATGGTTATGATGAGTGTTGCTGCGACCATGACTGTTCTTATGAAGACTATCATGATAGTAGTTATTGCGATCGTGATGAGTATGAAGGCATTGAGAATGATGAGTGCTATGACGATAATTGCGGTTGGTAGTTACCTTCTGAAAATGGATTTTTCACATTATTATATTATAAGGTTATGAAGAAAATAGCAATTCTTTTAGCAGCTACTATGGCTTTCGCCATCAATAGCAATGCACAAAGTATGCAATCTGGCTATAAAGGCCATGTTGAAGCAGGTTATTCTGTTGGTATTGGAGACTATGACTTTGGTCGTTTTGAAGTCAACACAACACATGGCTATCAAGTGAATCCTTATATCTTCCTTGGTGCCGGTACAGGTTTGCATTTTATGTCTTCTTACAAAACAGGTGATATGGAAATACCACTTGATGTAAGAGATAGCAAAGTTGATATTCCAGTTTTCGCAAACTTCCGTAGCAATTTTACAAAAGGCAAGTTTTCACCTTTCTTTGACATCAAAGGTGGAACGTTTGTTACCAATAACGGTGGCCTTTACGTGGTGGCATCATTGGGTGTTAGATATGCTTTGAATAACAAGCAGGGACTTAGCTTGTCTATAGGCTATGCTGCTGAGAAACTTGAATTTGAAACATTTGAGCGTTTCAATGGCAGATATGATATGAGTTATACTCGCAAGCCTGCGACATATGACACAGAGTCAGTTAGCGTCAAACTTGGATTTGATTTTTAAAAGAATAATGTCTATCAAAACAATATAGAAAATGAAAAAGTTTATTTTAGTTGCACTTGCAGCATTGTTTGTATGCAGTGCTGTAGATGCTCAAATTCTGCGAGCAGACGAGTTGGAAAAGTACGCAAAAGAAAAGTATGGAGAGAAATGGGTTGATGCAGCAACCAATCTCGGTACCCAGTTGACATTGGATAAGAACAATGCCATCACCTATACTCAGGTAATCCCTGCTGAAGGCAAGACCAAAGATCAGCTTTATGTGTTGCTTAACTATTGGTTCACCGCAACTTTCAATGATGCGAACTCCGTCATCAAATTGAATGACAAGGAATTGGGAACCATCATCGCACAGGGTTTCGTAGAGAGTATTGCACAACATGCTGGTGGTACTAACGCTTACAACGTTAATTTACGCCCTGTTATCAAGTGTGATATAAAAGACAATAAGGTTCGTGTTACCTATACAGTACCATTCTATTCTGTCAATGTTGCCGTTGGTGGCGGTTGGATGGGTGCAATGGGAGGCACTATCCCTACCCGTTCAGATCAGAATTGGACACTGGATAAATGTTATCCTTTTGCCAAGAAGGACTCTCACAAGAAGACTTCCTGCAAAGCACTTGTCATGGCACATGCCTACTCTAATGTTGTAATGGACAAGATTGAGGAGTGCATCAAGAATGGCTTATCTGGTAATGAAAATGAAGATTGGTGACAAAATGACATACCAAGGGACACTGTATTAAATACGGTGTCTCTAAGTTTATATTGGCATATATCTTGCATAAATATAAAGTATGAGTAAAACTAAGATTCCAGATAAAGTTAAAGCCCTGCTTTGGTATAAGGCAGCAGGTCGATGTGAGTTCAATGGTTGTAATAAACGATTGGACAGACATGGTATAACTATGGATGAATGCAATTTGTTAAATTGTGCCCATATCATAGCAGACTCTCCTGCTGGACCTAGAGGTTCTAAACTATCAAATTTATTAGCTAAGGATCCAACAAACATCATGCTCATGTGTCCTGAATGTCATAAATATATCGATCATGAGGGAAAAGATAAATTTGATGCACAGACACTATTTGAAATGAAAAGGAAACATGAGGAACGAATGGAATATTTGACTGGTTTTAAGGAAGACTTGCAGGCTAACATTGTCACTTATGGCGCAAATATCGCAGAAGACACGCCAATGTTTGCTTTTCCAGAACTGCGAAATGCCTTACTCCCTGATTTCTATCCTTCAAGTAGAGACATGATCAGATTGGGTGGAGAATTATATAGTGAAGACAATTGGGAATATTATTGGGAACAAGAAGAAAGACGTCTTTTGTATTCCTGTAAATCAAAGATTCTTAACAATATAGACCAGTGGGAATATAAAAGAATTGCTTTATTTGGGTTCGCTCCAATGCCTCTACTTGTAAGACTTGGTACATTATTGAACAACAAATATGATGTTGTTGTTTATCAGAAGCAAAGAAGCGGAGGATGGTCTTGGCCTGACACAACAGGCACGACTGAATATATTGTAAAAAGGCCAGAAACCACATGTAATTCTCCCATTTTAGTATTATCTTTAAGTTATTCTATAGCAGAAAGAGTGCATAATGAGAGACCCGATGGGAGTATTTGGGAAATAACTATTGATACACCAAAAACCGATTTTTTGCGTTCTAAGCAGATGTTATATGACTTTGGAAGAAAAGTAGAACTCGTTCTCGACGAGATAACAAAGGTATGCAAAGGACAGGCAATAGATCTATATTTGGCTGTACCTGTAGCCTGTGCAATTGAGTTCGGACGCGTATGGATGAAAAAGGCTAACGCTCCTTTAAATATCTACGATTTCGACCAGCGCTTTGGCAATAAAGATAAACTTGCATTAACTATAAAAAATATATAAAGGATGACAGATTTGAATATTATACGCAAAAACGAGCTTGACAAAATACTTGTCGCTATAGTTAAAACGTTGGATATAACAAAAACGCAGTTTGAGAACTTAGCAAAAAGCTATAATGCTGTGGGAAAATATCTTGAATCAGATCCTGTATTTGCTCCATATCACCCAGTTGTATCTCCACAAGGTTCATTGCGACTTGGTACAATTATCCAACCTATTAATGAAGGTGACGACCTTGATGTAGACTTAGTTTATCGTCTGCTAGGAAAGGATATTAGTTGGACACAAAAAGACATAAAGAAACTTGTTGGAGAACGATTGAAATCACATGGGGTATATAGCACTATGCTTGATGAGGAAGGACGAAGATGTTGGACGCTTTTATATCGCCAAGACTCCGATAACATCAAAGAGCATTATCACATGGATATATTACCAAGTGTCGCAGATAAAGAGCACAACACTCGGCTTCAACGAGTGTTGACATTAAACTATTCTCCTGACAATGTTAAGGAAATAGCAATACGTATTACCGATAATGAGGCTGTAGATTATTATACAAGTACAGATACTAATTCATGGCTCAAAAGCAATCCTGATGGCTATGCTATTTGGTTCGCTTCTCGATGTAAGAATACAACTGTAATACGAGAATCTGTGATGAATACGATAATGCCAATTGGTCAATATGCAGAAGAGCGAACAACACTTCAGCGAATTGTACAACTTCTTAAAAGGCACCGAGACATTATGTTTGGTGAGGATGAAAATAAACCAATTTCTATAATCATCACAACCCTCGCAGGACAGGCATATAATGGTGAGACCTGTCTATATGATGGCTTGTTCAATGTTATAGAAAAGATGGAACAAAACATCCACATTGATAGTAATGGTAATTATATCGTTAGCAATCCTGTTAATTCAGAAGAGAATTTCGCAGATAAATGGGCAAAATACCCCAAAAGAAAAGATAACTTCTTTTTATGGTTAAAAGCATTAAAAATGCTAAATTCGAATCTCACGAACTCAAAAGGATTACAGTTGCGTGAATCGTTAGGAAAAACGTTTGGTAAGAATATTGTAGATAAGGTTTTTGAAGATAAAACTATAAGCCATAAAGCTGATGCTACTTCTGGAAAACTAAGAGTGGCTTCAACAGGACTATTAGGTACTATAGGGAAAACCTTAAATGCTAACAATACTTTCTATGGTGAGGAATAGACGCTACACCCCAATACAGCAATTGCAGTTCCTACGAGCAACATATAAATCATATCGCTGGTCTATAAGACCTTCTGGATTCACATGGTGGTTTAAAACTTCACCTACGGCTATTAGTGACGATTATTTACTCAAAGTTGTATATGACCAAGGAAAGCAACCTGAAGTTTTTGTCGTTCATCCAAAACCATTGAAAATGGCAAAAGGTGCAAAAAAACTGCCTCATACATTTAAAACTAAGTCACAACGCTTATGTCTTTACATGGTAAAATATCATGAGTGGAATGATTCTATGCGAATCTCTGAGACTGTAATTCATTGGGCAATAGAATGGTTGTATTACTATGAACATTGGGTTTTTACTGGTAAATGGCTCGGAGGAGGACATGGCTCATGGGACGTAACGCCTATAGAGACATAAAATTTTTACGTTATTGAATTAACTTATTTTGAACATACTTCAGAAGGATGACAGGGTCAAACACCTTGCCGTCCTTTTTTGTTGTCAGGTGCAGATGAGGACCAGTTGCCATACCGGAACTTCCAGATACCCCAAGCACCTCTCCTGCATTGACAAACATCCCCTTTG
>ERZ1026886.460-NODE-460-length-21434-cov-70.761168_pt1 | contig 21434 bp, 20 predicted proteins | sample MGYA00380173_ERZ1026886 | MGnify/ENA primary metagenome ERZ1026886 (study PRJEB33269, sample SAMEA4719809) | human gut metagenome | biome: human-associated habitat; feature: organic feature; material: feces | place: Cameroon | collected 2013-10 ... | reverse complement strand
AAAAGGCAAAAAATAAAAAGGGGTGCGTCACAGACTTATGACACACCCTCTTTTTTTAATTAATATTGTCTCAACGCCCCGAGCAACTCGGCGTTCTCTGTCTTGTTTCCGATGGTGATTCTCAGACAGTTGCCGCAGAGCTGAACCTTATTGCGGTTTCTTACGATGATGCCCTGTGCCACCAGATAATCGTAGATGGCCTGCGCATCCGTAACCTTCACCAGAAAGAAGTTGGCATCCGTAGGATAAACCTTCACGGTGATAGGCAGATCCAGAAAGGCAGCCATCACCTTCGAACGCTCCTGAAGGATGTTCTTCACCCACTCATCCACCTTCAGCGGATTCTTCAAAACCTCAAGTGCCTGCTGCTGGGTAAGCAGATTCACATTATAAGGATACTTCACCTTATTGAATATATCAATAATCTCCTTGCTGGCAAACGCCATACCCAGACGAAGCGCCGCACAACCCCATGCCTTACTCATCGTATTGAGCACGATGAGATTTGGGAAATGCTTCAGCACACCCCGGAAGGTACGCTCGGAAGAGAAATCGCTATAAGCCTCATCCACGATAACAATACCATCAAAGAGACGAAGCACCTCTACGATAGCCTCGCGATTGATATGGTTGCCCGTTGGGTTGTTAGGACTGCAGAACCATACCACCTTGGTATTCTCATCGCAGGCATCAATGATCTTCTCGGCAGAAATCTGATAGTTCTCATCGAGCAACACGGAGCGATACTCCACGTCGTTCACATCGGCACACACCTCATACATACCGTATGTAGGAGCGATGGCTACCACATTATCCTTGCCAGGGCGACAGAACACACGGTAAACCAAGTCGATGGCCTCATCCGAACCATTGCCCAGGAAAATCTGGTCTTCAGCTACCCCCTTGATCTTACTCACCTGTTTCTTCAGTTCCACCTGCAGTGGGTCAGGGTATCGGTTATAAGGGTCGTTATAGGGATTCTCGTTGGCATCAAGGAAGACGCGGGCATTTCTGCCTGCGAATTCCGTGCGTGCGCAACTGTAAGGTGCCAAGTTCCAGATGTTTTCTCGGCACAAGTCTTTTAAATCTTTCATTCCTTACTTTTATTTTAGACTTTTTACTCTCAATCTCATGGCGTTGGCATGTGCCTCCAACTGCTCGTTCTCCGCCATCGTCACCACAGCATCACCTATGTTACGAATACCTTCTTCCGTGAGATGCTGGAAGGTGATCTTGCGGTTATAACTGTCGAGGTTCACGCCATTATAAGCCAGTGCATAGCCATGGGTTGGCAGGGTATGATTGGTTCCGCTGGCATAATCACCGGCACTCTCACATGCATAGTTGCCCAGGAATACGCTGCCCGCATTCACCACCTTCTCGGCAAGCTGCTCATAATCAGCAGTTGCAATGATGAGATGCTCAGGGGCATAGGTATTGCAGAGGTCGATGGCTTCCTCTTCGTCCTTCACGAGGATGAACTTGGAGTTATCCAATGAGGTCTGCGCCATCTCCTTGCGTGGCAACTGCTCCAACTGCACTTCCACTTCCTTCTTCACATCTTCCAAAACCTTCTCGGAGGTAGTGATGAAGAAAACCTGTGAGTCGAAACCGTGCTCAGCCTGTGATAAGAGGTCGGCAGCTGCAAAGACCGGGTTGGCTGTTTCATCAGCGATGAGACAAACCTCCGAAGGTCCTGCCGGCATATCGATAGCCACATCGTGGAGAGAAACCTGCTGCTTGGCAGCCATCACAAACTGGTTGCCCGGACCGAAGATCTTATATACCTTAGGCACGCTCTCCGTACCGTAAGCCATCGCACCGATAGCCTGCACGCCGCCAGCCTTGAAAATCTTGCTTACGCCAGCAATCTTAGCCGCCATCAGGATAGCCGGATTCACCTTACCCTCCTTGTTAGGAGGAGTACAGAGAACAATCTCCTTACAACCGGCAATCTTGGCAGGAGTGGCGAGCATCAATACGGTGCTAAACAAAGGTGCAGTACCACCAGGGATATACAATCCCACCTTCTCTATCGCCACGCTCTTCTGCCAGCAGGTGACACCTGCACAGGTTTCCACCTTCTTACCCTCAAACTTCTGGCTCTGATGGAATGCGGCAATGTTATGATGGGCGAGGTGCAAAGCGTCTTTCAGTTCTTGAGAAACCATTTTCTCAGCCTCTTCGATTTCAGCTTCAGTCACAGCCAAAGAATCGAGATGGGCATGATCAAACTTCTCCTCGTAACGCTTCACGGCTTCATCGCCATGGTTCTTCACATCGTCGAGTACACCTTGTACGGTCGCATTCAACTGCGATACATCCAGGTGTGGGCGTTCTACTATCTCGCTCCATTCCTCCTTTGCAGGATACTTTATTACCTTCATTCCTTATTATAGTTTGAAATTTATCAATACATTGAACTATTAAAACAGCCCAATGTTTACAATATCATCTTTTCGATTGGTGTCACCAGGATGCCCTGTGCACCGAGTTCCTTCAGCTTACCGATGATTTCCCAGAAACGCTTCTCATCGAGAACGGTGTGGATAGAACACCACTCCTCGTCAGCCAATGGGATGATGGTTGGACTCTTGATACCTGGCAATACCTGGGTAATCTCCTCTACCTTCGCCTTAGGGGCATTCATCATCACGTACTTCTTGTCCTGTGCTGAGCGTACAGCCTCGAAGCGGAACAGCATCTCGTTCAAAATCTGATGCTTCTCTTCATCCATCTGCCAGTTGCCGATGAGCAGAGCCTCGCTCTTCATCACTACCTCTACCTCGGCAAGATTGTTGCTTACCAGTGTAGAACCAGAGCTGACAATATCAAAGATACCATCTGCCAGACCGATACCCGGGCTAATCTCCACAGAACCGGTGATGACGTGGATGTCGGCATTGATATTGTTCTTCTTCATGAAGTTGCGCAGGATGTTAGGATAAGAGGTAGCAATCTTCTTGCCATTAAACCACTGCAATCCTGGATAATCAATCTTCTTAGGGATGGCAAGACTCAAGCGGCACTTGCTGAAACCCAAACGGTCGATAATCTGTGCGTTTTCACCACGCTCTACAAATTCATTCTCACCCACGATACCGATATCGGCAACACCTGAGGCTACGCTCTGAGGAATATCGTCATCGCGGAGATAGAGCACCTCGAGAGGGAAATTACTTGCCTGCACCAGAAGAGTGCGCTTTGAGGCGCTTACCTTGATGTCCGCCTCTGCTAAAAGATTCATTGTGTCGTCGAAAAGACGACCTTTACTTTGTACTGCTATTCGTAACATATTTCTGTATTTTGTTTGAAAAACATTGCAAAAGTACATAAAATTGTTAGAATATGCAAATAATTTCGTACTTATATGCTTTTTTTTCGTACTTTTGCAGTCGCAATGAGAAAAAAGTTATATTTATACGCATTATATTCGCTGTTTTTGCTTGCCAGTTGCGCTGACAAGAAACCGCAACAGGAACTCACCCCCTGGGGAACTCCCGTGGGCGAAGTGGAGGCTATGGATGGATCTGACGAAGACGGATCTGACGAAAACGCAACAGACGGCGATGCCAGTGCTCAGACTCAGCAGAGGGGTCTGTCGCTGTCGGATATCCAGGACAATGGCGAGCTGATCATGCTCACCGTAAATGGTCCTACCACCTATTATGATTACCATAACCACGGAATGGGTCTGCAGTATCTGCTCTGCGAGAAGTTTGCCCAGCAGATTGGTGTGTCGTTGAGAGTGGAGGAATGCAAGGATACTACCGAGATGATTCAGAAACTTCAGAAGGGAGAAGGCGACATCATCGCCGTTCCCCTGCCCCGTCCTATATTAAAAGGTGGAAAGTCATCGGCAGGAAAGACTTCGGCAGGAAAGTCTTCAGATGGAAAAACTCTTCCTGATGGGAATCATGCAGCAGACCTGCAATTCTGCGGCGTTACTCCCGATAACGGGAAGACGCAGTGGGCGGTGATTGGCGGCAACAAGAGTCTCGCCGACACCCTGAACGGATGGTTCAAGCCGAAACTGATAGCCGAGGTAAAGAAGGAAGAATCCTTCCTGCTCTCTACGGCAAGCATCCGCCGACATGTCTATTCTCCTTTCCTCAACCGTTCCAAGGGTGTTATCTCCCGCTACGACCATCTCTTTATGAGATACAGCGGAACGGCACGTATGGACTGGCGACTGATGGCTGCACAGTGTTACCAGGAGAGTTGCTTCGACCCGAATGCCAAATCATGGGCTGGTGCCTGCGGACTGATGCAGATCATGCCATCTACCGCTGCTCACCTGGGATTGCCGATGAGTGCAATCCACGATGCAGAGGCGAATGTGGCAGCAGCAGCCAGATATATGGCAGAACTCCAGGGACATTTCTCGGATGTAGGCGATCCGGCACAGCGTGCGCTCTTCGCCCTGGCTGCCTATAATGGCGGTTTCCATCATATCCGTGATGCGATGGCTCTGACGAAAAAGCATGGCGGCAACCCACAGAACTGGGGACATGTAAGAGAATATGTGCTGCGCCTGACCCAACCAGCATATTACCGTGATCCGGCTGTGAAATACGGTTTCATGCGTGGTACGGAGACTGCCGACTATGTAGATAGAATCCGTGCCCGCTGGAGCGAATACTGCGGAGGAGCCAGCTTCCACGAGAGCTATCGGGGCGGCAGCCGTGGACCAGGCATCGGAAGAGGCACCGACTCCTTCAACGGAGCACCGGTAAAATCAAAGAGAAACTATCAAAGGAAATACCATATATAATGATAAAGGCTTCTGCGAATCCGCAGAAGCCTTTATCATTATTTCAAAACTTCATCGAGCAAGGTGTAGAATGCAGGATCCTCACCCACGATGGTCTTCACGATCTTACCGTCAGGACCTACGACAATCTTGGTTGGGAAGCCCTGAACGGCATACTTGTCGAGTACATCGCTACCCTTTGGATTATAAACATGAATCCATGGCAACTGATGCTTCTCAACGGCAGCCTTCCACTTAGCCTCAGTATCATTGCAGTCAACACCCAGGATTTCGAACTTACCCTTATACTTCTCGTAGTACTCCTTCATCTTAGGCATACCCTTGATACACCAGATACACCAGGAACCCCAGAAGTCGATGACAACATACTTGCCACGAAGGCTGGAAAGAGAGAATGGCTTGCCATTGATATCATTCAGAGTGAAATCAGGAGCCTCTACACCAGAAGCCTGAACCTTCTTAGCCTTCTCCTCCATCTCTGCCTGCTTCTTGGCACGCTCTACGATAGGCTCATAGAAAGCCTTCATTCTACCATTCTTCACCTGAGCAGAGAGCATATCAACAGCCTTCTGCATATTCTCGCAGCTAGACATTTCTCCGATGAGAGTAGCACTAGCCTCGTAATCAGGATGCTGACCGATGAATGCCAACATTTTCTCCTCCTTTGCCTTTGTCATAGCTGGAGCCTTCTCATCATATTCCTTCATCAATGCCTCACGGTCACCACCATTCTTCATCTTCTCGCTGATAGACTTCTCGAAATCAGCCAACTCCTTGTCAGCTTCATCCTTCATCGCATCAACCTCGGCAAACTGCTTGTAGAAGTTGCTACCCTTGATATCAAACTTTGCCTTCAGATCACCAACCAACTCAGCAGTCTCACCAGGCACACCAACCAACTCGAAAGCCTCAGCACGTCCGCCACGGAAAATCGCAGGCTGTGCAAACATCATCTGCTTAGGTTCATTCAAGGTAACAGAATAAATAAACTTATCCTTCTTTACCAAGATGGTATCACGCTTTTCACCTCTACCCTTATAGACGATGATGGTATCGCCCATATTCTTCAAATTAGCCTTGAGCTGGAAAGTTCCGCTCTGAGCCATTGCAGCTGTTGATGCCAACACCAAAGCTGCACTCAAAATCATTTTCTTCATTGTATATTGTTATTATTTATATTTTCAGAATCATCTCGTCTTGATTATCCCATCTTTCTTATAAGAATCATCTGATAATCGAAGACGCCTGATTTCTCCTTCATTTATTCCTCATACTCCGTAGTATCCTCAATACCTGCCGCCGCCAGAGCTTCCTTGCGCTCCACGCAGGTACCGCACTTTCCGCAGTGCTTCTCGCCACCCTTGTAGCAGCTCCAGGTCTCGGCATAATCAATACCGAGCTTCTTGCCGATGGCAGCAATCTCGCCCTTGGTGATGTTGGTATAAGGAGCCACCACGCGAACATCAACGAAGGTGCCAGCCTCAGCTGCCTCATCGATTGCCTTGATAAATTCAGGGCGACAGTCCGGATAGATGGTGTGGTCGCCGCCATGATTGGCGATGAGCACCTTCTTCAGATTGTTGCTCTCTGCAATACCGATGGCGATACTCAGCATGATACCATTACGGAAAGGCACCACGGTAGATTTCATATTGTCATCGGCATAATGTCCCTCAGGGATGGCATCTGCGCCTTCCAGGAGAGAGCTCTTGAAATACTGATGCATGAATCCCAGATCGATGGTGATATGCTTGATGCCCAGTCGCTCGCAGTGCATCTTGGCGAAAGGAATCTCCCGCTCGTTGTGATTACTGCCATAATTGAAACTGATACCCAGGGCTATCTCGTCCTTCTTGTCATAAAGCAGGGTAATGCTGTCCATACCGCCGCTCACAATAATTACTGAATCCTTCATTTACTTTGAACTTTGAATTTTGAACTTTGAACTGTTTGATTACTTTAAACTTTGAATTTTGAATATCCAAAGTTCATCATCCGAACAGGCAGCGGAATGCCTCTTCCACCTTCCTTACGGGATGAATCTCTATCTGATACTTCTTATGGTCGAAACCATGATAATTATATTTCGGAATGATGATATGCTGGAATCCGAGCTTCTCTGCCTCAGCGATACGCTGCTCGATACGGCTCACCGGACGAACCTCGCCACTGAGTCCTACCTCGCCACACATACACCAGCCCTGCTCTATCGCTGTATCCACATTGCTGCTCAATACCGCAGCCAGCACACTCAGGTCCATCGCAGGGTCTGTTACTCGCAAGCCTCCCGCAATATTCAGGAACACATCCTTCGCCATCAACTTGAAGCCCACTCGCTTCTCCATCACCGCCAGAAGCATGTTCAGCCTTCGCTGGTCGAAACCCGTTGCCGAGCGCTGCGGAGTTCCGTATGCCGCCGTGCTTACCAGAGCCTGTGTCTCCACCAGGAACGGGCGCACACCCTCTATGGCAGCACTGATGGCTACACCCGACAATCCGTCGTGGTCTTCCGTAAGGAGCAGTTCCGACGGATTGCTCACCTGTCTCAATCCTCCCTGCAGCATCTCGTAGATACCGAGTTCCGAAGTGCTTCCGAATCGGTTCTTGATGCTTCGCAGGATGCGGTACATATAATGCTGATCACCCTCAAACTGGATGACGGTATCCACGATATGCTCCAGAATCTTCGGACCTGCCAGGGTTCCCTCCTTATTAATATGTCCTATCAGGATGACAGGGATACCGCTGGTCTTGGCAAATCTCAGGAGCGATGCGGCGCATTCACGAACCTGAGAAACCGAACCCGGCGAACTATCCACGCTCTCTGTAGCAATGGTTTGAATAGAATCGATAACTATCAGTTCTGGAGCCACTTGCTGAATATGGGAAAAGATTTTCTCCAACTGAGTTTCACAGAGAATGGTGATATGATCGAAGGCATTCTCCGGTGGGGTTCCTGCTAACGAAGCAACGTCTTCTGCCGAAGTACCCTTCAGCATCGCCTGTCCCTTCGCCAGTCTGTCAGCTCTCAGCTTAATCTGATGAGCACTCTCCTCACCGCTCACATACAGCACCCTTCTATGTTTCATATTCAGGATGGTCTGCAGCGTAAGGGTACTCTTTCCGATACCCGGTTCACCGCCCAGCAGGGTGATGCTTCCCGGCACCATACCGCCACCCAAAACGCGGTTCAGCTCCTCGTCCATCATATCGATACGCGGCTCATCCACCGCCGAAATATCCTTCAGATTCATCGGCTTGGCATCCGCGTCGGAGTGTTGTCCACCAAACATGGTAGCAGCCCCGCCATGTCTCATGGTCATGCCAGCGCTTTTAGCCGCCTGCGAACCCGAATCAGCCGCAATGCGTATCTCCTTAAAAGTATTCCATTGTCCGCAGCTAGGGCATTTACCCATCCACTTGGCACTTTCCTGCCCGCAGTTGCTGCAAACGTATGCTATCTTATCTTTTGCCATAACGATTGAATTTGTCGGCAAAGGTACAGCTTTTTTTTCTTTAAACGCTAAAAAAGTAACCATTTTTACATTTTATAACCATCGTTTTGCAAAGTAGAAATAGCAAAAAAGCTTATCTACCACAAAAATTCTTTAAATCGTAGCAGAAAGATTTGGTAGTACCGATTATTTTTGTTACTTTTGCCTACGGAAAGAGTTTGTTACGACCCGATACCACTCCTATTTTTATATAGTATGCACATAGGAGCCTGATAAGCTCACTAGTCGTAGGGCAAAGGTCGTTTCAGCAGTAAACAGGGTTAATAATATAATACTAATATAAAAATTTAGGTAAAATGAAAATTGAGAATTTTAACTTTGCTGGTCACAAGGCAATCGTACGCGTTGATTTCAACGTGCCATTGGATGAGAATGGTAATGTAACTGACGACACTCGTATCCGTGGTGCCCTCCCTACTTTGAAGAAGGTACTCGCAGACGGCGGTGCGCTCATCATGATGAGCCACATGGGTAAGCCAAAGGGCAAGGTTAAGCCAGAGCTTTCACTCTCTCAGATTGTTAAGAACGTATCAGACGCTCTCGGTGTAGAGGTTAAGTTTGCTAAGGACTGCGGTAACGCTGATGCTGAGGCTGCTGCCTTGAAGCCAGGTGAGGCTCTCTTGCTCGAGAACCTTCGTTTCTATCCAGAAGAGGAAGGCAAGCCAGTAGGCGTAGAGAAGGGTACTCCAGAGTTCGACGCTGCTAAGGCTGAGATGAAGGAGCGTCAGAAGAAGTTCGCTGCTAAGTTGGCTTCTTACGCTGACGTATATGTAATGGACGCATTCGGTACAGCTCACCGCAAGCACGCTTCTACAGCTGTCATCGCTGATTCTTTCGACAAGGATCACAAGATGCTCGGCTTCTTGATGGAGAAGGAAGTTAAGGCTGTTGACGCAGTTCTCGGCAACATCAAGCGCCCATTCACAGCTATCATGGGTGGTTCTAAGGTTTCTACCAAGATCGGTATCATCGAGAACCTGTTGACTAAGGTTGACAACCTGATTCTCTGCGGTGGTATGACTTATACATTCTCTAAGGCTCTCGGCGGCAAGATCGGTATGTCTATCTGCGAGGATGACAAGCTCGACGTTGCTCTCGACGTAATCAAGAAGGCTAAGGAGAACGGTGTAAACCTCGTACTCGGCACAGACTCTATCTGCGGTGACGACTTCAAGAACGACTGCAACACCCAGGTTTGCCCATCTAACAACATCCCTGACGGTTGGGAGGGTATGGACGCAGGTCCTGAGACTCGCAAGGCTTTCGCAGCTGCCATCAAGGGTGCCAAGACTATCCTCTGGAACGGTCCTGCTGGTGTATTCGAGTTCGACAACTTCGCTGGTGGTTCTAAGGCTATCGCTGACGCAATCGCTGAGGCTACTAAGGAAGGTGCATTCTCACTCATCGGTGGTGGCGACTCTGTAGCTTGTATCAACAAGTTCGGTTTGGCTGACCAGGTATCTTATATCTCTACAGGTGGTGGTGCTCTCCTCGAGGCTATCGAGGGCAAGGTATTGCCAGGTGTAGCAGCTATTGAGAAGTAATCAATAGGTATCTATATAATTGAGTTCGGGGGCATCCCATCCGTGGATGTCCTCGAATTTTTCAGTATAAGATACCCCGCCTTAATAATCACGATACAGTATTCCCTTTATTCAATATATTTAATTAAAACCGAAAAATTTAAAGAAATTAATGGATTGGATTATTAATCTTTTCACCAACTCAGAGTCGGTGGCTCACATCGCCCTACTCTACGCAATCGTGATTGCGGTTGGTGTGTATCTGGGAAAGATCAAGATCGGTGGCATCTCGCTGGGTGTTACCTTCGTGCTCTTCGCAGGTATCCTGGCCGGACACGTGGGCTTCACGGGTCCTAAGGAAATCCTTACCTTCGTGCAAGACTTCGGATTGATTCTCTTTGTCTTCATGATTGGTATGCAGGTGGGGCCTGGCTTCTTCGAGAGTTTCAAGAAAGGTGGTGTGACGCTGAACATGCTTTCTGCCACAGCTATCCTGCTCAACATCCTCGTGATGTTCGGATGCTATTACCTCTTCTTCGACACCAGCAACCCACAGAACCTGCCTATGATGGTGGGTACCCTCTATGGTGCGGTTACCAACACCCCAGGTCTTGGTGCTGCCAACGAGGCGTTGCTCAGTGTATTTCCTAACGGTGCTCCTAGCATCGCCAACGGTTATGCCTGTGCCTATCCTCTGGGTGTGGTTGGTATCATCGGTGCTACCATCCTCATCAAGTACATCACCCGTGTGGATATGGCTGCAGAAGAAGAGCAGCTCAACGAGGAGGAGGCTGCCAACCCTCACGCTAAACCTCACAACATGCACCTGCGCGTGGAGAACGCCTACATTGCAGGCAGAACGCTGAGAGAGGTTTCTGAGTTCCTGAACCGAGACATCGTATGCTCAAGACTCCTCCACGACGGAGAGGTGAGCATCCCTAACAGCAAGACAACCTTCGAGGTAGGCGACGAGCTGCTCGTGGTTTGTGCAGAGGCTGATGCCGAGGCCATCAAGGCTTTCATCGGTCCTGAGATCGATGCAGAGTGGGACCGCGAGAAGGATGAGGTTCAGCACTTCGTATCAAGACGAATCATCGTTACCCGTCCTGAGATGAACGGTAAGACATTGGGTAAGATGCACTTCTCCAGTGTGTATGGCGTGAACGTAACCCGCATTTCCCGTCAGGGCATGGATCTCTTCGCAAGCCGTAACCACCACTTCCACGTGGGCGACCGCGTGATGGTAGTAGGTCCAGAGGAGAATGTAAACCGTGTGGCTGAAATCATGGGTAACTCTGTAAAGCGCCTCGATGCGCCTAACATCGCTACCATCTTCATCGGTATCATGGTGGGTATCATCTTCGGTTCTCTCCCATTCGCTATCCCTGGCATGCCAGTACCATTGAAGCTGGGTATCGCAGGTGGTCCGCTGATTATCGCCATCCTCATCGGCCGTTTCGGTTATCGCATGAAGCTGGTTACCTATACCACTACCTCCGCCAACATGATGCTGCGAGAGATAGGACTGGTACTCTTCCTGGCGAGTGTGGGAATCAAGGCGGGTGCCGGATTCTGGGACACAGTAGTTCAGGGCGACGGATTGAAGTATGTGGGATGCGGTTTCCTCATCACCATCATTCCTATCCTCATCGTGGGTACCATCGCCAGATTGAAGTTCAAGTTCAATTACTTCACCATCATGGGTATGCTTGCCGGTACTTATACCGACCCTCCTGCACTGGCTTATGCCAACGCATCCTGCTCTAAGGAGGCTCCAGCCGTAGGTTACTCTACCGTATATCCATTGAGCATGTTCCTCCGTATCTTTACAGCCCAGATCGTGGTGCTGTTCTTCTGCGGAGCATAAACGCTTACAAAAGTTAACAAAACAACTGGTAATAGTTATAAATTATAAAAGAGGTGCACAAAGATAAAAATTTGTGCACCTTTTTTGTTGCCTTTTCACAAATTATTCGTAACTTTGACGCATAAAAACAACAGACAAGAAAACCTAATGTGATTTTCTTAAAAATGAAACTTCTAAAACGTTGATATGCGTATGAAGAAATTGGGATTTTTGATAACCATGCTAGTCATCGCATCCTTGCCCGCTTGGAGCCAGGGAGCCAAGAGCATCCGTATTACGGAGGTGATGACCCACAACCGTACCAACCTTGTGGATGAGTACGGTCAGCACAAGCCATGGGTGGAATTGAGCAATTCCTCCTTTACCACGTATAACGTACGCGGTATGTTCCTAACCACCGACCGACGGGTTCTCGACAAGAATCTGTCGCCCGAAGCACGCCGGCAGCTGATGTGCCCTTTGCCGAACAATGAGCCCCGAACCACTCTGGGCGGCAAAAAGAGCATCGTCATCTTCGACAGCAGTTCCTGGTACAAAGACGGCTGGAACGGACAGCATTGGAAGGCAAAGGATTCTTCCAACACAGGTCCTTTCCATCTCAATCTGATTCTACAGGAAAAGAAACCCAACTGGATAGCCCTCTATGACGGAAATGCCGTAGATTTGATAGACTCCGTAAGCGTCCCTATATTGGCTGCAGACGAGAGCTACGAACTGAGCCGAGATTTCAAGACCTGGGAGAAAGCCATAGCTGGAGCCATCACCCCAGGCTATCTGCCACAACACGTAGGTCTTAGCAAAGCACAGCTTCTTAAGAAGCAGGATCCATACGGCATCGGCATCGCCGTACTGTCGATGGGCATCGTATTCTCATGCCTCGCCCTCCTCTTCGTCGTATTCTGGGCATTCGGAGCCTACATGAAGCACAAGCAGCGCATCGCCCGTGCCACAGAGAAGCACGCCACCTTATTATATAAGACAGGTAAGAAGACCATCGAGGTAACGCAAGACCTGAGTCATAAGACCAATATCCTGCTGAAGGATGGTCTGGAGACCAAGGGTATCGACAAGGAAATCTATATGGCGGTCATCTCGCTCGCCCTCAAGGAATACCTGGAGGATGTGCATGATGTGGAATCCGGCATCATCACCATCAAACCTAAACAGACAAGATGGAATGCTCCGAAATTCAATAATGTTAAGTGAAGAACGAAAAGTGAAGAGTGAAGAAATCAACAGCTTTACTAATCATAAAGTTCAAAGTTCAAAATTCAAAGTTCAAAGTTCAAAGGATATGAAGTATCAATATACAGTGAAAGGAGTCGATTATGAAGTCGAGATCCAGGATATAGAAGGCAACATCGCCAACGTAACCGTGAATGGCATCCCATTCGAAGTGGAAATGAAGCAACCGGTGAAGGCTGGCAAGCAGAAAGTAAAGTTGAGTGGATCAGCTAATGAAGGAGCTAGTAACTCATCATCAGCCTCTCAGAGCGCGAAGGCATCTGCGGATTTGCAATCCGCAGCAAGCAGCGGACAAACAGGAAATGCAGGAAATGCAGAAAAAGCCGCCACCGGCAAGCCAGTAGTAGCCCCTCTGCCTGGCACCATCAACGAAATCAAGGTGAAGGTGGGCGACAAGGTGAACGCAGGTGATACCGTCGTGATTCTCGAAGCCATGAAGATGCAGAACAACATCGAGGCAGAGACTTCCGGAACCATCACCGGCATCAACGTCAATAAAGGTGATGCCGTCATGGAAGGAGATACCCTGGTGACTATCGCCTAACAAGCGATAAAGCAGGAACAACGATGATTACTCTTTCAAACAAGAACACTAATCATAAAGTTCAATGTTCAACTTTCAAAGTTCAAAGTAAATTATGGATTTCATCATACAAAACTTCAATGAGTTCCTGACCTATACGGGCTTTGCAAACGCCACGGCAGGAAACCTCGCCATGATAGTAGCAGGAGCCTTCTTTATCTGGCTTGCCATCAAGAAGGATTTCGAACCGCTCCTCCTGGTGCCCATCGGACTGGGCATTATCCTGGGCAACATCCCCTTCCGTGCCGATGCTGGACTCGAAATAGGACTATACGAAGACAATTCGGTTCTGAACATCTTCTATCAGGGAGTAAAACAGGGCTGGTATCCCCCACTCGTCTTCCTGGGTATCGGAGCGATGACCGACTTCTCGGCATTGATTTCCAACCCGAAGCTGATTCTGATTGGAGCCGCCGCCCAGTTTGGAATCTTCGGCGCCTATATGATAGCCCTGGCGCTGGGATTCGAACCGAACCAGGCTGCAGGCATCGCCATCATCGGTGGTGCCGACGGACCTACCGCCATTTTCCTGAGCAGCAAGTTAAGTCCGAACCTGATGGGAGCCATCGCCGTTTGTGCCTACTCCTATATGGCATTGGTGCCAGTGATTCAGCCACCGTTGATGCGCCTGCTCACCACCAAGGAAGAGCGCGTTATCAAGATGAAGCCGGCACGTCAGGTATCACAGACTGAGAAGATTCTCTTCCCTATCGTAGGTTTGCTGCTCACCACCTTCATCGTACCATCGGGTCTGCCATTGCTCGGTATGCTCTTCTTCGGAAATCTCCTGAAGGAAAGTGGAAAGACGACTAGACTTGCCAAGACGGCAGGCAGCAGTCTGAATGATATCGTGGTGATGCTGCTCGGCTTGACAGTAGGCTGTTCTACCCAGGCATCAGAGTTCCTGACCCTGAACACCATCAAGATCTTCGCCCTCGGAGCCTTGGCATTCATCATTGCATCAGCCAGCGGTATCCTCTTCGTGAAACTGATGAACCTCTTCCTGCCAAAGGGCAAGAAGCTGAACCCACTGATTGGAAATGCCGGTGTGAGTGCCGTACCGATGAGTGCCCGCATCAGCAACAACCTCGGTTTGGAATACGACCGCCACAACTTCCTGCTCATGCACGCCATGGGTCCGAATGTTGCAGGAGTTATCGGTTCCGCCGTAGCCGCCGGTGCCCTGCTGGGATTCTTTAATTGATCAATACGAAAAATGGGAACTTGCATTTGAGCAAGTTCCCATTTTTCGTATTTTCTATTTTCTAAATAAGTTAACTCTTCCTGATCGTCATTTTTCCCTCGAGCGAAATGATGATTTCCACCTGATAACTCATGCTGCTGTCCGGCATAGCCAAAACCACTCTATAATGAAGGCCATCGGTATCCACCTTTTTCAGTACGATATCACTCAAAATCGCCTGCTTCAGGAACTCATGAGGCACCTGACCCTCGAAATCCTCCTTGCGGAAGTCACGGCCGAAAATCTTGCCAGCTCCACGGTAGATATTCACATTCACGATGTTGTCGTAATAGACATTATCCACCTCTACGCCATCATCATTGTATGAACTCTTGAACACCTTATAGGTAGTAGGGTTCACCTGCACATAGAGATGCAACTTCTCATCGCCTGCATACACCACAGAATCTCTCTTGATGAGCGTATTCTGGTTGAGAACCACCGGCTGCTGATGCAGGAACTGCTGCAGATAAGAAGCATCGTCGGTCTTGACGAGTTTCATGATATCGCCATTCAGCACCTTGAACTGGAAGATATGAGCAGCCTGCTTGATAATCGGATATTTGGTCGTATTGGCCCCCTTCATTACCAGCGTATCGCCAGCAATATAGAAATATACCGGCTGGCTGGTAGAATCTGGATAGTAGATGGTGTCGCCCTTCACGCGAAAGACAACATCATCCTCATCATCGCCATCCAACCAGATGCCCTGGAGCATTTTCTTGGCAGCAGTATCCTCCTTTACCTGGGCAGAATCCTTGCCCGCAGACTTCTGTCCGCAGCTGGCCATCGCCGCCAGGAGGCTTGCACACAACAATATGTTAATAACTTGTTTCATCTTTCCACGAAATCTTACTCAAAATACTCAGCCTCTCCGAAAGCCAACGCCTTGTTGAGGTCCTTTTCTGAGAGCAGCACATTTTCGCCCTCAATAGGCCATTTGATACCTACGGTTTCATCATTCCATCGGATGCTTGCCTCTGTCTGAGGAGCATAAGGGTTATCTACTTTATAAGTAAAGATAGCCTCGTCGCTGAGCACGAGAAAGCCATGTGCAAAGCCACGAGGAATGAAGAACTGCAGCTTGTTCTCATCGCTCAGTTCCACCATTACATACTTGCCGAAGGTCTTGCTGCCTTTGCGCAGATCCACCGCCACATCAAGCACCTTGCCCTTGATGACACGCACCAGTTTAGCCTGCGAACTTTCGCCCTTCTGATAATGAAGGCCTCGAAGCACGCCTCTACTCGACATAGACTCATTGTCCTGCACAAACTCAACATGATAACCAATGTGGGCATCAAACTCAGCCTGTTTCCAAGCCTCGAAGAAGTAGCCTCTAGCATCATCAAACACTTTAGGCTTAATGACCCACACGCCTTCAATTTCGGTTTCTGTATATTCCATTGCTATATACTTGTTCTTTTTTTAGTGGCAAAGATAATACTTTTTGGCGATATGACAAAACAAATTAAACTTTTTATCACTCCTTACGCAAATTTCCCTTAAAATAGTTGTCCAATTCCCAAAAAAGCCGTACCTTTGCAAAAGATATTCAGAAAAAGAAGATAAACATTTAGACGTGATAGAAATTAACCGACATATAGAAATCCTACTCTTGAGCAACGATTGCGTAATCGTACCAGGTTTTGGTGGATTCATGGCTCATCATGTAGATGCACGTTACGATGGCAGAGACAATATGTTTTTGCCACCGCTGAGAACTGTGGGGTTCAATCCACAGCTCACGATGAACGATTCCCTCCTCGCACTCTCGTACGTGGAGACTTACGATATCAGCTACCCTGAGGCTTTGCGCCGTATCGAGGATGAGGTGGTTGAAATCAGACAATCATTGGAAAACGAAGGTAAATTCGATATAGAAAATATCGGCATGCTCTTCCTCAACGAGGATGGAAACATCAGTTTCGAGCCATGCGAGGCAGGCATTCTTACTCCAGACTTCTATGGTTTGGGAGGTTTCGACATGCTTCCTATCGCACAGATCGACAACGAGGAACAGCAAAACGAGAATCAAAACGTGGCAAAGACTGTAAACCTTGTCAAAGAGGAACAGCCTGTTAAAAACGAGACAGAAACTCCAGCTGCTCCTGCCAACAATTCGGTATTCATCGCAGAAGAAGAGGAAGAAGAGGAAAAGGCTGAATTCATCAGCATCAAGAAGAGCTGGCTGCACAACATGGCAGCAGCCTGCATCGCCCTCATCGCCTTCTTCACCATCTCTACTCCACTCGGAAGTCCTACGATCGAGAAGAGTCAGATTGATACCGGAATGCTCACCCGCATCATGCCTAAGGAGATGACTCCGGTAAAAAGCAACGAGCTGCTGCTCCCTACGGATGAACCAAAACTGATGGAGACCACTCCTACCGACAAGGCTGAAAAGACTCCGGCAATGGCACAGGATAGAGAGATTGCCACTCCTTCTACCTCTTATTACAGCATCGTATTGGCAAGCCGCGTGACCAAACGCAATGCAGCCAGCTATGTGGAATACTTGCAGGGCAAGGGATTCAAGGAGGCAAGAGTTCTGATTACCGACAACAACGTAAAGGTGATTTATGGCAACTACCGCTCTGAGAGCGAGGCATATAACACCCTCAACCGACTCCACACCAACGAGGCTTTCACTGACGGCTGGATTACAAAGGTAAAGGAGTAGTTTAGAGTCAAGAGTTCATAATTTATATTGATAGGAGGAGGTCTATCCTCTTATACATTATTATATATAGAAAGAAATCAAGGAAAGAAAAAAATAGATATGAAAAGAGTACGTTGCCCTAAATGCGATAATTTCATCACGTTCGACGAGACCAAATACGAGGCAGGCCAGAGCCTGGTCTTCGTTTGTCCTAATTGCAACAAGCAGTTTGGCATCCGTATGGGCGTATCCAAGCTCCGCGAAACCCGCAAGGAAGAGAAGCTTGATGAAAATGCCAACGAGAATGGCGTAGGCTCCATCGTAGTCATCGAAAACGTATTCGCCTACAAGCAGGTCATACCTTTGCAGATGGGCGACAACGTCATCGGAAGATACATGAAGAACAGTGGCATCAACTGCCCTATCGAGACTGTAGATCCAAGTGTAGATATGAACCACTGCGTCATCAATGTAAGCCGTGACAAGAAAGGAAGATTGAAATATGTGCTCCGCGATGGTCCTAGCTACACCGGCACCTTCGTAGATAACGAAATTCTGGGCGACCGTGAGCGTCGTGTCATCGAAGACGGCACCCTCTTCACAATCGGAGCCACCAGCATCATCCTCCGCACAGCAGACAGCGAGGAGGAATAATGGGAAAATAACAAGTTGAAATAAAACCAAGGGTTAGAGTAGGAAAAATCTTACTCTAACCCTTTTTTACTGATAAACACGTATAAATATACCAATTTTTCTTACTTTCTGCAAGAAATCATCGCAATATAGTAATCTTTTTGCTAATATTTTCGTTAGATTGGAAGAAAATATGTACCTTTGCAACAGAAATTAGTAATACGTGGGACCAACACTCCCGATACGTACAAAAAACAGAAGAATTACGTTAGGTTATGGATGTAGCAATCGTAAAATACAATGCCGGAAATATCTATTCCGTAGTCAACGCCATGAAGCGTTTGGGCATAGAACCAGTACTCACTGATGATGCCGAAATGCTCCAGAAGGCTGACCGCGTGCTGTTTCCAGGTCAGGGTCAGGCAAGGGAAGCCATGGAGTATCTCAAGGCTCACCAGCTGGACCAGGTGATCAAGAATCTCAAGCAACCCGTATTGGGCATTTGCGTGGGACAGCAACTGCTGTGCCGACATTCGGAGGAAGGCGACGTAGATTGCATCGGCATCTTCGATGTGGATGTGAAGCGATTCCAGCCACAGAAGCACGAGGACAAAGTACCGGCTATGGGATGGAACGAGATATATGATCTGAAGACGGAGCTTTACAAGGGATTCGGAAACAGAACCGATGCAGCAGATACAATCTCAGCAGAAACCCTGCAACATCCCTACTCCTATTTCGTGCACAGCTACTATGTGCCACTCTGCGAGGAGACCATCGCCAAGGCTGATTACATTCTGCCTTACAGCGCATCGCTCCACAAAGACAACTTCTATACCTGCCAGTTCCATCCTGAAAAGAGCGGAAAGGTAGGAGAACAGATTTTAAAGAACTTCCTGGAAATATAAGAGGGGAATCCTGCCAAGCAGATTTCCTGATGATATGAAATAGGATTTAAAGCAATAAAAGAAATATGATAGAATTAATTCCTGCCATCGACTTGATAAATGGCCAGTGCGTTCGCCTGACAAAAGGCGATTACGACCAGAAGAAGGTCTATAACGACAATCCGGCAGAAGTAGCCAAAGACTTCGAGAAGCTGGGATTCAAGCGACTCCACGTTGTGGATCTGGACGGAGCCAAGTCGAAGCATATCGTAAATGATGCTGTACTGAAGGCGATTACCACCGAAACGAATCTGACTGTAGATTTCGGAGGCGGTATCAAGACCGAGAAAGACATCGAGAAGGCATTCGCTGCAGGAGCCAGTATGGTAACCGTAGGCAGCATCGCCGTTACCAATCCTGATCTCTTCATGGAGTGGATAGATAAATATGGTGCCGACAAACTCATCCTCGGAGCCGATGTAAGAAACGGCAAGATTTCTATCAATGGATGGAAAGAGGATTCATCAGAAGACCTCCTCCCCTTCCTCAAGAAATACATCGACAAGGGTGTGCGCTATGTGCTCTGCACGGAAATCAGCAAGGATGGCACCCTGCAGGGTCCTGCCATCGAGCTATACAAAGAGATCATGGCAGCCTATCCTCAGCTTCACCTCATCGCCTCGGGCGGAGTGAGCTGCAATGAAGACATCGAGGCTCTGGAAGCCGCCGGCATCCCTGCCGTAGTCTTCGGCAAGGCATTCTATGAGGGTAAGATCGATGTTGACAAGCTAGGAGTTAAGTAATCATAAAGTTCAATGTTCAATGGTCAAAGTTCAAAGTAACAAAGGTTTGGCAAAGCGAATCGTCCCTTGCCTCGACGTGAAAAACGGAGAGACCGTGAAGGGAACGAACTTCGTGAACCTGAGAAGCGCAGGCGACCCAGTAGAACTGGGCAAGGCCTATAGCGATGCAGGTGCCGATGAACTTGTATTCCTCGACATCACCGCCAGCTTCGAAGAGCGCAAGACCTTTACAGATATGGTAACTCGCGTAGCTGCCGAAATCAACATCCCATTTACCGTGGGTGGTGGCATCAACGAGCTGAAGGATGTAGATCGACTCCTCAATGCAGGTGCCGACAAGGTGAGCATCAACAGTGCAGCCATCCGACATCCGGAACTCATCAACGAGATAGCCAACCATTACGGCTCACAGGTCTGCGTCTGCGCCATCGATGCCCGTCTCGATCCTGACGGCTGGCATTGCTACGTGAAGGGCGGAAGAGAACGAGTAGAACTCGGTCTGTTTGATTGGGCTAGAGAAGTTGCCGACCGTGGTGCCGGTGAGATTCTCTTCACCAGCATGGACCACGACGGCGTGAAGCAAGGCTTTGCCAATGAAGCCCTCGCCCGCCTTGCAGAGGAAGTAAGCATTCCTATCATTGCATCGGGTGGAGCTGGCAAGATGGAGCACTTCCGCGATGCCTTCACCCTGGGAAAGGCAGATGCAGCACTGGCAGCCAGCGTCTTCCACTTCGGTGAAATCGCCATACCTGACCTGAAAAATTACCTTCGAAAAGAAGGCATCAACGTCAGGTTGTAAAACGGAGCCTTAAGGCTAGATATTTTTTCCCTTAAGGGAAAATAATAATATCCTTAAGGGAAAATAATAATATCCTTAAGGGAAAATAATTTTTCCTTAAGGATAGATAAATCCCCTATAATAGGGGCGGATTGGCAATGGAGTAAGAAAACAATAAAATTGTAAAGATAAAATGGAAATAGATTTTGAAAAAATGGGCGGACTTGTTCCTGCCATCATTCAGGACGCCGTAACCAAGAACGTCCTGATGTTGGGATTCATGAACAAGGAAGCATACGATAAAACCATCGAAACCAAGAAGGTTACCTTCTGGAGCCGTTCCCGCAACTGTCTTTGGACCAAGGGCGAGACCTCAGGAAACTTCCTCAATCTGGTCAGCATTCAGATAGACTGCGACAACGACACCTTCCTGGTAAAGGTTCATCCAGATGGTCCTACCTGCCATAAAGGCACCGATACCTGCTGGGCAGAGGAGAATACGCTGAACCCTATCCTCTTCCTCTCAGAGTTGCAGGACTTCATCGACAAGCGACACGAGGAGATGCCTGAGGGCAGCTACACCACCAGCCTCTTCAAGAAGGGCGTGAACAAGATGGCGCAAAAGGTTGGAGAAGAAGCCATTGAGACGGTTATCGAAGCCACCAACGGCACCGATGACAAGCTCATCTACGAGAGTTCCGACCTGCTCTACCACCTCATCGTACTGCTCACCAGCAAGGGCTTGCGAATCGAGGATGTAGTAAAAGAGCTCCAAATGCGACACGACCCGGAATGGGATAAGAAGCGCCGCGTAGCAAAGAGCAAGGGCGAAATGAAATAGCCCCAAAAGCATTCAAGAACATTAAATAAGTAACAGTTAAAAAATAACTTGGTACAAAAATGCTAAGCAGATTTGCACCT
>ERZ1026886.458-NODE-458-length-21470-cov-4.967686_pt1 | contig 21470 bp, 27 predicted proteins | sample MGYA00380173_ERZ1026886 | MGnify/ENA primary metagenome ERZ1026886 (study PRJEB33269, sample SAMEA4719809) | human gut metagenome | biome: human-associated habitat; feature: organic feature; material: feces | place: Cameroon | collected 2013-10 ... | reverse complement strand
ATGATGTACTGGTGGATAAAATTGACCGCCTGCTGAATCTGCTGATTATGGCCAAAGGCTTACAGGCAGGGCAAAGCGTAAAAAATGCTTTGGCAGGCTTCCAGTGGCTGCTGATTATTGCAGTACTGTGTACTGTTTATAGGGATAATCCTCAAAAACGACGCTATGAAAACTGTGTGTTTGAAATCTGCAGAAAGAATGGTAAAACGTTTATCGTTGCCGTTCTTTTTTTGTTGCTGTTCTTTCTGGAGCCTAGGTTCTCGAAATTTTACTCCGTAGCACCTGATGGCAGCTTGTCACGTGAGGTGAAAACGGCGCTGGATGATATTCTTTCGATGTCTCCGGCGTTAAACGGCACGTATAAAGGCAAGCTAAAATTCAAGAAGTTGCGTGATTCCGTTAAGTGTCAGATTACCGACAGCGAATATATCCCGCTGAATTATTCAACCAGCAGGCTGGACGGCAAGCTGCCTAACGTATTTCTGGTAGACGAAGCAGGGGCGCTGCCGAACACGTACCCGATTGAGGCAATGCGTTCCGGTCAGCTGACTATCCTGAATAAATTAGGCTTTGTAATTTCTACCAAATATCCGACTATCAATAATCCTTTTGAAGATGAAGTGGGATATGCAAAGAAGGTTCTTGATGGTCAGGTGGAAGACGATGCTATTTTCAGCCTGCTCTATGAGCCGGACAATAAAACAGATTGGACAACTGATGACGGAGTTCTGGAGCAGGCAAATCCTCTTGCTCTGGAAGTGCCGGAGATAATGGCTGACCTTAAGAAAAAGCGTATACAGGCTATTGAAGTTCCGTCAAAGCGCGAAAACTTCGTAACGAAACACTGTAATATTTCCTACTCAGGTCAAGGCTCTGAATCTTACGTATCCATGGAGGACCTGCAGGCTTGCCGGTCTGATGAGCCTATAGACTGGAACGGCAGGGAAGTATATTTAGGCGTTGACTTGTCAATGTCTAACGATAACTGTGCTGTAGGCATAGTTGCTTATGACGAAAATACTGATATGGTGCTGATTGATGCGCTGGCTTTTATTCCGGAAGGAAAAATTGACGAGAAAAATAAGCTCGAAAAAATCAACTATTATGAGTTTATCGAAGCCATGAAGTGTGTCGCCTGCGGTGATCGCACTGTAGATTATGCTGTAATTGAAAGTTTTGTGCTGCAGCTTGAAGAAAAGCTGGGGTGCAAAATCTGCAGTATCGGTTATGACCGGTATAATGCAATTTCTTCCGCCCAGAAATGGGAGGATGCGGGCCTTGTCTGCATAGAAATCCGTCAGCACAGCTCATTGCTGCATGCTCCGACGAAATGGCTGTCAGAGCTGATTGAAAACGGGAAAATGCGCTATGAAAGCAATAAGCTATTGGAAATCAACTTCAATAATGCCAGATGCACCTATGATACTAACCTTAATCGCTACGTCAACAAGAAGAAATCTAATGGCAAGGTCGATGAGGTGGTAGCTATTATCAATGCTCTGTATCTGCTTCAGCAGGATGTAATACTTAAAAATACCCTTGATTGGGCAGTACAAATCTAGGAAAGGAGGTAAAAAGGATGTTTGAAAATTTTTTTAGCCGGTTCAGGGAAAAAAGATATACCGAAGCTGAGGTAGCCAGTATTTTGTCAGGGCAGCCTATTGTATCCAGCAGGATAAGCAGGGCGCAGGCTCTCAATATTCCTGCGGTCGGTACAGCAATAAACTTTATCGCGGGTACCGTTGCCAGCTTACCGGTCCGCTTGTATAAGCACGAGGCTGACAGAGTTGAAGAAGTATCCGACGATTATCGCTTGAAGCTGCTCAACGATGATACAGGTGATTTGATGGACGCAGAGCAGTTCCGGAAAGCGCTAGTCACAGATATGCTGTTGGAAGGCGCTGGTTATGCGTATATCGACAAGAGCGGTAATCGCATTACAGGACTTTACTACGTCGAAGGACAGTACGTTAACCTGGTTGATGGCGCTGACAAAATCAAAAAAAGCGTTGATGTATACCTTAATGGCAAAAAAGTCAGGGACTTTGATGTTCTCAGAATCACCAAGGATACTATCGATGGCATTCATGGCATTGGTGTGCTGGATTCTCATTCACTGCTGTTCGCGACGATGTACAATGCGTTGAAATATGAGAATACTGCTGTCGCCAGCGGCACAAAGCGCGGTTTCCTAAAATCGGCCCGCCGGCTGGAAAAGCAAATGCTGGATGAACTGAAAGCTGCATGGCGAAAACTGACATCTACGGATTCTGAAAATAATGATGTTTTGGTATTGAACGAAGGTATCAGTTTTGAACCTACGCAGAGTACAGCGACGGAAACGCAGCTCAATGACTTGAAAAAGACTAACAATGAGCTGGTTTACAATCTCTTCGGCCTCAACAGCGCTTTGTTTAATGCAAGCCCTACTAACATGGACGGTATTTATCTCAACAGCATCAAAACAGCGGTGCTGCCTGTAGTAGAAGCCTTGAATACTGCCCTTAATAAATTCCTCCTTCTGGAAAAAGAAAAAGGAGCTTACTTTTTCGCCCTGGATACCAGCGAAATCCTGAAGGGGAATGTTAAGGATAGATATGCAGCATATGACACCGGTATAAAATCGGGTTGGCTGCAGGTTGATGAGGTACGAAAAATTGAGAAGATGGCGCCGATTGGCTTTGACTTCATGAAGCTATCGTTGGCAGATGTCTTCTACAATCCGAAAACAAAGGAAATTTTCGTACCGAATACTAATGGCACAGGCAATATAGCCAAAGCCGGAAAGGAGGGGAATGAGTGAAAGTCGAGATTAGGAAAGACGGAACTGCACTAATCACCGGTTATGTCAACGTGGTAGGCAGAGAAAGCAGAGTGCTACAAGATATCAGCGGTGAATTCGTTGAGGTTATTGCACCTGGTACGTTTGCACGCGCCTTGTCCAAAGTCGACAGCGTAGGCCTTATGTTTAACCATATGCGCAACGTTGATACTGCAGACAATACTTTTGAGCTCAATGAAGACAATATAGGGCTTTATGCCAAAGCGGTAATCAAGGATGCTGAAGTTATCAAGCGTGCCAAGGAAAATAAGCTGACCGGCTGGAGCTTCGGCTTCTACGAGAATGCCGAAAAGTGGGATAATCGCGCTGATGGCATGCGCCGCCGCACAGTTACTGATTTAGACCTCGTTGAAGTGTCTATCTTGGATGTAACTCCTGCGTACATCGCTACCAGCATCGAGATGCGTGGGGAGCAGGCGACTTTAAAAGAGCGCCGAGCGTCTGGCGATGATGTTGAGGTATTGGACAGCTCAACATCTGTTCCTGCAGAGCCTCCTGCTTCGGATAACTCTGCCGTCGAAGAGCGGGAGATGCTGAAACGAAAATTTGAATACTATATCACTGTTAATTAAGAAAGGGGTAAAAATATGAACTTCAAAAAACTTTTAGAAAAACGTAATGAACTCGTTGAGAAAATCAACAACCTGTTTGTAGCTGCTGAAAAGGAAAACCGTGCGCTGGCTGCGGAGGAAAAAACTACTTATGATGATGCTATGGCCGAAATCAAGAACATTGATGAAACCATCCGCATGTATGAAGCTGCCAAAGGCATCAAAGGCGATGTAGCCAATACCAATGCGCAATCTGCTTACGAGCAGGAGCGTCGTGCTTTGGCTGAATATGTGCGTTCCGGTAAACTGACTGAAATTCGTGCAGGTGTTAACATGACTCTCGGTGACAATGGTGCTATCATTCCGACTACCATCGCTAACAAAATCATTGAAACTGTAGAAAATATCTGCCCAATTTTTGACCTGTCCAGCAAATACAATGTTAAGGGCTCTCTGACCTTCCCGGTATATGATGAAACTACTGACCAGGTTCAGTGCGCGTATGCTACTGAATTCAAGGCTCTGGATTCTCATACCGGTAAATTTACTTCCGTGTCCTTAGGCGGTTATTTGGTTGGTGCTCTGACCAAAATCTCCCGCTCTTTGATTACCAACGGCGAATTTGATGTTGTAAGCTACATCATTGGCAAAATCTCTCTGGCTATTGCACGCTTCCTGGAAAAAGAATGTCTTACCGGTACCGGTACTTCTGCTTGTCAGGGCGTATTGGTAGGTGCTACCCAAAAGATGACTGCAGCAGCTGCTACTGCTATTACTGCAGACGAGCTGATTGACCTGCAGCTGAAGGTACCTGAACAGTATCAGGCAGATGCTTGCTGGATTATCAATACCAAAACTTTAGGTGTGCTGCGCAAGCTGAAGAACAACGATGGTGATTACCTGCTGACCGACGATCTTGTAAAAGGCTTCGGCTTTGAACTGTTGGGCAAGCATGTATATACCTCCGACAAGATGCCTGAAATTGCTGCATCCGCAAAAGCTGTGGTGTATGGTGATATGAGCGGTCTGTTCAGCAACCTGCGCCCTGGCATTGAACTGCAGATGCTGAATGAAAAGTATGCTGACGAACATGCTGTAGGCGTTGTTGCTTGGTATGAAGTTGATACCAAGGTTGTCGAACAGCAAAAAGTAGCTGTATTGGTAATGAAGAACGCATAATAGGAGCTTGATATGGAATATAAAGCATTAGTTAGCTTTGCTGGACTTGTGTGCGGTATTCCTGGTCAAACGATTGTTATCGATGATAAAGCCACCGCTGACGACCTGTTAGCGGCTGGCTATATCGAAGCAATTGAGGAACCAGAGGCAGAGCGTAGCGAAAAGGCGGTGGCCGAGAATGAAACTGAGCCAGCTGACGGCAAATGATGTTTTGTGCTATATCAGAGCTGATGAAACTTCTGAGAATGCTGCCTATATTGAAAACATTGCATTGCCTGCAGCCAAAAGTCATGTTGAGCATTACACAGGGCGTTCCATTGATGATTTGGAGCAATACGAGGATATTACGATAGCCGTGCTGGCAATCTGCGCTGATATGTTTGATGTCAGGGCCTACACCATGACCGGTATTCAGATTAATCCTACTGTTGTTCAAATCCTTGGTTCGCACTGCACAAACTTCTTGTAAGGCGGTGACGTTATGTTCCGGAAACAGGATAAACGCTTATCCAGCATGCTCAATAAGCGGGTTGAAGTATGGCACACCGTGAAAAGTACTGTCAAGGACAGGCTCGGTCAATATCCTCAAGAGGATAAACTGTACAGAACAGCTTATGCCGGAGTAATTCCTCAAACTGGCAGCCTGCTTTCCGGCAGAAGTGCTGATACAACATTGTCCAGGACTACCCATAAAATAGTCATGAGATACTGCAAGGATATTACGCCTGACATGTGGTTTGTGTATGATGGAGTGCGTTACAACATTCTATATATCATGGATCCGTACCTTGACCATGAACGGCTTGAAATTTTCTGTGAGGTGCTGCTCTGATGGCTAGTGTTGAGTTAGATTTCAGCGAACTGTCAGAGTTCAATGCGTCAATGCTGAAGATGGTTGAACAGGATATGCCCAACGAAGCCAAAAAGCTTATGCAGCGTGCAGGTAATGCGCTGCGAAGAGATATGCGAACGGCCTACAAGCAGAAAACCAAACGCAAGACAGGCAACCTGCTGCGAGGGTTGAGCCGTGGCCGCGCTTATATTTATCAGGGCACTGAGTATCAGGTGCGTGTAAAAAACACAGCGCCGCATGCTCATCTGATTGAGTATGGGCATAAGGCTGTAGGACATGCTCCGCGCAAGCGTTTTAACGGCAAATATGTTAAAGGCAGGCATATAGCTGGTAAGGCAGCTAAGGATTTCAACAGCAAATTCGCTGATATGGCTGACAAATTTGTAGATGATTTATTAGAAAGGGGCATAGGCTGATGTTATCTGTTATTGACATTATCCGGGCGCTGTCCCTGCTTATTGAAGAGAAATTCCCTGACTTCCCTGTTGTGGACAGGGATTTGACTGAGGGATTTCCGCGCCCATGCTATTTCATTGATGTAGAAGGCTTGGTGACTGAAAATCTGACTAACCGGCTGATAAAAGAAACTGCTGACATTGAGATATCGTTCTTTGCTGAAGATATCTACGAAGGCTTCTTACGATTGCTGGAGGTCAACAGTGAGCTGGTCGCAGCTTTGACGGAGCCGTTGCCTATTACTGATATGAATGGCGAAACAGTCGCTCATGTTGTATTTAATGACGTGAGGACCGAGATTATCAAAGCTGACAAATCTTTGACGTTTTCAATGACTACGGAGCTTATTCAGGGCGTTCCTGATACTGACAATCATCCGCTTATTGATACTGTCGAATTTGAGGTTGGCGTGAATAAATAAGGAGGTTGAACAATGGCTAAAATCGGACTTCCCGATATTGATATTACTTTTTCTCAAAAAGCGATTACGGCGATTTCCCGTTCTGAACGTGGTGTGTTGCTCATTTTGTGCATTGATAATACTGCAAAAGCTCTGAGAACTCGCACCTATCGCTATGAAAATGAGATTGTAGCAGCGGAATACACTGCTGAGAATTTAGCTGCTATTAAAAGAGCATTTCTTGTACCGGTAAACAAGGTGCATGTTATCACTGCTCCTGCAGCAACCGACATGAGCGTTTTCGCACCTGCGATGGAGGGACTCAAATATAACTATGTGTGCTGCATTGCTCAGGATATTCAGCAAGCGCTTGTCAACTATGTGATTACTAAAAATCAAAAATCTAAAGGCCGTAAATATGTTGCTGTTGTAGCGAATGCAACCACGGCAGATAGCAAGTATGTTGTAAACGTGAAGAATGCCAGCGTTCATGTTATTGACAGTAATACTAATGTGGAGATGGTAAAATACCTGCCGCGCCTGGCAAGCATCCTGGCCAACCTGCCGATGAACCGTTCCTGCACTTATTATGAGCTGGAAGACATCGATAGCGTTGACGTAAGCTTCATTACTGTTGCGAACGATATCAATTCCTGGATTGATAAAGGGTATCTGGTATTGTTTAAGGACGATGATGTTATCAAGATTGCGCGTGGCGTAAACTCTTTGACCACTATCACCAGTACCGACACTGAGGATATGCGTAAAATTATCATCGTTGAAGCACAGAACATCATTATTGAGGATATCTTCAGCACCTTCAAAGACAGCTATGTTGGTAAATACAAAAACAGCTATGATAATCAATGCCAGTTTATCAGTGCTGTAAATGCTTATTTCCGCCAACTGGCGAAGGAAGAAATCCTGGAGCCTACTTATAAAAATATCTGCTCTGTAAATGTGGAATCTCAACGTAATGCCTGGTTGAGCATCGGCAAGACTGAAGCTGTTGACTGGGACGAAAACAAGGTTAAGAACATGACCTACAAATCTACTGTTTTCCTGCAGGGCAACATTAAAATTTTGGATGCCATCGAAGATCTGAAATTTGAAATTGAGATGGAATAGGAGGTGCTGAACAATGGCTGATGTAACTAATAAAATTATCCGCGGCACCTTTGGCCGTCTGTATGTAAACGGCCAGAACCTGGCCAATGTCAAGAGCTTTGAAGTCAAAGCTACCATCAACTACGAAACTGTTGATATAAACGGTGACCTTTGCCAGCAGCAGCGCATGACCGGTTATAGTCTTGCCGGAACGATGACTCTGCATAAGATTGATAGCTTTATTGCTCGCACTATTGGTGATGGCTTAACTACTGGAGTTATGCCGAAAATCAAGATTGTAGGCGTTGTAGCAGACCCGGACAGCGATGGCAGCGAACGTGTTGAAATCTATGATGTTACTTTAGACGAAGTTACTTTGCTGGCATTTACTAATGCTTCTGTGGGCGAAGAATCTGTTCCGTTTAAAGCTGGTGGCTATCATTTCATTGATTTGATTTAACTGATTAGCTCCCTATCTTTAGTTAGATGGGGAGCTTTTTTAGGAGGAAAATATGCAGAAAGCTACTTTAGAAGCGCTGTTGGAGCGCAAAACGCAAGCCATGAAGGCGAAAATGGCCGTAAAGGAAATCAATGTTCCTGTTCTTGGCATGGCGCTTACAGTTGAAAAATTACCGCTCGCAAGGGTGCTGAACCTTATTGATAAATATAAGGATGACGATTCTTTGAACGGCAAGTTTGAGCTTTACAAAGAATTGATTTATATTTCCGTGCCATTGTTTAGAAGCACTCAGCTGCAAGAGGCTTATGATGTTGCAGAGCCGTCTGATATCGTAACCTTGCTGTTCGAGCAGAATCTGACAGCTATTACTAGCCTTGGCGATAAGATTGCTGCAATGTATGGTATTAACGGCGCTGAAGCTGTTGAAGAAGTAAAAAACTGATTAGCTCCGATTCGGAGCTGTACACGATTCACTATTATCTGGAACGCGGGCACAGTCTGCATGAGCTAGTTGGCATGAGCTCTCTTGAGCTGTTGTTCTTGACGGCCAGCATGATTCTTACAGGAGAGGAGGAAGAAAAAAAGTATGGCGAGCAAAAATATTAACATTCTTATGAGCCTGCAGGACAGGTTCTCTGCTCCGATGAAGAACATTACCAATCTGACAAAGAAGCAGGAGAAGCAGCTGAAACGCTCCCAAAATGCTCTTGTAAGATTCGGTAAAGATGGAGCTAAGGCATTAGGCTCTTTGGCGAAATATGCCGGCGGGACTTTGGCTGGTGCAATTACTGCGCTGAGCGGGTATAGCATTAAGGTCGGAGCTGATTTTGAAGCAGCTATGAGCAAGGTGCAGGCTATTTCTGGAGCCTCAGGCACTGCGTTAGATGCTCTTACTGCTAAAGCCAAAGAAATGGGCGCTACAACGCAGTTCAGTGCGTCAGAGGCCGCTCAGGCTATGCAGTATATGGCTATGGCCGGCTGGAAAGATACGGATATGCTGAACGGCATCAAAGGTATTATGGACCTGGCTGCAGCTTCTGGCGAAGACTTGGCCAATGTATCCGATATTGTGACCGATGCGCTGACTGCGTTCGGCATGTCCGCACAAGATTCCGGAAGGTTTGCGGATGTGCTGGCAGCTGCATCCAGTAACGCGAATACTAATGTCGGGCTGATGGGATATACATTCAAATATGTAGCTCCGTTGGCTGGCTCTCTTAAATACAGCGTTGAGGATGTGGCGCTGGCGATTGGTCTGATGGCTAATGCCGGCATTAAAGGTGAGCAGGCCGGTACTGCTTTAAGGTCAACCTTCACTAGGTTGATTAAGCCGCCGAAGGAAGCAGCAGATGCTATGAGCAAATTAGGCATCAGTGTAAAGAATGCTGATGGCAGCGTTAAACCGCTGAATACAACGTTAGCAGATTTGCGCAAGGCTTTCAGTAAATTGTCTGATTCGGAAAAAGCTGAATACGCTTCTATGATGGCAGGTCAGGAGGCTATGAGCGGATTCTTGGCATTGGTCAATGCGTCTGATGATGATTTCAATAAATTATCAAAGGCCATACGTGAATCTAACGGAGCAGCAGCTGGCATGGCAAAAACTATGAATGCTAATCTTAAAGGTCAGATGAAACAGTTTCAGTCGGTAACTGAAGCTATAGGTATATCAATCTATGACAAATTTAAAAAGCCGCTTACAAATGCATTCGCTGATGTAAACAGCAGCTTAGGTGATTTGAACAAGTCTATTACTGACGGCGAGTTGGCCAGTAGTTTTGACCGCTTAGGCGAATCTGTTGGCGTGCTTGTCAAAGCATTGGCTGATGGCCTTATTGTTGCTTTGCCGGTAGCTATCGGCCTGTTTACGTGGTTAGTTGATAATGGTGATACCGTTATCGCTATGTTGGGCGGTATTGGTGCTGGCTTTGCTGCATTCAAGGTTGCTGCAATGCTTCAGGCTGTTACCACGGCGCTAGAAGGCGTAAGCGTGGCAACTGCTATCTGCAATGCAGTTATGGCGGTGAATCCTTTGTTTTGGATTGCCGCAGCTATAGCAGCAGTTGTTGCAGGCTTGATTCTGCTATGGCAAAACTGGGATAAAGTTACTGCCGTGCTAGGTACAGCGTGGGAGAAATTCAAGCAGTTTGGGGCATGGCTTCGTGATAAGTTTATGAGTATTATTTCACCAATTGCTGATAAAGTACGTGCTATAAGCAAAGGCTTCAAAAGCTTTGGCAATAAAATTTTTGGTGGTAGTGATACTGAAAAGCATAATGCTTTAGGTACGAGCTATTTCAGCGGCGGCAGGACCTACGTCAATGAAGGTAACAGGGGCGAGCTTATCAACCTGCCTTCCGGGGCTCAAATTGTGCCGCATGATTTGGCTAAACAGGCTGTAAATAAACAGCCTAATATAACCATTAATCTTTCTGTTGCTGGTAATGTTATAGGCAACGAGGACTTTTATAGTGAATGCGGTAATGCAATCAGCACACGTTTAATCGCTGCGCTGGGTAATGTATAGGGAGGTGGAACAGTGAGCAGCATTCTTAATATGATCGTGAGCCGATTGATTACAGCTAAGATGAGTGCCGGCAGTAAAGCAAGCATTGTCATATCTGCTGATAACGGTGCCGTTGTTCTGCCAATTGTTCCCGCTGACTTGCCGGAAGTCAGCAATCCTCAGAACAACGAAACATTTGAAAGCGTCCTTGGTACGATGAGTGTAATGGGTACACTGGGGCTGCGTAAGGTATCGCTAAAAGGCCTGCTGCCGGTAGATGTCAGCAAATATCCATATGCTAATCCGTTGGGCAGCACGGCAGCTGAGGTTATCAATTTTATTAACCAATGCAGGGCGAAGAATAATGCTGCACGCATTGTCATCGCCTATTCTGACGGCTCTGTATATCTGAATATGGCTTGCCTTATCAATAGCTTTGAATACTATATCGATAATGTAAAGGACTACCATTATCGCATGGAGCTGCTGGAATATCGCTCTGTGAGCCCGCTAGGAGGGCTTGTATCATGATTATGTTAATGGCTAACATAAATGATGCGTGGCAGGATATCACGGCATATACTGGGGCCTATAGTAGAGCCGATAACATCAGGGCATTAGGTATGAGCTTTGACTTTAAACTGCTCAGCAATCCGCTGGACAGAAATGCCAAAGGCAGAGAGCTGCCTATAGGAACAAAGTTGACGCTTTTCAGCGATGGAGAGCAGATATTTAGCGGGATAGTAGTTAGCTATGAACGCAGCAGTCTTTCCGAATACACTTACAAAGCCTATGATTATGGCTTTTATCTGAATAAGTCTGAAGCTATTATCCAATTTAATGATATTAGCGCCAGCGCTGCAATCCAAAAGCTTTGTGGTGAAAATGGTATTCCCGTAGGTGCTGTTGCCGATATATCTGCGAATGTAAGAAAAATTTACAATGGCAGTAAAATTTCTGATATTATCAGAGATTTGATTACCATGGGCGAAAATGAGACAGGTAATAAATATCGGTTGGAAGTCCGCGAAAATAAGCTGTTCATAGAAGAATATGCAGATTTGATTGTAGATGCGTATTATCAGCCTGCTGCCGCCAGCGGATTCAATCCTGCTGATGTTCCCGGCTCTTTTCGGTCAACTTATTCTATCGAAGAGATGGCCACGCGAGTTCTTATAGCATCTAGCTGTGAAAAGAACACTACCATTCGCGCTACAGCTGAGGACAGCGAAGCAGTTACGAAATATGGATTGCTGACAAGGGTGGAAAAGATTGACGATAAGAACAATTCGCAGGCTATGAACATAGCTAAGAAGAAGCTGCAAGAGCTGAACAAGGTTAAGCGCTCATTCAAAATCACTCTGTTCGGAGATGATGCAGTGCGATCAGGGCGAATTCTCGTGTTCAATCAGCCGGATATCAATCTTGTGGGCGCGTTTCTGGTCAGAAATTGCGTACACAGATATGACGGCTTCAATCATATCATGGAGCTGGAGCTGGAGGTGTAGCTGATGGAGAATTGGGAATATAAATTGGCAGAGCTTTTCAAGGATAGGGATAACCCGAAGCCTCTGGGAGCCTGTATAGGTAAAGTCGAAAGCCTTGCACCGGTAATCATCAGCATCCAAGACGGCAAGTTCATGCTGCAGGCAGAGCAGATTTATATCTGCAATCAGATTCTGGAGCGTGAAACAACCTTCCGTGATTACGTTGCCAATCAAAGCCAAAGCGGCAATATATCTGTTTCCTGTACGCATGGCGGTGGTTCGTACTCTGCGAATGGCGATATTGAGGCAAGCGGCAGGGTGCATTTGAATGAAGTGTGGAAGGTTGGGGATTATGTTATGGTTGTTCCAGACCAAAGCGAACAGCACTTCTTTATTGTCGATATACTGAGAGGGGTGAGCTGATGTTTCCTAGTGATGTTGATTTTGATGTTTTGCTGCAGGCAGATGCGTCGGATGATGGGCAGCTTCAAGGCACGATTGGCCGTAGCATTGCTTTTGATTACGAGAAAAATGAATTCGTTGTTAATGATGGCAAGCTAGTTGAGCCGGGCAAGATTGATGCAATCAAACAATGGATTGAACTGTACATCCGGACTGAAATCAGTAAATATGCGATATACACAGAGTCATTTGGAGTCGATACCAGAGGCCTTTTGGGGTACAGGTTACCAAGAGGATATCAGGTGGCTGAAATTATGCGGCGTATCAACGAAGGTATACTGACGCAGTGTCCTGATGTTGTATCTGTCAGCAACTGGGATTTTGATAAGGGAACGTTTTCCTTCACGGTTAAGACGAACACGGGAGAGGAGGTAGTTATCAATGGCGAGTGAGTTAAAATCGACAACTACAGATAAAATCCATAAAGAGCTTTTAGGACAAGTGTCTGACACATATCAGAAAACCGAGGGCTTCCCTACATGGGATATCTTAAAAGCTGCGGCGTTCGGAATCAAGCGTGTGTGGGACAAGGTGTTCATGATTGACTATCTGCAAGATGTAGATAATTTGACAGGTACTGATTTGGAACGCTTCATCAATCAGCGCAAAGGTTTGAAGCGCAAAGAAGCTACACACGCTGTAGGTTTTGTCAATATTGTGATAGGTGAAGGCGTTGTTAGAGAAGGCGATGTGTTCTCTACCTCCGGCGGTGTAGAATTTACAGCTACAGAGACGAAGGCTGTTAAAGAAGGTGATAAAGTCGCTGTACAGGCTATCAATGCCGGACTTGTTGGCAATGTGGCTGCGGAAACTATTGTAGAAATGCCTGTAACTATCCAAGGTATCGCAAAAATTACAAATGATATCCCTAGCGCTGACGGTTATGATCCAGAAGATGATGATAGCCTGCGAGATAGATACTATGAGATGCTGAGAGAGCCTGCTACCAGCGGAAATGTTGCGCATTACAGACGTTGGGCGCGTGAAGTTGAAGGCGTTGGCGACTGCAAAGTATTTCCGCTGTGGCAAGGTGACAACACTGTACAAGTTGTCATAGTTGATGATAATGGGTTGTCACCGACCGCGGAAACGGTGAAACGCTGTCAGGATTATATTGATCCGGATAGTGCCGGCACCGGTATGGGTGAAGCTCCTATAGGGGCGCACTGTACTGTAGCCGCGGCTACAGCACTAAACATCGATGTGTCAGCAACGATTGCACTTGACAACAACGTAGAGCTTGAAAATATAAAAGCTAGCGCAAGCGCTGCTATAAAAAAATACCTTGCAAGCGTTGCTCTGAATGCAGAATATGTATCAATTGCAAAGGTCGGCAACATTATTATCAGTACCGAGGGGGTTGCTGATTACCATAGCTTGAAGATAAACGGTAATACAGACAGAGTACCTGTACCGGCAAAAAGTGTTGCAGTGCTCAGGAGCGTGACTCTAAATGTTTGAGAGCAAAGAATACTGTATTAAGACACTGCATCAGCTATATAGGGCTGATAAGTGGATAAATGAACTGTTTACCAGCGTAGGCCTTAGCCTGGATAATTTGGCAGCAACTGTCGACGAAATATATAATAATAACTTTTTTGATACAGCTACTGAAACGGCTATCAAGCATTATGAGTATGAACTTGGCATTGCTCCAAAATTAGGGCAGACGTTAGAAGACCGTAGAGCTGCCATACGCGCGCGCTGGATTGGAACCAGCAAGGTGGATATAGTGCTGCTGCAGGAATTAGCGAACAGCTGGAGGAATGGTACAACCTTGATTGAATTCGTTGCAGGAAAGATACACGTAAAATTTATCTCTCCGATTGGTGCTCCGCGCGATTTAGACGCACTCAAAGCAGTATTTGAGGATACTAAACCTGCTCATTTGGCGATTTATTATACATTTATGTGGTTGAACTGGGGGCAGGCTAAGCAGGTTGGCACATGGAAACAACATAAAACTAATGGTACTTGGCTTAAATTAAAGCAAATAGATTCTTGAGGAGGTTATGATGGGAAATTTTGACGGACTTCCTAAAACAACAAATATACAGTTGAATAAGCCTGGGTACGATAACGCAGCTGATATCGAGGCTTTAAACGAAAATGCAGACATTATTGATGCTTTACTACAGCGGCTGCTGCTTAGTACAGACAATATCAAAAAAACTTATGCGCGCACTGTTAATGGTAATGGTGTTAACAGTAATGGTGAGGTTACGGTTGATGTTGGCGTAAAAAAAGTTAATGGTGTTGGCCCTGATAGCGGCGGCAATGTTAAGGTTGAAGAATATACACACCCTGCTAGCGGTGTTACTGCCGGCACGTATGACCGTGTTACAGTAAACGCTCAAGGTCATATTATTAGTGGAAGCAAAGCAAAAGCATTTATTTCAGCATCATATACTTCTGGCACATCATGGTACAGAAAGTGGTCTGATGGCTGGATTGAGCAGGGCGGCAAGGGTGTTGCAAGCGGTTATTCGTCGCGCTCTCAGACCAATAATCTTTTTCTGCCGTTCTCTAACACGAATTACACTATCGTCTGTACAAAGTTAGATAGTGATACATCGGCTGCTATTACGGTTGTGCAAAAAACTACAACTACATTCAACATGAGCTGTCATGGCCAAGGCGGTAGCGGTTTTAGCGCAACATCTGATATTGAATGGTATGCATGTGGTTATTAAGGCGGTGATGTAATGATTGGTACCAAGATTAGCAAAAGCGATTTTGATGGTGGTTTATATGCTGAATGTGCTGTTTGGTGTAACGCCAATAATGCAGTTATTAAGGATAAAGGTAATTATTATGAGTGCGTTACTGTTCCAGCACTTAGCATCGAAGAATTAAAGGAATACAAAATTGACGAATTAAAAGCTGCGCGTGACGCAGAAGAAGTGCAGCCGATAGAATATGGTGATCATGTTTTTGATTATGACAGCAAGGCTCGGGATAGAATGGCCGTTGCTATTATTGCGCTGGAATCAATGGGAGCAGATGCAACAATTGATTGGACTACGGCAGACAATGAGGATGCGGTAGTAACTGCTAAGGACCTGCGCGCCATATCTACCAGCGTAGCCAATAGGTCCAATGCGTTGCATGTTAAATATCGCAAGCTGAAAGAACGTGTGCTGCAGTGCACTGAGGCTAAAGAGATTGAGGCTGTAAAGTGGTAAATGAGGTGATATTGTGATATATCTGGAGCTTGAAACTGCAGGGCTCATGCTCAAGAAAAAGCAGTTTGTGTATCTCGTAGCAGGCACAAAGAACTGCATCAGCATCAAGGTTAATTTTGATGAGCATTGGCAAGGGCTGGATATCTTTGCTATGTGTTACCGTGATAAGCGCGAATACACTTATCCTATCACCAGCGCTGGCGAATGCCTTATTTCTGATATGGCTGTTATCAGCACGAGCGGTGAATTTAAGGTTAAATTGCTGGGGACAACTGCTGACGGCAATGTGATTATGACAACCAACATCATAACTGCTTATCTGAATGATAATAAATTCAGCGGTGCTGCCGGCGGTGAATTGGAATATCCTACAAACGATTTCTTGGCTAAAGTATTGCAGGAGACTAAAAACGCCAAAGATTATGCTGACAAAGCCAAAGAGTACAGTGAATCCGTCAATGTATTTATCCCGAATGTTGACGAGTCCGGAGTTATTTCGTGGACTAATAAAGCAGGGATTGAAAATCCTGTACCGGTAAATATTAAAGGCAAAAAGGGTGACAAGGGTGAGCAAGGCTTAAAAGGCGAGACCGGCCCTCAGGGTATCCAAGGTGAAAAGGGCGATGCTTTCACTTATAATGATTTCACCGAAGAACAGCTAGCCGGATTAAAAGGAGCCAAAGGTGAAAAAGGTGATAAGGGCGACAAAGGTGACACCGGCCCGCAAGGCCTGCAGGGCATCCAAGGTCTTAAAGGTGAAAAAGGTGATGCCTTTACCTACAATGATTTCACTAAAGAGCAACTGGCAGGCTTGAAAGGTGAGAAAGGCGATGTTGGTCCTCAAGGCCCGCAAGGATTGAAGGGAGATAAAGGTGAGCAGGGTGTCAAAGGTGAACAAGGCCTGAAAGGTGATACCGGTCCAAAAGGTGAAACAGGTGCGCAGGGCGCAAAAGGTGATGCCGGAACACCGGCAACAATAAAAGTAGGTACTGTAAAAACAGGTGCAGCTGGCACTTCTGTTACTGTATCTAATAGTGGAACTGATTCGGCAGCTGTACTTGATTTTGTTATTCCGCGTGGCGACAAGGGAGAGCAAGGCCTCCAAGGTATCAAAGGCGATGTTGGTCCGCAAGGACCGCAAGGTGTGAAGGGCGATAAGGGTGAGCAGGGTACAGGTGTAACAATCAAAGGACGTTATGATTCTGTATCTGCTTTAAAGAGCGCCCATCCAAAAGGAAAAGATGGGGATGCCTATATGGTAGGTGTCAATCTTTATGCTTGGAGCGGCAGTGAATGGATTGACTGCGGAAACATTCAAGGCCCACAAGGTATCAAAGGTGAAAGTGGTCCGCAAGGTCCTCAAGGCTTAAAAGGCGAGACCGGCCCTCAGGGTATCCAAGGTGAAAAGGGCGATGCCTTCACCTATGCCGACTTTACTGAAGAACAACTTGCTGGACTAAAAGGGGCCAAGGGCGATAAAGGTGATAAGGGTGACGCTGGAGCCAAAGGCGAGCAAGGGCCGCAGGGGTTGAAAGGTGAAACCGGAGCAAAGGGTGAAACCGGCACTGCTGCAACTATTACTATTGGTTCTGTAAGCGCCGGAACAGCAGCGAAGGTTACTAACAGCGGTACTTCTACTGCAGCCGTATTTGATTTTGTTATTCCGCGTGGCGAAAAGGGCGAACGTGGCTTACAAGGTTTGCAGGGCGTGCCAGGTGAGAAAGGCGACACTGGTCCTCAGGGCGACGTAGGTCCGCAAGGCCCACAGGGAAAGCAAGGTGCTACAGGAGCAGCAGGTGTGGCAGCTACAATTAAAGTAGGCACTGTTACCACAGGCGCAGCGGGTACAGCAGCCAAGGTGGTTAATAGCGGTACTACATCTGCGGCGGTGTTAGACTTCACGATTCCTCAGGGCGCAAGAGGTGAAAAAGGTGAACAGGGAGCAGGAAGCACTGTTGATGTAGAAGTAGCAACAAACAGCGAGATTGACAATGCGCTTGCTTTAGCAGGTGTCGGCACATTGCCGAATAACAACGAAATCACCGTCGAAACCTTGAATGTAACCAAAACATTAAACATTCCCGGCGGCAGCATCTGGTTAGAGTAGGTGCGATATGAGTATTTTATCCAAAAAATTATACATAAAAAAAGGCAGTTCAACGGCTGCTTGCAATATTTACTCTACGGCTGCGGAAGCTAGTGAGAATGCGTTGAAGGTTAAGATTGACAATACAACAGGCTATGTTGTGTTGAAAAAAGTCGATAACACAAACGCTACGGCAGGACGTGTCAGCATAGGCGGCGTGACGTACGCAATCGCTACGAAACATGAGAGCGGTGGCGGTACAGCCGTGCCGTACACGGAAAAATCATGGACTGAGGCTGGTAGTCACAGTTTTACTGTCCCGGCTGGTATAACACGCATCCGTGTGGCCTTATGCGGCGGCGGTGCTGGTCAGGGTGTTTTTGGCGCAGGCAACACAGGCGGTGACACACGAGCGTTTGATTTGATCGCGACAGGCGGCGAGGGCGGCTCGGCGTGGACGTATGGTAACGGTGGCACTCCTAACGGCTATGCGTCAAGCGGCAATAAAGTTACTGACGGCTTTGCGTTATCGTTTGATAAGGCGAGCGGTGATTATGGCAAGGGTGGCAGTTATGGCGGCTCGGGCGGTTACGATAGCCAATATGTCACAGTCAACACAGGGCACACATATACGCTTACTGTTGGCGGAGCTGGCGGTAGCGGAGGTACAGGCGGCTTTATCCTACTAGGCTACGGAGGTGATATTTGATATGGCAAAATTGATAGACCTTAACGGACTTGCTCATGTTTACAGCATTATCAAAGGGATGCTTGCTGAGAAGTTGGGCAAAAATGATGTCGCATTGGTAGCAACATCCGGAAGTTACAATGACCTTAAAGATAAGCCTGCCATTCCAACATTAGACGGTTACGCCAAAACATCTGGCGCTAACACATGGACAGCGGAGCAGAGCTTAAACAACGTCAACATCACGTTAGAGCGTTATGCGGCATCGTCCGTCAGCGGCACATCTGCTACACCGACAGCATCAACAGCCGTGTATACGGCAACAGGCAATTTTACGCTTGATTTAAACAGCATTGCAGGCAATCTTACCAACGGTCAAACAACTGTGTTCACGGCACGCATTAACGCTACGGCTGATTATGCGCTGAGCCTCAACATCGACGGCGTTATCAGCTATATCGGCAAGGCATCAGATGTAGCTATCACGAGCGCAGGACTGTTGCTTAACGTTTTTATAAGCCGTTTGGACAACTCCACAACCTGCATCGTGCAGGCATCCAAATTATCTTAGAGGTGATAGCATGGGATTGAGCAGGTTGTTTATGATGGCAGATAGCAAACAAAACACGTTTGTAATGACGATGGGCAGTAGCGGTTATCAGTATGGCTACAGCCGATACTACGCCAATTATGGCGAGATTGAGGGCGCGCTGACGCATGATGGCAAGGCTGTGACTCTTATAATGCTATGCTATTATAGCGGTTATCTTGATTTAGCATTTAACGTCGACGGCGTTACAAGCGGCTCATATAACGTTACCGTCAACGTGACCGAGATTGATACAGGCAGGACGGGTACAATCACCCTCGATGTGCCATACGCAAGCCACGTTCCCGGATTTTACGCCAGCCCCGACAAAGTGCCAGCTGACGTGTCAAGGTTTTTTGTGGCCGGTAACGTCGGTAAAAAATACATTGTTGAGCTGATTTTTAATTAGAGGTGATTAATTTTGAACACAACCTATAAACATAAAGATAAAACTTACGCTAATGTTTATGAATTGTCTGAAGCGTTAGGCAAAGATGGCGTTTTCATCCCTCTCTCTTTGCCGGATGCAGAATTGGAAACACTGGGGGTAACCATTATTCATACAGAAGAACCGATTGAGGTAATCAAACAGCGTAAAATTTTGGAACTGAAATACCAAAGAGATGCTGCAGAGGTCGAGCCGATAGAATATGGTGATCATGTTTATGATTATGACAGTAAAGCCCGTGACCGCATCAACGCTGCAATCATCGCCTTGGACGTGCAGGGCGAGGGCGCTAAAATTAGCTGGACCACGGCTGACAACCAGGATGCCATTGTAACAGCCGCAGAACTGCGCGCTATTGTAGCAGCGGTCGCCGTGCGTTCCAATCTCTTGCATATTGCATACCGCACGGCAAAGGCGCAGGTGGAAACTGCAGGTACGGCGGATGAAGTAAGAGCTGTTTGTATGGAATAATTTTTTAGGAGGTTGAGAAATGGATTTTTTAGCTTTGCGCTACGCCGTATATAACGCGGCACACACTTTGACTCATGGTTTTACTTATAAATCAGTTATTGGTGCTATTTTGGCCGTCTTGCTGCATAAACATGCAGTGCTGTTCATGGTTTTTACCGCGTTGGTGTTTCTGGACTGCTTCACTCGCTGGATGAGCCTGTCTTACAAGCGCCTGCAGGGCATGGGGCAAACTCCGTCTGTGATGCAGATTATAGGCGGCATTGAGGCGGCGCGTGCCGAAGGGCTTATCTCCAGCGAGGTGATGAAGCATCGTTTTGTCGGGAAGGTCATCGTGTATATCCTCTGCGTGCTTGCCGCTGTGTTGGTAGATCTGGCCATGATCACGCTGCATCAGCCTGTGTGGGCTGTCCCGTTGGTTGCAGGCTATCTCGTAATTACCGAGCTGCTGTCGATTTGCGAGAATCTTAGTGATGCTGGCATTGAGGCTGTAGGGGAGTTGGCAGCTATCATTAAAAAGAGAAAGGGCTGATTACTATGCGTGTTTTTATCAATCCCGGCCATCATCCAGGACTTGATCCGGGCGCGATCAATCGCGATTACGGAGTAACTGAGGCTGATATTGTCCGCGATGTCGGCGCTCTGGTGGCTGAATATCTGAATGTCGCTGGCTGTGAGGTCAAGACCGTGCAGAGCAATAACCTGTGCGGCGAGGATGCAGCCTATACCAATGTTTGCATGACGGCTAACAGCTGGCCAGCAGATATCTTTGTCAGCTTGCACTGTAATGCGGCCACTCCTGCAGCACGTGGCACTGAGGTGCTTGTGTATAGCAGATGGACGCAGGCCGACACGCTGGCAAGCTGTATCCTGCATCAGATTGTCGATAATCTCGGTACATTGAGCCGCGGCGTCAAGGCTCGGCCTAACTTGGTCGTCCTTAACAGCACGCACATGCCTGCTGTGCTGGTCGAGATGGGCTTTATCAGCAATGCTGATGATTGCCGGATGTTGGTTGAGCAACAGGATGCGCTGGCCCGCGCCATCGCTCGCGGCATCACTGATTATATCCAAGAGAGGGGAGAGTGACATGTATTATGGTGAGCGCGAAGTTAAGGTTATCAGTTACGCTCTGTTTATCGCTGGCCTTGTATGCCTTGCCGGTCTGCTGCTCAGCGGCGGATGTGGCCAATACAAACAGGTCGGTAGCACCAGCGGGGTACGTGCTGCTACCGACAGAACAATGGCAGACATTAAGCAGCAACAGCAGGTTGTTGCAAGCCAAATTGATGTTGCTCGAAGACGAATTAATGATGCTGGACAAGCCGTCGAGCGAGCTGATGGAGCAATTGGCAATAGCGAAGCAGCAGTTAAGCGTCACCAAAACAGCATTAAGCAATGCCAACAGCTCGCTAAAGAATGCAGAGAGCTTGCTGCAGCAAACGCAGCAATCATATCAAGCATTGGAGCGCCAGTTGGAAACGGAACGGACGGAGCAGAGTAGGCAAAATAAAAAAGCCTATCGCAAAGGCTGGCTTAATGGCTTTTGCATAGGCTGTTGTTCTGGGCTTGCTGTGGCTTTATTTAAATAGTTATTTTTGTGCTATATATAATAGGAAGGAAAGTGCTACTTCTAGGTTTATATTGCGAAACCATAATCCGCAGCAGCGGAGAGAAGTCTGTCAAATTCCATGAGGATCACT
>ERZ1026886.456-NODE-456-length-21548-cov-5.656912_pt1 | contig 21548 bp, 16 predicted proteins | sample MGYA00380173_ERZ1026886 | MGnify/ENA primary metagenome ERZ1026886 (study PRJEB33269, sample SAMEA4719809) | human gut metagenome | biome: human-associated habitat; feature: organic feature; material: feces | place: Cameroon | collected 2013-10 ... | reverse complement strand
GCGACACGTAGCGAGAGCGTGTCTTGAATGTTTTTGTTAATTTTGAACAATTTAACGTAACTAAGGCAAAATTTCGCAATTGTCTATGATTATGACAAATAAAAACAGGAGCATTTTTATGGAGCAGGCCAAAACAAAACAGGGCAGAAAAAAGAAAAAAAGACTTCGCAGATGTGGCATATTTTTTGCATGTCTGCTTTTTCTGTTTCTCTGCAGTTTTGTTTATATTTCTAAGAATCCACGTGCCAGAATGCTTTTGTCTGTCATTTATTTTATGCAGGATACCCTGAAAGATCCGGCTTATATTGCCTACCACATTGATATTATGGAATTATGCCAGGATTACTTCAATGGGGATATCTCATTTGAGGGAAAAGCCTACATGAACGATATCAAAAATTTTAAATACTCCTCCTCCATGGACATTTCCGGAGAGCGCTCCTTTACACAGAAAAAGCTTTCCATAATCTCCGATATGGATGTTCTGACGCTGAATGTTGGCGAGATGGATTTTTATATGAATCCCAATACCGTTTATTTCATGGTTCCAATGTTAGACAATCTTTCTTATGCCATGACCACCAGCAATACTTATTTCAAAAAAGCACCGGAGCTGACACATGATATTGATCAGGAATGGTTTCACGACAACTTCTCCAATATTATCGAACTGACCAGACAGATTCAGATTGAGGAAACCGGAAAAACAAGAACAGATTCCGATGATGTAAAAAGCCACGAATACCTCGTCACGATCCCGGAGGGTTCCGGTGGTTTTATCTGGGAGCTTTTAGGCATGGATACGCCGGACTATGACATCCGCGTTTCCCTGTATCTGACCGACCTGTGCCGGATGAGCCGTATGGAGGTCGATTTGTCCGATATCACAGAAGGTGCCTCCATGATCATTGACGGAACAGCTGCCGGAACCTGTATTTTAAGTTATGAAATGCCAAATGGAGAACGCTTGACACTCACCTATGTCCGCAATCCGTCTGTCACCCATGTGAATTTTATCTACATGGACTGTCTCTATGAGACAGATCAGGGGGACAATTTTACAGCGAGCGGCTATATCACCACCCAGCCAGACGGCAACGGCTGTGAAATAAATGTCAAAAACCTTTCCATCATGCAGGGCGATGACCTGCTTGGCACTTTTTCCTTTATCGGAACGATCACAAAAGAAAAAAATCTGCCGGATGTCTTCCGTGGCGCCGGCCTCGATTCGCCTGACATGGAACACATTGACTGGCAGACCGTCCGCAACGACACAGAAGGCTTCATCCAGGATGTGATCGACGAAGCAAAAAAGCGATTGACCGAATAAAAAATTCAGAGGTGCGTTTCTTCCATGGCTTTTAACGTACAATAAAAAATGAAATGGCAAGAGGTGCTCTGTGAAAACAGCTCGGATTGTTTATTTATCCATGGTTCGTTTTAGACTTCTTCGATTGTTTATGTTCATTCAAAAAATGGACGTCTGGCTCTCTGTGTCCGTCTACGAAAAACTCTCTTTGCAGCTTTATTGTGCGCAAGTTACATGTCAGAAAATCAGCAGAGAAGTAGGGCAAAAATTATCTGGGTATTTTTTAATTTTTGCCCTACAATAAACGATGCTGATTCTGACATTTACTTGCGCTAAATAAAGTTGCAGAGAATTTTCCGTAGACGGACACAGAGAGCCAGACGTCCATTTATGAATGTACATAAACTTAAAGTCTAAAACGAACCATGGATAAATTTACACAATCCTCACAATATTTTCACAGAGCACCTCTTACCATTTCATTTCTATCAACACACAGAAGCCATGGAAGAAACGCACCTTTAAATTTTTTATTCCATCAATCGTTCATCTGCTCCATAAAGTACATCCTGGATGCAAAGTCTGGGAAATGCCTTATCTGTTCATTGTAGCCGGTGCCTCCAAATGCCTGCTTTAATTTTACTCCGGCATACATGAGTGCATCGCCATATGCACAGAAACCTTCTGCTTCACCATCCATTTTGACAAACTTTGCAATCAGATTATGTGCGACAGAATCCTGCCTGATATGCACCGGAGCCACGGTGTTCACCAGATCACCAAACTCTTTTACATTATATTTTAAACTACGATTGTAAAAATGATATCTGGCTTCCGGGTTTAACCCATTCGGACGATAATATTCAAACTGCGTGTTCGGCGACACAAGTTTCTGCATCAGAAAGCCAACCGCTTTTTCCCGGTCTTCTGATACACACGTCCACTCCTGAATATTTCCAGTCAGCGGGCCTGACAAACTGCCGGTGCTGCCCTGATCCGAAAAATTTCTTCCCCTGTAAAAAGAACCTGTCTGCAGCACTTTGCGCCACTCTTTATAAAGTGCGATCTGCGCTTTTACCGCCTCAAATTCCTCTTTTTTCATGTCGCAGAAATTACATTCATATCCACAGATTCCAAACGCAGCCACCTGAAATCTTGTCTCAAGCGGTGTCATTCGTAGCGTCTGGTGATTCGGGCAGGATGAGACATGTGCGCTCACCACGGACATTGGATAACCGTAACTGTATCCGGTCTGAATCTCCGCACGGCACAGTGCGTCTGTGTCATCACTCGCCCAAATCTGTGGGAAATACGATAAGATTCCAAGGTCAAACCGGTTGCCGCCTGCTGCACATCCCTCAAATAAAATTTCCGGGAATCGCTCTGTCAACTCCTTCATACACCGGTAAAGTCCAAGCACATAGCGGTGAGCCACCTCCCCCTGCCGCTCCGGTGGAAGTGTCTTTGAATAATAATCGGTCACGATCCGGTTCATATCCCATTTCACATAGGCAATATTTGCAGAGGAGAACAAGTCACTCATCTGCCCAATGATATAGTCCTGCACCTCTGCCCGGCTCAGGTCGAGCAGCCGCTGGTTTCTTCCCTCGGAATGATTTTTGCCCGGAATATCCATCGCCCAGTCCGGGTGCGCCTGATAAAGTTCACTGTCCACGTTCACCATCTCCGGCTCTACCCAGATGCCAAAATCCATACCGAGATCGTTGATTTTTTTACAGAAACCAGCCAACCCGTTCGGAAGCTTTTTCGTATTCACCTTCCAGTCTCCAAGCGACGAACGGTCATTGTCCCTGTGACCAAACCATCCATCGTCCATCACAAACAGTTCAATCCCTGCTTCTTTTCCGGCTTTTGCGAGCTGGAGCAGTTTTTTCTCATTGATATCGAAATACGCAGCTTCCCAGCTATTCAACAATACCGGGCGCACTTTTTTCTTCCACGCACCACGCACAATATGTTCCCGTACAAAGCGGTGCATACACTGGCTCATCCCATTGTAGCCGGCTTTGGAATAAGCCATCACTGCCTCCGGTGCCTCAAAGCTTTCCCCTGCCGGAAGCTGCCAGCAAAAATTCTGCGGATTGATCCCGGAGACAAACCTTGTTTTTCCATAGCTGTTCACTTCGACCGCCTCATAATGGTTTCCGCTGTATACAAGATTGAATCCATAGCAGTCCCCGGTATCCTCCGTGGTCTCTCTCCCACTTAACATCACAAACGGATTCGCTCTGCTTGAGGAAGTTCCGGTATAAGATGCATTCACGTATTTTCCCGCCGCCACCGGGACATCCCATCTTCGCATCTCCCTCGCCCACGCGCCATGAAATGAGGTAAACACATAATCGGATGTCGGAAAATCGACCTGACAGCTCATCAGCCGCCGGATCTGCACCACATTTTCACCGTCATTAATGAGTTTTGCACTTCTTGTGATCACATCACAATCCTCATAAATATAATAATGAAGTTCTAATTTCAAAGCAGAATTGTTGTCTTTTAACGTCACACATAGATGTTCCACCTGATCTTTCTCATCATAGGAAGCTGGCAATGCATCCTCTGCATCTCTCGCCTCTCTCCCCTCAAACTGGGCAGACGATTCATACACAAAATCCGAAGAAAAACTTCCATCTTCATAGATAAGTTCCACAAACGGCTCCCTGATATCTCCCTTTCCATAAGAGGACATTTCCAGACACACATCTTCTAACGTATAGGCGTCATGTTCCCTGTCGTAGACACAGCTGTTGCCCGGCTGAAAGGTATGTTTTTCGATCAAAAGTGCGACCGCATTTTCATCCAGAGGCTCACACACATGGATTTTTCTTCCATAATATAAATGCTCCAACTGCCCTGTCGGCAATTTGCGGAACGCATAGGTCGTATGTGCTGTATGTAACACAAAAATATCATTGGCTGTCTGAATCATGATTTTCTCCTCTTTTAATTCTGATGTTTTTTCTCTAATTCTTTGGAGATCTCGGCTAACTTCCGGTCTGTCAGAATATAACGTTTCTTAAATACGATAAATCCGATCACCAGCACAACGATTGGAATGATCGTCATGGATAAACGCAGTCCCATGCGGGAGGATGCTGCGATCGGTTCCGTTACTACCGCTTCTTTGTTTGAACTGATATGGAACACAAATAAAACCATCGAAGATATAAATCCGGCGATTCCTGAGGCGAGCTTGACAACAAACGTCTGCATGGAAAAAATGACGGATTCGTCTCTCCGGTTATTTTTAAATTCACCATAATCTACCGTATTTGCTAAAAAGATGGTAATGATTACATTCAACACACCGACTGCCGCCATGATCAGTGCCGCCGGAATAAACAGCCATACGACAGAACTTGTTCCGGTTGCTGAAATAATAATGATCAGGATATATCCGGTCACTGCCATTCCAGAACAGGTATAGAAAATTTTAATCGTGTCCATGAATCTGCGGAGCACCGGAAACAGGATCATCATCGCCAAAATCTGACATCCGCCGCCGACCATATTAAACAGCGTAAAATCTCCCTGATAAGTACTTGGGCTGAAATCATATTTTAAGAAAAAGTAAACCAGCTGCTGAGTGATATATAAGGCCGTATTGATCATTACAATTGCAACTACAACTGTCATTGCCTGATCATTCTGGATCAACGCCCGAAACATCTCACCGATGGAAGCGTTCTTCATATCGACCGTTGATTTTTCTTTGATGCACAGACAGGTCATCAGAATGAAGATCACAAATAACACTGCAATGATCAGTGCAAATTTACTGTATCCGATACGGTTGATCTCATTGTCTGTCGTTCCGCCAAATGCTTTTCCAAGTGCGGCAACACTCATGACTGTGACGATCGATACCAGTGCGGAGCCGACACCTGCGCAGGAACGTGCAAATGCAGACAGTCCCTCTCTCTCTTTTCCAGCCTCGGTAAATGCCGGAATCATACTCCAGAATGGAATATCCATCATCGTGTAAGTCATGCCCCACAAAATGTAGGTAACAGACGCATATGCCACTAACCCTGCACCGTTTAATTCCGGCGGGATCGTGAACATCAGGTAAAGTACAACTGCGTTTGTGACCGTACCGACGAGCAGCCACGGACGGAATTTTCCCCATCTCGTTTTTGTCTTTGCAACCAGCACACCCATGATCGGGTCGTTAAATGCATCAAACACGCGGGCTGCCATCAAAAGAACTGCGATCGCTGCTGCGCTGATTCCCATAACATCCAGAAAATAAATGGAAATGTAGCTGGCGGAAAGCATGTAGACCATATCCTTTCCCACTGCCCCGATTCCATAGGCAAATTTCTCTCTGCCGCTCAAACTTCTCTTTGCTTTCATCGTAAAAATCTCCTTTTTCTCCATTGAAAATTCATCATTTCTGTTTATTTTTTAATCCCATTGCAAGTTCCACAACTTTGTAAGCACCGTCATAAAGACCTGCCTTTTTATTCGTTACAATGTTCTGACACATATCTGAAAGGAAAGTATCGTCCTGTAAAAATATTTCCAGCATCTGGATCGTGTGCGGAATATCCCGGCACTCTAACGTTCCGTCTCCCACCTCCGCAGAATGGATAGCACCCCACATCTCATGTTTTCCCACGCGGCGGATGAAAAGTTTCGGCACCGGATAAAATGCGAGTTCGCTCGGTTTTGTCACTAAGACATCACAGCTTCTCATGAGAAGATTCGTGCAGTATACCGCCTCGAAAATATTTTTGTGCCAGAATCCGTGGATTCCCTCGATTTTCTCCTTCTCATCCAGTGCTTTTTTTGCAAATGCTTCCGTATCTGCCCAGTGATCAAAGTGTTCTGTTGCATATTTTTTCATCTCAGGAATCTCTGCAAGCAATGATTCCCAGACATTTTTGTAATCGCCCACATTGACGTATAACGCCGCCTGCTTCTTCTCAATATATGGAAGCAGGAATTTGATGATCGCTGCAAAAATCTCCTTCTGCGCACCAGCCCCGCCAATCGTTAAAAGGAAACGCATCGGCTCGCCATTCTCTTTTCTTTTGATACGCGCCGCACAGTCCGCTTCGATGCCCTGCACAAGTTCATGGTCAATGTAATGTCCTGTGTATACAAGGCTGTCAGATGGCATTGGTTTATTTACTTTATCTTTATTCATGCCATTTAAAATGCGGTATCCCATATAGGAATTATGACACTGGATCGTATGCACGCTTCCTTCTGACAAATGTAGTGCCATCGGCCAGTTATCCGGGATCGCGTTCACCACGTATTTCATTCCGGCATGTACGGCTGCCTGCGCCGGCCAGACATGTGTTCCGATCACCGGGATATCCTTCGGCACATTGCGGTACACCGGAGCCATCAGCTCCGCATTTTTCTGGTCTGCCGCATTGTAGGACAATGCCCGGAATCCCTCATAATTCATTGGCTCCCAGACAAGTTTGTTAAAAATCGGATTTTTCGAAAGCCTTGAGCCGAGTGAATACAGATCATTCTGTGCGCCGATCACTTTCGTGCAGGTCGTTTCTCCATAGGAATTTAAGTCCATCCAGTAAGGCGTATACCCCATCGCCTTCGCCGCAGACGCCATCGCCATCGAAATGCGGTAGTGTCCGAATCCCATACGGATATTTCCGACAATGATCCCTTTTTCTGTGTCAAATGTACCTTTTTCCGCATGCGCATTGACATCATAATGTACATTCTCTGCCGGATTTCCAACCAGAATATTATAAACCCCCAGGGAATCTCCGATATAACGGTTCTTCTCGACCGCCACCTCATAATTTTTCCGGGAGTCATCTCCAAATTTTTTCATATATTTCTTTTTGGACTTCACTGCCTTTTTGTAAACCTTGTCCGGCATTTTATTTCCAAAAATCACGCTTGATCTGTCTGTCATGTTTTCATTCTCTCCAAACTTTAAAAATTTCTCTCACTTTGAACCGTAAAACCGATTTTTATCTCCGTGTCACAATCCCGTATGATAAGTGCCGCATTCTGCTTTTCTCCTGGCTGAAGCCTTTTGCTCTTCACATAAGCGCCGCCCATTCCTCCCTGCAAAGCCACCGTCTTTGGTCCGATGATTTCAATCGGTCCCTCTGTCTCAAAGGTAAGTGGTTCATTGTAAAATGGAAGGATATTGCCGTGTTCGTCCTGTGCCTGAATCCGAACCTCAGCCACATCATAACTCTCTGCGTCGATCAGATTCTCATGATCCGCCACTGCTGAGATCTTCCGCTCTGTCATCGGTTCTTTGATGATTGTTTTCACCACCCGCTCCTGCCTTGTAGATACATCCACCATCACCGCCTCAAAACGATACGTTGTGGAGGTGCCACCCCAGTCGCCAATGTATTTGTTATACAACCGGACTGCCTCTTCCATATTCATATGATAGCGAAGAATCAGCCATATTCCCGTTGCATAAATGGACTTTGGAAGCTTTGCGAACCCAAACCTGGTAAACGCATTCAAAGCTTTTTTCACACCGGCTTCCTGTCCCGGTTTCATATGTTCTTCCTGCAGGGCATCTCCGATAAAATCATCGATAAGAATCGGACCGTGTTTCAGATGTGTGTACGGAGAATCTGCGGCACTGTACTCCTTAATGAACCGGTCATTTTTATACATCCGCACCTTATCCGCATTCGTAAAAATATAGGTTTCCCCGCGGTTACATCCCGGATGTTCCCCAATATCCATGGAAGAACTTAATTCCAGCACCGGCTCTTTCTCCTGCTGACAAGCATAGACCGCCGCTGCCAGTTTCGGATTGCGGAACATATCCATGACTCCGTGATAACAGATGCGGTCACCACTTCCGAAATCCTTGTGAGTGTTGTAATCAAACATGCACCAGCCAAAGCATCCTGCAATGTCCTCCTCGGCTGCCACCGCATCCAAAACATTTGCATGGCGGAGCGCATGCTCTGCCCGGTGTTCTTCCCAGTCAAAAGTCTTCGTCGGATACATATGCCCATTGTATTCACTGATGAGGTATGGCTTTTCCATATCCGATGTCACATTCTTTTTCGGCTCACATCCCTTTGCTTTTCCATCATGCACAAAATCATTGTAGGTATACACATCTTCCAGCAGACTGCTTTTTCTGTTTGCACGCACACCACCTGTCGGTCTCGAATCATCGAATTCATGCGCCGCCTCATTTGTTCTTCTGTAAAATGCATCATCATCCTGCGATTCATTAATACGCACGCCCCAGAGGATGATCGACGTGTGATTCCGGTACTGTTTTACCATATCCCTGACATTTTCCACCGCCTGATCTTTCCATGCAGCATCACCGATATGCTGCCATCCCGGAATTTCGGTAAAAACAAGCAGCCCTATTTCGTCACACCGCTCTATAAAATAATGGGACTGTGGATAGTGGGAGGTGCGCACTGCATTCACCCCCAGCTCCCTCTTTAAAATATCCGCATCCAACCGCTGCATGGATTTTGGCATTGCATATCCAACATACGGGTAACTCTGGTGACGATTTAAACCTCTCAGTTTTATTTTTTTGCCGTTCAGATAAAATCCGTCTTTTTTGAATTCTGCCCTGCGGAATCCGATTCGGTCTATCCTCTCATCCATTAACTTTCCATCACAGATTAATTCTGTCTTAACTTCATAAAGTTCCGGATGTTCCAGATCCCACAGGATCACATTTTCTACCGGATAGGAAAGCTGCATGGAAGTGCCGGAGATTTCACTCTCCCCTAATGGCCGATACTCTCCTGTCTTTTTATTTTTAAGACTCTGTTTTAAAAACAATCCCTCCTGCGTTCTTTGCACCGTCACCTCAGAGATGAGTTCCGCATTCTGGTCATCCATTTGTCCAATGTTTGTCCTGATAAAAATATCTTCGATGTAGTCTTTATTTTTAATATCCAGATAGACATCCCGGTAAATGCCGCCGTATGTCATATAGTCGATCACATAACCAAACGGTGGAATATTCAAGTCCTCCCTGCTGTCTACTTTCACGACAAGGATATTTTTTTCTCCATAGCGGAGTGCTCCGCTGATATCCATCGTAAAAGCTGTGTATCCACAGTGATGTTCTCCCACTTTCTCCCCATTTAAAAATACTTCGCTGTCATGGGCTGCACCATCAATCGTCAATAATATCTTTTTCCCCTTCCACGCTTCCTCTGCCTCGATGACTCTTCGATAACCACTGATCATCTGATAACAATGTTCATCAAAATAGTGAAGCGGCGTTTCCTTACAGGTATGTGGAAGCCTGACATTCTGCATTGTACTGTCATCATAAGCTGCCTCTGTCATAGAAGCTTCAAACTGTTCTGCAAACTTCCAGTCATTATTCAAATAAATACGTTCTGACATCATCCTCACCTCTCTGTTCTTCTGTGTAACGAACTCCATGCTATCTTTTACCTTGTAATTCCATCCACCAGTATATTGACTACTTCCTCTAACGCCTCATTGTAGGAAATCTGATTTTTGATCAGAATATCTCTCTGGAAAAACTGCTCAAGAGTTGCCTCCAGCATGGTTTTCAAAATCGGAATCTGAATCGGCCGGACCGTGCCCTCATGAATCCCCTGCTGGATCAACGCGATCGTTGTCTCCCAGCCTGTCTCTAACCGCTGCTCCACTTTTTTATAAATTTTTGGATATTTATCTTTCAATAAATATAGCTGCCGAAAATCAATGTCTTTATAACCCTCCGGGAGCACTCCTAAAATTGCCCTAATCTTCCCAACCGTATCAAGCGAAGTATCCGAGAGTACTTTCTGCTCGCTCTCTTTGATGGAATCAAAACAGTAATCCACCATCTCTGACACCAGTGTATTCTTATCCTGAAATACGGTATAAATCGTTTTCTTACTGATTCCAAGCAGGGCGGCGATATCATCCATCGTAAACTTCAATCCCTTTTTATTAAATGCCTGAATCGTTCCCTCTAAAATGGTCTCCCGTAACTCCATGTTCTCTCCCCTTTTCGTCTGTATTCTGTTTCTTACTCTTGCTCTTTCATTTGTCTGCATTATTTTATCCATGTTCTCTGCTCGGAAACTATTTTTAATATTTCCGTTTCCATTATTGTAACATGTTCCAGTTTTTCTCACAAGAAACTACTTTCACAAAATTAGTTTCCATTTTTTGTAGAAATGTACCAACAGGAATCCCTGCTTGCATACTATGAAAATGTCGATTAAAATAAAATAAGTCAGGCACATTCCGTTACCTCTTTTTACATAACATGTAACAGAATTCTGACCTTTGTTTTTACTATCAGAAAGGAATTTTATCTATGAAAACATTATATTTTGAATGTAAGATGGGTGCTGCCGGAGACATGCTCATGGCTGCCCTTTATGAAATATGCGACCAGAAAGAATTATTTTTGCAGACGATGAATCAGGCTTTCTCGGAATATGGGATTCAGATTTCTGCGGAAGAATCAAAAAAGTGCGGCATTTCCGGCACACATATGCATGTTATGATAAACAGAGAAGAGGAAGGTGTGCATGTACATGAACATGTACATACACATACCCATGATCACACAGAAGCAGAACATGTACACACGAACAAGCATGAGGCAGCTGAACATCATCATGATGAATCTTCCCATGCGCACACGCATCACAGTTATCAGTCCATCCTCGCACAGATCGAACACTTACAGCTTCCTGCCCAGGTAAAAGCAGATGCCGCTGCTATCTATCGCCTGATCGGAGAAGCAGAATCTGCCGTACACAACACCACATTAGAACAGATCCATTTTCATGAGGTTGGAACTTTGGATGCGCTGGCTGATGTCTGTGGCTGTGCTCTTCTCATGTATCTGATTACACCGGAAAAAGTATTCGCTTCCCCGCTTCATGTCGGAAGTGGTTTTGTAAAATGCGCCCACGGTATCCTCCCTGTTCCAGCTCCTGCGACCGCGGAGCTTTTAAAAGGAATCCCTTTTTATACCGGTTCCATAAAGGGCGAACTTCTGACGCCAACCGGTGCCGCTATCCTTCGTCATTATGTGGAAGGTTTTGAAGAAATGCCTGTTATGACTTTAGAACATATCGGCTACGGCATGGGACAAAAAGACTTTGAAACCGCCAACTGTGTCCGGACATTTCTCGGTGATGTTCAGGCGAACGGTTATGATGATAAAATTTTAAGTATCTCCTGCAATCTGGATGATATGACAGGCGAAGATATAAGCTTTGCTGCGGAAACCCTTTTAAACGCCGGCGCACTCGATGTATATACGATCCCGATCCAGATGAAAAAAGGCAGACCAGGGATTATCCTGACCTGCCTCTGTCCGCTGTCTGAAAAAGAAAAGTTCACAAACCTTTTCTTTCAGCACACAACCACCCGCGGCATCCGTTATGCTGTTTACGAACGTGCAAAACTTGTCTCCACGTTTGAGACAAAAGAAACTCCTTACGGAAAAATCCGCATAAAAAAAAGTTCCGGTTATCATGTAAACCATGAAAAACCGGAATTTGAAGATTTAAAAGCCATTGCTTTCAAACATGGCTGTTCCCTGGAAGATGTACGAAATCTGCTCGACTGATATGCAAATAAATCCCAATAGGATTTTATCCTGAACACTCTATCTATTATTATGTTATGTGTATATCTGCAGACTACACGGTACCTATTTATACATTTGCAGTCTGATTCATATGTGCATACATCTGTGTTGTTGAAATATCGGAATGTCCTAATATCTCCTGCACGCTCTTTAAGTCTGCCCCGCTGCACACAAGATGTGCAGCAAAAGAATGTCGCAGCATATGCGGAGTGATCTCGGACTCTATTCCTGCCCGCTTTCCATAGGCCTTGATCAGCTTCCAGAATCCCTGACGGCTCATCGCATCCCCGGAACAATTTGTAAACAACCAGATGGAATTCTCATCCTTCACCAACTGTGGACGTCCATCCCTGATATATCTGACAAGTGCGTCCTTTGCCACCGGAGTCATTGGAATCATACGCTCCTTGTGTGAATCTACACATGTAATATACCCGGTATCAAAATTCACATCTGTTAATTTCAAAGAGATCAATTCAGAAACACGGATTCCTGTTGCATACAACAATTCAAGCATTGCTTTATCACGCAGACCTTTCGCCGAATTATCCTTCGGCTGGGCTAACAGGCGGTTTGTTTGCTCTGTTGTCAGAATAGTTGGGGCTTTCTTCTCCACCTTTGGAGCTTTCAGTTCAAAAGCTGGATCTGCGCTTGTCCTTTGTTCTAACTCTTCATAGTGAAAGAATGCTTTCATGGACGCAACACTTCTGGATACTGTTGCAGGCTTTAATCCTGACTGTTCTAACTCTATCACATAAGAATTCAGAACTTCTGGGGTAACAGCGTCAATTCTATCCACTCCATGTGCTGTTAAATACAGAGTCATCTTCTTTAAGTCTCGCTCATAAGATACTTCTGTATTCTCTGAAGTTTGTTTTTCCTGATGAAGATATTGGATAAAATTATGTATATCCTGATTCATGCTCATTACCTGCCCCAATTCTTTTCTCTCAATGTAAACTCTTTCAAGCCGAAAAAATACCTCATTTTCGAGGTATATTCCCTATTATAATGATTCAGAAATCAAATTGCAATCAGTATTTTTGCCTGTTTTTTGTTTCTTTTTGTCCATATACAACATGTCGTTTTTTGTAATTTCTGTCTTACCATATATTGTAATTTTTCATTACAATTTTTTTACATACATATTACATAATCTGCCCGGATTTTGCTGTCATAGTACTTTTTTCAGGAAAAAAGGGGAAATATACGCCTCTGAAAGACACCCCAGCACAGCGAGCAAAACACAGACAACTATTATCTTTCTTTCTCTTCCTCTCTCATACACAGTGAACGCCAGTAAATAAAAAATCCACTGCGGAAGCATTGCCAGTAAAACTGCTGCGATTCCTGACAGCCCCCGTTCTATCACTGACAATGTAATAAATGTTCCTGTCAGGAACAGAAACAGTGCCAAAAAAACCCTTGTCACGACCCTCCTGCCAAATACTGTGCCAAGCAGCAGGATCAGAATCAGCCCTTTCGTCCGCAGGAAAAAAATATACCAGAAATACTGGTCATAGGACATGCTCCAGAAAGTGACCGCTGACTGATCCCAGAAGGAAGTCACACCATAGGTGTTCAGTAAACCGTTTCCCATAAGATTGACAAGCAATATTCCGGCAAGGAAACATAGTGCATAGATAATCCTATTTTTTTGAATCACAATTTTCTACCAAAAATCTATCTTACTAATAATCTATGCTTTTCCAGAATCCTTATTCAACAAATTCTTATAGGCAAGGATTGCGGAAACCGTCTTGGAATCCTGTATTTTACCTGCATAGATCATTTCACACAATTCATCTACATCATGTGCTTCCACATCAATCGCTTCTCCCTCATCCAGATTCTGTTCACTCTTCACTAAATCTCTTGCAAGGTACACATCGATAAATTCATCACAAAATGCAACTGTCGTTCGAAGTGAAAGCAAAAATGACAGATTCTCACTCCGGTATCCGGTCTCCTCTTCGAGTTCCCTTGCAGCACACACTTTGGTATCTTCTGTCACACTGTCTCTCGCTCCGGCAGGAATCTCTAACGTCATACGCTCTAAAGCATTCCGGTACTGTCTCACCATTAGCAGTTTTCCATCCTCACGCACTGCAACAACTGCCGCAGCTCCCTTTCTATGTGAGACAAAATCCCATTCTTCTGTTTTGCCATTTGGAAGTTCCATTGTGTCTTTGTATACATCAAGAATGGTACCTTTCATCACTAATTCCCGCTTCATTCTTTTTGCATGTTCACTCATCTTTCTTTCCTCCTGCCTCTTCTGATTCTATGATTATTTTATAACAATCGAATGCATTTTTCATATATGGAGACGAGATACGCTCTGTGAATCTCGCTCTGATTAGCGGTCGTCATAACAAAAAAGAAGATTCGAAATAGGATCCATCCTCTTCAAATCTTCTTTTATGCTCTCTTTGTCAAGCTATTTCGCAAAATCCGTTACACGTGACTCGCGAATTACATTTACTTTAATCTGTCCAGGGTATTCCAATTCAGACTCAATCTGTTTTGCAATATCGCGTGCTAATAATACCATGTCAGCATCACTGATCTGTTCTGGAACTACCATAATTCGAATCTCTCTACCTGCCTGAATAGCAAATGATTTTTCTACTCCCTTAAATCCGTTTGAAATATCTTCTAACTGTTTTAATCTGTTGGTATAAGTATCAAGTGTCTCTCTTCTTGCGCCAGGTCTGGCCGCACTGATTGTATCAGCAGCCTGCACAATACAAGCAATCAAAGACTCAGGTTCTACATCACCATGATGAGCCTCAACTGCATTGATAATAATTGGAGATTCTTTGTATTTTCTACATAAATCAACACCAATCTGAATATGAGATCCTTCCATATCATGATCCACAGATTTACCAATATCATGTAAAAGACCTGCACGTTTTGCAGTTCTTACATCTACACCAATTTCCGCTGCCAATAATCCGGAAAGCTGTGCTACTTCAATAGAATGCTTTAATGCATTCTGTCCGTAACTTGTCCTGAACTTCATTCTGCCGAGTAAGCGAACGAGTTCCGGATGAATTCCGTGAACACCAACTTCTAATGTTGCTGCTTCACCTTCCTCACGGATCATTGTTTCAACTTCTTTTTGTGCCTTTTCTACCATTTCTTCGATTCTAGCCGGATGAATACGTCCATCTACAATCAATTTTTCCAAAGCAATGCGGGCAACTTCTCTTCTGATTGGATCAAATCCAGACAAAATAACTGCTTCCGGTGTATCATCAATAATTAAATCCACACCTGTCATCGTCTCTAACGTACGAATATTACGTCCCTCTCGTCCGATGATTCTACCTTTCATCTCGTCATTCGGAAGCTGTACAACAGAAATTGTTGTCTCTGCCACATGGTCTGCTGCACATTTCTGAATGGCAGTTACCACATAATCTTTGGCCTTCTTATCAGCTTCTTCCTTTGCCTTGTTTTCCATTTCTTTGATTAATTTTGCGGTATCAAGTTTAACATCTTCTTCAACGGTTTTTAAGAGATATTCCTTTGCTTGTTCGGAGGTTAATCCAGAGATTCTTTCCAGTTCCTGTAAACGCTCTTCATTGAGCTTTGCAATCTGAGCTTTCTGCTTGTTGATTTCTTCTTCTTTTGCAGCAAAACCGGCTTCGCGTCTCTCGATGGATTCCAACTTTTTGTCTAAGTTTTCTTCCTTCTGTACGACTCTGCGTTCACTACGCTGAATCTCTGCTCTGCGCTCTTTTACTTCTTTGTCCAGATCATTTTTGACTCTGATGGACTCTTCCTTTGCTTCGAGCATTGCTTCACGTTTTTTGGTTTCTGCTGTCTTTACCGCTTCATCGATAATCTCACGTGCTCTATCTTCCGCATTACCAATCTTAGCATTTGCTACGTTCTTGTGGTAAGCAGTTGTGATAAAGTATGTCAGAACCGCAGTAACGATAAGTGTTATAACAACAGCGATCACTATCTGCAGCACAGGAGCACCTCCTTTATGAAATTTTCATTGTACATATAACATATAATTAGATTAATTTTCTGTCATAATTAACAACAGATTAATTTTATTCTATTTTCATACTTATGTCAAGTCAATTACTGTTCAATATGCATAATATTGAATGTCTCAAAAATAAGAATACAACATATTGTACAAATTTGTCAGATTTTCTCTGAAACAAAATTTTTCTCTCCGGCCTGCTCCTACTGCCGTTCCTGCTTCATGACATGAAGGATATCACTGCTTTTGAATCCCCTGCGGAGTAAAAACTGATAATTCTTCCGCTGTTCACTGACATCTGCATCCTCAAAAGAATAATGCCGCTTCTGCAGTAACTCTGCAATCTTCTTCTGATCATCCGAAACATACTCTTCTTCTAATGCTGCATCAACCAGATCTCTTCCAATCCCTTTTGCCATCAGTTCCATCTTAAGTTTTTGTCTACTTTTCTTCTCCTGATGATAACGGATGTAGGTAGAAGCATAACGAAAATCGTCGATATAATGATAACTTTTTACATAGGCAATTGCGGATTCAATACAACTTTCCGGATATCCGTTCTGTTTCAGTTTGTCATAAAGCTGACGCTCTGTCCGGTCCTGCTTTTCCAACAGATGCATTGCCCTCCTGATTGCACGCTTTCCAAGGATTTCATTCAGAATCTTATCATAGACAGCCTCTGTGACAACACAGCCCTCCTCTATCCCAAGCTTTCGAATCTCTCCTTTATAAAGAACAACTTCTGTCCCATCATCAAACCGGATTCCTGCTTTTCCCTTCTCAAGAGGTACGACCGACATGACCTGATGACTCATTCTTATTCCTCATCCTCTAATACTTCTGGCTCTCCCTCAGCATCCGTCTCTTCTGCAGTACCATCTAACTGGAATTTTTCTCTGACTTTTGCCTCAACCTCTTCACATACGAGTGGATTCTCTCTCAGATAAGTTTTCGCATTCTCACGTCCCTGACCAATCTTATCTCCGTTATAGGCATACCATGCACCGGACTTCACAATAATGCCACAGTCTGCAGCAAGGTCTAAAATATCTCCCTCTTTTGAAATTCCCTTACCAAACATAATGTCAAACTCAGCCTCTTTGAATGGAGGTGCCACTTTATTCTTTACAATCTTCACACGGGTACGGTTACCGACAACCTCTCCTGCCTGTTTCAGAGATTCAATTCTACGGACATCCATACGCACAGATGAGTAGAATTTCAATGCACGTCCGCCGGTTGTTGTTTCTGGATTACCGAACATCACACCAACTTTTTCACGCAGCTGGTTAATAAAAATAACAATACAGTTCGACTTGCTGATGACTGCAGTTAATTTACGGAGAGCCTGGCTCATAAGTCTTGCCTGAAGTCCCACATGGGAATCTCCCATATCTCCATCAATCTCTGCTTTCGGAACAAGTGCTGCAACAGAGTCAACAATCACGATATCCACTGCCCCGGAGCGAACCATCGTCTCTGTGATCTCAAGCGCCTGTTCTCCACAGTCCGGCTGTGAAATATACAACTCATCAATATTCACACCGATATTCTTGGCATAAGCCGGATCAAGTGCATGCTCCGCATCAATAAATCCTGCGATTCCGCCCCTTTTCTGTACCTCGGCAACCGCATGCAGGGCAACCGTTGTCTTACCACTGGATTCCGGACCATAGATCTCAATAATTCTTCCCTTTGGAAGTCCTCCAAGACCAAGTGCAATATCAAGACTCAAAGATCCAGTTGGAATTGTCTCAACATTCATATGTGCTGAATTATCACCCAGCTTCATAATAGATCCCTTGCCATACTGTTTCTCAATCTGTGAAATTGCAGCATCTAACGCTTTCAATTTATCTTCTCTTGCCATTTTCTTTCCTCCAATACGAACTTATGTTCGTTTTCTTGTTCTTATAGTATTATACTTTGCCCTAAATGTCAACTACGAACATGAAACAATTCTGTCCCTGTTCATCCTTTTAAGATAGTTTTCCCCCTATTTAAACCATCACTTTCTATTTTTTGCCGGGATTTCATGCCGATCTGGCTGAAATAATTACTCTTGTAACATTTTATTTGATAAAAAAAGATTCTGCTATCTGCAAGATTGACTGTAACTGATAGATAGAAATTTGTCAAGGTGTTTTACAAAACACCCTGAAGCATTTCACGGATCGCATCTTTGCCCTGCACGCCGATTGCTTTTCCCTGAAACAGACCATAATGCATCACAACCAATGTCGGGATACTCATGATCTGATAATTCAGTGCCAGAGAAGCCTCTTCGTCCACATTCACCTTACCGAATTTTACTTTTCCATCCAACTCTGCGGCAAGCTCTTCTATAACCGTAGACTGCATTTTACATGGTTCACACCATTCTGCCCAGAAGTCAAGCACAACCGGGATCTTACATCCCAATACTTCTGCCTCAAAATTATCCTTTGTAATCGTTACAACTGCCATCTTTCTCTCCTTGTTTTTAATAGTTATCAGACAATTCGAAACTCATAAAAACCTAAATTGAATTGTGAAAAATTGACAAAAGACATGAAAGACAATGGGTGAGCCAAAATCGAACAAGTTCGATTGGTACTTAGAAGGCTGGTACAACGGTAAGTTGTGCCTGGCTTCTTAGTACCGCTGCGAGCGACACGTAGCGAGAGCGTGTCTTGAATGTTTTTGTTAATTTTGAACAATTTAAAGAAGATCATGAAGAGTTTCGTAGCTATCTGATAACAGTGAATTTATTCGCGTCCGAACTCTGACAATACAAGTCCTTCATTTCGGTCAAGTACCATGCCGACACTCCATGAATTGACAAACAGTAATAATGGACGTCCTTTGAGATCCTGGATCTTCTTCATATCGGAAGTTCCAACGATCTTATCCATATTGATATCCTCATTTTCAATCCAACGGATATGCTCATACGGAAGGTTGTCCATACGGATCTCAACGTTATATTCATTCTCCAGACGATATTTTAAAACGTCAAACTGAAGCACACCGACAACGCCGACGATGACTTCCTCCATACCCATGTTATATTCTTGGAAAATCTGGATTGCACCTTCCTGTGCGATCTGCTGCATTCCCTTCATGAACTGCTTACGCTTCATGGTATCCACCTGACGCACTCGCGCAAAATGTTCCGGTGCAAAGGTTGGGATTCCCTCAAACTTAAAAGGTTTTGCTGTTGTCAGGGTATCACCGATGGAGAAAATACCCGGATCGAACACACCGATAATATCTCCGGCATAAGCCTCATCCACAATGTGACGCTCCTGCGCCATCATCTGCTGTGGCTGGGAAAGTTTGATCTTTTTATTGCCACCCTGTACGTGGGTAACTTCCATACCCGCCTCAAATTTTCCGGAACAGATACGCATAAACGCGATACGGTCACGGTGCGCTTTGTTCATATTCGCCTGAATCTTGAACACAAACGCAGAGAAATCTTCCTGAAACGGATCGATCTCCCCGATATCTGCTTTTCTCGGAAGCGGAGAGTACGTCATTTTCAAAAAGTGCTGTAAAAATGTCTCCACACCAAAGTTTGTTAACGCGGAACCAAAAAATACAGGGGACAACTCACCTTTTGACACCAGATCCATATCAAACTCTGCACTTGCTCCGTCAAGCAGCTCGATTTCCTCTAACAGCTTTTCTTTTGCTGCCTCACCGATTTCATCTACAAGCGCCGGATCATCAATGTGAATGTGTCTCTCCGTTCCCTCTTTTGTTCCTTTTAACGTATCAGAGAACGTCATAACCTCTTTTGTATTGCGGTCATAAACACCTTTAAATCCTTTTCCGGAACCGATCGGCCAGTTGATCGGGCAGGTTGCGATTCCAAGCTCTTTTTCGATCTCATCCAACAGATCAAACGTGTCGTTCGCATCGCGGTCCATTTTGTTGATAAACGTAAAAATAGGGATATGGCGCATCACACAGACCTTAAACAGTTTTCTTGTCTGCGCCTCAACACCCTTTGATCCGTCAATGACCATGACGGCGGAATCTGCTGCCATCAAAGTACGGTAGGTATCCTCCGAGAAATCCTGATGTCCCGGCGTATCCAGAATATTGATACAGTAACCGCCATAATTAAACTGCAATACAGAGGAAGTGACGGAAATACCTCTCTCCTTCTCAATCTCCATCCAGTCGGAAACCGCATGGCGGGCAGTTGCCTTTCCCTTTACAGATCCGGCAAGATTGATCGCACCTCCGTAAAGCAGGAACTTCTCTGTCAATGTCGTCTTACCTGCATCCGGGTGGGAAATGATCGCAAAGGTACGTCTTTTTTCTATTTCTTTTCTTAAATCAGCCAAAATATATCCTCCAAATATAAAAGCACAGCGGTTCTCAAAAAGAACCTGTAATGTGTAAATAAAGTCCCAAGAGACCGCTGTCATGTCTCATTGTAACACCGCACAGCCTGCTTTGCAGACTGCCGCCTTATAAGGATATAACGATAGCCGAAGAAAATCAAGGAAAATCTGATATTATTCCGTGTCCACCTCGCCTACTACAATTGGCGTAATGATCACATTTTCCGCGGAAACATTTGTTTTGCGTTTCACAATATCCTCCACCTGTGCGCGCTTTGCATCCGTCACTTCTCCCATATTTAAGACAACATCACAGCTGTCCTCGGTGATACTTACCACCACATCTGTGAATCCTTTTGCCTCCAAAAGCATTTCTGCCGCATTCTCGCGCTCCGCGATATCCGTCATCGCAATCATTTTATTGATCGCATCCTGTTTTAATTCATCGGAAATCGCATTATTGTTTACAATCTCCAGCAGAGTCTCCTTATTTTTTGAGCGGATCTGTTCACGGTTTAATTTCATTTCCGAAGCATAGTCGATATTGGCAACGGTCGTACTGGTGAGCACCGCCTCTCCCGGATTGACGACTTCCTCTGCCCCTGCTGTTCCATCTGCCACTGTCTGCCCTGTTCCTTCCGCTGCAGGTTCTCCCTCCGTGCCCGCCGCTGTCTCTGCGCTTCCATCCGTTACTGCCGCTGTCTCCGTCCCGTCCGGTTCCTCCGCCGTAAAAATCTCATTCTGCAAAACATCTTCATCCGAAATGTCGTAATCCTCTTCCAGTTCCCCTGCACTCACCTCTGCGCTTGCCGCCTCCGCCGCTGTCTGAAGTTTTCCGTCATCCATATTGTTATTCATGTAACTGAAATACCCTGCAACAGCGATCATAAGTGCCAGTGCCGTGATCACCAGCTGATTTTTTCGAAATATTTTCTTCATGTGATTCCTCCTTGTTTACTCCCTGGAACTACTCATCTTCACTACTTTTATTTTATGTGCCTCCACCCGGAATAATGCCATTACTGTATCGGAAATATCAGAAATTACCCTGGGATCATCCCCGCCCTCTGCCACCACCAGAACGCCCTCCACTTTGGGAAGCACTTCTTTTGTCACATATGGATGCTTTTCATTGCCATTTTCCACATATACGGTTGTCTCCTCCGTCTCCTGATCCGTCGTTGTCCGGGTTCCTCCGCTGGCATCACTTTCCCCGATACGGTTCGTCTGTTCTTTCTGATCTTTTTCCACGATCGTTTCACCGGAGTCCGACAGCGTAATCATCACCTCTGCCTT